>Ga0114972_10004110_pt1 | contig 10827 bp, 9 predicted proteins | sample M_140807_EF_Meta_FD_87354 | JGI IMG/M metagenome (GOLD analysis project Ga0114972, IMG submission 87354) | Freshwater microbial communities from Lake Montjoie, Canada to study carbon cycling - M_140807_EF_MetaG | ecosystem: Environmental > Aquatic > Freshwater > Lake | place: Lake Montjoie... | reverse complement strand
CAGCATCATTCAAAATTTCTTGGTAATCGGTAGTGCTATGTGTAAACCCGAATTTCTTGGCGAGTGAAGTAGAAGTTACACCTCCTTTACTGGCAATAAATTTAAAGTGCGCACCCGATTCTTTCATCATTGGCAGCATGGTCATTTTGGTGAAATTTCCAGCACCAATCACACCTATGACCCCCTTTTGACCGTAAAATTTTTTCTCTGAGAGGATAACTGTGTTTTGCAAATTCTCAGTTCGGTCAGGATATTCCAAAATGGAAGCGATCGAATTTGACTGGCCGATTTTCCCATAAATATTTTGATATTCCTGCAGGGGGACTACTTCTGTTACAAGATCATTCAGGTGTAACCTCCCGCTTGAAATGCTGTTTAGAATCGCTTCGAAATTTCTTTTTTCCGTCCATCTTACAAATGGCAGTGGATAATCGATCCCATTTTGTTCATAGTTGTGGTCATATCTTCCTGGGCCATAAGAACAGGATACTTGGAAGATCAATTCTTTTTCATAAAATTCCGCCCTGCTAATATTTAACCCGATCACGCCAACTAATACAATCTTTCCGCGTTTTCTTGACATATTTGCAGCCTGGCTGATTATCTCATCAGTTTTTGCCGAAGCTGTGATAAGAACTGCATCTGCACCTATGCTGCCCGTATTACCCTGTACAAATTTCACCACATCTTCCTGCTTTGGGTTACAGGTTATGATGTTCCATTTCTTAGCTAGGTCAAGTTTGTTCTGATCAAAGTCTACTCCGATTACTTTACATCCGTTGGCTACCAGCAATTGTGCTGTTATTAGTCCGATGAGTCCCAATCCCACTACTACAACAGTTTCGCCATAAGTTGGATTTACTAGGCGAATACCTTGGAGCCCTATACTGCCGATAACGGTAAAAGTAGCTTCGATATCACTTACATTATCCGGAATCTTACTAACCAGGTTCATGGGTACGCATACTACCTCTGCATGCTGACCATTAGAAGCAACGCGGTCACCTATGCTAAACCCCTGTACACCTTCACCGATGGCAATCACTTTCCCAACATTACAGTAACCCAAAGGCAAAGGTTCACCTAGTTTATTAAAAACTGCCTCAAGCGTAGGAAGCAGGCCCTCGGTTTTAATTTTATTAAGTACTTCTTTTACCTTATCAGGTTGTTGCCTAGCTTTCGAAATAAGATTACTTCTTCCGAATTCCACCAGCATTCGTTCCGTACCTAAGCTAACAAGTGTATAGGTTGATTTGATCAATACATTACCTTTGGAAACGATCGGTGCAGGCACGTCCTCCAATAAAGTATCTCCTGTCTTAAACGATTGTATGATTTGTTTCATGATTTTTATTAAATGGAAGTATTACTATAGATTGGAAAAATTTTCTAACAGTATCTTCCCATTGATATGGCTTTTCTCAGGATGAAATTGTAGCCCGAAAACGTTTTCATTTTGTACGATGACTGGAAATTCAAACCCATTATATGAGGCCGTCGAAATAATGCTTTCTTGATTAGTGGCATCAAAATAATAGCTGTGTAAAAAATAAAACTCTGGATTTTCCCCTAATCCAGATAATAAGGGTACATCTCTTTTTAATTCAATATTGTTCCAGCCCATGTGAGGCAATATTGGGCCAAGGTGATATTCCTTTTCCTGAATATTTTTACGGAACGGAAGCTTTCTTACATTACCTGCCACAAAATTCAACCCCGAATAGGTTCCTTCCTCACTATCCATTCCCAGTATCTGCATACCCACACACACACCTAGAAATGGTATTTTTTTGGTCATCACATAATTAGATAACGCATCTTTGAACCTATCAATGTTAGACATAGTAGTATCCCAGGCACTTACTCCTGGCATGATTATATGCGAACATTGGTCTAATTCTTCCGGATTTTCAACTATCAATATTTTCTTATTAAGTGATTTATATACATTGATAAAAGCACTTAAATTCCCGGAACCATAATTAATTATTCCTATCATTTTTTGGGTAAGTTGTAATTAAGTAAAACTGCATTGTTCTTCCCAGTGAAGGTAAAATAGGATCCTGCTGCACATCCACAGATTCCAATTGTGTTTTCAAGTTCAACAAAATCATTGGCATCCTTGCAACCTCCGAGCATGGTTAAATTAACACTTGAATGTTTTCGTACCAATTTGGCCAATTCAAAATCATACCCAACAAATGTTCCGTCTCGCTCAATTGAATTAATAATAATTTCACCCACAGGATTTTTTTCAAAAATTTTTAGAGTATCGACTAAACTTAAAGGCGCCTTCTTTTTTCCACGGTGAGTAAAAACCAAATATTCATTATTTATTTTCTTAACATCGAGACAGGCTATAAGACTTTGTATTCCAATTTCTGCGGTAATTTCTCTAATCAGATTTTTATTTTCAAATAGAGCAGAGCTTATTGAAATTTTTTCAAATCCAAATGAAACTAACTTTGCTGCAGTTTTAACAGTTTTAATTCCACCTCCATAAGTCAATGGCATATTTGCATTAACTGCAATGTCCCTGAGTAATCCGAAATCAATAGCATTAACATTTGAGGTGGCCGAAATATCAAACAGACCTAACTCATCTACAGATTTTTCATTAAAAATTCGAATTGCATTGATTGGATCTCCAACATAAATTCCCTCTTCAAATTGTCGTGTTTTTACGAGTTCGCCATCATCCAAAAGTAGAACTGGTATATATCTGGACCTCAGCATACTTATATTTTTTTTGCATTTTTATCAATTCCAAAGAATCTTATCAACCTCGAACCTAAAGTAAAAAGTAGTTCTTGATTTTTATAATCTTTATAAGTCTTAATAGGCATAAAATGATAACTTTTTAACTCATCAAGTGATATTCGTAATTTTGACGCTATATACTCATAGTCTTTTTCTACATCCTCTATGGAGTATGGAACTTGCATGATCTTTTTAACAGCTTCCTCTCTGGTCATTTGCCCTGAAACTATCAAACTTGAAAATTGAGGCCGTCTAGTATCAAAACCAAATCGTGTAGGTAACCAATGACCCTCAAAGAACTTAGTGAATCTTGATTCGAAATGCTTTTGAGGATAAGGCAACCATCCGTATTCCTTATATAGCTCCTCTTCTGCTGTTTTTTTCAGGTAAGGAACAACATTTAGTGGATTTACAACTCTAATTCCTTTAATATATCTGAGGTAAAATTTATGATTCAATATGCCACTTAAAGGATATTTTGATAATTTGATTTCGCCAAACTTTGAATGTATATCTCTAATTTGAGGCAAATCGGTTCCAAACCAGCCCCAATTCAATGGATTTCTTATACCTTCCGTGGAATAGTTGCTTCCATTTAAGATATATTTAACATTATGCTTTAAAGCAAATTTATACAAGGACGCAATAAAAGCATGATCCTGTGGCAGATCAATATGAGGTACTCCAGATCTAAAAAATGCAAGTTGTAAATCTCTCATTTCCTTCCAATTAATTACATCAGTCATTAATTCTAATCCCATCCCTTCCACTAAAGAATGAATATTTTTTACAGCAGCTTCCGTATTCCAACCACCATCTACGTGAAATACCAAAGGACGTAGCCCATACTTTTTGACAGCTACATGCAAAAGATAAGAACTATCCAAGCCTCCACTAAGACCAATAATACAATCATATTTAGCATTCCTTCCTTTCTTCTTTATATTCTCAATAAGTTCTAGAAACCTTTGATCGTTACTTGCTTCTAAATCCCATTTAGGCTTTACGATTTGAGTAAATGATAAACAATTATTGCATTGACCTTGATCATTAAATGAAATTCGAGAATCACTTGTATCCATAACACATACATTACAAATTTGATATTCCATTTTAAAAAATTATTTTATTTTATTAGTTTTTTCTTAAATATAGGATTCAAAATTCGATACTTTTTATGAGCATCCCTTCCAAATTTCCATAATTTATACTTAGGCTCTAATCCAGTACTGGAATGTAATCTATGAATAAGTATGATATCCGGCTCATAAAAATATCTATATCCTGCTCTTTCTAATTGTTTACTCAGAAAGAATTCCTCATAGAATAAAAAACTCGGATTATCCAACTCATTAAAATTAAGAAAAAACAATGGAGTTAAAATATAACAAGCGCCATAACCTTGATAGATTTCTTGAGCTATATCATTCTGTGTTTCATCGTTTCTATCTGTAAAAGATTGAGTCAGTTTTGCAAGAATTCCAAATATTTTAAAAAAATAATAGTTCATATAAATGATGTCATAAATTACTTCTCGAAACTTTGAAATATTTGAAATAACATGTGGATTTTGATGTTCCCCGTCCAGGGTTATAATATTAGGAGAAATTACTGGATAGTTCAAAAATAAATCGGATTTCTTATAAATCATTGACTTAAAATCTTTCGGAAAAAAAAGATCATTATTACCAATTATTAGTGCATCAAATATTAATTTATTTTGAGAAATATATCTAATGCCAATATTCAAACCACCAAAGTAACCTACATTACTACAATTTTTTATAAAAACAATATTATTACTTTTCTCTCTTAAAAAAAATTCTAGTTCCTCAATGCTTTTAGCATTAGAATGATTATCTATAATAATTATATAATCAAAATTATCAAATTCAGAATTCAAAATTGAATCAATTGTTAATATAGATTCTTTTGAATTATTATAATTAACAAAAATATAGATTAATTTAATTCCCATAATATTTTCTTTACTATATTACTTAAATTTTAAAACCATATAATAGAAATAAGTCGCTTTTTCAAATAGGCTAAACTCAATAAAAGCTACGTGCCTAAAATACCAAATTAAAGACTTTAATTTATTCCTAGTATTCATAGATCTTAACATCAATTCTATAATTTTGATAAGATCATTGATTCTTCGGAGAATTTTTTCTCTTTTATCATTATCAATAAATTCAACCTTGATAAAATAAGAATACATTTTTTCATAAAAAAGTTTATTGTTTTCCTGTACCTTCCTTAAACTTTCCATATTACGCATGCGGTATCTACCGCCATTTACATTATCAGAATGTATTCTATAATAGTGAAGTGGAGTTTCAATATATTTTACTTTTGCAATAAATATAGATAGAATAAGTATCCACTTATCATATAAATCGTGATAAGGAATCAATTTTCTTGCGAGCTCTGTAGTTAGCAAAATAGTTGCACCTCTTGCTTTATTATGTGAGAGTTCGCCTAAAATGGTTTTATATATTTTATTTTTTGGGGAAATTTGATTTGTTTTTGTATTTCCCTTCATGACAAATGATGAACCATATACCAAGTCATACTGCTCTTTTGTAATTAACTCTAAGTAACATTCGAGTTTTCGTTCAAACCATATATCATCTTGATCACAAAAGGCAATATACTTTGTAGTAACCATGGATACTCCTATTTCAAAGGTTTTTGTTGGACCTAAGTTTTGCTCATTTTTCCTAATTTTATAATTAGTAAAATTGTGCTTTTTAAAAATATCTTTTACAAATTCAATGGTGTTATCGCTAGAATTATCATCAATAACTATCAAATAAAAGTTCTTATATGTTTGGTTAAAAATTGACTCTAACTGATCAGAAAGAAATTTCACTCCATTGTATGTTGCTAAAACAATAGTAATCAAACTATATCTGTTTATTATTATTAAAATCGTATTTATACGTCCAGGCGAGTATGCCCAAGAATGACCAAAATAAAAAAGAAGAATAATGAAGGTCTAATAGATTAGACCCTATTGATTGAAAATAAAACATTAAAAATATAATAAAAAGTAAAATACGAATATTATTGATTCTTTTATTTATTGATTTTTTTAAACCTAAAAACAAAGATGTAAATATGATTAACAGAAATGATAAAAATCCTAAAATTCCAGTCTCTGCAAAAATTCGAAGATAGTTATTATCAAAAACCCCAAGATTGATTGTTGATGAAACTGATTTATGTCCAACCTGGCCGAGTCCTATTCCTAATGGACTTTTTTTAATTATAACTAAAGCATACTCAACCTGGGTACTTCTTTCATCAAATGAGCCTCCTAAACTAAAAATTCTTTTCTGTAATTCAGTAATAATAGGATCTTCAAAATCTAAATTTGATGCAAATATCAAAGATACGCTTGTAATTAAAACAAAGATGATTCCAATGATTCTTGAGAAAAAATATTTGTTATTAAATAAAATAATATAGAGCAAATAAATTAGACAAGCTACCCAAGCCGATCTTGCAAAACTTAATAAAACACCAAATACCAAAATAATAAAGCAGAAAGTATTAAAATAAATTGTAGTAAATGGCTTTTGTTTTATTCTAATCTGATACATCAGAATTGGGAGAGATATAACTGAAATATTTCCCATAACTGTGGGATCACCAAAATAAGACAATAGCCTTGCCATAAATATCGAATCGCTATCGTTAATTAAACCTTCATAATTGCCTAATACATACTTTACGTAGTAAGTGGGTGAAAATAAATAAAAGTAAATTCCTATCGAAACCGCAATCATAGTAGTAAGAAGTATCCATTTAAAATATTCATTAACAACTTCAAAATTAACTCTTACCCTACTATATGAAAAAGAAAAATAAGCAAAAACAGGAAACAAGCAATATGAAAAGCCTTTTAAATAAACTAGTATAGGTTTTTTAAAAAAAAGCACATCAAATATTGAAATTATACTCCAAATAAGAAAATTTATTATCACAAGGTCCAATATATTCATTTTTGAAAAAGTGATTTTATTGGGTTTTAAAGAAAAGTAAATAAAATTTGTGAAAAACAAAATTCCAAAGCTTATAATTCCATTTTGTAATGATACTCCTAATGTTACATAACAAATAAATGTTAGTAAAAACATAAAATGGAACAAAAAGATTGGATAAAGTTTCAAAAAATAAATTGTTTAATTTATAAACCGTTTATAGATATCGCTAATTTTATTTAAAATCAATTTTTTTTCTAAAATATTTATAGTAAAATTCCATATCAGAAATGCCATAATACCACCAAAAGCTAGAGAAAATGATATTTTTATTATAAGCGAGTGGATAATTATTTGCAAGTAATATGCAAAGCCCAATATAAATATTATGATTGAAAATAATCTTAAAATCATCTTAACTTCTACTCCTGAAAATATTTTTCTCTGAACTTTATATGTGGCTAAAAATAGCATAATAAAATCAAAGAAAGTCCTACATGTCCAGGTAATTGCTGCGCCATTTATGCCATAATATTTTATCATAAAGTAAAACATAGTAGAAAAAATAAACAACTCAAGAACATGAATTTTGGCTGGTATATTAGGCTTCCCAATACCTTGTAATAAAAAGAATGGCACTGTTGCTATAGCATTAAAGAATAATCCTACTGAAAGAATTTGTAAAACATTTTTACTGGTGTCTGCAAAAATATTACCCAACCATATATGCAATATTTCATGTGAATAGATTAAAAAAATAAAAACGACGAAGCTCATCACGATTGTAATATATTTTAATGATTTCAAAAATAATTCAGAAATAGTTTCAACACCTACTTCAATGTCAATTGAACTAAATCTTGGGAAAATCGATTCCATGATTGCATTTGGAAATAACCTGGTTCTAATTACTAGTTCATATGGTGCAGTATAATAAGATACAGATGCAATTGAGATTAGAGACCCGATTAAAAACCTATCCAAGTAAACCAGTAAAGGGCTAACAAAATTAGAGAGAGAGATCCAACCTCCAAATCCTAACATTAATTTAAATATTTGTACATCAAATGTTGGTTTTCGTGAAATATAGGAATGAAGAGAAAATGTAAAATATAAGTAAATCAGAAATACAAATAGTCGCATTACTGAAATCAATATTATGACTAGAGTCAGACTAAACCCAAATACATAAGACAAGCAAGGGATTATATAAGTTAGAATATTGCTCGGGATTTGTATTTTATTTAGCAGATCGAATCGGTTTGATGCTGCCATTATCCCTCTAAGACTAGTAGTTGCTATAATTATTGGCAACATAACGCCTAAAATCAAAAATGTATTTTTTGCATCAACAAGTAAAGAAACGGGTATTGTTAATATTCGATTTATCAACAATGGCGTAAAGATAAAGAATGTAATGCTTCCGATAAATCCCATCCCTAAACTTGTAATTAATGAAACCCAAAAAACAGAATTGAATTTTCCAATATCACTTTTACTTAAATATTGAGAAGAAAACTTTGTTGTTGCCTGTGAAAATCCTAAATCAAACAAGCCAAAATATCCAAGAACAATCCAGCCAATAGTGAGAATACCAAAACCATCTTTCCCAAGACCCTTTATTGCAAATGGTATTGAAATAAACCCAATGATTACAGGCACAATTCCACCGAACAAGTTCAAAAAAGTATTCTTTACAATTGAATTTTTTCCTATCCCCATTTTTCGAAAGTTTTATCTGTTAAATCCAGCCATTAACCTAATCTTAGAAAATTAATCCTATTTAAACGACTTCTGATTGATTATCATAATATAAAATATCTAATTATAATTGATTATAACCGACAACTTACTATTTCCCTATCAATAAAGGCTTTCGTATCAAATAAAACACCAGAAGTATTAATAATCATTTGAAAATCAATTTCTAAAAATTCTTTATGTGAAACTGCCAAAATTACAGAATCATATTTTTTTTTAATTTTCCCTATTAAGTCTACATTATACTCTTTTTTTACAGATTTTGCATCTGCATAAGGATCATAGACATCTATAATTGCTCCGAATTGATCTAACTCCTTAATAATATCAATAACCTTAGAATTTCTAGTATCAGGACAATTTTCCTTGAACGTAATCCCTAAAATCAGCACATTGGCTCCTTTAACATTAATTCCATTTTGAATCATCAGCTTAATTACTTTATTTGCTACAAACATTCCCATCATATCATTTACTCTTCTTCCAGATAAAATGATTTGTGGATAATATCCTAAACTTTCTGCTTTATGTGCCAAATAGTATGGGTCTACGCCAATACAATGCCCTCCAACCAATCCTGGCTGATACTTTAAAAAATTCCATTTTGTGCCTGCCGCCTCTAGAACATCATGTGTATCAATCCCCATGCGATCAAAAATCAAAGCTAACTCGTTCACAAATGAAATATTAACATCTCTTTGAGCATTTTCAATTGCCTTACTTGCTTCTGCAACTTTAATACTTGGAGCCAAATGTGTACCTGCGATAATAATGCTTTTATATAAATTATTAACTTTAATTGCAACATTTGGTGTAGAGCCTGATGTCACTTTCATTATTTTAGTAAGTGTATTTACTTTGTCTCCAGGATTTATTCTTTCAGGAGAGTACCCACAGAAAAATTCCCTATTATATTTTAATCCACTAAACTTTTCTAAAATTGGTACACAGTCTTCTTCTGTACAACCAGGATATACTGTTGATTCGTAAATAACGATATCTCCTTTTTTTAATACTTCTCCAATCATTTGGCTTGCTTTAAGTAAAGGACCTAATTCTGGTTTTTTGAAATGATCTATTGGGGTAGGGACTGTAACAATAAAAATATTACATAATTTTAAATCATCAATATTACAAGTATATTTTAAATTAATTGTCGATTTCAATTGTTCTTTCGAAGTTTCAAGTGTTTTATCAATCCCCAATATTAGCTCTTCTATTCTTTCAGAATTAATATCAAATCCAAAAACTTGATACTTTTTACTAAATTCTACCGCAAGTGGTAATCCTACATATCCTAATCCAATAATTGCAATTTTCAAATCTTGATCTACTAATAAATCATTTTTTAATATATTATTATTCATAAACATTTACTTTTAAAGTAGTAATTTTTTTATTAGGTTTATGAGGTACTCTCCATACCCACTTTTGGCATATTTATTCGCCAAAACCTACAATTGTGTTTTAACTATAGAGCCCATTCTATAAGCAACTTCTTCAATACATCCAATCTTCTGACTTTGACGCTTTTCAATCATACGTAAAAACTCACATGCTTCTGCTAAGGATTCAAAAGTGCCCATATCCAAAAAAGCATTACCTCTATTCATGATATCTACTTGCAATTGATTTCAAACCCCTTTTGCGATTGGATACAATCTTGTAACTGAACCCGCCCGCTAAACAACTTCCTTTATTAAGGATTACTATACATATCGCTATAATAAGCTTGATAGGCACCACTAGTTACATTTTCCAACCAAGGTCCATTGCTTAAATACCATTCGATGGTTTCCCCTAAACCTTGTTCAAAAGTAACAGAAGGAGACCAACCTAATTCCTTATTCAATTTAGTTGCATCAATAGCATAACGACGATCATGCCCCGGACGATCTTTAACATAAGTAATCAGCGCTTCACTTTCTCCAGCCGTACGACCCAATTTAACATCCATTTGCGCACACATTAATTTAACCAAATCGATATTGGTCCATTCGTTAAATCCGCCAATATTATACGTGTCTGCTTTTTTACCTTCATGAAAAATAATATCAATAGCACGTGCATGATCTTTTACATACAACCAATCACGCGTATACAAACCATCTCCGTATACGGGCAATGACTTTTTATTGATAATATTATGAATAAATAATGGAATTAATTTTTCAGGAAAATGATTCGGCCCATAATTATTAGAGCAATTTGAAATCACCATTGGTAAATGATAGGTTTCTCCATAGGCCCTAACAAAATGATCACTTGCTGCTTTACTTGCAGAATAAGGCGAATTAGGATCATAAGCAGTAGT
>Ga0114972_10004109_pt1 | contig 10829 bp, 8 predicted proteins | sample M_140807_EF_Meta_FD_87354 | JGI IMG/M metagenome (GOLD analysis project Ga0114972, IMG submission 87354) | Freshwater microbial communities from Lake Montjoie, Canada to study carbon cycling - M_140807_EF_MetaG | ecosystem: Environmental > Aquatic > Freshwater > Lake | place: Lake Montjoie... | reverse complement strand
TAATCATCGCCCTACTCTTCTTGGTGCTGGTCAACCAAGTCATTCGCAGGTGGATGGGGAACGAAGCATTGTTAGCCACGTTCCTCACTGCGTTCGCCGCAACCATGACCGGAGAAGTGATTTACGGTCCCATTTCCCCGGTATTCACCAACAGCGGCGGACTTTGTCTGGGCATCGCTTTGGGGTACCTCGTCGGGTTGGCATCTTATGTTCCTCGGCAGAGCGCGACCGCCTCATGGCTCGTGCGGGTTGCTGCCCCCGCATTCATCCTCCTTCCCGTTTCGGAAACTTTCTGCCTTAGCGGCGTGACTCCGACCCTGCTGATTGGGCTAACTGTCGCTGCGTTGGCCGCGGGAGAACGTTGGGTTCCCCCCATTTACCTCTGGCTAATCGCGATGCTCTTGCCGTTCACGAAGGGCATCGGGCACGGGTACGTCTTTTCCCGGCACGAACTGTACGCCAATTTTTGGGATACACAAGCCGTCAACTTTGCCTCGATTGCCGCGCAGATGACGCGGCTCGAATGGCCGATTGTTTTTGCGGCGGCACTGGCCGTTGTCCTAATCGGCTTCCGATTCCTGCGTCACCAATTGCGTCGACTTCATCGCATCGACCCGCGCGTGGACGGGCTGCTGGCAATAACCGTGGCGTGGGGCATCGTCGGTTCGACCGTTCCGGCTCTCTTACCCGCGGTTCCAATACTGCTCCTCATCTCCCTCATCACCATTCAGCTGGATGTCACGCTCCGAGTTTGAGGCCGACAATGTGTAGAATAGCTGCGTGCTGATCGCCAGATTCGCCATTATTGCGCAGGTGCTGGGAACCCAAATTGCCGACATTCCCGACCCTCGCGACCCCATGCCAAATCCCTGGCGCGAACCCGGTTACAACAAATTTTTATGGATCCAGTCGCCGAACTTTGGCCCGCGATCAGCTGATGCCGTAGTCGATACCATCGTGATCCATAGCACCGTCATTCCCACTCTGGAAACCACCACCGCCGCTTTTCAACGCGTTTCAAGCCAAGTATCCGCTCACTACACCATCGGCAAAGATGGCAGCTTCATCCTGAACGTGAGCACTTTTGATCGCGCTTGGCATGCCGGGAAGAGCATAGACGCGTTAGGGCGCGAGAATGTGAATAACTTTTCAATTGGCATTGAACTCGTTAACCTAAACGACGGCAAAGACCCGTACCCCGACGCCCAAATTCAGGTGCTCCACAATATCATCCAGGGCCTCCGTCGTCGGTTTCCCATCCGCCAGATAGTGAGCCACGAATTCATCGCCGTCCCCCGCGGTCGGAAAAGCGACCCAATCGGCTTCCCATGGAGGAAGCTTGCGGATATCGGGCTTCCGATGTTTTATGGCGAAAACCCGGCCCAGCCGAAACGGCCGTCAGGCTAGGGTCCCAAACGCCCGCTCCAAGTCCGTGATCAGCGTTTCCGGCGCTTCCAAACCGCAATAGAGCCGGATCGCCCAGCGAGCTTCCGGATAATCTGCTGGCTTTGCGTGAATTGGTACCACCAAACTCTCGTGACCACCCCAACTGATTCCTCGCTGGAAGATTCTTAAGGCGTCACAGAACTTGGTAATAATCGCCCGATTTTCCGTCTTCAGTTCAAACGAAAATAGTCCGGTGCTTCCCTTGAACATGCTTCGGTAAAGCTCGCGTTGAGGAAATGATTCCAGCGAAAGGTGGTGGACGACGGAAACCTCTGGTCGCGCCACAACCCAATCTGCCACAGTGTTCGCCGTCTCTTCGTGACGCTTCAAGCGTAGCGGTAGAGTCCTCAACCCACGATTCAACAGCCACGCCGACATCGGGTGCAGGGCATTGCCGAACAAACCGACTTCAAATCGCATCATCTGCTCCATCCGTTCCTCGCTGGTGCAGATCGCCCCTGCCGTGATGTCGCTGTGACCGCCCATGTACTTGGTCGCGCTGTGGCAAACAATGTCCACTCCCAAGTCGATGGGACGCAGATACAGCGGCGTGGCATAGGTGTTGTCGATCACCGTACTGATGCTTCGGTTACGGGCAAACTCGGTAATGGCTGGAATATCCTGCAATCGGAACAGCGCACTGGTGGGCGACTCTAAATAAATGAGACTCGTTTCTGGTCTAGTCGCGGCGATGATTTCATCGGTGTCACCTCCGTGAACGTATGTGTGACTCACGTCAAACCGGGCCAAATACTGCTCAATTAACTTGCGAACTGGTCCGTAGGTCGTGTCCGGCAAAATGACGTGATTTCCGGCGCGCACGGTACTGAAAACGGCATTGCTAATGGCCGCCATTCCGGACCCAACAACCTTGCACTCTTCCGAGCCTTCCAGTGCAGCAATTTTCTGCTCCACAACATCCATCGTGGGGTTGGAAAGCCGGCTGTAATGCTCCGGCTTTGCCAACGGACTGCCTTCTAAAGCCCCCAGCAACCCCTCGGTTGTCGGAAATACAAACAGGGAATTCTGGTAGATCGGCGGAATCACCGCGCCATTTGGGTGGTCATCTTCGCCCAAGTGAGCAAGGAGGTCGAGCGGATCCGTCCCTGGATCCCATGCGTGCGCCATACGTATATTGTGACGTCACGAAGCGCGTCCCGACACGCCCCCTTGTAGGAAACGCCAGCATCGGGTAGGATGCTTCCGATCCCTTCGGGGGAGGCATACAAACATATGGCGTTGAAGGTTTTGGTTTGTGATGACGAGCGGCATATCGTCCGGTTGATTCAGGTGAACCTGGAGCGCCAAGGATATACCGTGGTAACGGCCTTTGATGGTAAGGAAGGCCTCGAAAAAGTCCGGTCCGAAAAGCCAAATTTGGTGGTCCTTGACGTGATGATGCCGTACATGGACGGCTTCGAAGTTCTCAAGAACATTCGGCGAGAACCCGAGACGGAAAATCTTCCTGTTATCATGCTTACCGCCAAGGCGCAGGACAAGGACGTGTTTGAAGGCTATCACTACGGTGCCGACATGTACTTAACCAAGCCGTTTAACCCGATGGAACTGGTCACCTTCGTTAAGCGCATCGCTGCTGGCTCCGATGACTCGGGTCCCAAGCGATACGAAATTTAAACGACCTTACTTAGCCATCGCGAGATTGATTAAGTCTCGTGATGGTCGGAAGGTGACGTCCTCTCGGATGGTTTCAAATACCTCTACGGGGACATTCTTTTGTCCAACCAATAGGGAGCCAACAATCGCTTCGACCGATTCTTCCGGCGTCGACGCCCCGCTGGAAATTCCAATCACCGGGTATTCGTACCGCCACGCGTCCTGAATTTCTTCTGGCGACAAAAGTAGGAAACTCGGTTTCCCCATCGATTCCGCTACCTCGCGCAATCGATTAGAATTGCTGCTGGTCGTAGAACCCACCACCAATACTAAATCACACACCTTTGCCATCTCGCGAATTGCCTGCTGCCGATTCGTCGTTGCGTAGCAGATGTCGCCCTTGGGCGGTCGAGAAAGGTGAGGAAATCGGCGTTCCAGCACGGCCATTGTCGCCATCACCTCGTCGACACTCAGCGTCGTTTGACTAAGTACGGCCAATTTGTCAGTTGCGGGCACCTCAACGGATTCCGCATCTTCCGGGTTCTCTACCAGAATCATTCGGTCCGGCACTTCGCCCATCACACCCTCGGCCTCTACGTGCCCCGCGTGGCCGATGTAAAGGATGTCGTAGTCCTTCGCCGCGTAATGCTTGGCTTCGTTGTGCACCTTCGTCACTAACGGACAAGTGGCATCAATAATCTGCAACCGCCGGTCAGCAGCTTCTCTTCGCACGGCGGGAGAAACGCCGTGGGCACTGTAAACCACCACATTTCCTTCCGGAATATCAGAAATCTCTTCAACAAACACTACGCCCTGAGATTCAAAATTTCGAACGACGTGCTCGTTATGAACAATCGCGTGGCGAACATAGACCGGCGCTCCATGAATCTTTAGCGCCAGCGATACCACTTCTATCGCGTAGGACACTCCTGCACAAAATCCCCGAGGAGCGGCGAGCAGAATCGTATCCATATCCCCCTGATGGTACCGGGCGAGGCACACACCGGTCTGGTGCCGTACCAGTCGTGAGGTTCCCTGAGCGATCAATCCGTAGTTTCTCGCTTTAAAGTGGTTACACGCCAAACGCCCCTATCTTTACCTGAGCTAGATTAATCCGTTAACTGCGGCCTTCTGCGAGCCGCCACCTGAGCGTAGACGTATCTGAGGTCCCCTCCAAAAGCGGCTTCCCTCAGGAATTCACCCCGGATGGGTAAACGCAACCCAGATTGTAGGTTGATACAATCGCTGCTCGGCATGTTAACATGTTTTTTGGCAAGTTCAAGTGGAGATGAAAATACCTAGTAATAATACTAGTTTATGGTCAGGATGACCGAATGAATGCCGTCATTTCCGTGATTTCTCTTGTCAAATCATCAGAGCTGGTGTAGATTCTCAACAACAGGAAAACGCGTTAACCTGCGTTTTGGTTAGGGTTAGTCTTCAAAGTAGATGGCAACAATCCGGGAAGTAGCGAGTCATTGTGGCGTTTCGGCCGCGACCGTGTCCCACGTTCTCAATGGAAGGACGGGGCGGGTTAGCTCCGATACGCGTGCCCGGGTTCTCGCTGCCGTCCGTGCCCTTCAGTACCGGCCGCCGGCCGTGGAATCCACCACAAACTCCACTCGTACCCGCAACATCGCCCTTGTAAGTGGCGAAATGAGTTCGGATCCCGTCTCGCGAGATAACTACTTCAGCCGTGTTCTAGATGGAGTCCTCGAAGCCGCGGCATCGCGCGGTTACAGCCTTACAATTTTTGTGGAAAAGATGTGGTCGTCCGATGGCTCGGCTATCCGTCAATCGTACGACGGTCGCTGTGACGGCGTTATCTTGATGGCTCCAGAAGCCGATAATTGCCTGGCAGAATCTCTGGCCGAGCGGGGAACAATCGTCACCGTTGTCGGCACCATGATTGACTCGCAATGGGTCTCGAAAGTAGATGTTGACAATGAATCTGGAGCCTATCGTCTCACGCAGCACCTATTCGATCAGGGTCATAAACGAATCTCTTACCTTGGGGCGCATCGCAAAGTGGTCAGTTCCCGCGAGAGACTAGTAGGCTTCGAACGCGCAATGCGGGATGCAGGATTAGCGGCCGAAAAGCAAGTTCTGCTTTGCGCCGATTCTTCTCGGGGAGCCGCCTTTCGCCGATTGGCAAATCTGTCGTCGTCATCCAGTTCCGATGAATCTGCCGATGGTGGATCAGACTGGGCAACCGATTTAACGGATGACCTTATCGTGGGCTGGGGAGCGGAATTAGTGGATTGCTTGCTACGTTCTCCAAATCCGCTACCCACCGCATTGGTTTGCTGGAACGATGAACTGGGGCGGTCCGTGGTTGACGCACTCCAAGTTTGTGGTCTGCAGGTTCCTCGGGATATCTCGGTAGTCGCTTTTGATGATTGCGGTCCCAGTACCGCCCGATTTCCGCACATCACCATCATGCGGCAACCCCTTAAACTCATCGGCAAACGCGCGGCCGACCTCACCATCGACCGGTCAGAAAACCCTGCTCATCCGGTGGAGACAGTGCGATTTGCCATGGAACTGGTGGAGCGCGAAAGTGCCTCGAAACCAAGTCCGAGGCTGGTAGAAAAACCGACCCGGCCCATGACCCCATCTTTTCTCGGCGAACGGCACCCCGTGGTGCCTATCTTATCCAACGGAGGATCTCATTGAAACGAAAAGCATTTACGCTCATTGAACTACTCGTCGTCATCGCTATCATCGCGATTCTTGCCGCCATCCTGTTCCCGGTTTTCGCTCAGGCGAAAGCCGCCGCTAAGCGAACTTCGGAACTTTCCAACACCAAGCAACTGATTCTGGGCACCCTCATTTATGCGGGCGACTCCGATGACGTATTCGTGAACTCCAGCGTCTACTACCCCGGTAGCGGCGGTTGGGGCGATCAAAGCAAGGCCAACGAGTGCTATTGGGCACCCAAGATTGCGCCTTACATCAAGAGTGCGGGACTTTTCCGATCGCCTCTCGACTCGGCCACGGGCTACAGCGAATTCGCCGGTCCTTGGATCTCGTTCGCTTCCAACTCGCTCATGGGTGGCGCTCCTAGCTACTATCGAGACAACGTCCAAATCGGAATTGTTGGCCTCGTTCAGCCAGACTGGGTAACGGGCGGTCAGACTTGGTTTACTCCGGGCGTTATCAACGCTACGGCCGTAACCCAACCGGCGGCCACCATCGCCTTCGCTCCCAAGTACAACCGCGACATGGCGGGCCCGGGCGGATACTGGACGGGCGGTAACGCTTCGTACATCTGGCCTACTCAGGTCTTCATGTGGGATGGCGACCAAACGGAAGATTATTACGGTGGCGACACCGCATTCATTCCGGCTGGTACTCGATATATGGGAGCCGGCGGTACTGAAGCGGCCTATCCAAGAGGAAAGCGCGGTGGGGTTTCCCCGTCCAACGACAACAACGCGCAGGCAAACTTTGCCTACGCCGATGGTCATGCCAAGAGCGCACGACCTGACGCCACCAACCCGGATCCATACAATAAGCCCGAGTTGAATCAGTGGAATTCGATCCGATAATTCGGACCCACTAACAACCAGCTGGCTCGCAATTGCGGGCCAGCTTTATGAATACAGGAGCCAATAATATAGATGAAAAGAATCGCACTATTGTTTTCAATTCTCACCGTCGTGGTCGCCGGATGTCAAGGCGGCGACGAAGTGAGCAAAGACGAAGAGAAAAAAATCAAGGAAGGATTTTCAAAGGGAGCCGACCCGTCTTTGATGACAGAATCTGAGAAAAAGGGCTTCGAAGAGTTTATGAAGAAGCAGGGCGGCGGTGCCGCGCCATCCAAGCCCGGTAACTAAAGAGATGACAAAGCAGGTTGACGTCGCCATCATCGGAGGAGGCCCCGCGGGCAGCACCTGTGCTTCTTTGCTTAGGAAGTATCAACCCGATTTGTCGGTGCTGGTGATCGAACGCGAGGAATTTCCGCGCGATCACATCGGCGAAAGTCAGCTTCCGACCATCTGCAATATCCTCGACGAAATGGGGGTGTGGGACAAGGTTGAAGCCGCAAACTTCCCCATCAAAATTGGTGCCACCTACCGATGGGGACGTACCGATGAACTTTGGGACTTTGAGTTCATTCCTGGCACCCAGTTTGAAACCTACTCGCGTCCAGGCAAATTTGAAGGCCAACGCCGCAGCTTGGCGTTTCAAGTGGATCGTTCCGTCTACGACAAAATCCTGCTTGACCATGCGGTTGGATTGGGCACGGATGTGCTCCAGCCCGAGAAGGTAACCGAAATTGGTCGCGAAGGCGACCGAGTTACCGGTCTTAAATTGCAGTCTGGGGAAACCGTTACCGCGGAGTATTACGTCGACTGTTCGGGCAGCGGAGGCTTAATGCGACGTGCGATGGGCGTGGAAGTGGATTCTCCCACCAACCTTCGCAACATCGCCATTTGGGACTACTGGCAAGATGCCGATTGGGCTGTGGTTTTCGGTGATAGCGGCACTCGCATCCAGGTGATGAGCCTTGGATACGGCTGGATCTGGTTTATTCCGATCAGCAAAACTCGCACCAGCGTTGGCTTGGTGATCCCTGCCGAGTATTACAAGACGATGAACTCCACGCCAGAGGCCGTGTATCTCGACGCAATCGCGGAAGAGCCAAATATCTCCAAGTGGTTAGCGAACGCCAACCGGGAAGAGAAGCTTCAAACCACGCGTGATTGGAGTTACGTTGCCGATCGATTTGTCGGTGAGAATTGGTTTTTGGCCGGAGATAGTGCTGGCTTCGCCGACCCGATTCTGAGTGCTGGCATGACGCTCGCCCACTCGGCAGCCAGGGAGGTGGCGTACACGATTCTGGAACTAAGGCGTGGCGAACACGACGCCGCGTGGCTCCGAGAACGCTACCAAGCCACCGCCCGCGGTCGTTTGAAATCCCACATTCAGTTTGCTGACTTCTGGTATGTCGGCAATGGTCGATTCACCGATCTTCGCGAGAACACGAGCAAGATCGCCAAGGAGGCTGGGCTGGACTTAAATCCCGATGATGCATTCCGGTGGCTTTCCACCGGTGGATTCTCCAACGATACATACCAGTTCGCTCAGATCGGCACTTGGGATGTCACCGCGATGAAGCTTCTCATTCAGTGGTTCTCGGGCCAGGAAGCGGTCTGGCAGATCTCACAGAACAATGTGTTTGAGGTCAATCTGGACGGAGCCGATCGAGAGTTTGTCCCCATCATGCAGAACGGTCGCATCGAAAAGGTGCGGGCGTGGGTTCGCGATGGGAAGGTCTTGCCAAACTACGGCGATTTCGTACCCGTGTTACGAGCAATCCGTCTGGACGGTCGCGCTGAGGCGTTCGTGCCTCAACTTCAAAAATTCTTCCAGGAGCGAGGTAACGATTATCGCGAACACATGCCGCGGATGCTGCAGACGTTAGAGGCACTGGTGACCGAAGGGTGGGTGAAGGCTTCGCTTGACCCAGATCAACCACTCATGCCTGTACGAACCCCGGAAAGCACTCCCCTAATGCACCCCAATCGTGAATATGCTGGGGCGGCATAGCCGTTTCGAAACCGATGATCTCACCAATCCGTCGCGCGGTGCCCCGCAGAAGGGGCACTTCGATGAGGCTGTGGTCGATTCTGGCCCTATTCGCTTGCGTCCAGATCGTGATGGCGCAAAAGATCCAGTTGCGCTACTGCGTGACCGATAGTGCCGATTCGCTCAAGGTTGTCCGCCAGATCATCACGGCCTTCGAGGATGCGCACCCGAATATTTCGGTGAAAGTAGAACCGATCGCCGACAATTACGCCCAGAAAATTATGGCGATGTACGCCGCCAATATCGCGCCGGACGTGATGCGGGTTGGGCCGCAGGATTACCGTCCATTCGCTTTCCGTGGCGCACTGCTCCCGTTGGATCCGTTCCTGGCCCGCACTCCCGCGGTAAAGATCGACGACTATTATCCCAATATCCGCCGCTTCTTTACCTATGAGGGCAAGCTCTGGGCACTGCCAAGAGAAGTTGCCCCAACCGGAATCATCTACTACAACAAGAAGCTGTTCGACGAAGCGGGTCTACCGTATCCCGACCCTCGCTGGACCTGGAATTACGATCCCCGCCCAGAACTGAAAAACCGCGATTTCACGTGGCTGATGCAGCAGCTCACCAAAAAGGATGAGAATGGGAAGCCCATTCGATACGGCTACGCGAGCGCATGGCCGCAGTTGATGTTCGATACCATCACCGTGTCACGCGGCGTAAAGCTGTGGGACAGCAACGATCAGCCTACAAAACTTAACGCTACCGATCCCCAAATTGTGCAACTCATGCAATGGGCCGCCGACGTGGTCAATGTCCGCAAATGGGCCCCTAGTCAGATCGAACTAACCGCCAACAACACGAACCAACGCGACCAGTTTTTGCAGGGCAAACTAGCAATGTATCAAAGCGGTCCGTGGGAGGTCTTCAAGCTCCGTGAGCAGATGAAAGATTGGGATATGGTCCCGTTCCCAGCTTTCGAAGGCTTGGCTCCCCGCACCAAGGGCGAAGGAAGCGGTACGGCAATTTTCTCCACAACTCGTCACCCCGAGGAGGCATGGCAATTTGTCCAGTGGATGAGCGGTCCGCCCGGGATGACGGCGATGGCCCGCGCGGGATTTAACGTACCGGCGATACGATCGCTTGCCAACTCACCGGGTGTTTGGCTGCCGGCTGAGGGGGTCGCTGCCGTTCCCGAGCACCTTGCCATCACCGATGCCGCCGCCGCCGCGATGGATATCGACCTAGTGCCGGAATACTTCCGGCCGATCGCCGATATGGCCCAAGGTTTGGCTTTCGACGTGGTCAGCGGCGTGCGGCCCGCGAAGCAAAGCTTGGAGATGTTCCAAGCAAAAGGAACCCGTGATCTTCAGAATCAAATCCGGCGGCAGGAGACACAGCCGTTCCCCGTTGTTGGTGCCTGGATAACCGGCATCCTAATCATTGCGGGTCTTATCGCGTGGGTTTTCTGGCCAGAGAGAAGCGTTCGCTACACAAATTCGGAACAAAAGGAGAGCCGCAGCGCCTTCCTCTTTTTGATCCCGTGGATTTTTGGCCTGGCCCTCACCTTCGGACCGATGATCTACTCGTTCCTCCTCAGTTTTGCTGAGAGCGATATGATTCAGCCGCCAAAGTGGGTGGGCCTTCGCAACTACACTGATGCACTATTTCTAGACGATAACGTTCCAATTTCCATTCGGCAAACGTTCATTTTCGCCATCTTTAGTATCCCGATCGGCATGGTTTCGGCCCTCGGATTAGCACTTTTACTGAACGTGAACGTAAAGGGAATCCCAATCTATCGCGCCCTTTTCTACATTCCGTCTCTGGCCAGCGGCGTCGCCATGTCCCTTATTTGGATGCGCATTTTCAACCCCGATCAAGGAATTCTAAATGACTTACTCTATCGAACCGGGCCACTCGCCCAGATGGGGGTAGGGAATATGCTCAGCGCCTGGGTAGGGAAACCCGGGGAGCCGATTAATTGGATCGGCAATCCACAAACCGTCATCCCCGCCTTTATCATCATGGGCTTATGGGGAGCCGGTGGCGGCACGATCATCTACCTTGCTGGGCTACAGGGCATCTCAACCAGTTATTACGAAGCTAGCACCATCGACGGGGCAAACGCTTGGCAACGGTTCAAAAACGTAACCTTGCCACTTCTAACTCCCACGATCTTTTTCAGCCTCATCACCGGCGTCATCGGGGCGATGCAAGTGTTTACTCAGGCG
>Ga0114972_10004106_pt1 | contig 10833 bp, 10 predicted proteins | sample M_140807_EF_Meta_FD_87354 | JGI IMG/M metagenome (GOLD analysis project Ga0114972, IMG submission 87354) | Freshwater microbial communities from Lake Montjoie, Canada to study carbon cycling - M_140807_EF_MetaG | ecosystem: Environmental > Aquatic > Freshwater > Lake | place: Lake Montjoie... | reverse complement strand
GATGCTTTTGCCGACGACGTCGCTCCCGCTCGGACTTTCGCCCTCTTAGAAGAGATCGGTCAAATCACTGCCTTGGGCCTAGGGCTTGGCCTCGATGAAAGCAGTTGTCTCGTGCTTGGTCCCGATGCGTACAAAAACGAGCCGCGATTTCCCGACGAACCCGCGCGCCACAAGCTATTAGATTTGGTAGGAGATCTTGCCCTTGCTGGAATGCCAATCCGTGCGCTTAACGTCGTCGCTGAGCGTTCTGGTCACCGCACTAATGTTGCCGCCGCTGCGATGCTTTGGCAGGCATTAAATCCTTAACGAATAACGTATTACAGCACGAGAACCAACGAAATTGGTCCCGTAGCGGTTGGCAATGCATGGGGTGCCGCCTTCTCAAGTTCGGTACGTAACCAACCTTCCGCTTCAGTGCGAGACTCGAATTGAGGATGAATTCCCGGTATCACGCCGTTCAAAAGAAGGACGTAACGCATAGATTCGCCCGGCATCAGCGTGAACGAATCTGATTGCCTTGTAGATTTTAACTTAACGGTGCTTTTCGCCATTGAAAAACTATCCTCGGGGCTGGATTGACCTATTCAACGCGTTCAGAAACGAATTTGTTCGTAAGATCCTGAACATCATATGAACGGATGACAAAAGAACGGCAGGATGATCCTCAAAAATTCCTAACTTTTGAAAATTGTTTGGCGAAAATGGGACATGGCGCCCCGAATTGGAATCGAACCAACGACCATCCGCTTAGAAGGCGGGTGCTCTATCCGCTGAGCTATCGGGGCGGCTAAGGACAGTTTACTTCGGGTCTACTCTTCCCATGAGTCTCCCTACCAGCCATTTCACCATGCCGATCCGCGGCGAAAAGATCTCGGTCAACGTGCAAACACGCGAGAGACTCTTCCACGAAAAGACCGAATATCAGACAATTGAGATCATCGATACCGAGGTTTTTGGTCGCCTGCTCCTGCTCGATGGGCACATTCAACTCACCGAATTTGACGAAAGGGCCTATCACGAACTGTTGGTCCATGTCCCGTTGCTAAGTGTGGATCAGCCAAAGCGCGCTCTCGTCATCGGTGGCGGCGATGGCGGCGTTATCCGAGAACTATGCCGCCACGAATCGTTGGAAACCATCGACATGGTGGAAATAGACGCTGGTGTCGTAAACGCCTGCCGCCACTATCTACCCACCGTTTCCAATGGAGCGTTTGAAGACCCGCGGGTAAATCTTCACATTGCCGATGCGTTTCAATTTATCAAAGACGTCACCGAACCCTACGACCTCATCGTGGCCGATTCGACCGACGTTTACGAGGGCGAAGAAGGCAATCTTAGCGAAATGCTGTTCACCCGCGAGTTCTACCAAGACCTTCGGCGATGTTTGACAGCCGGGGGATTTGTTGTAACCCAAGCGGATAACTTGGTATTTTGCCCGTATTCCCTGGAAGCAATCCTGAAGGAATTTAGGGCGGTATTCGCGAACACGGGCTGGTACCAAGGCATCGTGCCGTCGTTCGGTGGATATTCGGGATTTGCGTGGGCTTCAAATGGACCGACCGTCGTCGCGCAACTGGACCCAAAGGGGCTGGACCTGGCCTATCTGAACGACGTCACGTACGCCTTTGCTTTCCGCCCGCTGCGGTTTTCTTAAGGCTCATTGGGCTTGCGTCGCGCCGCAGTAAACTAGGATCATGGGTTGCGGAAAGGCAAGAATCTTGGTTACGACCTCCGTCGTGCTTTCCCTTTCCGTTACGTCTTGGGCCCAGTACACAAATGGGCTTCAAATCGATTCGGACCCTGCCATCACAAGCCCCGAAATGAAGAAAATCCGGGTGGAGCAACGCCTGGGCGAAACAATCGACCAACTCTCCGTGGTGACCGACGATAAGGGCAATGAAACCAACTTTAAGCAGTTGGTACAAGGCCGCCCGGTTATCGTTCTGCCCATCTTTTACCGCTGTGCTGGCGTATGCAATCTCGAACTGAACGGCGTGACGGAAGCCCTCCGGCAGATGCCAAAGTGGAAGGTTGGTCGCGATGTGGACGTCATCGCCCTGGGCCTGCATCCCAAGGAATCCTACGATTTGGCTTCGGCAAAAAAGGCGTTTACTCTCCGGGAATATAAAGATCCCACCAGTGCCAGCGGCTGGCACTTCCTAACCGGCAGCTTAGATCAAGTCGGCACCATCGCCAATTCCCTGGGCTTTCACTACGCGTTCGATGAAAAGGGCGACCGGGTGAATCACCCTACGGGAGTCATGGTGCTCACCGGTAGCGGAAAGATCAGCGTCTACATATTGAGCGCCACCTTTAGCCCCGATCGCCTCAGTAAATTCCTAGAGATCGCTCAGAAAGGCGAGGTGGGGCAACGTTCACAAGAGATATTTTTTGGTTGCGTCCACATCGATCCGGTCACCGGCAAGCGGTCGATCATGATCGAGAATGTACTGAAGGTTCTTGGCGTCATCACGCTCGTATCTTTGCTGACCTCCATCCTGGTGCTCAGCGGTAAGGCTAAATTCCGCCGCGCTCCGTCAGACAGATAGAGCTTGTAAGTTCTACGGTTCCCCAATTCGGGTTACCGCTTAGCCCTGACCACGGGTGCAGTCCTTGACCGCCACAATTCCTACCCGTTGCCCGTCCGCGGCTACATCAACAAAGGAATTAAGCCATGAAAATCAAATCAATTTTTGCCGTCGTAGCGTTAGCCGCTGCCGCTATATCTCAGGCAACCTCGGTCGCCCTGTATGCCGACGGCGGCGAGAATCCGGCGTTCGATTACCTCGCGCGTCGCGGCTACGATGTCAACTATGTGACCGACGCCGATATCGCTCGCGGGGAAGCCAGTAAGTTTGACGTTCTTTTTTACGCCCGTAACTCCGGAAGTTTTGGCAGCGACCTCAGTTCCGAAGCCACCCGCGCCGTGCACTCAGGATTCAAAGGAAACACCGTCGCCCTCTTCGACGACCTTACCGACCTCTTCATCGGCGACTTTGCGGGCACCGACGTTGCGGGTCGCCTCCTGGAGAATTCCATCAACTACGCCGCCAAGAATCACGGAATCGTTGGCGAATTCCGCGGCGCTGGCTGGCTGGTCGAGCAAGGCTATCTTTCGGGCCGGGCAACTGGTGGAGCCCAATATGATGGCAACGAAGACCACGCCAACGCCCGTCCGGACCACGAAGTGATGGCCGGACTCGATAGCTACTACAACTATTCCGATGGTTACGACTGGAATTGGGGTACGTCAGGCCTTGCCGACGAAAACATCCTGGGATACGATGCGACCGGCAACGTATCCGTGGCCTACAGCACCACCCAGCCGGTTCCGGAGCCGATGAGCATGCTTGCGCTGGCCGGTGGCGCGGCGGGTCTTCTTCGCCGACGCCGAAAGTAAGCTAATCCAGCCTCAAATCAAACCCATTGGCCCTCGGCCGATGGGTCCTTCTTTTTCCGCTGAGATTTGTACCGGATTTCTGTTACCCATTTATCCGTACTCGAAGCCAAATACGGCTATCGCATAATTTTTCTCGTAGCCGGTTGGCTACAGGAAAATTAAAATGAAAATCAACATTCGATCTGTCTTTGCCATCACCGCCCTCTTCGCCGCCGCGATCAGCCAGGCCACTTCCGTTGCCTTGTTCGCCGACGGTTCCGAGAACCCGGCGTTCGACTATCTCTCCAACCGAGGCTACGACGTCAAGTACGTCACCGACGAAGACATCGCCAGCGGATACGCCGGAAAGTTTGACGTTTTGTTCTACGCTCGATCCACCGCCAGCTTCGGCTCCGATCTCAGCGAGAAAGCCACCGCCCAGGTGAAAGAAGCTTTCCGCGGTAACTCGGTCGCTCTGTTCGACGACCTCACCGACATCTTTATCGACAAGTACGACGGCTACGACGTCGCCGGTCAGTTGCTGGAGAACTCCATCAACTATGCCGCCAAGACCAAGGGCATCGTCGGTGAGTTCCGAGGCGCCGGTTGGCTGGTAGAGCAGGGCTACATCAAGGGAGAATCGGGCTACGGCTCCTACTCCGAAAGCTACAACCCGCACTACAATGTTCAGCCGGACCACGAGGTCATGAAGGGCATCGACAAGGAATACAAGTACTCTGATAGCGTCGACTACACTTGGATCACCAAGGGCATCAGCAAGGAGAACGTTCTCGCCTACGATGTAAACGGTAACGTCTCCGTCGCCTACGGCACCACCCAGGCCGTCCCTGAGCCGATGAGCATGCTCGTGATTGCCGGTGGAGTCGCCGGTTTGCTCCGTCGCCGCAAGAACGCGAAGTAAGTAGCAACTAACCAATCAGAATGCCGCTATACCCCGCCAGGGTATAGCGGCATTCTTTGCTTTCCGGTTATGTTAGAGGCATGACTGAAGGTCGCGCCGCCCTTTTACTCGAGCCCGGAGCTCCTGCCGTAATCGAAGACATCTACCTGGAGGATCCAGGCCCGAACGAGGTCTTAGTCAAGATTGTCGCCAGCGGCGTTTGCCATACCGACCTCACCGTGAAAAACCTTAACGGCAACGGAATGCCGTTTCCCATTTATCTCGGTCACGAGGGCGCGGGCATCATCGAGCGAGTCGGCCTGGGCGTGGTGGATCTAAAGCCGGGCGATCCCGTTGTTATCGCCTACCGTGCCCCGTGCGGTCGCTGCCCCGCCTGCCGCCGCGGCGATCCCCGCCGTTGCTACGCCGCCCTTCGTCCTCAGCCCAAAATCCACCGGAAAAAGGATGGCTCCCTCCTCAGCCAGGTTCTGCGATGCGGCACCTTCGGAACCCACACCGTCGTTCACGAAAAAGCTGCCATCAAAATGCCCGAGGGCATGCCGCTCGATCGCGCCTGTCTGCTGGCCTGTGGTGTGTGTACCGGTGTCGGTGCCGCCATGAACACCACTCCGGTCGCGGCCGGGTCTCGCGTCGCGGTGATTGGCTGCGGTGGAGTCGGCCTCAGCGTCATTCAGGGTGCCCGATTGCAAAATGCCAGCATGGTGATTGGCGTGGATATCAGCCCGGTCAAGCTTGAATGGGCCAAGAAATTTGGCGCTACCCACGTCGTTGATGCGCGCGACGGTGACCCGGTGGCCGCCGTGCGGGCCCTTACCGATGATGGCTGGGATGGCGGCGTGGAGTACTCGTTCGAAGCGACCGGTATTCCCAAGTGCATCGATCAGGCCGTGCAAATGCTGGCCTATGGCGGCACCGCCACCACCATCGGTTTCCCATCACAAACCGATCGCATCGATCTGTCTCTCGGCGATATGGCGACTGGTGTCTACTGGAACAAGGCCGGTTTGCGGGTTTGCCACTGCGGCGACACTCTTCCAACCCTCGATTTCCCGCTTCTGGCTAATCTGTACCTGCAGGGCAAGCTCGATCTGGACTCCATGGTTACCCATCGCATTGCGCTAGAGGATGTGGAACCGGCTTTCCACGTCATGGAAGAAGGCAACGTGATCCGAAGCGTCATCATGTTCTAACGGCTTTAGGAACCGTAGACCATCACGCCGCCGAAGTGTCCGGCGGCGGCCACCAACGCGCCGGTCAGCAGCAACAGCACCCAGTAAAACTTACTCGTCGGCTCCTCCTTCACTCGCCAAACCGAGACTCCGATCATAAACGCCGTCGCGGCAATGGCGAGGATGAAGTGCAACAGTGGCGTCCCTTCCCACTTGAATCCGCTTCGAAGAAACACGGCGAGTCCGGTCGGAATCGTGAGTAGCGTCGCTGTCGCGCCGCCAACCAGGGTGTATTTGGCCGCCACCCGCGCCTCTGGCCGTCCCCGCACTCCCCAAAGTTCCAGTAGGATCCCGAACAAAAAGAGCGCGATAGGGAAGTGCACCACCGCCGGGTGGAAAGAATGCCGAGGAATAAGTTCGGTTGATTCGGGTGTTACGGCCGCTGGTGATGGAGCTGGTGCCACTCCCTTTGGCTTTCCTTTGGGATGGCTCGCCGCATCGCCCGGAAGAAAATCCGCTTGAATCTCCTCTCCGTTCGAAAATTTGTCTCCGTCGGCGTCATCCCCCGCAATCGCCACCAAGTCGGCATTCGTAATCGCCGCTGCGTTGCCTGACTTCGCCTCCAAGGCCGCCCCGTAACTATTCCGAGCGGGAAACTTGACTTCGGTGTGGCACACGTTGCAGCCAGTGGTGAAAAGCTTGGAGCCGTCCTTGATGTTGTATGCGGCCTTGAACACCTCCCAATTCTTGGGGGTGGCGCTGGCCAACCCGGGTAACAGCAAGGCAATCCACCACGCGCGTTTCACGGCTTGATCTTTACCCGAAATATCACGCGTTCCAACCTATTTCAGCCGGATCGTGTCGGACGCCGTTGTTTGCAGGCCATCCCGATCCTCGGTCTGCACGGTTACGCGGTGGACACCCTTCCCCGAGCCAATGGTCCATTTGAGCCGCTCCGCCACCGATTGCCAAGGACCGAAATCTCCGTTATCATTGGAAATCCGCATTCGAACCGTGTCCGAAGGAGCATAAATGAAGATGGAAACGGTGGTCGAATTAGTCTCAAACGCTTCCCCGTTGATGATCACTGGCCAAATTCCGTCCCGACCGCAAAAATCCTGCACCCAGTAAGTGCCATATTCGCTCTTCTTGTTGGTCGCCCAGCCCACCCCAATCTCTCGAAACTCCCGATTCAGCATATTTTCTCGGTGGCCTGGACTCCGCGACCAAGAAGCGATTACCGACTCCGGCGATTCCTGCCCGGCCGCGATGTTTTCTCCCTGAGAGCCAATCGGCACGATGGTTTTTAGCCGATCATACATCGTCCGCCCATCCCGCGATCGATGATCAAAGTAGTTTCGCCTCGCCATATCTTCGGCGTGAAGGTCGGCTACTTCCATCAAATCATCACAGACTTTCAGCGGCGGCAAATTCTGCCGTTCCCGAATGCGATTGGTCAATTCCACCACCTCGTATCGCTGCTTAACTTCCTCCGTTTCCGGCAGTATCGCATCAATCGATTTCTTGGCGGAAGTCCCGTTTTGTAACGTGGCGACCGGCCCGGAAGCTAAAGAATCTGCCAACATTGCGGGCGGGAAAAGCAGAATGGAGACGGCAACGGCAATCATGAATATATGTCTTTCAACAATATACGCTCATCCCGCCGCCACTGATCGTCCAATCGGTACGAAACCCGCGAAGTTATAGGTACTTATAGCTTACGAAGGCAAAGTGCTGACTATCGGGCGACCAAGACGGCACATTTATCGTGCCCTGTCCACCAAAAAGTTTTGCCACCGTCCTGGTCTCCCCGGTCGCAAGATTCCGCACCTGAAGTTCCACATTCTGGTCCGACGGATGCCCCTGTACTGACTTGTCGTAAACCAGAATTGCGAGCCACCGACCGTCCGGCGAGGGATGCGCAAACCAATGCCCCGCCTCGGCAAACGTAACCTGCTCCAGATCGCTCCCATCCGTTCGCGTGCGCCAAATCTGCATCAAACCGGTCCGATCCGAGTTGAAATAGATGTACTGTCCATCGGGTGAATATTCCGGCCCGTCGTCCAGACCGTCCGTGATTGTTAATCGAGTCTCCTCCCCACCGTTGACCGGGATCGTGAAGATGCCGTACTTCCCGTCCCGCTGCGCGCAGTACGCCAGTGTTTCTCCATCCGGTGACCAGCCGTGCCAATAGGAAGGGAAGTTCTCGGTAATTCGCGTCGGCTCGCCGCCCGAAATCGGCAGTGTGTAAATGATCGATTGGTGCGGCGGGTGTGACTGGTCGCTGATCACCAGGGTCGAGCCATCTGGGCTAATCCCGTGATCGTTGTTGCACCGAATCGCGAATCCGGTTGGGATCTCAACTGGCTCCCCGCCCTTAACGGGAATCCGAAACAGTCGCCCGCCGCCGTTGAAGATCAGCGTGTCTCCATCCGGAGTCCAGTTGGGAGCCTCGATGTGGCCGTGCGTCACGTGAACCACTTGCCGATCCGTGCTGGCTAGGTGGATGGTCTCGAGCGTGCTGACCAAGGTTCGTTCCGCCGGAACTGCCGGAGACAAGTCCAAACTCACCTCCCGAAATTCCGCCGTCTCTAATGTTTCTTCGAGGTGGCTACAAACGCACAGCCCCACTAGGAACGAATCCGATAGGGGCAATCGAATGTGTCCCCCTCCCGGCTCCCACTCGTCGCCTTCTGCCGCCATGGAGAAAGTGACGAACTCGCCCCTCTTCTCAATCCGAACCCGAATTGGGCCAATTACCGTGCGCCGACTCCGAATCTCGCGCGTCGTGCCGCCCTTTTCGTCGCGAAACTGTAGAGAAGTCAATCCATCGCCATGCACGGCGATGCTGGCGTATACGGAATCCTCGTCCAGATCCTGACGAACCAGCAACCCTGCCTTCCGGTGCGGATCCTGACCGGCGGCGGGGAAGGAAATCTCCCCTGCCAACGTCACATCGCCCGACACGGGAGCAAAAGCTCCCCGAAACGCGTCCCGCGCGAACCACATGTTGTAGCCACTGCCGGTGAGCGAGTACGTCTCGCCATCGAAACTGGCCGAACCGGCTAACAAAACCGAACCCACATCCTGCGTCACTGGGAAAATCCCGATTGAACTCACGCCCAAGACGCTACCCGCTAGAATGGATCCCGGTGATTAACCTTCCCATTGCCGCCCAAGAATGTGCCGACCAATGGGGATTCGTCGCCACCGAAGAGTTGATCAGCGGAAACTGCTCGCGAGTGTTTGCCAATGGCTGCCAGGTGCTGAAGGTGCCCTTTCAAGGAGAGGAATTAACGAGCGGCTACTGGGCGGCCCTGAAGCTGGTCGATGCCGGGGGACCGGCGGTTATCGCCTCCAATCCCGAGCATGGAATTGTTCTCATGGATCGCGTGATCCCGGGTACCTCGCTGGTCGACGCCAATTTGCCCGATGGTGAGGCTCGCCGCGTTGCGCTGGGCATCATCGCCCGCATCCAGGGCTTGCCTACCGAAAACGCCATGCCCATGGCCCAATTCTTCGACGTCATCACGCCCCTTCGCCAAAAACTGATCGACACCACCCCCAGTCTCAAATTCCTGCATGGTGATCTCCACCACGGCAACATTCTGCGGGGAGAAAACGGTTGGGTCGTGATCGATCCCAAGGGCCTGGTGGGTGATCCCGCGTATGAACCCGTTGCCTTTATGCGAAACCCTATCGAATGGGTGGCCGTGGCGCCGAACTTGTTGGAAGTCACGCGCTTTCGCGCGGAGTGGTTCGCCCACGCCCTTGGCGTGAAACCGGGCCGAATCATCGCCTGGGGCCGCGCGAACTTGGACGAAGATACTCCACCTGACGATCCTTGGTTTCGACTCATTGCGGTCTACGAGACCCTCATGGCCGAATATCCCGAAATCTAGGCGTTAGCGTAGCGGCGGTCGCACCGCCGGCCACGCCGTGCTGAGAATCAAAATGTACGCCGATTGGTAATAGATCGCCGGCTCCGTGATCTCCCAGGAATTCTCGTTCGCCCCCCGCGTCGCGTTCCAGCCGGTATCCCAATCCTTAAACGCTTTCATCGGCGGTTCTCCGAAGGGCGGCGCAATCCAACTCACGCTGAAATACTGGTTGGGACCGCCCACCAAAAATCCCGGTGCCGGTGGCGGACGCACCCCGTTGGCATCTGGCTGACTGCTGCCAAACCATTTGTGGTACGGAAACATCACGCTGCGGGAAACTCCCGCCGCCCCCATGTTCGAAAGGTAACACCAACCCAGCGGGTTGCGACCGTGGATGAAGTGATAGTAATCGGCAATCTGCGCCCGGTATGCCGCCGTTTGGCTGGGATTGACGTTCAAATCCGCCGCCATCAGCAGCATCCGCGCCCATTGACCCTTCACCTGGTTGCTGCCCCAGTAATAGTGCCCGCCCCACATGAACGCCAGATACGGATCATCGGGCCCCGCTTGATTGGTGCGAATCATCTCTGCCGTGGCCTTAAAGCAGTCATTAATCTTCGTAACGAGCGCCGCGTCTGCCTTCGGCGTCTTGGCGTAAATGTAGAGCGCCTGGGTGAGCGCGTTGTAGTTCACGGGGTCAAAGTAGCCCTGGGCGAACGGATGGATGCCGTTCTCGCTGGTGGCATCGGTATCCTGCGCCCACTTCTTCACGTAGTCCCCAAACTTCGCGTCTCCCGTGGTGCGGAAAAGCTCGGCCGCCGCGTAAACCCGCACTCGCCGATCCCCGCGTTGGTCCGTGCCTGCCGGTGCCGCCGCTAATTGATCGCCGTCCGAACCATTGGTCGGCTTCATCAGCGGGTTCGCGTCCAAATAGCTCCAAGCCGATAGCGCCGCCGTCCTCAGCTTCTTGATGTAGCCCGGATACTTTTCGCCGTAGGGAGCCATGGTCCGCATGGCGTGGGCCCAAGAGGCCGCCGCTACCGCCGTGGCCCAGGTGGTCTTGCCGGTATAAAACCGGGCCTGCGTATCCACGCTCCACGGACCGTTGGGCGAGTTATAGCTGCGATTCCCGTTCCGATTGCGAACGCTGCCGTCGCCATCTTGCATCTTTAGCGTCCAGTCCAGCTCCCACTTCACCTCATCCAGCAAGTCCGGCACGCCGTTCCCGCTTTCGGGAATGTTGGTTGCGTCCGAAAATGCGGCCGGGTTCAAATCCTGGGCCATCAGCAAGTTGAACAGCGTCAGCTCCAGAAACGGCACGTACTTGTTCGGATCGCCCGCGTCGTACCAACCGCCCGCCACGTTGCGCGGCAAGCCCTGATCCACCCCGCCCTGCGAATAGTGCGCCTCTGTATCCTGCCCCGGCCCGATGTGCCCGCCGGTATGGTTCCAATCGCCGCCGTAAGTCGCCGGAATCGGAGT
>Ga0114972_10004105_pt1 | contig 10833 bp, 11 predicted proteins | sample M_140807_EF_Meta_FD_87354 | JGI IMG/M metagenome (GOLD analysis project Ga0114972, IMG submission 87354) | Freshwater microbial communities from Lake Montjoie, Canada to study carbon cycling - M_140807_EF_MetaG | ecosystem: Environmental > Aquatic > Freshwater > Lake | place: Lake Montjoie... | reverse complement strand
CGTCGCTGAGCATTTCGGCACTGGAACGCAGCAGGTCCGCTCGGGCCTGAAGCGTTTCCTCGGTGTAGGACTGGGCCGGAGGGCGATCGAGCCGCAGCTGAAGGGTGCGCAGCACCGTCTGGGCGTCAGCCGCCGGGCTGACACCGAGCAGACGGAAATGGTCAATGGGCAGATCCAACCCAGAGGGTGCCGGAGCCGCGACTGTAGTCAGTGGCAGCGGTTTTGACCGTTGCCGCTGGACGGACCCCGTACAGTCGCCGGCAGCGATGCCCTAGTGCGACTGTCATGAGTCAGGAACTCACTGCTGCCCTGCCTCCCGAACCCACCATGGCCGCTCAGATGGTTCCACCATCGGCGCCGCCCCACGAGGCCGGGTTCCATGCCGAGCGGGCCGAACGTCTGGTGTCGTTCCAACCAGCCATTGTGGGCCGCGATGAGGGCCTGATGCTTTATCGCGACATGACCCTGGGTCGGCGCTTCGAAGATAAATGTGCCGAAATGTATTACCGCGGCAAGATGTTTGGCTTTGTCCACCTCTACAACGGCCAGGAAGCCGTCTCTACCGGCGTGATTCGCGCCATGCGACTGCAACATGATTGGTTCTGCAGTACCTATCGCGACCACGTTCATGCCCTCAGTTGTGGGGTGCCGGCCCGGGAGGTGATGAGTGAGTTGTTTGGCAAGGTCACAGGCTGCAGCAAGGGCCGCGGCGGCTCCATGCATCTGTTTTCCCGCGAACACCATCTGCTGGGCGGTTATGCCTTCATCGGCGAGGGCATTCCCGTGGCGATGGGGGCCGCTTTTGCCAGTCGTTATCGCCGAGATGCCCTAGGTCAGGCAGATAGTGATTCGGTGACGGCGGCTTTCTTCGGAGATGGCACATGCAATGTGGGTCAGTTCTACGAATGCCTGAACATGGCGGCTCTTTGGAAATTGCCGATTCTTTTTGTGGTTGAAAATAATAGTTGGGGTATTGGCATGGATCACAATCGGGCCACAAGCCATACGGAAATCTGGCGTAAAGCTGATGCTTTCGGCATGGTCGGTGAAGAAGTCGATGGGATGGATGTACTGGCCGTTCGCGGCGCTGCCCAGCGGGCCATCGCCAGAGCACGCGCTGGCGATGGCCCCACCTTGCTCGAATGTTTGACTTATCGCTTCCGGGGCCATTCCCTAGCTGATCCCGATGAACTGCGCTCCCCAACCGAAAAGGAATTCTGGACAAAGCGAGATCCAATCAAGGCTTTAGCCGCCCATCTCCTGAGTGAGGGCAAAGCCACCGAAGCGGAGTTGCGTCAAATCGAGCTTGAGGTCGATGCCGAAGTCGATGATTGTGTCACCTTCGCCTTGGCCGCTCCCGAACCTGATCCCAGCGAGCTCACCCGTTACATCTGGGCCGAGGATTGATTTAAGTTCAAATCGCTAAAGGTATTTTGCGGGTCATGTGCCGCAGTTTGCGTAGGGCTTTAAGTTCTACCTGGCGAATGCGCTCCCGGGAAACCTCAAGGTGGCGCCCAATGTCGGCAAGGGTATGGCGATTGTGACCATCCAGTCCGAAGCGCAGGGAGAGTACCTCCCGTTCCTGTTCATTGAGGTGGCTGAGCCAGCGAGACAGTTGTTCGTTGTCAATCCCCCGCTCCACCTGCTCGAGGGGACTTTCCACCCGGGAATCCGCAATCAGATCAACCAGACAACTATTGCCTTCGTCGGCCTTGATCGGGGCGTCCAGGCTTGATGTGGTCAAGGCTTGCCGCAGCACAGAATCCAGCTCTTCGATGGGCATCTCGATCGCTTCAGCGATTTCCTGACGACTGGGCATGGCTCCAAGTTTGTGGGCAAGATCCAGGCTGACCTTGCGGATCGTGGTCAGCCGTTCACTGAGGTGAACAGGTAAACGAATTGTGCGGGATTGGCAGGCAATGGCCCGAGTCATGCTCTGGCGAATCCACCAAAACGCATAGGTGGAAAATTTATAACCTCGACTTGGATCAAATTTTTCTACAGCACGCTCGAGGCCTAGGGAACCCTCTTGGATGAGATCGAGAAGTTCTAGGCCTTTGCTTTGATATTTCTTGGCAATGCTAACGACAAGTCGTAGATTTGCCTTGATCATACGATCTTTTGCGCGGCGACCAACGCGAATTGTCTTTAATTCTAGAACGGAGTAATCATCGGATTTAGTTGCTATGAGTCCCATCATCTTCTGCACCTGATTTCCCAGCTCAATCTCCTCACTAGGTGTTAGCAGGGGCTCCCTGCCGATGGAGGCCAGGTACCAAGTAATTGAATCGCTGCTTCTCAGGCCTGATGCTTCACGCCTTTTGGAGGGAGGCGCGGATGGCGAGGCGGTCATGGCGACGATTGATTGAGGTGCAACTATCGGTGCCAAGCCAGCAATTGATCCACTTTTTCATGATTATTTTAGGTTTGATCTTGAATAAATGCTGATTTCAGCACGTTTTTAGCTTTGGTTAATTGTCCTAAAGAAATTATGTAGAGTTTTCTTTTGTTTTTCTTAGCTTTCTCCCTGTCGACCCCCGGTTTCGTTGGCGATGGCCTGGTGCTGGGCCATCGCCAAATTGTGCGCCACGGCCAGGGGCTCGGTGCCGGCGAGGGCAGGGTGTTGGCCCACCCGGCATCCCGCCAGGGCGTGATTCAGGGCCGCCGCCGCCAGCATCTCGGCGTCCAGTCCGCCTTGGGACAGGGACCGGGCCCCCAAGCCCGCGGCATAGCCCGCGAGCACATCCCCCAATCCGGCCCGGGCGACAGCAGGGCAGGCCTCCAGGAGTTGCCATCGCCGCCCATCGGCGGCAGCGATGACGCTGCGCGCCCCTTTCAAAAGCACGCTGGCTCCGCATATCCGGGCTGCGGCAAGGCTGGCCTCCAGGGCCGGAAGCTCGGCCAAATCGGGAAATAACCGGGCGAATTCACCCCGATGGGGGGTTAGCCAGGTGGGTCCGCTCCTGCGGCGAAGCCAGGCAAGGGCGCTATCGGCATGCTGGCCGTCCCGGTCGGCCAGGCGATTAAGGCCATCGGCGTCCAGGACCAGAAGCCCCTCAAAGGCGGCCAGTTGATCCCAGGCTCTGGTGTCCCTGGAGGGGGTGAAAGCGCTGTTTGGGTCTGGGCGTCCAATCCCTGGGCCCAGCAAAACGGCATCCAGGCGCTCCACCCCATCCAGTTCCAGCGCCGCCAGGTCCAGGCCCCCCATCTCGGTGGCCCCCAGGCCTTGGCGAACCACCACATGGGGCAGCAGGGTCCAGAGGTCGGCGGCCATTTCGACGGCGATCGACGCCTGCAGGCTGCCGCAGCCACTGGCGGAGGCACCGGCGAGGGCCAGGTGGGCCGCCCCCAGGTAGCGACGGCTGCCGGCTACCACCAGCAATCGCCCCCGTTCGTATTTGGAGGCTGCGGGATCGGGCCCCTGACAGTTGTTCCCCGGGGCCCCAGACGCAGCGGCAAAACCGTGGGCATCGCCGGCCCCCAGGGCGAGGGCACAGTCCGCCAGGCCGGTAAGCCCCTGGGGTGGTAAGCCCAGATCAATGCGTTCCAGACGACCGACATGGGCCAGGGCCGGATCCTGGATCAGCCCCTGTTTGATCAAGCCAAGGCAGAAAGTGATGGCGGCCGTCGCGGCTCCCTGGCCGAGACGCCTGCCCGTATCCGCGCACAGGCCAGTTGGGCAATCGATGGAGACCAGGGCCCCGGGGCGCTGTCTCTGCCGTTCGATCAGTAGCTGTTCGACCGTCTCCCCCGGGGGCCGGTGCTGGCCGATGCCAAAGATTGCATCGATCCAGAGATGGGGTTGGCAGGGATCGGGGGGATCCGACAGTTCCGGCAGACCAAGCCAGCGCCCGTGGCGCCAATGGGCTGCTGTCAAAGGTCGCTGGGTTGGATAAGGCCGCCAGAGCCGCACCGCCAGCCCCGCCAGGTGCAGTTCGCGAGCGACGACAAGACCATCGCCGCCGTTATGGCCCGGGCCTACTAGGACCAGGATCCCACCAGCGGCCAGCCGCTGCCAGGTCGGTTGCTTCAGCACCCTCAATAGCCGCCGGCTGATGGCCAGGCCGGCCTTTTCCATCAGGGCTTCGACGGGTAGGCCACTGGCGAAGAGCGTTTTTTCCAGCTCCTGGATCTGGGCGCCCGTCACCAGAAGGTGTTCGGCGTCCCGGGCTGGCCATGGGGCAGAGACCATCCCTTTCGACAACCCGGGGCTTGCGCCCATGATGGACGTCTCACCATTGTTTGTCTCCGTGTCGCCCCTTGCCCTAACCCCCGTCACTGAGGCTGGGGGTACCGTGCTGAGCCGACTGCGCACCTGGCCGGGCGACCATCAGGTAGCCATTGGCCTGTCTGGAGGGGTGGACAGCTCCTTGGCGGCGGCCCTGCTGGTGGCGGCCGGTTGGCAGGTCGAGGGTCTCACCCTCTGGTTGATGAGTGGCAAAGGAGCCTGCTGCGCCGAGGGTCTGGTGGATGCAACCGCCATCTGTGACCAGTTAGGCATCGTCCATCACGTGGTCGATGCCCGCGACACCTTCAGGGCTGAGATCGTCGACTTTCTGGTGGAGGGCTATCAGGCCGGTGTGACACCCCTGCCCTGTTCGCGCTGCAATCGCCAGGTCAAGTTTGGCCCGATGCTGGAGTGGGCCCAGCGCGAACGGGGCCTGCCACGGTTGGCCACGGGCCATTACGCCCGCCTACGCCATGGACAGCAGAGCGGCGAACGGCATCAGCTTTTGCGGGGTCTGGATCGTCACAAGGACCAGAGTTATTTCCTCTACGACTTGCCCCAGGACGTCCTGGCGCGCCTCGTGTTTCCCCTCGGGGAAATGGGTAAGCCCGAAACCCGCGCCGAAGCGGCAGCCCTTGGGTTACGGACCGCCGAGAAACCGGAAAGCATGGATCTCTGTCTGGCCGACCACCATGGTTCGATGCGGGCTTTTCTGGATGCTTACCTGCCGCCACGGCAGGGTCAGATCGTTCTGGCCGACGGCACGGTGATCGGTGAGCACGATGGGATTGAGCACTTCACCATGGGTCAGCGCCGCGGTCTCGGGATCGCCTGGAGTGAACCCCTCCATGTCATCGGCTTGGAGGCCACCACCAACCGAGTGGTGGTGGCTCCCCGGGCCCAGGCCTCACGGCAGGACTGTGGGGTCGGGGCCGTGAACTGGGTGTCCATCGATCCCCCCCAAGCACCCCTGCGGGTGCATGTTCAGTTGCGTTATCGCAGTGAACCCGTGGCAGCCCTACTGACGCCGGTGTCCTGCCAGGAGTCCGATCGTCAGGCGGGACGCCCATACCGATGCCGGCTTGATTTCGATGCGGATCAGTTTTCAATCACCCCGGGTCAGGCGGCTGTTTTTTACGAACAGGACCAGCTGCTGGGTGGTGGTTTGATCCATCTTTAGGCTGCCTTCATTCGCCTCCCCATCGATACAAAACTGAAAGGCTGCTTTATTGGTGATGCCGATTCGATCCTGTGCCGTTATCTCGACGGATTATCTTGATAAAGATGTCTATCTCAATATCGAGCTTTTCTATGTCCTTGCTGGATATCGCGTTTTTGTCTGGTCGCCCTCCTCGGCGTCCATTTCCCAGCCTCCTGATTTGATTGTGATGTTGCGGGGCGACCCGGGCAAGACCTGGGTTGATTACAGCGGGCCGGTGCATGTCTATGACTATGTCAAGGAGTTGGAGATCGATTGGAACGATCGCTTTCCCCACGCCAGTCCCCTGGAGCGCATCAGCTTGGAGGGGGGGGATGTCACCGGCTACCTGCCTGTATTCCCCGAGATCTGGCGGCGATCTTTCTCCCGCAAGAATTCCCGCCCGGTCCATTTGTCCAATTACAAACCGATGCCGGCCGATGCCTTTCAAAAGGATTTGGTCTCCCTGATTGAGCAGGGGCGGGTTCGGGTGTTCGGCGGCCGGTGGCAGCGGATTGGCGTCCCTAGCCGATCTTTGAGCTACTGGCAGGCCAATCGGCTGATTGCCGCCTCCAGCTGTTGCTTCGGTCTGATGTATCCCTATCAGCGGGGGCGCTCCCTGTCCGGAAGGATGTGGCAGGCCCCCATCAATGGCTGTTTTGTGTTCAGCGAGGCCGGGACCAATCCCTATGGTCTGCCAGGTTTGATCGAGGTCGAGAGATTTGGTCCCCAGGAAGCCGATCGCCATTTCTCCCTGGAAGAATGCCGTCGCCTTTCGGAGCAGGCCAGTGCTTTTTGGCGAAACCACACCACAGACCTGGCCCATCAGCTGCAGCTGCCCATCCCACCAGAGTTGCCGGTTGCCTTGATCGAGGCCCAGCGCCGCACCCTGGTTCGATGGCACCTGGAGTTCCTCTGGGATCAGATCCTCTCCAGCCTTCATGCGGCCCTCCAGAAGCAGCGCCTCAGGGTGACGGGTACCGCCCGCCGCCTGAATCTCCATCCCCGTCAGATCGCCGCTGCCTGGCGTCGACCTCACCAATAGGGGTCGCTGACCCGATTGATGGCCAGGGTGGCGCCTGCCGCTCCTTCGACACAGGAGATACAGGCCCTAAGCGTTTCGCCATTGACGTCGATTTCGCAGGCTCCGCAACTGCCCCCAAGGCATCCGGTGGGAATCGGACAGCCGGCCTCTTGGGCGGCCTCCAGCCACGATGTACCGACGGGGGCGCGACTGATGCGGCCATTGGGCCATCGCAGGCAGAGAAGCGTCATGGATCCTGGCGCAGCAGGGGCTCCAGGTTGATTTCCCTGGCGAACTCATCCGACAGTCGGTCCAGCAGCTTGTCGCGATGGTGTCGGTGGTGGGGGGCTTGGGGGTTGAGGGGAGCCAGGCCTCGCCGTTGCCGCAGCAGATTGAGCCAGCGCCGTCGCCAGGGGCCATTTTCAAACACCCCGTGCAGATAGGTGCCGGCGACCATGCCGCCGTGGTCGCCCACCGGTTGCCACCAGCCCAGGCGGGGGTCCGTTGTCATGGGGCCTGGGGGCTGGCTGGCCGCGTCGGTCCCATCCTCATGGGGCTCAAGCTCAACAGTGGTGCTGCCATGGTGCAATTCGAAGCCTTCCAGGCTTAGGGGCGGTCCTGGGGGCCAGAGGGAGTCCACCTGTCGCTGGCGCAGTTCCTTGCTGCCGATGAACCGGGTGGATAGGGGCAACAGACCCAGCCCCGCGGCACGCCCCGGGCGCCGATCGCCTTCCAGTGCGCCTTCCAGCCCATCAGGATCCTCGAGCCAGCGGCCCAGCATTTGCATCCCGCCGCAGAGGCCGAAGATCAGGCCCCCCGCTTGGCTGTAGGCGCCCAGGGCGATGTCCAGACCCGCCCGGCGCAAGGCGGCCAGATCCCGCAGGGTTTGTTTGCTTCCCGGCACGATGACCGCATCAACAGGGCCAAGGGTCTGGCCCGCTTCGAGCCACTGCAATTGGACGGTGCCTTCGGCTTCAAGGGGATCGAGATCGGAAAAGTTGCTGAGGGAGGGAAGTTTCAGCACGGCAATTTTGATCTCAGCGTTGTTTTTCCTTCCCCGTCGCTCCAGCAGATCCAAGGAATCTTCCGGGGGGAAGACATCGTCGAGCCAGGGCATCACCCCAAGCACCGGTAGGCCGGTATGGCGTTCCAGCCATTGGCGCCCTTCCTCGAACAATTCGCGGCGCCCACGAAAACGATTGATCAGTAGGCCGCGGATCAGGGGCCGTTCCACCGGCCGCAAGAGGGATAGGGTGCCGACAATCTGGGCGAACACGCCGCCCCGCTCGATGTCCGCCACCAGCAGGCAGCGCGCTTGCAGGTACTGGGCTAGGCGCAGGTTGGTGAGATCACGGGCTTGAAGATTGACTTCCACAGGGCTGCCGGCTCCCTCCAGCACCAGCCTGCCCTCCGGGTACTGGTTGTCGAGCAGGTCAAGTCCCTGCCGTATGGCCTGCCAACCGGGACGGAACCAATCGCGGTAGTAGTGCTCGGCGCGGGCGCTGCCGACCGAACGCCCCAGATGGATGACTTCGCTGGTGCTGTCTCCCCTGGGTTTGAGCAGCACCGGATTCATGGTCGCTTCCGGCTCCAGGCCGGCGGCCCAGGCCTGGACCGCCTGGGAGTAGGCCATCTCACCGCCGTTGCAATCCACCCAGGCATTCAGGCTCATGTTTTGCCCCTTGAAGGGCACCGGTTGGTCGCCCCGCCGCAGCAGCTGGCGGCAGAGCGCTGTGGTCATTAAGGATTTCCCCGCTCCACTGCTGGTGCCAAGCACCATCAGGGGCGGTGCTGCGGCTGACTTGGGACGGATCAAAGCCAAGCCCTGGTGAACCCAACCATTAAAAGCGGGGCCGGTGACGTTGGAAATTTTCCTGGATGCGCTCGCGCAGGCTTGCCCTGCCGATTTCTCCTGGCGAACTCTCCAGAAGTTGACGGCCCATCGGCGTCAGACGAACCCGTTCGGTGAGACCCTGGCCGTCCACTTCTCGTCTCAGGATCCCAAGTCGGATCATCCAGTTGAAGTGGGCCTCGGCTCGATCGGGTCCGAAGGGGGCGAACACCAGATCGGCCCAGTCGGCACGACCACAGAGTTCGTTGCTGGAGATCGGGGTCTCGGCCACTTCTGCATAGAAGGCCCTGCGGAACGGCAGACAGCGCATCGATTGGCAGGCTCGATCCAAGGCGCGGCGATCGGGGGTGGCGGAATGGTCAGGGGTCATGGGAAGACACTCCTGAGGAGCTGATTCAAGTCCTGCTGCTGTTGGGAATGGCCCTGGTTGCGATCGGGACTAGCGGAGCGCCCGCGGCTGGCCTTCAGCTCCAGATCGGACCAGCGGAACATCACCTGATCGCCCCAATCACGCACACCCACGGGCCAAAGACCCGTGGCGTCCCGCAGCAACAGCTGGTTGCCCCTCGCGACAAAGGTGTAATTCCGTCCATCGTCGGTGGCCACCCGATAGGCGATGCCGGTTCCGTCTTGGCGACTCTCCAGATCGCAGGCACCCCGGAACAGGGTGCGCCCCCTTTGTTCCAGTTGACATTGGCGACGGGATGGAACGTTGCCGGCCCAGCCATTGCCATAGCCGCCGGAGGAGCCGAACAGTTGGCGCGTGATGGTGTTGCTGGGGTTGCGACGCTGGTTGCCGTCATCCCAGCAGCGTCGCTGGCGCAGATCACAGAGCTCGCCGCCACTGAGGCGAAACATCGGGACTGGCGGCCGCCCAGAAAGGGATCGCAACAGTTCGTCCTGCGCCTTGCGCCCATATTCGCGGCCGGTTTGGGCAACGGAAGGTCCTTGCTCGGTGTAACAAGTGGACTGAACCTTGTCACACACCACACCCGGCCGCGGCATTCCGTAGGCCTGAACCGGAGCCGGTGCCGCTGCCAGAGCAAGGATGGGCAGGGCCAGCAGGATGGCAGGGGTGCCGCAGCGGCGGCCAATTTCGGTCGCAACCGACAGAGCGTGATCCATCGAGCAGAGAAGCGATCTTGGAGTCGACGGTAGCGACCGTCAATGGTTCCCCCAAGGTGGGCTGTGGCAGGGTTTGGTCTGATTGCAAAACAACGGTGATGTTGGTTCTGGCTTCTGCTTCAAGAGCCCGTAGCCGCCTGCTGGAGCAGGCAGGAATTTCCCATCAGGTCCATATCAGTGGGGTGGATGAAGAGGCCTTCGGGCCCTTGTCCCCAACTGCCCTGGTGGAGCAGCTTGCGCTCGCCAAGGCCAGGGCCGTGGCCCAGTCGTTGCAGGCTGGGCTCAGCGACCCTCCCGGAGAGGGAGCGCCCCATGGGCCTGTTCTTGGTTGTGATTCAGTGCTCGAATTTGAAGGAGAGGTGTTTGGCAAGCCCAGAGACTTCGACGAGGCCATCAGCCGATGGCGGCGCATGGCGGGAGGCTTGGGACGCCTGCATACGGGCCACGCTTTGGTGGTCGGCGACGACAACAACCGATGCAGACAGGAGGTGGTGACCACCCTGGTTTGGTTTGCTGCCCTCAATCCCGTTCAAATCGAGGCTTACGTCGCCACAGGGGAACCCCTCTCCTGTGCCGGTGGCTTTGCCCTTGAGGGGCGCGGCGGAATGGTGGTGGACCGTATCGAGGGGTGTTATAGCAATGTCATCGGACTTAGCCTGCCATTACTGAGACGCTGGCTGGACATAAACCTGGCATCTAGCCAACAATAAAAAAGCCCCCACCAATGATGGGGGCTTGTTATTGTAGTCCGAATCGGAAAGATTTCAGTCCAGATCGGGCATGGCCAAGGTGGGTTCGGCCTCTCGGTCGATGCCTTTTTCGAAGCCGGCTGCCGCTGCGCGGGCCCGCCCGGCGTGCCAGAGGTGGCCCACCAGGAAGAAGAAGGCAAGAACGAACTGGGTGGCCGAGAGCCACTGGCGGATATTGACGTAGTTCACCGAATTGGGCTCGGTGATGATGCCCCCTACGGAATTGAGGGAGGCATTGGGCGCGTGGGTCATGTATTCGGCCGCACGACGCACTTGCCAGGGTTGAATGTCGTTCTGGAGCTTGTCCAGGCTCAGACCATTCGGACCGCGCAAGGGCTCCAGCCAGGGGCCGCGGAAATCCCAGAAGCGCATTGTTTCACCACCGAAGATGATTTCACCGGTCGGTGAACGCATCAGATATTTACCCAGGCCTGTGGGACCCATGGCGGAGCCGATGTTGGCGCCAAGCCGTTGGTCACGGACCAAGAAGGTGAAACTCTGGGCCTGGGAGGCTTCGGCATTGGTGGGGCCGTAGAACTCGGAGGGATAGGCGGTGTTGTTGAACCAGATGTAGGCCGAAGCCACAAAGCTCATCAGGCTCAAGGCCCCGAGGCTGTAGCTCAGATAGGCCTCACCGTTCCAGATGAAGGCGCGCCT
>Ga0114972_10004104_pt1 | contig 10835 bp, 9 predicted proteins | sample M_140807_EF_Meta_FD_87354 | JGI IMG/M metagenome (GOLD analysis project Ga0114972, IMG submission 87354) | Freshwater microbial communities from Lake Montjoie, Canada to study carbon cycling - M_140807_EF_MetaG | ecosystem: Environmental > Aquatic > Freshwater > Lake | place: Lake Montjoie... | reverse complement strand
GTGCTGCACCGCGACCTCAAGCCGGGAAACGTGATGCTCGGGGACTTCGGCGAGGTCAACGTTCTCGACTGGGGGCTTGCCAAGGTCGCCGACACCCCGGAAGCGCGCCAAAGCCTGAGCGGTACCGGCGGACCGACACGCGCGACGCTCGACGGCTCGGTGCTCGGAACGCCGGGGTACATGGCGCCCGAGCAAGCGGCGGGCAACCTCGACCAGCTCGACGCACGCTCCGACGTGTACGCCCTCGGTGCCATTCTCTACGAGATGGTCGCGCTCGAGCCGCTGCACGGAGAGAGCACGGTGCCCGAGCTCATCGCGGCGGCGTTTCGGGGACCGATGCCTCCCCTCGAGGGCCGTGCGTCCTTCGCCCGCATCCCGCCCGAGTTGTTCGAGCTCGTGCGTCGCTCCACGGGCGTCATGCCAAGCGATCGCTTCGGCTCCGCGCGGGAACTTGCCGACGGCGTGGAACGCTATCTCGACGGCGAGCGCGATGAGCTGCGTCGGCTCGAGCTCTCGAAGGTGCACCTCGACAAGGCGCGCTTGCTCGCCACCGAGGCCACGACGCGTGTCGAATCGCTCCGGGAAGTTGGGCGTGCGCTCGCGCTCAATCCTTCGGATCCTGCGGCCCTCACGATGTTGAGCGACTTGCTCTCGAAGCTGCCCGACGACGCGGCGCCCGGCGAGGCGGAGGCCGAGCTCACGGCGCTCGAGAACGAGCGGCGCTTTGGCGTCTTACGTCTCGCGAAGGTCCGCGCGTTCGCGTGGGTCCTTGCCGCGCCGCTCTTTGTGTTGCTCGGCGTCAAAAACGGGTGGCGCGTGGGTGTCGTCCTCGCGCTCGTCCTCGGCAACGCGCTGCTGGCGACGTTGCTGGTTCGGAGGCGTGCTGCGACGGACGGCGCCATCCGCCTCGCCCTGGCGGGGTCGACGCTGTGTGTGCTCTCGTTCTCGATGTTCTACGGGCCGCTGCTTCTCTCGCCGGTCTACGCGATAACGAACGCGATGGCCTTTTCGCTCGGTGGCGGGAAAACGCTTCGGCTCCGCGCCATCGGCTGGTCGCTTGCCGCCCTCCTCGTGCCCGCGCTCGCGACGTTCGTTGGGCTCGACGGCACGTATTACGCGAGCCACGGTGTCGACGCCTTCACCGTGCGGTCCTCGGCGCTCGAGGTACCGTTGGTCCCGACCACGGCCCTCCTCTTGGCCGCTTTCGCCGCGAGCACCATCTCGCCGGCGCTCGTCATGGGGCGTCTCATCGACAGGCTCGCAGCCGCGGAGCGTCGGCTCGCGCTGCAGGCATTTCACTTGCGCCAGCTCTTGCCTCGCGGCTAACGCGAAGGAAAACCCATGCTTTTAGGCTTCTTTTCGTCCTGGATCGCGTACGCGCTCGTCCTCGTGCTCCACCTCGTTTTGCCGGCGCGCAACGTCGCTGGCTACGTGTGCGACGCGAAGGGTACGAAGCTTCGCTACCGGCTCAATGGCCTCGCGGTGCATTTCGTGACGCTCGGCCTCTTCGCGACGCTGTGCCGGCTTGGCGTCCTGCCCTGGGACTTTTTCTATCGGCACCGCGTGGAAGCGGCGCTCGGGGCGGACGTGCTCGGACTCGCCTTCAGCTTTGCGATGGTGCTGCGTGCGCCATCGACCGGGAAATCCTTCGCCGCGGACTTTTTCTTGGGCCGCCTCGAAAACCCGCAATGGCAAGGCGGGCGCATCGACGCGAAGATGGCGCTCTATCTCGTCGGCGCGGTGCAACTTGCCTTGAACGTCGTCTCGTTCGCCGCCCACCAGTGGCTCGCTTTCCCCGAGGCGCGCTCCATGGGCGTCGCGCTGCACGCCGCGCTCTTTCTCTTTTTTACGAGCGAGTACCTGTTTTTCGAGGAGGTGCACCTCTACACCTACGACTTCTTCGCCGAGCGCGTTGGCTTCAAACTCGGCTGGGGTTGCATCGCGTTCTATCCGTATTTTTACGGGATAGGATTGTGGTCCGAAGCCACGCTTCCGAGCCCCGCGAGGGGGCCGCTTTGGCTCGCCGTGAGTGCGTTGGTCTTTTTTTCGGGGTGGGCGCTCTCGCGCGGCGCCAACCTGCAGAAGTTCTGGTTCAAGACCGCCCCGACGCGGAGGGCCTTCGGTCTGCTCGAGCCCGAGGTGGTGACCGACGGCGAGAAGCGTCTCCTCGTCAGCGGGTTCTGGGGCCTGTCGCGGCACGTGAACTATCTGGGCGAGATCGGCATGGCGGTCGGACTCGTGCTGGCGCTGGGGCGGCCGCTCGACCCCTGGCCGTGGCTCTACCCGCTCTACTACGTCGCGCTGCTCGTGCCGCGCCAAGCCGACGACGATCGTCGGTGCGCTGAAAAATACGGCCCATTGTGGGTCCGCTACTGCGAGCGGGTGCCGTACCGAATCGTCCCGTTCGTGTACTGACGGTCCCCGTGGCGCGCCGCCCCTTGCCGCGAGCATGACAGGGGCGCCGCAAGCTTGCCCGCGGGGCCCTGAAACGGCATCGCCCTCGGGCCGCATGAACGTGGCCGAGGGCGAGCGGGAAGTGGGCGAAGCGCGAGGGCTCGGAGGGAACTCCGCGTTGGTCGAGTCCGCCCTCGTCGCGTCAGCTCTTGTTGAAGACGAGTTTCTGGCCGGCCTTCTCGCCGGTCTCGCACGAGAGCTTCGCGCCCTCGAGCGCACAGCTCACCTTTTTGCCGTCCCCATCGATGACGATCTTGCCGCCATCCTTCGACCATTTGCCGGTCTTGGTGTCGGTCTTCGGCGCCTCGCCGCCGCCAAGGCTCGGCATCGTCGCCTTCATTTCCGCGTCGCCGCCGGCCTTGAGCTCGATGCTCATGTCCATCGAGTCGAACATGCCGATCATCATCTTCGCCATGCCCTTCTGTTCCTCGGGCATTTTCTCGATCTCGGCCTCGACCATCTTCTTGGTCTCGGTCTTGTCGAGTTTGTAGACGCCCTCGGGGCCCTTGCAGGCCGTGAGGAGGAGCGCGCCGAGTGCGATGGCGGCTGTGCGGAGAAGGAGGGGTGCGTTCATGGTCGATGGTTCTTTCGGTTGTGCCGCCGCCAGGGCAGGGCTTTCGGGTGGATGCGAACGCGGCGACCCTCGCCCGAATTTTCGTCGGCGTCGACGATTCGAACAAAAGGTGGGGATTTTCGCAATTTTCCGCGAGCGCGAGGAGTGCTACTCCACGGCCGTTCTCAAGGCTCGAACGCATGTCCAACGCGCGCACGCTCGATCTGTCCCACGTTGACGCGGATGGCTTCTACGCTGAGCTGATGGAGTTGCGTCGCGAGGTGGACGCGACGGTTGGACGAGACGACGTCGAGCACCTGCAGAAGATCGAAGCGTGGGGCCGCATGGCGACGGCGCTCGGGCTGCTTACCGCAGGCATTGCGCCGAACCCCCTCAGCGCGGTGTGCCTCAGCATCGGTCGTTCGACGCGCTGGCTCTTGATGCACCACTGCGGGCATCGCGGGTACGACAAGGTCGAAGGAACGCCCGCGCGCTACACGAGCAAGGTGTTCGCCAAGGGGTGGCGGCGCCTCCTCGACTGGCCCGATTGGATGCTCCCCGAGGCGTGGAAGTACGAGCACAACGTGCTGCACCACACGCACACGGGTGAAGAGGCCGATCCCGATCTCATCGAGAGAAACACCGAGGACTTGCGCGGTCTCCCGCTCCCTGCGCGCTATGCGGTCATGGGTCTGCTCGCGCTCACGTGGCGGGCTTCGTACTACGCCCCGAAGACGTTGAACGCACTCGTCGATCGCGACGACAGGCTCGAGCGCCGCCACGAGGCGCCGACGGGACGGGCCGCGCGCTTGAGGGAACTCTGGCTGCGGTGTTATCTCCCTGCCGCGGGCGTGCACTTCGTCGCCCTGCCGCTCTGCTACGCGCCCTTCGGTCCTTGGAGCGTGGGGTCGGCGTTCGTCAATTCGCTTGCTGCCGACGTGCTCACGAACGTTCACACGTTCTTCGTCGTCGGTCCGAATCACACCGGCGAGGATCTCCCTCGCTTCGACGACAAGCCGGTGTCGAAGGCCGAGCGGATGGTGCGCCAAGTGGCCGGCTCGGTGAACTACGCGACGGGCAGCGATCCCGTCGATTTCGCCCATCTTTGGTTGAACTACCAGATCGAGCACCACGTTTTTCCCGACGTCTCGATGCTCGCGTACCAGCGCGTGCAGCCAAAGGTGAAGGCTTTGTGCGAGAAATACGGCGTGCCCTACGTTCAGGAGGGCGTCGTCACTCGGTTCAAGAAGATGCTCGACGTCGCCGTTGGCCGCACCTCGATGCTGCGCGGGCGCTCGCACGCGAAGGCGTCGGTCGAAGCCGTCCCCCTGCAGGCGATCTGAGTCGTTCGTGCTTGGCTCGAGCCGCCTGATGCTCCCGGAAGAGGCGCTGCTCGCCCTCGCGAAACACACGACGCTGGGCGACGCGACCAAGTCCACCGGCAGTGGCTCGCCGTTCGTCCACCGGCAGTGGCGCGCCGTTCGCGGGGCTCCTTTCGTCGCACCCCACCTTCCTGGACGGAGGATGGCTGGCACAGGCGGAGCCATCGAGGCGCTTGCATTCGCGCCCGTTTGAGGAGAAAGCGGCCCCATCCTCCGCTGGCGGGAGCACACGAGTCGCTCCCGTGTCATGGCGGCCACGACACGAAATGGGACCCATCATGCTATCGGACTTCAACCGTCGCGCGCTTGGAATTGGCGCGGGACTCCTCCTCACCGTCGCGCTCGCGGGCGCCGGCTGTAGCAGCAACGAGACGGCCGCGACCACCACCGGCGGCGATCCGTGCGGCGCGGGCACGACGCAGTGTGGCGCGACCTGCACGGTGCTCGCGTTCGACCCGAACAACTGCGGCGCGTGTGGCAACGTTTGCTCTGACGGCGCGCCTTGCCAGAACGGCACCTGCGGCGAGCCGTGCCCCACGGGTACGACCGCCTGCACCGGCGCGTGCGTCGACACGATGTCGAACCCGGCCAATTGTGGTGCCTGTGGCACGGCCTGCGGAATGGGTGAGGCCTGCGTCGCCGGAAAATGCGCGCTCAGCTGCGAAGCGGGCGGCGGCAAGGTCTGCGGCGGCGCGTGCGTCAACGTCGCGAACGACACCAAGAACTGCGGCGATTGCGGAAAAGCTTGCGCGAGCGGTGAGCTCTGCACCACCGGCGTCTGCGTCGCGGACTGCGGCTTCGGCAAGGAAAAGTGTGGGGACGCGTGCGTCGACACGAAGACCAACGAGCAGAACTGCGGCAAGTGCGGCGAAGTCTGCGCGAACGGCCAGGACTGCGTCGAGGGTAAGTGCATCAGCTGCGATCCGATGACGACCGATTGCGACGGCGACGGTTGGAAGCAGGCGGACGGCGACTGCTGCGACAAGACCGGCGTGTGCGGCCTCGAGCCCGAGCTCGTGAACCCCGGCGCGATCGAGGTGGTCGGCAACGGTATCGACGACAACTGCAACAACCTCGTCGACCTCTTTGACAAGACGGATGCGCTTCCGTGCGATGCGGGCCTCGCGTCGAACTCGTCAAACTCCACCGACTACGCGAAGGCGCTCGGAATTTGCCGCGCGACGACGGACAAGCCTGCTGCGCTGAAGGACAAGACCTGGGGCCTGCTCGAGGCGAAACTCCTGCACGCCGACGGCTCGGCGATGGTCAACGCGAAGGCTTCCTCGATCCGGGGCAACTTCGGCAGCATCAACCCCGCGACGCTCGAGGGCGATCGCGTGGTTGTGCTGTCGAGCGGTACCGCGTCCGATGCGACGCAGACGAACCCGGGCCCGAACGGCGGCGCGCCGAATGGCTCGAACGTCTCGACCAATTTGAACAGCACGGTCGACATCTCGACGTGCCAAGACCCGCTTTGCATCAAGGATTGGTTCACGACCGCGAACCCTCCCTTGAAGGCTGCGAACGAGCTCCCGGTCGCGCCGATGTGCGGTTCGGGTAGCGCCGGTACGCCGAACGAGGCCAACGACTCGGTGATGCTCTACTTGAAGCTCCGAGCACCGACGAACGCGAAGGCATTCAGCTTCAACAGCTACTTCCTCTCGGCCGAGTACCCTGAGTTCGTCTGCACCGACTTCAACGATCAGTTCGTCGCGCTCGTGAACACGCCCGGCGGTACGCCGTCGCCCATCGCGAACCCGGTCGACAAGAACTTGATGACCTACTCCGACGGCAAGTCGAAGTTTCCGATCGGCATCAACATCGCCGCCGGCACGCCGCTCTTCAGCGTCTGCCAGTCGAAGATGGAGAACGCGACCTGCTTCGACAGCGACGTCTCGGTCGAGTCGTGCTCACTCGGTGCGGCGCAGCTTTCGGGCACGGGCTTCGAGGCCAAGGCGGGCGGCTGCCTCATCGGTGGTGGCTCGTTCTGGCTGACCACGTCCGGCAACGTCATCCCGGGCGAAATCGTCGAGCTGCGCATCGTCATCTGGGACGTGAGCGACAATTCGTTCGACTCGCTCGCGATCCTCGACGGCTTCAAGTGGCTGACGAACGCCACGGTGCCTGGCACCGGCTGATGCGACGGTCGGTGCGTCGGCGAGCCCATCGTTGACTCTCGCATTCGTGACGTGTGCCCGCGGAGCTTCGTGCTTGGCGGGCGCCGTCTTTTTGTCAACGCGCCGTTGGGGTCCAGGTCTTCATGAACGCGCGGTCCTTTTCGCCGAGCGCTGCGATCGCCTCCATCACGCGGCCCGCGGCTTCGCGCTGCGCTTCGCGATCGGTCGGTCGGTCGTAGAGATCGTCGAGGACGACCGGAGGGCCGACGAACACCCGCACCGGCTCGACGCCCTTGGTCACACGCTCGCGGAGCAGGGCGCCGAACGAGCGCGGCAGGCCGTTCACGAAGGACGGGACGACGGGCGCGCGGGAGGCGAGGGCGATGCGGGCGATGCCCGTTTTCGGGGGCAAAAACGCGTATGGATCGTCGCTCGGGTTGCGGCGACCTTCGGGGTGGAGCGCGACGACGGTTCGCTCGGACCAGTCGAGCAGGCGCACGCAGGCGTCGATCGCACTCTGGTTCAGGGCGGGCCCTCGGTCGTCGCGGAAGACGGGCGGGTACATCGAGTTGCCGGAAACGGCGAGGTTCAAGGCAACGCCGAGCGGTCGCTCGTAATAGAACGCGCTCCGCACGGGGCAATAGACGTAAGGCGGCTCTGGGAAGTGGTCCCAAAGCGCGATCAGGAGCGCGAACTGGTCGAACCACGTGCGGTGGTTCGAGGGCAGGAGCATCGAGCGCTGCGGCAGGTGCTCCTGCCCTTCGAGGCGGATGCGGCTGTTGATGGTCAGGGCGAGACCGGGCTGCGCGACGTGATGCCCCCACGTCATGGAGAGGCGTTTGCCCAAATGGGTCTCGTTCAGCTGCGTGCCGAGTCGGTAGGCGAGGCGCTCGAAGGTCGAGAGGGCTGCGAGGGGATCGGTCGTGTCGTGACGTGAAGGGGTGTTCATGGATGGCTTGGCGTGCGGCAGCATCGATGGTCCGCGGAAATGTCCGCGGGAGCTCGAAGCCCCTCCCGGTCCGCTCGGTGAACGGTCCTCGTACGAATTCGTATCGCAGTGCCGTTGCCGCGTCCTCGGAAATGGGAGCCCGCCTCCGTCATCGAGCGAGGTCGCGAGGGCGACGGAGGGGCTCGTCGCGTGTGCGAACCTCCCGTTCGCATTGTCGTGAGAGGCTCCCGCTCGATGGACCGCCTCTCCGCGTTTCTTCAGTCGGACGTTACGAGCGCGCTGCGCGTCGGTCTCACCATGGGCCTCAGTGTCTTCGGCGGTGCGTGGCTGCGCGTGGCCGTGCGCAGGCGATCGCCGTCACTGCTCGTGGGTCCGGCGCTCGTGGTGGCCATCTTGGCGTTCGCGCTGGGCTTCTTTGTCTTCCCCGGGATGGCACGGCAGATCGTGCGGGGCGGGGCCTCTGCTCAGGGCGCGACCTGGAGCTGGAGCCGGCCCTGCACGCGCCCCTCACCCAAGTGCTCCCAGATGTAGAAGGTATCGGCCTGCACCTTGAGCGCGTGCTTTTTCACGTAATAGCTTACCCCACCGCCGACCTCGCGCTCCGACTTGAAGCTGCTCGGCTTGTCTCCCATGGCTTGGGTCACGCCGACACGGCTCGAGAGTTCCAGGCGCTCGGTGAGCATCTTGCCGGCCTGGAAGAAGCCGCCGTAACCCTCTCGAGCAACGTCGGTCACGGAGACGCCCTCCTCTTGCACCGTGTGCCGACTCTCGAGGGCGTGCCGAAGGAAAAACTCGCCCGTCAGCGAGAGCCCGCGATACTTGAAGCTCGTGTCGGCGCCGGCGTGCGCGTAGTCCGCCCATGGTCCCGTGCGGAAGACGGTGCCGATGGTGCTGCGCTCGCGGTCCGTCCGGTGGTTGAACGCTCCCGATATCCCGAGCTGGAGGCGCGGCTTTCCGTGGTTGAAATCGACCTCGTCGAGGTCGTCCCCGCGCTCACCGCCGACGGGGCGAACAGCGAGGCGTCCCGCGTAGAGCAGCCCATATCCGCCGGAGACGCGGTTGCGTCCGTCGCCGCCGAACACGCCGACCTGGTAGCCGAGGAGGCCGTTAAGACCACCAAGATCGTCGGAAAATAGGGTGATTCCCACGTCACGATCCAGGTTCAGCTCCGCGGTCACGAGCGAGCGATCGACCATCTGGAGGTTGCCGGACGAGACGACGCGCTGACGTCCAAAGGGCACCTTCATTTGTCCAGCGCGGAGCTTGAGAGAGCGGAGCGGCGCGAGGGTGATGAAGGCGTCACGCACCGCCGATGGCGCGACCGGATCGAGGTCGGGCGTTGCGAACGCGAGCTGAACGCGCAGGCTGACGAGCTTGTCCCAGCCGTGCGCATCGAGCACCACGCGCATCCGGCGGATCTGGAAATCGGCGGTCGGGTCGTCGCCTTCCGCATCGGGGACGGCCACCGTGCTTCGGACTTGGGCGCGCGCCCGGAGGTTCATGCCGAAGGAGCCATCGACGCTCTCGACGCCGGCGCCCTCGCCGAAGCTCCCCTTGAGCCGGAGCGCGGCTGCGTCGTCCGCGCGGGCCATTGGGCTGAGTCCGAGGACGGCGAGGCTCAGCGCCGCTGCGTTTCGCTTGACCATGTGCGCCTCCTAACTCGGATTGAGCGCGCGCGGGCCATCGAAAAACGCTCGGTCACCGAAGCGTCACGCGGACGGAAGGCGGCGGGTTCCCTTCTCGTTGCGCGGTTCGCTTCCCAGCGGTTCTGGCACGACCCCGCCCGCCCATTCGGCACGTCTTCGACGCGCCTCTGGGCTTGCCGGAATATGGCGTTCTTGCTTCCATGCGCCGCAAATCGAGGAGGGCCCTCACGGCTCTTCGTCGCACCCATCGAACGAAGGAGACCCCCATGAACCGTTACGCATTCGGATTCGGACTGAGCCTCGCGCTCGCAAGCGCCGCCTTCGTCGGCACCACCACGACCCCTGCCGTCGCGCAGGAGGAGGCCGCCGATCCCAAGGCGGTGGCGAAGATCGAGCAATTCCTCAAGATCCTCGTCGACTCGCCGACCATCGAAGAGGCGGCGAAGAAGGTCGTCGAGGCGAACCTCGTCCACATCAGCATGCTCGACAAGAACGACAAGTCGAAGCTCAACGCGGACAAGATGCGCTTCTCCTTCAAGAAGGCGTACGACAGCGCCAAGTTCTACCAGCCCAAGGTCACGCGCGTCCTCAAGACGTCGACGACGGCCGTCGGGTTCAAAGAGACCGCGCAGAAGGGCTCGCTCTACAAGTACTGGGTCGCCAAGAAGGACGGCCAGGCGGGCTTGCCCGCGCCGCTGCAGATCTTCGTGGCCGAGGGCGGCGCCGAGCCGGTCCTTTACGACTTCGGTAGCCTCTGAGCCGCGCGCCCCTTACGGACGCTTACGAATCGAACAGGCCACCCCACCTCTGAGGTCCTGCCTCTTCGGCCGGACGAACCGTCCGCCGAAGAGGCAGAGGAAACTTGGTGGAGCCGGCGGGAATTGAAGAATCTGGCGACGCCAAGTGCGCGGAGGTCCCCAATGGATCTGGGCCCGACCGCGTCGAGGCGGCACTTGCTCGAGCGATAGACGCGGCCGCCGCGGTGGCGCGCTTTGACGTGGTGCTGTAGGTCGTCCGGAAGCTCAAGGCGCGGAGGCTCCTCAGAGGAAGCGTCGTGCAACTCGAACAGTGAAGCGCTTGCCGCGCTTGAGCACGCGCGAAGGTAGACGCCCGAGCGCGGTCACATTTTGTCGTCGTACCGCGTGGGCCTGTCGCGGCACCGAACCGCATCGATCGACGCCACTCGGCGCTCGGGTTCGCGCGATACGGAGGAGCACGTGGGGCACCTTCGTTCTGTACAAAAGTTGACGCTAATCATGGAGTGTCACTAGGCTTACGCCGTGAACTCCACGCGCCGCCGATGGTCTCGCCGAGCGGTCCGGCATGCGCTCATCGTCTGCGGAGCGGTCGGGGTCGGGATCGTTGCTCTGCGACTGCGCCTGTCGACGACCCGTTTGGCGGCGGCACTGCCGCCCGCGGTCGTCTTGCGACTCGAACAAGCCGATGCGCCGCCGGCGCCGAAGATCCGCGCCCCGCGGCAACCTGGGGGCGCGGGAACCGTTCGTCGCGGCGAGGTGCCGAGTTACGTCACCGCGCTGGACGCGGCGTCGATGCTCGCCGCGCTCGGGCGCGGCCACGTTCGCGCGTTTGGGGTCGAGCCGACGAACGCACGCTTGGCCGGCGCGTTCGCGCTCGCGTCGTTCGAGACGGACCACGGGGCCGCCCTCTACAATTTTAACTTCGGAAACGTCGAGGCGGCCTCGGCGGATGTCCCGCACACGCGGTGGCCGAGGG
>Ga0114972_10004103_pt1 | contig 10837 bp, 10 predicted proteins | sample M_140807_EF_Meta_FD_87354 | JGI IMG/M metagenome (GOLD analysis project Ga0114972, IMG submission 87354) | Freshwater microbial communities from Lake Montjoie, Canada to study carbon cycling - M_140807_EF_MetaG | ecosystem: Environmental > Aquatic > Freshwater > Lake | place: Lake Montjoie... | reverse complement strand
TTCGGATACCACGGCGTTATGAAAAGAACCCGAAGCCTTGGGGTGGAGCTCCGGCAATCTGCTTTTTTATCGGCTCTATTCACTTTTGACAACATGCGTATCGCGTAGATAACTATTATAGGGACTTCTCGCCACCCCTAGCGAAGCTTGGCGCTTCATCAAAAATCAACATGTATTCCTTGCTGCAACTTTTGATAAACAGTGCGAGGCGCGGCGGAAAGTCAATGAGAGTAAGTCAATATCGCCAAGTAAGCATAGCAATCTTTGGTTCTTATGGCGGAGGGTCCATCGGTGATTCTCTTATCTTGATGGGGCTTATTAGCTCATTTTCTAGGCTGCTTCCTTCCGGTGCCACGATCTGTGTTTATCATTTTGGCCACGAGAGTCCGCTGAAGGTTCAGGATCTTGAGGCCCTAGCGGTTGATCGAGAGGTCATTGTCAGCACCAAGACCATCAGCCCCGCCAGGTGGAAGGGATACATTGGACGACTGCTCATTAGGGCTTTGCCATTCAAAGCAAGTGCACGGCGTAGTTTATTGGCACGGTTGTTTGTAAGGCTTGAAAAGATTGAAGAGGATTATTGGATTATCGGCGGTGGAAATCTCGTCATGGATCTTTATGATGTTTGGCCTTTTTGTCTCAAAAGGGTCGTCGATGCTTGCGAGGCTCAAGGTCGCCCTTACTCCCTGTTAGGCATTGGTGCTGGTCCAATTAATAGCGACTATGCAGCTGGTCTCTTCAGGGGAATCCTTGGCGCCGCTCAATGTGTAGAGTTTAGAGATTTTAAATCTTTGGAGCTCTGTAAGTCTGAGCTTGATTATCACGGGGGACGGGTCATGCCTGACCCCGCTTTCGCATTGCATCTGAATGAGATGGCACTTCCTCGCCGCGCAAGAAAAGCGCAACTTGGCGTTAATGTTGCTGGCGTCTGGGGTGATAGCTGGCCATACAAGAATCATAGTCGCTATAGAGAGATGCTTCTTTCTTACAGCGGGCTGATCAGCAAGCTGTGCAAACAATGTGACTATACTCGTGTTGTTTTTATTGTTTCTAATCTGGTTGATGTGAAGGCGGCAGAGGATTTGGCTGCGTTAATCGCCATAATATCGCCAGCCTTGAGCCTTGGCTATTCGGACTACGATGGTCTGAGAAGTCTTGAGGTGCTCAGCGCTGCCTACCGCTCGGCCCGGAAAGGGCGGATGGTGCATCTGCCGCTGGAGTGCTGAGCGGCCGAACCAGGCGAGTCATCACGACCACCGCGAGTGTCCCAGGCATGAGCAGATCATCGCTATTGAGATCGGCCATGATTTCTCCCCTGGTCCGTTTGAACCCTTGGTTTAGTGCGTCACTTTCACGCAGCTGATTTCGGCTTGTGAACCACTCGGCGTGAACGGCAGATCAGGCCATTGTGGGTGTTTACAGCCGCTTGGCGACATGGCTCGGGGATACTCACGGTGTCTCAGGCTTTGCGCGTGGGTCTGGGTCGCCCGCTGATGGGTTTGGCCAACCTCCTCCTCACGCGGGCTGGGCCTGAGGCCCAGCCTTGGCTCCTTTGCAGGGCCGCGATCGTATGCGCCACCTGCGCTAGTGATCGGCGTCTGGCGCTGGCCAATGGGCTGCAGATCGTCGAAGCGCCGGCACCTGATCCGATGTTCCCGGATCATCCTGACCATGCCCGTGAAGAGAGATTGAGCCTGCAGCTCGGAGCGCGCCTCCGCGATCAAACTGGAAGAAATCCTTAAGGAGGTAGGGGATGCCGTTCGGGAGCTGGTCGAACAAGTGCGCCAACTGCGCCAACTACTCGGGCTCCCCGCGGAGCTGCGGATTCTGTCGGGTGTGGGGCGCCGTGATCCCGCAGGATTCCCCGATCACGCGTCAGTGCCCCCACTGGACCAGCCGCGATGCCATCAAGGTGGCCGTGGCGACCACTGCGGTCTGCTGAGCTGATCAGCAGAGCGACTGTCGGCCGGCGAAGCCAGGGCCTGAACACCGCGGCCTCGATCCGGTTGCCCAGATCCACCCGCGCCCATTCTTCGGCGACCATCTCGGTCTGCTGGAGCACCAGATCCATGGCGGCCAGGGCGGCGGCCTGCTTTGCGTTGCCCGGTCAGGGGATGCCCCCGAGCGGCTGGTTCGCTGCTTTGGAATCGGCACCCCCTTCGGTCTTCCCTCCCTGGTGCTCCCGCTTTCACGCAGCTTGGCTGGGGCCATCGTTCCGATCGCCAATGTCCCTCGTTCCCCGCTGGCGCTACATGACCGACGACGCCAAGGCGCTCACCCGCCGCAGCGCCGTGTCCGCCGCTGTGGTGCTGTTGACGTTGCTGTTGTTCCGCGGTCTGCTGCCCTGGATTGTGCTGGGCCTGGTGGCTTGGTGGATCTGGAAGTCGATCAGCCGCTGAGGTCACGGGGACGGTCCGCCAGTCCGGCTGTCGGTCTCACTCAGCCTTGCCCGGCCATAAAAAAAGCGGACCCGTCCAGGTACCGCTCGATGACCGCTGTCATTCTATGAACTTCTGTGACGGGTTCGTGGATGTCTCGCTTGCTTGCCTTCGGGCTCCGGTGCACGGTTGCCGAGCGCCGCGGGCGGCCGGTCTCCCGGGAGCCTTGAAGCGTGTTCACCCTCCAGTGAGCCGTCTCCCGGTGGGCTCCCAGCAGGTTCCTTGCTTCAGGGCATCTGCCCATTGCGCTTGGCCTCGCTGATCGCCCGGTCGATGCCTTGAGCGGTGGCCTCCGGCAGCTGGGGGGAGAACACGAACGCCTGGGATTCCGGCCGCTGCCCATCCAGCACCAGCCGCAGGCGGCTCCGCTGCCGCATCGGAGCCTCGGCTCGCACGTGGCGCAGCTGCTGTTCATCGGCCAGCACCGCATCCACTCGGCGCTCCAGAAGCAGCGTGGGCGCATCGCTGAGCCTGGGTAGGGGAACCACCGTGACCCGGCCCTGGAGCGGAGGTGAGCGCAGCAGCTTCTCGCTCACACTGCCGGGCCGGGCGGCCACGCGGCGGCCCGCTAGGTCGTCGAGGGAGTCGGGGAGCGCATCGCTCATCGGCGCCTGGCGGAGTACGTCGAGGGTGATCGTGCTCACGATCAGCGAACCGAACACGATCCGCAGCAGATAGCTCAGCACCACCAGCCCCTGGCCCCGGGTGGTGGCCACGATCGTGTTGGTGCCCGGGCCCGTGGCCAGCACCTGGAACACCAGGGAATAGCGGCGCCACCAGTCGCGCGGCGGCCAGCGTCCCGCCGAGCCCCCTTCTGATCGCGTTGCTGAACCCGCTTCCATGGCGCTTCCGGGCGGATAGCCCCCTTCGGTGCGCCACACCGCCACGCTCAACGCCCCGATCGCAACCAGGTAGCCGGCCAGCAGGCCGAGCAGTCGCGCATCCAGCAATCCCTCCAGCACCGCCCGCAGGGTCGCCAGCCTGTTGGCGCCCATCAGCAGGGCCACGCCTGATTCCTGGAACGGCAGGCTGAAGCGGTAGGTGCCCACCCGCTCCGGCGTGATCGTGAGACACCCCACCCCCAGATCCACCTGGCCGAGGCGGCTGGCCTCCAAAAGCGCTTTCGCGTTCGGGTAGGGATCGAAGGTGTACGCGAGCCGCTCCCGGGCAGCGACGAAGTGCCACAGATCCACGGCCTTGCCCTGCCAGCGCCCCGCCCCCCGCAGCTCCGAACAGGGAGGAGAACCATCCAGCACACCCACCCTGAGGATCTCGGCTGAGCGGGCCGCTGGGGGTGGGGCCAGGGCCACCAGCCCCAGGGCCAGCAATCCGGGGGCAACGGCCGGCTGAACCGCCCCCCACCATCCGTGGCAGACCCTGATCAGGCCGTGGCGGACCCTGATCCGGAGCCGTCTCCGGCCGCCCCTCGGCGGGCAGGTCATGGCGCCGGGACTCCTGCAGCAGTCGTGGACCGTCACTTTACCCGTCTTCCCGAGCCGCTCTGCGCCGATCCCGCCGGCAGCCCTCCCGGATTCCAAAGACCGCTCCCGGCCGGACCCGCCGACAGCCCCCCGAGGTGCTGCAAGCCGCCCCCCGTTGGACTCGCCGGCACGCGCACTCCGGTTCCTCTTGCTGCTCCCGGCTCGTCCCGCCGGCCGATCACTCTGGTCCTCCTGTCTGGGCGAGCCGACAGAGCTGCAGCCCTGAGCTCCCACGCCGCCGGCTCCTACGGTCCACAGCGCCCCCTTCAGCCCGCCGCCCATGCCTCCGGCGCCCGCCACCACCCAAGCCCCGGACCCGGCCGAGCAGATCATCCTGGCCCTGGATCGGCCCGATGCCGCCGCCGCCCTCGCCCTGGCCGGAGCCATCCCCGAACTGCGCTGGGTGAAGGTGGGTCTGGAACTCTTCAGTGCCGCCGGGCCCGCCGTGGTGGCCCAGCTGCGCGAGCGGGGCCTGCAGGTGTTCCTCGACCTCAAGTTCCACGACATCCCCGCCACCATGGCCGGCGCCTGCCGCAGCGCCGCCGGCCTCGGCGCCGGGCTGATCACCGTGCATGGCTGCGCCGGCCGCGACGCTCTGGCCGCCGCCCAGGCCGGGGCACAGGAAGGCGCCGCCGCCGCGGGCCTGGAGGCCCCCACCCTGCTGGCGGTCACCGTGCTCACCAGCTGGCCGGCGGAGCGTTTCGCCGCTGAGCTGGCCATCGCCGAACCGATTCCTTTTTATGTGAACCGCCTGGCGGCCCTGGCCGCCGGCGCCGGCATCGGCGGCTGCGTGTGCTCCCCTCTGGAGGTGGCGGCTCTGCGGCAGGCCCATCCGCAGCCCTTCACCCTGGTCACCCCCGGCATTCGGCCGGCCGGCAGCGCCACTGGCGACCAGGCCCGGGTGATGACCCCCGCCCAGGCGATCGCCTCCGGCGCCAGCCAGCTGGTGATCGGCCGGCCGATCAGCGCCGCGGCCGATCCTGCCGAAGCTTTTTCGGCCTGCTGCCAGGAGTTGGCCAGCCAGGCCTGAGCGCCTCCAGGGCTGGTTTTTGGCCCGTTTCAGAAGGGTTTTCAACAGCGCTGGCGCTGCCATAGTGATTTTCAGTTTTCGGCCACCGTTGGATCCTTCGCCAGAGAACCTCCGGAGGGCAACGGCGGCCCGTTCAGCCGAGGACCTGTCCGCCTCCCTGGTGGGCGGTTCCCGCGCGGCTGGCCTGCGCGCCTGGCGTGGCCTTCAGGCGGTTCAGCCCTGGTTGCGGCGGGTGCCGCTCGGGCTCGGGGCCCTGATGACCCTGCTGCTTCTGGGTGCCGTGGGGCTATCCAAGCTGCTGCAGGAGCGCATGGCACGCCACCTGGTGGACAAGGTGCTGGAGAGCCAGAGGATCAAGATCCGCGACCGCGTTAGTGGCTTCGACACCACCCTGCGGCGCGCCGAGAAAAGCGTGAACCGCTACGCCAGCCTCATCTCGTATCGCACGGCTGATCTCGCCAGCGAGGCCGGTTCCTTTGAGTCCATCGCCCAGCGGGACCCGGATGGCTCCTGGCGCACCCCCCGCAGCCATTTCGATCCGCTCGCTGATTCCAACATCTGGGTTCCGCCTTCGGTGCCGCTCACCGATGACACCAAGCGTTTCTTTCAACGCTCCTACGCCATCACCCGGATCTTCGGCCAGGGAGCCCAGAACGAAGTGCTGGAGAACGCCTGGATGCTGCCCCTGATCGGGGGCATGACCGCCTTCTGGCCCACCAATCCCAACTATCTCTACAACGCCAGTTCAAGCCTCGATTACCGCGGCACCCCCTGGGTCACCCTCACCGATCCGCAGCGCAATCCCGCCCACGAACCGCGCTGGGTCGGCCCTGAATACGACCCCGCCGCCCGGGACTGGTCGATCAGCGTGGTGGCTCCTTTCTTCCGTGATGGCCAGTGGGCCGGCTCAGTGGGTCATGACATGCGGGTCTCCCGCCTGCTGGGCAAGCTGATCGACCGACAGGACGCCTCCCATGAAGCCTTTTCCCGTCCCCTCTATGTGGCCACCACCGATGGCCATGTGCTGGCCAAGCGCGAGGGTGCCCCGGCCAAGGGCGAGCGGGTGCCACAGGCCATCTGGCAGAAGCTGGCTCCGGTGGCGGCCACGGAAGATCTGGCCGTTGTCCCCAATGGCACCAACTATCTGGTGGTGGCGCCGATCCCCACCCTTCGGGCCCTGGCGGTGTACCTGGTGGATGGCGGCTGGATTCGCCAGACGGTGAGTGAGGAGCTCATCGTGTTGCAACTGGCGGAGGGGCTGTTCATCCTCGTGGCGGTGGGTTCGGTGCTGGGTCTGGCGCTCAAGGATGCCCAGGCCCGCCGCCAGCGCCAGGCCCTGCTGGAGCAGCGCAACCAGGATCTTGAAAGCATCTCCCGGGTCGATCAGCTCACCTTGCTTCCGAACCGCCTCGGCCTTCAGGAGCATTCCGAGCAGGCCATCGAGCGGGCCCGGCGCCAGGGATCTGAACTGATGGTGGCGTTCCTGGATGTCGACCGCTTCAAGACCATCAACGATTCCCTCGGCCATGCCGCTGGCGATGCCCTGCTGGTGCAGGTGGCGCGCCGCCTGCGGGACACCGTGCCCAGCACCGACACCGTGGCCCGGCTCGGCGGCGATGAATTCGTGGTGGTGTGCGAAAACCTCAATGATGATTTCGATGCCGGCCACCTCGCCGATCGCCTGCACCGCAGCCTTGCCTTGCCGATGCAGGTGGATGGCCGTCAGCTCGCGGTGAGCGCCTCGATCGGCGTGAGTGTGTTCCCCTCCGATGGCGACCAGATCAACACGCTGATGCGCCAGGCCGATATGGCCATGTACGAGGTGAAGAGCCGCGGGCGCAATGGCTGGCTGTTCTTCACCGAATCGATGAACCGGGTGATCCAGGAGCGGCTCAGTCTGGAGATCGATCTGCGTAGGAGTCTCGAGAACGGAGATTTCCGCCTCCATTACCAGCCCCAGTGGGATATCCAAGGTCGCCAGTTGGTGGGATGGGAGGCCCTGTTGCGCTGGTCCCATCCCCAGCGGGGTGCGGTGTCGCCCAACAGCTTCATTCCCGTGGCGGAGGACACCGGCCTGATCGCGCCGCTGGGCGAGTGGGTGCTGCTCGAGGCCTGCCGCACTGCCGTCGCCTGGCGAGGCCACGGTCTGGAGGCTTGCCGGCTCTCGGTGAACATCTCCTGCCGTCAGTTCGCCCAGGCCCGCCTGGAGGACAAGATCGAAGAGGTGCTGGAGCTCACTGGCCTTTCGCCCCACCGACTCGAGCTGGAGATCACCGAAACGGTGCTGATGGAGGATCCCCAGCGCGCCATCAATCTGCTCCGCAGGCTCAAGGAGCGCGGCATCCGCATCGCCATCGACGACTTCGGCACCGGTTATTCCTCCCTGAGCTATCTCCGTTCCTTCCCGATCGACCGGCTTAAGATCGATCGCTCCTTCGTGACCACCAGCCTCACCGATCCCAGCGGCGCCGCCATCGTGACCGCGATCATCTCCCTGGCCCGCTCGCTCGGGATCACCACCATCGCCGAGGGCGTGGAAACGGAGGATCAGCGGCAGTTCCTGCTCCAGCAGGGCTGCGATGAACTGCAGGGCTTCTTGCTGGGAAGGCCGATGCCCGATGAGGCGATTGTTCCGTTCCTCGATCAGGGTGCCGGCGGTGTGGTGCCCGTCCTGTCCTGAACCGCCATGACCGCCGAGATCCAGCGCCTTGATCAGGCCCTCTTCGACCGGGTGGCGGCCGAGGCCCGCTCCCTGGCCCGTCTGCGCCGCAACCACAACCTGCACGCCGAGGCCGATCCTGTGCAGCGCTTCCTCAATGTGATGCAGCCCGGCACCTACGTGCGGCCGCACCGGCACTTGCGCAGCCGCCCCGGAGCGGGCTTTGAATGCTTCGTGGTGCTGCAGGGGGCGATCGGGTTGCTGCTGCTCGATGAGGAGGGCGTGGTGCAACAGCGGGAACGCCTGGCGGCCGGCGGGCCGCTGCGGGGTCTGCAGATTCCCGAGGGTCTCTTCCACACCCTTGTGGCGCTGGAGCCCGATTCGGTGATGCTGGAGATCAAGGAGGGCCCCTACGAACCCACCGCCGACAAGGACTTCCTTGTGGCGTTCCCGGTCGAGGGCCATGACGAAGCGCGCCTGCAGGAAAGGATCTGGCGGAATCTGTTCAGCCTGTCCTGACCCTTGATGGTGGTCCTGACCGATGGGCCACGCGTGGCGATCAGGCTCGTTCAGGACCATGCGGATCAGGAATCATCAGCCGATGCGGGGGCCATGGATTGTCAGTCAGGTTCCTCGCTCTGATGTTCACCGTTCGGCTGGCGCTTCACGCACCGATCTGGGCACGAATCGTTGGTTCTATCTATGTTGATCACGCTTGTTTTGATGACCTCTGCCATGCTCGGCTTCCGTTCCCGGATCCTCGGCATCGGGCTGCTGGCGGTGGCCTTCACCAGTCCGGCCTTCGCTTCGAATGCGGCCCAGTTCAATGCCATGGTCGAAACCTTCCGCAAATACGGTTTCGAGGTGGTGGGTACCCACCAGCGCTGCCTGCTGGAGCCCAACCTGTTCGGTCTCTACATCCGCGGCACCCGCCGCATCGTGGTCTGCCCCCGAGGCAACCAGCTCGACACCCTGATGCACGAGGGCTGGCATGCCGTGCAGGCCCGCTGCCGTCATGGCCAGCCCTTGCTCACCGATGACTTCCTGCGGGCCAATCTGAGCCGCGCCGACCTGCGCGACATCGACGCCCTGTACAGCGCCAAGAGCTGGCACCGGGAGGCCGAAGCCCGTGCGATGGCGGCCCAGCAGATTCCTCTCTACATGCAACACCTGGAAAGTTCCTGTGGTGCGCCACCGGCGGCCGGCGGCATCGCCCAGCCTCCTGCGGGTACCCAACCCTCCTCCACCCCAGCGGCAACGGCCCCTCAACCGGCCCCCAACCCAGCTCCACCGGCGCCTCAGGCCACCCCCGGGACCAGGTCTGCCCCTCCCACTTCGAGCACCAGCCTGCCCGGCCTGCTTCACCAGTTGGGGCTTCCGTCGATCCCCTGATCGGCCAGAGCGTTGCGCCGGCAGAAGCTGCAGTGACCCCAGAGCCCCATTTCGCCGGCTGGTGCCGGCCGCCCGCAGGCGGGGCAGTCGGCCAGGCCGTGCACATCGATCCGGCTGGGATGGCGGGCCCAGCCATTGGCTTCCTGGGCGGATCCGGGCGGTGGCAGATCCTGGGGGTAGTGCTGCCGCACCCGCACCTCCCGCACCGGGAATCCCGCGCCCCGCAGGGCACCTAACAGCTGGTGGCGGTTGTACTGCAGCGCCTGCAGCCAGGGGCCGGGGGCGGCGCCCACCGTGAGCACCCCTCCCTGCAGGCTGAGCGGCCGGCCATGGGGGGCCAGCTGGACCCCGGCGATCCGCGGCCAGGCCTGCCACAGGGCCGCCATGGCCCCGTCTCGTTCCCAGTCTTTCCGCAGGGCTTCGAGGCAATCCCCCAGGGAACGGGCCGGCTGGGGCCGCGCTGGCTCCAGGTACGACACGGAACCGACCCGGCGGGAGCTGCCCTGCCGGCTTCCCTCGGTGCCGGGACTGCGGCGGCGACGGACTCCGCTTCCATCGGCTCGGCTGCCGTTGGCTTGGCGGCCCTCGGGGCCTGTCACCCCGTCGCGAAGAATGCTGCGGCCCTCGGCCCGGGCGCGATTGGCAAGGCTGCGATCAGCTTCGCTGAGATCAGCTTGGCTGCGACCAGTTTCGCTTCGATCGGAGGGCGGGCCATCGGCGCCGGGTCGCCAGGGGATGGGGCGGAGCGGTTCGGCCATGGCGGAAGAGTAAGTCTCTTCGCCGTGCCGCAGCCTTCGCCCACTCATCCGTTGCTCGTCTCCTGGGGGCGGCTGGGCTCTCCTCGGTCGCCGAAGACGCCGGTGAGGTCCTCGGCGAAACAGTCGCCCAGACAGTAACCACTCTGCCCCCGACTTCAACGATTCCCAGCTCCAGGCCATCAATGATGCCGGGTGAGGCAGCCCCATCGCGGCTGGGCCGGGTGCGGCAAACCGGTGCCCCGGGCCTGCAGCGCAGGCGGGCTGTTGTGTCTACCCTCAGGGCCTGTGCCCCCAACCATCCATGGGCTTTTTTGATCGGCTCAGCCGCCTGCTGCGCGCCAACCTCAATGACCTGGTCAGCAAAGCGGAGGATCCGGCGAAGATCCTTGACCAGTCCGTCGCTGACATGCAGGCCGACCTGGTGAAGCTCCGCCAGGCCGTGGCCACCGCTATCGCCAGCCAGAAGCGTCTGCAGAACCAGGCGGAGCAGGCCGAAAGCCAGGCCAAGACCTGGTACGACCGGGCCGAGCTGGCCCTCAAGAAGGGTGAGGAGGAGCTCGCCCGCGAGTCCCTTTCCCGCCGCAAGACCTACCAGGACACTGCGACGGCGCTGAATAGCCAGATCAGCTCCCAGGCCGGGCAGGTGGAGACCCTCAAGCGGAGCCTCACCGCCCTAGAGGGCAAGATCGCCGAGGCCAAGACCAAAAAGGACATGCTCAAGGCCCGGGCCCAGGCCGCCGAGGCCCAGGAGCAACTGCAGAGCGCTGTGGGCAATCTCAGCACCAACAGCTCCATGGCCGCCTTCGACCAGATGGAGGAGAAGGTGCTCGGCATGGAGGCTCGGAGCCAGGCCGCGGCCGAGCTGGCCGGCGCCGATCTGGAGAGCCAGTTCGCCTCCCTAGAGGGCAGCAACGTGGACGAGGAGCTCGAAGCCCTCAAGACCCGCCTTTCCGGCGGATCCACCCCGATCCAGCTGCCGGCGCCCGATGGCCCTCTGCCTCAGCTGGAGCCCGTCAAGGCGGCCGAGGTGAATGCGGAGCTCGAAGAGCTGAAGCGCTCGATCGACAAGCTCTGAATTC
>Ga0114972_10004102_pt1 | contig 10840 bp, 10 predicted proteins | sample M_140807_EF_Meta_FD_87354 | JGI IMG/M metagenome (GOLD analysis project Ga0114972, IMG submission 87354) | Freshwater microbial communities from Lake Montjoie, Canada to study carbon cycling - M_140807_EF_MetaG | ecosystem: Environmental > Aquatic > Freshwater > Lake | place: Lake Montjoie... | reverse complement strand
GATTACACATTGGCTCGCCCGCAACAGGATGTGATTGATGCGGTTAACCTGCTTCACAAAGCCGGACATCGAATAATTCTGTTCACTGCCCGTGGATCCGCCTCCGGGATCGACTGGTCGGTTTTGACCAGATCGCAGATGATGGATTGGGGGGTTAACTATCACGAACTTCGATTCGGAAAGCCCGCCGCGGATGTGTATGTTGATGATCGAGCGACTGGGATCGCTTCGCTCGTGCGACTCGCGAGATCCACCGCCGCACTTGGAACGAAATTGCCATGAAATCAGAGACCGATCAGCCACTATTCATTTTTGAGATGGCCAACAATCACCAGGGGAGCCTCCAGCATGGGCTTGACATTGTCGAAGCTATGGGGCGCATTGCGCGTAAGTATCGCATTCGTGCTGCTGTGAAGTTGCAGTACCGCGATCTCGCCACATTTATCCATCCGAACTTTCGATCCGGGGATCACAAGCACATCAAGCGTTTCTTGTCAACGGAGCTTCCCGCCGCGGATTACGCCGCGCTGGTTTCAGCGATTCACGAGCAGGGAATGATCGCAGCGTGCACGCCATTCGATGAGTCATCGCTTGACCTCCTGATCAATCACGGAGTCGACATCGTAAAGATTGCCAGCTGCAGCGCCAACGACTGGCCACTACTTGAGCGGATCGCTCGCTGCTCGAGGCCGGTGATCTGTTCCACTGGCGGTCTTCGGCAGCAGGAGATGGACCAGATTGTCAATTTCTTCGAGCATCGCGGTGTCATCGACTTCGCGCTGCTGCATTGTGTTGGTCTATATCCAACCCCCAATGATGCCTTGCAACTGCATGTCTTAGACTGGATGCGCCGTCGCTATCACTGGCTTCGGATTGGATATAGCGGTCATGAAGAACCAGCCAACCTTGATCCGGTAAAAGTCGCAGTTGCGAAGGGCGCACGAATACTCGAGCGCCATGTGGGAATTCCCACATCCGGATCACCGCTCAATGGGTATTCGATGGACCCCGCGGAGACCGAGGCGTGGGTGGGTGCGGCACTGCTAGCCCGTTCGATCGCTGGTGATCCGGCGCAGCCGAAGCATGTCACGCAGGATGAGTTGGATTCATTGCTCTCACTGAAGCGTGGTACCTACCTACGGCAGCAAGTAAAGAAAGGGGACGTGATCGGTGCCGACCAAGTTTTCTTCGCCATGCCATGCGCCGTAGGGCAGACTTGTTCTAGCGAATTTATCGCAGGAATGCACGCAACGCATGACTATGAGCCGAACGGAGCTCTCGCCGAACGCCGTCCCCGGACCACTGCCGTCGCGTTGCGAAGCCTATTGCACGAGGCAAAGGGCATGCTTCATGAGGCTGGTATTCAGATCGGCTCGAGGTATTCCATCGATATGTCGCATCACTACGGACCGGAGCGATTTCGGCAGCACGGCGCTATTATTGTAAATCTGATTAATCGCGAATACTGCAAGAAATTGATTATTGTGCTACCCGGGCAATCGCATCCGGCGCATCGGCATATGGTCAAGGAAGAGTCATTCCAACTGCTTCATGGCGATCTGCAAATCACGCGCGATGGCGACGGTACCACGATGCGGCCGGGCGATATCGCGCTCATAGAGCGTGGGGTGTGGCACTCATTCTCATCGCGACATGGTGCAATATTTGAAGAGGTTTCAACGACTCATGTCGTCGGTGATTCTTACTACGACGATCCGGAGATTGCATCGATTGACCCGATGCAACGCAAGACCGTCCTAGAGGCATGGTGATCCTATAATGGCAAGTCTTTCGCTGCATGAGAAGATTCGTCGGGTCCGGCGCGTATTTGCTAAAGCAGCGGCGATGACGATGTATGGAATTGGTATCCGTGGGAGTGGATCGGCTCCAACTCCGCGTGCAGCTCTCGATCGTTGGCTTGCCAGTATTAATTCAAAGCCGCTGCCGGCGATCACTGGACACGTGCTACTGTCGGCGCTGCGGAATCCAACGTGGATCGAGTGGGCGGGGTATGCCGCCTGCGTGATGAGGCGAATGGGAATACGGACAACGATCCTTTATTCTCGAAGCCAAGTGTCTGCCGCGGAATCGCAGTGGCTTCCGTCCAAGTGGCGGTTTTGGCCCGGAATCATCGCGATTCCTGATATTGCCCTCATTGATATTGACATGTGGACAGATCCGAGTCCGACAAACTGCGCAGGTCTTGATGCGGCAGTGAACGCTATCGTGGCGGCTGGGGTGGCCTATGACCGACACATCGAAGAGCAGGACATTGTGGACAACCCTTCAACATTTGATGCGGATGTTGATGCGTTGCGCACGCGCAACCTTCGAGCTGGAAACGGGCTCTATGAACTTCTGAAACAAGAGCGATTCGACAGCTTCATTCTGATGAGTGGTCTCGTTGGTGAGACCCCGGGGCTACTCCATGCAGCGCGAGAATCGTCGCAGACAACGGTGTGCCTCGAAGGGTGGGCATGGCGTGCTGGGCACATGATCTACAGCCATAACGCACCTGCTCTGGAATACAACGTCAAGGGATGGCTTGAGGCATTAGGACCATGGGATGCAGCGAAAGAGCGTGAAGTAGACGAATATCTCAAGTTTGTTGATGGAGCGAAGGCGAGCGATGCAACTTGGCTCGACAGCTTCTATCGCGTGCAACGCGACTCAGTATCGGCAGCCCTTCCCGAACGAGTACGCGCATTTGTCACCGCGCCTGGAACTCTCCTATTGGCAGCACCAAATGTTGTTGGCGACAGTTCGATGCTTGCTCGCGAGCGTTGCTTTCGTGGTCAACGGGATTGGCTTGAGCAACTGATCGCGCATGTTCGGGCGCGCCCACAGTTGCGATTGGTGGTTCGGGCGCATCCGGCAGAGCAATGGGTGGGGCCGGTCAAGTGCAAAATACGCACGGGCGACCTAGCCACTCGCCTTGCAGGCAATGCTCCGAATGTACTGGTCATTGGTTCAGAAGAACCAGTAAATACATTTGGTTTGCTTCCATTCGCGAGTGCTGGCCTTGTCTATCTCAGCAGTGCTGGTCCCGAAATGACTGCGCGCGGACTGGCAGTGATTGCTGCTGGCCGTCCGAAGTACGAGGGGCTGGCAATTGTGGACGAGCCCCTAGATGCCAGTTCTTATTTTGCGGCGGTCGACGCGGTGCCGAGCGCCCCGAAGCGCCCGTCCGCCGCGCGGATCCTGGCCGCAAAGCGATACCTGCACCTTGTCTTCAGAGGGTTTTCATTCAGTGCGCAGGGCACGGACTTCAGAGCTATGAGTCTGGATCTCGACCACCCGGATTCGCCTGTAGAACACGACACTTTCTTCAGGATTGTTGCTGGTCGACAACGAGGCCCCGACCAGGGATCGGCTGGACCTTCTACTCAGCCCCATGCGATACTGTCGCGTATCTAGTCGCCCATGAAGTTCATTCACACCACGCTTCACATCTGCCGATTTGCGCATGACAGCGCGGCTGTGACGCTGTTCACCGTCATTGCGCGCCTGCGATTTGCGCTACTCGGCGTGCGTGTCGGGCCTCGATTTCGAGCAACGGGTTGGATTTGTCTGCGGATACATCCCGCCGCCACCGTATCGCTTGGTCGTGATTGCCGGATGAATTCAGGTACGCGCATCAATCTTGTTGGATCTGGCCAACGATTGGGAATTTACGCTGGTCGTAATGCCTGCATCGCCATTGCCGATCGTGTTGGTATCAGCAACTCTGTAATTGTGGCTTCCGAGTCAATTTCGATTGGCAGCGACACGCTCGTTGGCGGCGGGTGCATGTTGGTCGATTCGGACTTGCACGCGCTGCCGCTCGCGTCGCATGTTGGCAATGCAGATCCTAGGCGTCCGCGATCTCGACCTGTGCAGATCGGTTCCTGCGTGTTTATCGGCGCGCATTCGATTGTGTTGAAGGGATCACGTATCGGTGATGGTGTGATTGTTGGTGCAGGATCAGTCATCGCCGGAGTGGTCGAGCCGCATGCCGTAGTTGCCAGCCCTCATGCTCAGGCAATCGGGTTTAGTCGTGCAATCACTAAGGAGGGCGGGGCATCATGAATGGCGAACGATCTGTTGGCAAGGATTGCAACGCATGCAGTGTTAGTGGCGAAAGTCAGCCAGCGCGCCGTAATGTCTGTAATTGTTATCAAATCACCTACGAGCAGATGCAGCGCATTGTCGACGAAACGAATGGCGCATCATATGAGACCCTGCGCGAGAACTACCAAGTCGGCAGCCGCTGCACTAGTTGCGAATATGAAATCAAGGACATGGTGCGGGTATGGCAGGAAGAACATGCTCGCGGCATGGTTGGCATGGCCGGGGTTCAAATTCCACTCGGTCGTCGGCTAGGGGCTTCGTGGCGCGGCATAAAGACAGCCATTCGCCATCACTTCACCCTGCGTCGCTTCGCGATCTTCATGATCCGTCGCAGAGATATCTCCACGAGTTTGGCACTATCCAACCTGGCATTTCCTGAAGACCGCTCCAATGTCAACGGCAAGCAGGTGGAGTTTATGGTCACGCTATTTGATGTTGATGGGCGCAAACTCGCCCGACGAACCGGACTCGTGCTTCGAGACGGCTTCTCTGTTGAGCTCAGTTTAGAAGATCTGTTTCCAGATGTTCGGGGCGACGTTACAGGAATGATGATTATTGATTACCGATTGCTTCGGCAGGTCGGTTCTCTGCGACCGTACTGCGTGTTCAACTTTTCACATGGAGTTCCAGCGCGGCCGGGCCGCTGGCATTATCACGACAAGTACGCAGCCCATGACTACAACGGGCACTATCACTGTAATCACCCGTTCCAGCCAAACCAAGAGTGTTGGATGGCTATTTCCAATCCACTTGCGAGTTCTTATTCGAGTGTCGTTCACTTGCGTCTAGCAGATGGGACCACCATTTCCCGTACAGTGGATGTACCGCCGCTTGGAAGCATGTGGGTTGAGTTGCGCAGTTTCTTTGGACTGCAGTGGCCATCAGAATGGTCAGATCCGAACGCTCTTGTTTGGTTTGAGAACAAGAAACGATTGATGGTTTGGTTTGCTTGGAAACAACTTTCTGACGGTCGGTGGATTGTCCAACATCACTGAAATCGATCATGCTTTCAACACTATCGCCATCCCAACTGATTCGGCACAGTGTCCGACGTGCCATTGCTGCGTTCCAGCCGCGTCGTCCGCGTGGTGTGTCGGGGCTTGAGTGGGCTCCATCTGCGAACTTTATTGTTCACAACGAACACGCGTCTACATCGATAAGTTTCGCCCCCTGCACGACATCGCGACAGCCCGCGCGATACTTCTGGGAGTTCCGCCTGTATGGTCGGAATCCGCTGGAGCCCATACTCGTTCGCCGCTCGGACGTAATGGATTTGCATGGGCAGCAAACCATAGAGTCCGCGGACCTCTGCCGAGAGAGCGGTTTGCCGCAACTGTTTCATTACTGTGAAGTGATGGCATATTCACCAGATGTCACTCCACGGGGCGTCAGTAGTGTGTTGGTGAGTTACCACCATTTTCGTTCAACCGATGGATCATTTGACGCACATCTGCCAGCGGCCTACATCTGGGGCGCCGCGCGCTTTACGCGTACCGAACAATTCCATTACGAAAATTTCCCCGCTGCGCAATGCACAGCGGATTCGCGGATCGTGGTCATAACGCTCAATCCATTTGTTCGCCCAGTAAATGTTTGGATTCGTCTTGTCGGGGCAGATGGGCGTTCCTGGGAGGACGGGCCGATTCGGATCGCCGGTAAGGGACTCCATCGCTGGGAGTCCGCACATGCGCCGCTCGACACTCTAGTGAGCCCAGTAGGCGTGTTAACCCGCAGCGACAGTAAGACTGCATCATTCGTTGGGTCAATCGATGTACCAAGCGGGCGAATGACAAACCTCGAACACATGCATCCATTCTTTGCCGCATGACCACGGAGAGCATAGGCAACGGTGACGGCGTGCATTCCCCGGAAATACCATTACTGGTGGGAGCATTCGCGCGCGCGCCGCAAGAGCTCGGGGTAGCGACCGGGCCACGGGGGCGCGATGCAATTGGCGCCACTTGCGATCGACTTACCTCTGGTGAGTATGTGCAAGAGTTCATCCCGTGCATTTGCGGGTCGTTGGATGAACTATGCATGGCCGCGGTTGATCGTTACGGTATTCCACACCGCACCGTTTTGTGCACCCGATGCGGACTCTTGCGCACAAATCCGCGTATGAATGCAGATGCGTATGCGCACTTTTACCAACACCTTTATCGAGCGATTTATGAACGGCCTGGGCATGATCCAGACACATACTTCGCAATGCAAGAAACTACCGGACGGCTCCGCGCAAGTCGCACACTGCGCCGCGTCAAACTTCGCGTTGGTTCATCAGTAGCCGAGATCGGTTGCGGTGCAGGCTGGAATCTCGTGCCATACAGCGACCGCGGTTGCCGTGTTGTCGGGTGGGATGTTGATGACGGGTACCTTGCACTTGGTCGCGCGCGGGGGCTAGATCTTCGGCATGGACTACTTAGTACCGCGTGCTCATCAGGTGAGCGTTTTGATCTTGTTGTGCTTTCGCATGTCCTTGAACACTTGCTTGATCCGATCGCCGATCTCAATGCTCTCAAATTACTATTGAACAGTAAGGGTCTGCTTTCAATCGAGGTACCAAGCGCATTCGCGACAGCGCGCATGGAGCGATATTTCCAGAACGCGCACACATGGTCGTTCGTCCCCGAGACACTTCGTGCGGTAATGGAGCACGCCGGATTTGAGTGCATTGCAATGAACGGCGTGATTGAGTCTATATGGCGGCCGCGTAGTACTGCGGCATTGGCTATTCCCGCAAATCCAGCACTCGTGCGGCGCACCGCGAAAATTTTGGTCTCTCGGCAAAGGCGTCGCTGGCTGCTGGATCGAGAGATGGGATTGCGGCAGCGTTTCTGGAGAGTGCGCGATGCAATGACAGTTTGGCCACGCGTCTCAGTGAGTTCCATATGAAACTCTCGCATCGAATCCGAGGGATGGCACATCACCCGAGAGCTCGGTTCGCTGCAATGATGGGTGCAGCGCAAGGACTGACCGGTCTTTCCGCCTTATTTGTCTTCCGTTGGCTGGATCCAATTGCGATGGGCTATTGGAGTGCTGCGCAGTTGGTGACGCTGCCCCTTGATGCGCTCAAGATGGGCATTCTTAGCGGGCTCGCGCGCGAGTATCCGTACTTGATTGGGCGTGGCGAACGGGAGCGCGCTCACCGTTTGGTGGAGGCGGCACTTGCACATTCACTACTCATGTGTGGACTCGGTTTGCTTGCCGTCGTTGGATTGGCGCTACTGTTGCCCGACAGCGGATCTGCTCGAGCTGCAGCAATCACCGCAGCACTCGTGTGGGCGCTCGGTTACTACGCTCAGTTTGTGCGATCTACGTTTCGCTCGTCGGCCGCCTTCGCACGTCTTGGCGGCATCGAGCTTGGGATCGCACTCATGGGCGTCGTTACTTTGGTACTTGTTGAGTGGCTTGGATTTCAGGGCTTGCTCTTGCGAGCGCTGCTATTGGCGGCCATTGCCTCGGGAACTTTTTTTGCATTTCGCCCCGTGAGAGCCCGACCACGGGTTCATTGGGTTGCAATTCGTGAGATGTTTCAGTTTGGGCGCCACACGTACATCACTGGCTACATTTCGCTAGTTGGCCAGCAGGCGGAACGAATGGCGCTCTTGACGCTCGCGGGCGGTGTCGAAGCGGTGGGGCTTTACTCGCCAGTACTTGGAATCTGGTCGTTGCTTCAGGTGATACCGAATGTGCTGCATGCCTCTTCCTACCCGCAATTCATCGAGAGCTATGGCAGGGACCACGATGCTCCACGCTTACTCAAAGGATTACTGGGGCAAATTCGGAAGACAGTCTTTGTAATGGTGTTTGTATCCGCACTCGCGGGTTTGGTTGGGTGGGCCATCGTTGCATTCCTGCTGCCCAAGTATTCCGCTGCCGGTTTGCCCGTCATTATTGCCTGTTTCGCTGGCCCATTTCTGCCAATGCGCATGCTCGCGACCTACTACTCAGCACTCAAGAGCTGGCCAAATTATTACCTATTTACTGTGCTACAAGCCGTCTTGCCATATGTGTTCATTACCGGGCTCCTGATGGTGATGCCGCCACTCATAGCCGCCGCGGCCGGCGTTGCTAGCGCTGTTGCGATATCTTCGGTATTGATGTTGACAGTCACATTGCGCCATGCAGCGGCGGCTGCGCGATCATCGAGCGACGGCCGAGACGCACTATGAAGCGAACGCTTTCAATCGCCATTCGTAACGCACTTCGCCCGCGGTGGATCGTTAAGCGAATCTGTCTACGGTTGCAGGGTGTTCGGATTGGGTCTGGCGCATGGGTCGCACCGGGTGCGCGTATCGAGCGGCAGGGCGGGGCTATTTCGATCGGAGCTCGTACCACGATCCACGAGGGTGCACGGTTGCTCGCCGCAGGAGGAACAATCACCCTTGGTTGTGACTGCTCAGTGAACCCCGGGTGCATTCTCTACGGTCATGGGGGACTTCAAATCGGTGATGATGTTCGAATCGCCGCCGGTACGGTTTTTGTCCCGGCCAATCACTGCTTTGATGATGCCGCGCGACCAATTCGCGAGCAGGGCGAAAGTCGGCTTGGAATCCGGGTTGGCAACGATGTTTGGTTCGGTGCGCATGTCACTGTCTTGGATGGCGTTGCAATTGCGGATGGTTGCGTGATTGCTGCGGGTTCCGTTGTAACACGTTCCACCGAGCCGCTTGGGATCTACGTAGGCAATCCCGCGCGCCTCGCGCGCTATCGTGGTGATCGTCGGGGCGAATGATCGCGTCGGTCAAGCCGTTGCTTCTGCTATCAGATACTCGCCCATGCCCACGGATTCAAGCGCGCCAGCAAGATTTGCGCTGAGAATTCTTGGTAGATCAATTGCGCCATTGCCAGTTGGACGACGATCTCGAAGCCAGCATGCAACATTGGAAAAATCGTAGCGCTGCAGGGAGCGGACATGGATGTTCTTAAGTCCGGCACTTTCAAGTGACAATTGCAGTGAGCGTGGTGTGAAATACCAGCGGTGAACTTCCCGGAAGAAAAAGGCGCCGAATTCTTGCGGCATTAATCTCAGGAGTAACTGGTCCATATTGGGCGTGCCGACAATAATGCGGCCGCCGGGCTTGGACAGCGACTTCAAGTCCCGAGCAAATGCGGTTGGATCTTCGACATGCTCGATCACATCGAAACTCACCGTGAGGTCGATTGCGTGGCGCCACTCAGCCATGGCTCCTTCGGCTGTGGGGAACGTCGCATGCCCCTTGCGCCGAAGTTCCGGATGGAGGGAAGCAGTTGGTTCCACCGCAATAGTAGGACCCTCGGTGAAACCTGCCAATAGGTCGAGAAATCGACCGCCGCCACATCCCACGTCCGCAACAGCAATCCCCGCCAAACCACTTGTTCCGATTGCCTCAAGTAGCGATGCTTGCTCCCAGTCATGGATTTTGGCAAACTCATCGATTCCGCGGTCGCCATCAACATTGACTCGATAGTCGTCAGATGCGTAGTTGATCGGATCTCTGTCTAGGCCGCCGATGCCACAACCCGCGCAGCCATTGATCCGATGGGCCGCGACCGATGTCGTTCCAGGCTTTCCGAGGCGAATGTGACCCTCATAGTGAATCACCGAGAGGGGACTGAGGCACGTTGGGCAGATCATGCTGAGAGATTAGCCGAGAGAGTGTCCCTCTGACGGGGCGCTCAAGTTGCCCACCGATTGGAGGGACTTGCAGGAATCGTCGCGGCACTCGTGGCCAAGATGGGTTTCGATCAATCGTTCTATCAGGAAGTGGCACCTGCCATGGCGGCTGTCACGAAGCTGATGTGGGCTGATAAGCCCTGCGGACGGCAAGCCGATCGCCGTTGTCGCGAATTCGCGGCCATTGCCAAACGACGCGTCACCAGTGGCGAGCGGATTGGGCGGTAGTGGAACGTGACGCGGTGAAACGTTGAAGAACCCGGGCAAGGAGAATGGCCGGCCCAATCGCGTTGTGCCGGAACAGCATCTAGACATTCAGGCGCTGAAGCAGATCGCTTGGTTGTTCCGGGGCGACGCGGTGTCGTCGGGCGATCTAGCGCCTAGCGATAGCCATGGACGTGTGCGAGCGGCGTGCCTGCCGGATTGCGCGCGAAGACGGCAGCTCGCAGTACCGAACGGCGCTGCCACGGCCGTTAGCGGGACAAGGTCGAGGCGTTCGGGAGCTTGGCCTAGCGGACCCGCGCCGCAGTGGTCGTGACTTTGCGGAATTGCTTACGAAGCGCGGTAAGTCGGGCGGTGCGCAGCCGATGGAACGTCCATCGCGGGCGAGCGGCCTGCTGGTGCTCGTGAAGCGCAGGCGTACAGGCATGGGCGGAAGCGAGATCGTGCTTCGTCGTGCGACGCGGACGGACGCGGTGCCGTGCATGGACTTTGCTCAGGACGAGACTGCTGACGGTCGATCCCTGCGGCTGCCGGTGGTGGCGGAAGACCACACGCGCGACTTCTTGGCGATCGAGGTGCGGCAGCGCGTGCGATTTCGGCACCTCCAACGATGGTTGACGAGCTGGCCGCAATGCGTCTCACTCCAGTGCCCCCGTGGGTGGGCAACGAGCCAGAGATGACTTTGAAGGCGTTGGAAGAGTGGTGTGGGCCCAGCGGCATGGTTGCGCTCTGCAACGACTCGAGTCACGGCCAATTGGATGGCGTCAGCAGCCGACGGAGGGACGTTCAATCCCCATCGGATATCGGCACTAAGCTGGCGGAGCCGAGGCTGCTGGTGGACGGGTAGAGGCG
>Ga0114972_10004101_pt1 | contig 10840 bp, 5 predicted proteins | sample M_140807_EF_Meta_FD_87354 | JGI IMG/M metagenome (GOLD analysis project Ga0114972, IMG submission 87354) | Freshwater microbial communities from Lake Montjoie, Canada to study carbon cycling - M_140807_EF_MetaG | ecosystem: Environmental > Aquatic > Freshwater > Lake | place: Lake Montjoie... | reverse complement strand
GCTCTCGAATCAAAACAAAAGGCGCGGTGCGGCCGTCCGGCGGCCATCAGAGGAAGTTCCTCAAGATCTTGAAGATAGCAAGGCTGACGGCGAAATTTCAAGCGAAGGAGACGAGGACCTCCAACCATTTGAAGAGGAAGAGGAGGAGCTTGATGAAGACGAGGCGGATGGCTCTAAACGCCCTCGAGCAACGGAAGAGGCGAGCTGGATCGCCGAGCCCAGTGACACAGAGGACTTCATGCGCCGGATCGGATGGCTTCGCCCCGATGCTGAGATGCCCACTGGTAGCGAGTCCTCACCAGCCGATTTCGTTCGTGCAAATGGCAGCGGCAGTGGCTCTCTCCGCCCAGTTGGAAGCGAGGGCCTCGAGTTGGGTTTTGGTAGTGGAGGCCTTCAGGCTGGCGATCCACCACCTCTGCCGTTCCAGCGGCAGCTTCCACCGCACATGCCAGGGCGACTCGGCGGAGGTCCGTCCGGCGTCACTGAGCAAGCACCAGTGTCCATAGCCTCGTCAATAGGCTCCGTGCCGCAGCAACCTGCTCTTGCACAGCTGCTGGCTCCCCGGCCACACTCGCAGCAGCCATCGTCCGGCAGCCCGAGCCACAGCGACGCTCAGGAAATGTCAGACAAGAAGGCTCGAGCGCGACCCCACAAGCGTGGAACACGCGCGGGCGGTGCGTTCGGGAGCGGCGAAGGTGGCGCTGGCTTTGACTACGATGCCGCTGCTGCCAACGCGCCGTTCGTATACTCCATGAGCAACGCGCAGGGCGGCAGCAACGGAGCACCGCCTCGGGGGCCCACACACGGAGGGAAAGGGACGGGGGGGGGCGCTGGAGCAGGAGGTGGCAAGCGCCAACCGCCGCCGTCGAGTGGCAATCGGTCGATGAGCTTTGCTCCATCCGGCCCGATGCAAGGCAAGGGTGGTGGCGGACGACGATATTGAAGGAGGCGCGATCCAAGTTTGTCACGCGAGAACACCCACAGTCAGTGATTGCAACGTGCGACACTAGTCGACGCACGCACGACGCACACGACGACGCGCGCGTCGTGCGCGCGCGTGCGTGTGCTCTCGCTCGCTCGGAGCCCCGCCCGGTCGGAGCGGAGAGGACATGTGGTTGCGCCTGTGGCTTCCACATGCGGGTTGCGTGGCAAGAGACTGTGTTCCTGCCTGAGTGCGTACGGAAGAGGGGGATGCAATGGCGGAATGGCCGATGCTACGAACGAATGCACATGATTGTGGCAGACTTAATGATTATGTGTGATCGGACAAGCCGTTGGTCCGTGGAGATGGTGCTGATTTCGCACGGGCTCTACGGCGGTTGGCTGTGGCTTCGGCAGAACTGTGACAGAACACATCGACAGAACACAGGTGACAGGGCCGAGGTCGTACGTTCAAGACGGTGGGAGAAAACAGGTTCACGCTTTCAGGGGCGGGGCATGGGTGACCTGTGTGTGTATCGCCTCGGGTCAACTCTCACATGATGATGATCTCACATCTCGTCATCTAAGCTCATCTGTCGGACTCCCACCCAAAGCACAACGCATGACCGGTAAGCGGTATACAGTTTACACATGATGTCCCGGATGTCGAGAAAGGTCAAAGGAATACAAAGGAGAATATATTCGGCGACGGAAAAACATGCTTTGTCCCCGGATCTCGCCGCCCCCCTTTTATTTAGCCCTTAGCGCTAGTGTAGCTCTGCAATTTGCTTCAGTTGTCTGTGACTTTCATGTGCTCTTCCGACCCTATCCTCCTCTTAATAGGGCGCGCGGCACCCGGCGGCCCTACGTACACACCGTACAGCGGCCCGCGTTGATCTCAAGAAATGGCAGCTCTCTCTCGAGGTAGGAAGTACTCAGCCACTATTATGGCACGTCTCGCCCGGAGAGCTTTCTCCTGGTGAGCTCTCGCAACCTCTTTCTTTTTTCTGGCAAGTGCCTCTTGGCGAGCTCTCGCTTGGGTTGCATATAGCACCTCGTCCTTGGGCTTGTATCGCGAGTACGGCCGAGCGGATAGCGTGTGCCAGTTCCTCGTCGGTGGGGAAGGGAAGACGAACCCCCCAGGGCGTGCAGTGACGGGGCGCTCTCGAGGCGACGCGCTCATCGAGCTCACCACCGGCGCGGAAGCAGCTGCCTGCGGCGGCGCCTTTGTTGTTGTTGACCCATGAATCTTGTCACCTCGATCGATGCCCAATTGGACGTGCCGCTCATAGTCGGTGTAGAGCGAGGGCGGCCCGATCGCAATTGCGAGCGAGGGCGGTGAGGGGCAGTGCAAGCGCGGTGCGATTCGGTGACGCATGATCGGCTGAACCCGACCAAGGTGATCAAGGTGCACCCAATCGCGGTGGTCAAGGTCAGCTGACACCCAGTCAGGCGTCTGACGCCTCAGCAGCAACGACGCCCCTACTCCAGCGTGTGCCACGGCCAGCTTGGCCTCAAGGTGGGCCACGAGCCTCGCAGTCCGTGCAGCATTCGGCCCGGCTGCCGGGAACTGTGAGGGCGTGTGCATGCGGTAGAGCCCCATGAGCACCTGTCGCCTCTGTCGCTCTGTCGCTTTCGCAACCGCCTGCTTGGCCGCTGCCCTCTCGGCCATCGCCTTATCTTCAGCTGCTTCGGCCGCCACCAGTTCCGCTCTGATTCGTTGGAGCCAATCGCTCCGCCAGTGCGCAAAGCATGCAATTAGTGTCGTGCACGTGAAATGCGAGCCCACGAGCTTAAAGAGCCGCTGGTGGTGGCACTGGTTCATGTACACTGCGTGCCAGAGCTCCCATCTGTGGGCCAGCTGGTGACGGGAGGCGAAAGCAGCCGCTCGCTGCACGACCTCATGGCGTCGGGCCTCGTCGACTGCCGCATCGGCCGCGTTCTTGGCCTCCGCCTGGGTTGACGCCTCGAGATCGGCCGCCGCCGATCGCTTGGCGCACTCCTCTGCCTCATGTTGCACCATCTTCATGTCGAATGACGGGCTGTTCGGTCTGACCGCGGCCGGGCGCCTTGCGAGCTCTGCCCCCCATCGTGCGTCGGCGGTCTCCAGCATGGCCTTCTCGGCCGCCGCCGATTCGGCCTTGATTTGTGCCTCCTGCTTGGCCATCGCCTTAAACGCGTCGGACCTCATCAGATCTTCAAGTGCACGGCGGGAGGCGGCTCCCGAGAGCTGACCAGGAAGGTGCACGCGCACGGACATATATGCTCTGGTCCACACCCGGCGCATCTTGCGACGCTTGAAGGCCGCGGATGCGGCGTTGGCGATGAACGTGCCCGCCCGAAGCTGCAAGACAGAGAGGGGCTTTTGCACGCTCACGAGCATCATCATGAGATCTGTCGAGAGACGCCACAGGACATTGCAGATGCGCAGCGCGAGCTCCTCCTGGAGAGTGCACTTGAGTGACTTTGAATAGTCCTTGAGTGTCAGGTGCCTTGCAAGCACATGCCCCTCCTGGCATTGGCGCATCATCTCGCCGATCTCCAAGAAGGATTGCACTATCGTGATAAGGTGCTGCTCGCAGGCGTAGTAGCGCTTCTGATGTGCAGCAATCTGCGCGATGATGCCACAAAGCTTTTCGTCGACAACGCGCCACTCATCCTTGAGCACCACTACCAAATCCAGCATGGGTCGGAGGATATCCTGGTAAAAGACCTCACATAGAGCCATCATGGGTTGGCGAAGGGTGGCGACCGTGCGGCTGGGTGAGGCCTTGCCGTTAGAGGTGGGGGTGCCGACGACGGCATGCAGGATGCTGTCGATTCGCAGGCCACACAGCAGCCCGCCGCCCCCGCCCACCAAGCCCAATGCTCTATAGAGCCGAGCAAGCGTGGCACCCGCCTCCTGTAAGCCAGGCGTTCGCGGCGGCAAGCGCGGCACGTCAAACGGGATGGCCGGGCGCAGCACTCCAGCAGCCTTCTCCTTGGCTGTGAGTGGCGGCGGGGACGGAGGCGCGTCGCCCCCCCAAACGCCCAGGCTCGGTCCGTTTCCGATACGGTCCAATGCTGGCCTGCCGCCATCTGTCACGTGCTGTAACAGCGCTTCAAAGTGCTTGCGCCGTTCGAGCCGGACCATCTTCTTTTCGGCCGCGCCGGCTCCACCACCCTTGCCCATAAAGCGCGGCAGCAGTATCTCTTTCGAGTAGGGTGAGGGCCGCATGTCCTTCTGCGCCCACGAGCGGAGCCGTAGCTTGCCCGAGAGGTTCGGGTCCACCTCGAGAACGTATGTGAAAGTATCTGACTTGGCCACGTCCAGGCCCTTTGAGTTCTGCTCCTTGTCATTACCCAATCGCTTCGCAACTCGCGCCGCAAAGTCGGGTGACGCGTGGCCTGCCCCAATCCACAGCACATCCCATTGCATATACGTGCCGTCGGGCTTGGATGGCGCAAGCTCCAGAGCGTAGTGCGTGACCTCGCAACTCCCTAAGCCGGCGCCGGTGCCAGCCCCGCTTCCGCCGCCACCCATCCACTGCACCGAGAAGTGTTCCGCCGTCCGCTCTGTGACAATGAGTTCGGGCTGGGGCAGGCGAGCAGTGATGTCCTGGAGCCGCACACACATTGCCAGCTGGTAGCCCGAGAGTAAAATACCTGCACGCTTGGCCACCATGGGCACGTTGCTGCCTCTCTTGCCCTCACCCTCGACGATTCGGATCATGATCTCATCGTTCAATACTAGATTACCTTCCTTGTCCGTGGCAATAGTTTTAGCTTGTGCGCGAGCGCTTCCATCCATTCGGGAGGGCGGGATGGTCAACTCACACTTGGTGCGAATGCCGTGCCAGGTGATGGTGCGCACCTGCCCGAGATACGTGAACTCAAGCCGCGCCCCCCTCCAGAGGTAAAGCACCTTGGAGAGGGCCACCCGGTCGCTCATCCCCCACTCGGAGTTCTCCATGAGCTCGAGTTCATGCTCGATGGTTGGGAGGGTCGGGCATGCATGCAGCCGGAGCGTTGCCGGCGTGTCGCGCAGCACCTGCTCGCGTGCAAAGAGGTGTAGGCGCACCGCCGTCACCTCGTCTAAGCTCGGATCCGACATCACACAAAAGTGGCCCGAGTAGGGTACCTCGATGTGCACACGATCGGCCTCAAAGTGACATGCCGCTCGGCCTGTCGAGGCCGCGCGCTCGACAGCCGAGGCATCGCGCAGATCGACTCGCTCCCACTTCTCCGAGCCGAGCGGCGCTCCGAGGACGACGCACGTGGACCCCGCGGACGCGGGCTCGAAGCAGTGCGGGATGATGAGCGTCAGCGGCTTTTCAAAGGGAACTCGAGATGCAGAAGGATTGGGGAAGGGACCAACGCCATCATCATGGGCAGGGTAGACGATCTGCACGATCTCAGACTGATAGTGCACGAAGGGTTGGGAAGATTGGTCCTGTGCATCGTTCATACCCTCAAGCAGGTACGAAACGGAGCTCGGGGCGAATGTCTTCAGAGCAATCTTGCAATGGGAGGATGCCGCTGGGTTCTGCTCCTCCCGCAAGGTGGTGCTCCCCACGAGCGCACCATGAGGGATCTCGACCTGCAGCCCAAGTTTGCCCATATTGAGGCGAGAGCCGCGGCCGCGGCCGTTCCCAAGATCTGCAACCCCCGGCACGAGCATCGGAGGGAACACCGCCTCCGTCGCCCGCTCCGCGATCAGCCCATGCAGGTTGCGTATGTTGGTCTTTCCAAGGAGTTCTTGGCGCATCCATGGCACCATCTCCCCGACATAATGAACAAAGTGCGGCAGTGACACGCCACCCTCGTCGTCACCGTGGCCTCCCGGCAGTCTCGCCAGCCGCGCGAGCTCCACATCCACGAATCGCTCGATCAGCTGCTCGCTGCAGTCCAACTCATCGAGGCGAAGGTCCCTGTGCAACCGCAGCAGCTCGAGGTGCTCAATCCTGCCGTTACCGTTCACGTCATACATATCGAAGAGGAAACGGGCCATGCGTGCCGACTGCTCCACCTGAAGCGGGCCACGCTCCCAGCCCACGTGAATGTCCCACGGCTGTGAGCACCACGCGCAGGTCTTGTGCAGCGAAAAGGTCTCGCCGTTCATGAGCTCCGACACCTCGCCAACCAGCGTGATGCCGAAGAGCTTGCGGTTGCCAAGTGCGTCGCCGATGCGTGCTTCAATTACCGATATTAGCTCGAGGAACCGGATGGATTCCACCACGTCCAACATATAGAAGCGGCGCTCGTGCTCGTCCTCGCTGTGCACTCGACTGTGCACGGTCAGACGAGTGGTGGCGTGCGCCATGGTCGAGTACATCATCTTGCGTGCATGATACTCCGCGTCGAGCTTCGCAGCGGCGCGTTTGTCAGCAGCGAGGATCGCACTCCTCACCGGGAGTGCAATCTCATCCTGCGACGACTCGTCGTACGAGCTGGGTGCTAGGAGCGTCTCGAAAGAGGATTTCTCAATTTGCGACGGGTGGTTCTTTTTGGAGAGACGAAATGTGCTGCCCTTGGTGAGACGAGACGACATTGTGCGCTCCGCCTGGGGGTCCACCAAAGCCTCCACCTTGTCCTCGACCAGTGCCGCAGCTTGTAGCTGGGCACGAGTTGGCGTAAGGGACCCTGTGCTCATGTCAATTGGTCCCTTTAGAACCTGCGAACGATTTCGTTCTTTTTTGTTTCGCTTGCATGTAGATTCACGAACGGCTTAGTGAAGTCCTTAACCGTTCATGGTCAGGCTTCATTCAGGGCCCAAGCTCACAAGTACATTTCGCTGTTGTACTTTGTAACCGTCGTCGATGATTCCGCTTCACCAAGATTCTATTTCCGCAAGAAATGGTGTTGGCGGTGCTTATCATGCCGGCCGTGCTCGGCGCCCAGCTCGCGACCGTTAGACAACCAGTGCGGCTGCACACGATCAACGTCGGTAGTCGTGCGCTGACGACGGAACCGGCCATCGTAGTGCTGCACGGGCTACTTGGCAGTGGGAGCAACTTTGCAACATGGGCCAAAGCGCTGGCCAACTCATGCGATGCGGAGGGCAAACCACGGCGAGTCCTGTTGGCCGACTTGCGCAACCACGGCGAGTCGGCGCATCGCAACGAGATGGACTTCAATGACATGGCGTCAGATGTTGTCCACATGCTCAATGAGGAGGGCATCGATCGTGCTGTGCTCTTTGGGCACTCAATTGGTGGCAAGGTGGCGATGGCTACGGCTTTACTTCATCGAGAGCGTGTCGAGCGCCTGTGCGTGATTGACATCGCACCCACCACTTATGAAGAATCGGAGGAGCAGTGGGCCTCCGTAGTCAGCGTGGTGTCCGCGATGCGTTCAGTGAACCTGGGCATTTGTGCCACGAAGAAGGACGTCGACCTGCAGCTCGCACGCAGCGTCAGCGATCCAAGCCTTCGCGCCTTTGTTCTAACCAACTTGCTACGCACGCCGACTCTTGCTGGAGGCAACATATTCAGCTGGCGTGTCAATCTGGCGTCGATTGAGAGCTCCTTGTCCGTCCTTGCTGGCTGGAAGGTTGAGAGCGCGGACGGCTCTCCATACTCGGGCAACACGCTCTTCATCGCGGGCGGCAAGTCGCGGTTCTTGCGGTCCAGCCACCTTCCGGCAATTCAGACCAGTTTCGAGCGCTTTTCGCTTTCAACCATTCGCAGCGCAGCACATTGGGTCCACGCAGACGAGCCCGAGGCACTTCTCGTCATCGCGTCCAACTTCCTCGCTGCGCCTGCGCCCTCCTCGGAAAATTAGATGGATGATTGAACACGTGAGCGTGATATGACACGATAGTAAAGTGTAAAGCTGACACAAGCTTATGTATTGTTGAGCTATGCTATGTAGGACGGACGCCGAAGGGTATCTCGGCCACGCGCCGCTCACACGCGACCCGCCTCGAGCGCCCTGAACGGAAACACGAGTCGTCATCGTGTTCGCACTGCTGCATACCCAGTTTGAGTATGCATCTCGATTGTACTTGCATTTGTTTCGGAAAAATGAGATTTTCAAGTCCCGGTATCCAACCCGCTCAAATTGTGTGCATGCCGTGCTGACAAAGACGCAGCTGGCAATGCGCTGCTCACCGCCGCAACGGCTGCTGATGCGGCTGAGCCCAGCCGCACCAGCGCTACGATGGAGAGGAGAAGCGCAGCGCCGATGGTGATATATGCGAGCGCCCTGTGGCCGCCTTGTCCCGTCACTGCGTGCGGACCGTTGACGTAGAATTTGGTGCCAGAGGACCCAATGAATTTGGTGCCAGAGGACCCAATGCCCGACATTGCCTTTTCTGCATGTGAATTTGCGAGAGAGACTTGTGATCACCACTCCATCGAGCAGGCGACTACAACCCTTCTCTATTGATGCTCGAAGCCTTTTTGAAAGCTTTGCGCTGAAGCGCCCACGAGAACGCCCTCTTGGCTCATGCTAGCCCTTCGACGAGTGGCCGGCCTCTGGGGCCGGCCAAGGTGCCTGTTTTTGCTGATGCTCGTCTTAAACGCTGCGCGTGCTCACTGGCACGAGAGATGGGAGTACGGCGCGCTGCACAATTACCCATGGTACGGTCAGGATTGGGTGCATTCCGTCACCGACTTCTACTGTGATGACACGTGCGAGGATCGGCTCATGCTCGCGACGACCATCGACCGTGAATTCAAGGCGCTCGTCGATATCTTTAACCAGACGACGGGCGGACCTCGTGACGTTTACCGTGGCGCCTTCGAGGGCCACAATCACACAATCGCTGCACTTGGCATGGCAGCAAGGCGTGCGGCAAGCCTCAACCAATGGAAGCGAATGGACGGGTGGGAGACCATCCTCACCGCGCACACCTCGACCTCTGCACTCTGCACGGCGCTCAAACTCGAGGGCAACGTCAGTTTCACGCGCGAATTCTGCTACGAGACCATCAACGCTTCAAGCCAGGGACCACTTTTTCCAAACCCTCGCTGGTCGATCATCGAAGATTGTTGCCTGAAGTTCAATCGGACGATCGGGCATGGACTCAGCGCCTTCTTCTGGACAGATGAGTATGCTGAAGCGCCCACCTGCGCCATGAACGGCGTTGTACCGCGCGATCCCGCAGGTTATCTTATACCTCCGCTTGGCTGCAAGATGGTCTACGGAATGGGGCTCGTCGTCGGCCGCTACGGCCGCATCTTGCGCACCGAAGACGGCGGCCACAACTGGGAAAACGTCGCATCGCCCACAACGGCGCATTTGCACAGCATCTCGATGAATGTGGAGAACACAAAAGTGTGCGACCGTGCTTTGCACGTGGCTAGGCCACTGACGCTGCCGTCTAGTTTCCATGCTCCCTGCTCGTTCTTCACTCCTGCTGACTCGTTCTTGCTCCGCACGTGCATGGCAGTCGGGTCCTCGCAACAACTATGACCCCAACGAGGACACAGCGTGGGCAGTCGGGGAAGCGGGCACCATTTTGCAAACCGACGATCGAGGACGGAGTTGGCGAGATATCACGAATGATGTGATTAGCTCACTGGGTACCAACTTGCTGCTCAACGGCCGGCGCCTGAACACCATAACTCTGCGCTCCGTGAAGCACCATAGGACAGGCCAACAAGTACAGCCACTCGGCGGCATCGGAGTGAGTCGGCCTGCCATTCGGGTGCTCGTCGTGGGAGACGAGAACACGATCCTGCGCTACGAGCCATGCGCTGTCACGAGTGGCGCCGAACAAACTTGCTACGGGCAGTCCTTTCGATGGATCGACATGTCGATCAGCTACTACGAGGACTATTATGGTGATCTGTACGACGTGCACTTCTTCAATCCGGTTCAACCGACACAAAACCCCAAACCGCCCCTTGCCTATGCTGTCGGGAAGTTCCGCGGTCGCGATGGCAGTGCATTCGCATATACGCGGCTCAACAGCCAGTATGGCCAGCTCGTCGTGCTGCGTCTTACAGCGCACGGACAAGTGCAGCCGCAGAATTCCCCACATGGCTGGTCGAGCAGGGCGTCGCACACGTGCATCGACGCCAACGGCTACGGGTGCTGGACCATCGTGACACCTGGATGGACTGAAGGACTTACCTACGAGCAAGGCTTTGACCAGAATACGGACGATCCTCCGACATGCTGTTCAACGGCACGCTGCTATTACCCCGAAGACTTCATCAGCTGCTTCCCGTGGCCCAGCGGCGCGCTCGCCGTCAGGGATCGGGCGCTCCGTGCGATCAAGTGCAGGCGCGCAGATAACGCAAAAGACGGCAATGACCTGTGCGTGGTTGTGGGCGACCGCGGAGGGGTGTACGTCACCAGCGTCGGCTTCTCGTACAACTCCCAAACGAGCGACGAGACTCGCCAGCTCTGGACGGATTTCACGCGCCATGGCGCCGCGGCCACGGCCAACCGATCCTCCAACCTTCTCACGGTGTCGCGAATCAACTGGGACGACGGGCAGCTGCGAGCGGCCATCTTTGGAGGGACAGGCGGCGTGGTGCTTCACGTCGTGCCGGATCTGGTGAATGATTTCCTCGTCCTCGAGATTCAGGAGACTAACACCATCGATGACATCATGTACATCGCTGAGACCGATCGGACGGCATCGAACGACGAGTTGCCCGACAACTACGCACTCGTTCTCGGTAGCCAGTTCTACGACGAGTACAACGTCACGTACAACACAACTGCGCTCATCCTCGATCCCGAGGGTACCGTGAGGATCGGTGGCCGCAATTTCTCGATCGGCATCGTTGAGCAGAATGATCGCCATCCCCCTCGGTGGAGCTCCATCTTCCGGCCGCCCACCGATCCCAGGTGCCCTGGCAGCGCAGCAGCATCTGCGATTGATGAGTTCGGGTTCGTCGCGAGAGGCATCTGTCCCGCATTCCCCAATCGGCGCACTGCGAGCAGTGGCCCAATTGCCAGGACCATAGGGGAGGCGCGCGGG
>Ga0114972_10004099_pt1 | contig 10842 bp, 10 predicted proteins | sample M_140807_EF_Meta_FD_87354 | JGI IMG/M metagenome (GOLD analysis project Ga0114972, IMG submission 87354) | Freshwater microbial communities from Lake Montjoie, Canada to study carbon cycling - M_140807_EF_MetaG | ecosystem: Environmental > Aquatic > Freshwater > Lake | place: Lake Montjoie... | reverse complement strand
TGAAGTGAGAATCGCCGATCTTACGCAGTCGCGTGAAAATCTAAGCCGGCCTGCAAGTCAATTAGGGTTGGGGTATTAGATTCTTGAAGAAGTGCGATTGTAATTTGCACCACCTTAGAATCTCGACACACGTGTAAAAACCATCCTAATAATTCTTGATACTGCCAACTTTGTGACGACCTCACCCACCACGAGCACCAACGACGCAAGTAACTCTTGATTCGGTGGAGAGAGACTCCATCATTAACCATTTGTTTAACTTGTTCGCGTGCATTTCGTAACGTTCTAGCATGCGGAACGATATTTTTTTGCTCAGAATTCGTATGACAAACCACCGACGAACTGCCCTCCCCCCCCATGATGGGCAAGGAATATTCAGTCTGATTTTTAATGGGTTGTTCAATGGAGCTCTGTGTGACGTTGGTGCCATCCAGAGGTTGCGTCTCCAGATAGTTGATGCCTAAAAAATGAAAACCTTTATCAATAGAACCTATGCGTGTTTTTTTGCGTGATAATCGTAATCGTCTTTCTTGCAAGACATCCATTAACCGCTGCTTGCAGCGGTTTAATTGACGTTTTGTCTGACATAAAATAAGAATATCATCTTGGTATCGAAGATAAATAACATCCATTGTATCAAATGCATCATCCAGTGGCTTAAGATAAAGTGCACTAAAAAACTGCGATAATGGACCACGAAGTGCAATACCATAATCAAGGTTTTTATAACCGCGAGGCGTTTCTATTGGATTTTTAATAATATTTTCCATCATGGATTGTACATTTTTATCGCTATAATTATTATTTTCAGAAGACGACTGCAATAGAATGTCAGGCCTGTTGCGAAATTTTGTTTAATTGAACATGACTTTTGGTTGTTGAAGTCATCATCAATAGATAGTAAATTACCAGAAGTACTATTCAATTCGTGAATTCAACAATGATGAACAATGAGCTCGATCTATCCTTAGGTTCCGAGGTTATATACCAAGAACAACCGCATACTGTTAAAGCGTATCTATCACTAACAACATTTATTTTGGTCAACAAGATAACAGGTATCGAGACTACAGCTGATTTGCATGCTATATCTGGCATACAACTTCCAGCACCCAGTACAACGTTGGTTGATCAAGGCACCATAAAACTATCTGATGAAGCATGGAGAGAGGCCGAGCGTCGTGCGGCTCTAATTAGGCCACTTGCTGATATGTCAATTGTGCCAGTGGCAATTGCAAATGAAATAGCAGCACAACTTGATTTATCTCAACGCACTATTTATGTATTGATACAACGTTTTCGCCAGTCAGGTGGATTACTGACATCTATTGCGCCCAATGTTTCATCTGGTGGGCGTGGTAAAAGCCGCTTACTCCCCTTAGTTGAGCAAATTATTACGATGACAATCCATGAAATGTACCTCTCAAAACAAAAACATACTGCAGAAAATGTTGCACATGAAATAAGGCGTCGGTGTATTCGCGCAAAGCTGAATCCACCTAGCTTTAATACAATACGTGATAGGATCTGCGCATTAAGTACACGCGACAGTATAAAACGAAGAGAAGGTAGCAAAAGTTCTGCTGCAAGACAATTAACTGCAATTGAAGGAAATTTTCCCGAGGTTAACGCACCGTTAGACATGGTGCAGATTGATCATACACCAGTTGATCTTATTATTGTTGATGAAATCAACCGCCGTCCTATTGGACGGCCGTATTTAACGGTATCAATTGATATCTTTAGTCGTTGTATTACTGGTTTTTGTTTAACCTTGGAAGCACCTTCCGCTGTATCTGTAGGACTTTGTTTAGTGCATTCGGTAATTGATAAATCATCATATCTCACACAATTAGGTATTGCAGGTGAATGGCCTATCTGGGGGAAACCACTCATAATGCACGTCGACAACGGCGCAGAATTTCATAGTGAGGCGTTAAGAAGAGGATGCGCGCAACACGGCATTGAACTGCGTTATCGCCCACCCGGTGCGCCGCAATATGGCGGTATTATTGAGCGCCTTATTGGAACATTGATGCAACACGTACATACAATACCTGGAACAACATTCTCAAATATTGTGCAACGTGGAAATTATGATTCTGATGGTAAAGCAATCCTAACACTATCTGAGCTCGAGAAATGGCTAACTCTGGTTATTATCGGACATTATCATAATAGAATTCATGGAACATTACATGAGCCACCGATTGAACGTTATAAAACTGGTTTGTTAAATACGAAAGGTCTGAAACCAATGATACAAAACAAAAAAGGATTTCTCGTTGATTTTCTACCTATCGTTAAGCGATCTATTCAACGCCATGGTTTCATGATTGATCACATTAATTATTACAGCAATGCCTTACAACCCTGGATTGCGGAGCGTAATCAAGGAGAAAAATTTATTATCCGCCGTGATCCGCGGGATATTAGCCGAATTTATGTGTTGCCACCTGACCAAAACGAGTACATTGAAGTGCCCTATAGAGCTTTAAGCTATCCAGCCGTAACCTTATGGGAGCATAAACAAAGCTTGCGATATTTAAAAGAACATGGGGCAAGCAAATTTGATGAAGATGCGATTTTTAAAACCATAGAATCATTGCGTAAAATTACAGATAACGCTGCTGCCAGTAGCAGAGCAGCACGCCGCAAAAAAGCACGAACCGAGCATATCACACAAAGAGTTGCATCAGATGAGCGTCATGCGTTATTGTTTGCAAACGAAACGACAGAGCCAGAACCAATTTCTAAAATTAAGCCATTCGAAAATATTGAGGAGTGGTAAATGTCTATTGATGACCTTACCCATCTTACGCCATGGGCAGCTAAGATAGCTTTGTTACCCAATCCTGATCGAGTGCAAAGAATACGTACTGATCGCTGGGTAGGATATACGAAAGCAGAAGAAGCATTGCTGAAATTAAATACACTGATCACACATCCCAAGCGTCAGCGTATGCCAAATTTGTTAATCATTGGTCCAACTAATAATGGTAAGACCATGATTATTGAAAAATTTCGCCGTAGCCATCCTATCTCAGAAAATCCCAAGAAGTACTTATCGAATGAATATCCTGTGATTGTCATGCAAATGCCATCAGATCCTAAAATCGCACGATTTTATTCTATCCTATTGTACCAACTTGGGATCCCAACACGATCTCGGCAACGTATATCAGATCTTGAAATCCTTTCACTTTACGCATTACAGCGTTCAAAAGTAAAAATTCTGATTATTGATGAGGTACATCAGCAGAAGTAATGCATTTTATTCTTGATAAGAGCGAAGGCACTATTGGTGAAATTATAACCTTAATCACAAAAGCCGCGTTAATCGCTATTCAATCTGGAGAGGAAACTATTAACAAAGCAGTCCTGTCTCGCGTTGACTATTTATCGCCAACTGAAAGAAAACGTGTTTTTGAGCGTCAGTACATCGTGCATCTACTTAAAGAAAAAAATGTGACATTAAAAGCAACTGAACAGCCTATTGATACTCACACAGCTGCTGGTAAAGCTTTTCTCGATATGTTAGGTGTTTTTGCTGAGTTTGAAACAAATCTTCGACGTGAGCGACAACTTGAAGGAATTGCTGCTGCAAAACAACGTGGTGCTTATTCGGGAAGAAAAAAATCAATCGATGACTCAGAAATACAGAGGCTACGTTTTGAAGAAAATTTAAGACCAACTGAAATATCTCGACAATTGGGGATCGGCCGCACTTCTGTTTATCGAGCAATTGCTAAAGATAATAAGATAACAACATAGGGAACATCAGGATGCACGCTATTAAATATGAGCAAGTTCAAGATAAGATCGTTGATATTCGTAATCAAAAAGTGATTATCGATGCAGATGTTGCCGAATTATACGGAGTAGAAACGAAGAGAATCAATGAAGCGGTTACCCGAAATCCAGATAAATTTCCTGCAGGATACCTTATTGAATTAACCAAAGAAGAGTGGGAGCTATTGAAGTCGCAATTTGCGACTTCAGTAAAGGGCGGGAAAGTGAAACTCCCTGTAGCTTTTACCGAACGCGGTTTGTATATGTTGGCAACCATCCTTAAAAGCGCGCAAGCTACAGAGACAACGCTTGCTATTATTGATACATTCGCCAAGGCTCGAGAATTAGGTCGTATTATTCATCAGGTACAATCTCTACCTGAGAATTCGCCCAAACAAAAGAGCTTGATGGAACATACCGGTGATTTGATTATGGATTTAATCGTTCCTGATGATGAGCTTGAAGTGAAAGGCATGGAAACCACCTATGAAATGAATTTGGCCATCTTCAAAATAAAAAGAACTATTAAAAAAGGTAAATAACGAGGAAAAATAATGAATTCTGTGGTATCCATTTTTGAAAACATAATGAATCTGGCAGCAGATACTATCAAAGTACCCGATGTAGTTGAGCAAACATTCGCTATTTATCCTGAAAGTGTGTTGGAGTGCTTGGATTATTTTGAACGCACATTGGACGATGGTTGCATCAAAAATAAGCAACCACAACTATCTCTTCTCTTTAATGAGGCGTTCACGAGACTGCGCTACAAACTAGACAACGGAGAGAGCGAGGCAAAAAACATTTTGGATCAAGCTCATCATATGCTAAAAACTAGGTTGGCAGACATGGGAATTGAAAAGAAAATGATCATTACCTGTGCTTTGCATGATTCTAAGTTACCAACTCCTGAATTAGATTATGTAGAAAATGCTGATAGTTTAGCTGTTTTAAAAAGCATACCAAATATTGCGCCACAATTACCCGCGTTACTGGATCAAATACGACGTGAAGGTGGATTGAGTAGCCCTTTTCAGTTATATGATTTTTTGATTGCTCAAATTCAAATACAACCAATGGAGATACAGTGCGCTTTAATAAATGAGCTTATTGTAGCGAAAAACGCGCCTATCCAAGATGTGGGTGTTTTTATGTTATTACATCCCAAAAAGTTAATCCGACGAATGGTACCATTAATATGGTTGGATAATTTTATTAATGGCAAGATACGAATATCACCTATTTCTTTACGGCGATTTATCGTGATAAGAAATTGGCTTCCCTATGATGAACAATCGGCAATTGATACACTAATTCAGCAAATTCGTAAAACAAAAATCATGCCTGCACCACATCCCTCATCTAAAATCACAAGACTTATTTCATCTATAGTTGATGGCGCTGGTGTCCAGTGTTTTTTATTTGAAACTAAGGCAAAGAATCAACGAACGATAGCAGGTTTTCTTGTTAAGAACGCGATCGGTATTAGAGAACCGTTTGTTATACACAAAGCACATGCGGAGGAATTTTCACATATGCTTAAGCAGTATACATTGCCTGCAAAATCAGTTTCTACTACTTATACATCAAAACTTGTCGCTCATTTTATATCTATTGGTCAACAAGAAAATCATATTCCTGAACCTATATTTTTGGAAATAGCCGAATTATTTGGTGTGCAACAATGGTTACCACAACCAATTGATCCGATGACGGAGATCAATCGAATAAAAGAACAGGAAAACCTCGATACAAACGACCCTATTTTAATTGAGCAAGCACTGAAATATAGTGCCGTATGGACAGAAACAGCCGATTTTGCCCAGTCGTGGTTTGAAACAGGTGAGTGCGTGAATAGCATTATTATTGAAGCCGTTGAAACACATTCAAAGATGAAAGCGCATGCTCTAGATACTCTACCTAAAATTACTACGCGTGCCTTGATTGATGAAGGATGATTTGCTGAATAAGTGGATTTTTATATTGACCCGTATGCTCTTGTGGCATCGTTCGAAAAGTATTAAAGGGGAAGAGTGGAAATATTTTTTAGTTATCGCTGAAAAGCTATTACAAGGGTATCCTGTAGAAGACATCCCATTGATGCAAGAAATTACTAAGCGTTCAGTGGCTCATTCAGTGCAATGGCAACGCATCTAAGTTACAAAAAATAAACATATGACCCTGCTGTAGGTCGTAGCATATATATAAAATACATAATTAAAATAGCATCATTCTAAATGATTTTTCGTGGTTATTGAAGAGATCTTCTGAAGATTGAAGTTGTCTTCTGCAAGTGACAATTGGAGTCAATTCATTTTTAACTGTTCGTTAAAATTAATTTTCCATGTCAACAACCCATGGTATTGAATAGAATGGGGTAGAGTCGGGTTAAATTATTTTTCCAATTTGCAGTTAGCGCCACTCTACGGTCGTCCCATGCACATCTGAGCCATTAGGTCCTTCAAGAGTACTTTGTCCTAAACAAATAATAACAATTCCATCCTGCAATGTTCGTCCTTCGGTACTATTTTGATTATTGTCATTAAAAACTAAAGCATCCGTATTTGCAGAAAGGTCCAAATAATAAGCAGTACTATAATTAATTTGAAATGGATTTCTTAAGCCCGAGTCCCCGATATTTAATAACCCTGAAACATTGTTAAAACTGCCGCCATTTAATTGATACTGAGTGCATTTCAAATAAGCATTAACATCATTATTAATAGTAGGACCTGAGTTCTTTCCTGGTTGGTTATCTGTAATTTCTAATTTATCTGAATAAAATTTTAAAAACACTCCGTTTTTAGTTCCTCGTTTAACCTGTAACCGATCAGATAAGCCACCTAATGCCGCATCCAATGCTAAATAAGCTTCTCCATAAGTATCACCTATGCAACCGTCAGATTTAGTGATCGATCCACCATCAGTACATAAAGCCTGCCAATCTTTAAGAGTTAAAGTAGTACCTTGGGCCCCTGTTGCACCCGTTGGTCCTGTGGCTCCGTCAGCTCCATTAGTTCCAGCGGCACCCGTTGGACCTGTTGCACCTGTTGCACCTGTAGCTCCATTAGTTCCATTAGTTCCATTAGTTCCAGCGGCACCCGTTGGTCCTGTGGCACCTGTAGCTCCATTAGTTCCATTAGTTCCAGCGGCACCCGTTGGTCCTGTTGCACCTGTAGCTCCATTAGTTCCAGCGGCACCCGTTGGTCCTGTTGCACCTGTAGCTCCATTAGTTCCATTAGTTCCAGCGGCACCCGTTGGTCCTGTGGCACCTGTAGCTCCGTTAGTTCCAGCGGCACCCGTTGGTCCTGTTGCACCTGTAGCTCCGTCAACTCCATTAGTTCCAGCTGCACCCGTTGGTCCTGTTGCACCTGTAGCTCCGTCAACTCCATTAGTTCCAGCTGCACCCGTTGGACCTGTTGCACCTGTAGCTCCGTTAGTTCCATTAGTTCCAGCGGCACCCGTTGGTCCTGTTGCGCCCGTGGCTCCTTTACCTAATTGGTCATTAGCAACCATACATGTAATAAGGGCTTGAACTTGTTCACCTGTTACCACATTTTTACCTTTAGGAAATTTAGTAGCTAAATAACAATCAACGGCATGTGCTAGTGAAGAGGTTAAAGTACTCGCAAAAAATGTAGTAGACAATAACACTGAACTATTAAAGGTTCGTTTTAATGAGTGAAGTTTCACAAATAAATCCTTTTAATAAACGATACAAATTAAAAATGCATTTCCAGGCCTATAAATCCAGTTTGCAATGTGGGTAACTGACTTAAGTTGGCTGTCCCTGATAAAACATCTATATTGGCCAATGTGGCCTGACCGCTAAATATATGCTGATAGTAAACTACAATGTTTACCATGGAAGTTACGTGAATACCTAATCCACCTACTATTTCGGGGCTGATTTGGCTTTTATTGGGAATAGTCAGACTGTCTACCATCCCATCTGAATAGAATGCCCCACCTTTAACCTCAAAAAATATAGAACTTTCATCTAAGTTGTAAGTTACTGTAGCTAAAGCATCCAGAATCGGTTTTACTGTTAGGAATACAGGTGCCGTACCGACCGCAGGGATAGCATTTTCAGTATTAATCCGCATTCGATTTCCTGTTTGAGTACTAATCTCCATTCCAATATTAAGATTTTTTTGTATTGGCACTTGCGCGCCTAAAGAAAAACGCAACACACCTGAGGCACCTTCTTGAGGCAAAACATGTTGAAAAACCCCATAACCGCCACTAAGCATACCGTAATAATCAGGTTGGGCGTTTGAAGAGAAGGATAAGGCATACAGCAATATACTATTTAACCAAAAAAAACGCATAAAATCACTCTATATTTATATTTATATGTATATGTATAAAACAAAATACACGTTTGAATAGCTCCATTTAAGTTATGAGACATTATAAAGACTGGCGGAGCGTGCCAGGGGAAATAAGACAAAATTTGTGGTAAGCTAAGGAACTAAATTAGATTGCCACACTCACTTTACGGTTGTCCACATTTATTTTCGATTTCAATTGATTCTGGTGGATTAATATACACAGCATTTGGTAGTTTTTTGAGTTGTGGTTGCTTATGATTAAAGCGCTCCGGGTGCGTTAAAAATGCCTGCATAAGCACAGCATGTCTTTGCTCGAGAATAACTTTATCTCGCTTATAATGTACGGATTCTGGGGTTAGCCAAGCGATCCCTGAATGGTAATGCTCTTTGTTATACCAAGGAAAAAATTGCTGACAAAACGCTTCACCGTGTTGCAGTGATTGGCACCGTACGGGGAATTCCGGTCTATATTTTAACGTTTTAAAATGTTACTCAGAAAAGGGGTTGTCATTACTGGTATAAGGCCGGTTGTGCGTTTTAGCGACCCCAAGGTGCTCGAGTAGTTGTGCCACAGTATGAGACTTCATACTCGGCCCATTATCCGCATATTTATTACTTTCCAAATGCCGGTAATACGTTGCTCGTGGAATATGCATTGCAGAACAAAGCATATCAACCGGAATGGGTTTATTTTGACCCACTTGTGAAATAATATTCATTGGTTCACCTCGCTGCTGTCTTGTGAGAGGATGTGCGTCCCAAGCAACTCCGAGACTTTTTTTGGAGATCAATAATAGCCTGCGCTTGTGCCAACTTCTTTTTTAATTGTTCAATTTCCCGAGCCATATGATCAGTGCGCGCAGTCTTGGCCATGGCTTTTTTTCCACTATCATTCATTCCAAGCTGATTTCTCCAGGCTGAAATTCGTGAGTGATATATGCTCTCTCGGCGCAATAACGCACCACGTTCTGATGCAGACCTGCAAGCATCATAAGCGGTTAAGATTTTCAGTTTATACCCATTGGTAAATTTGCGCTTGGGTGTGCTAGTAGCTTTGACTTGAGGATCAGCAGGAACTAACTTACTTGTATCAATCTGGTTGTTTTCAGTACTATAACTCGGATTCAAAGTGCTTGAATTTAACTCATTAACGCCACTTATTTCTGATACCATTTTAACGATTTCCCTACCGCCCTCATGGAAGTAGTTTTACCTTGTTTTTGTCTCACTGTCGCTGGCACAGAGGGTGGAGTGAATTTGTTAAATCCTTTAGCTTATTCTCATAAAGACACAAATTATTTAGTAAATGGGGAGTATTTGGTCTTATGCTTAAAGCTCGCTTCGTTGCATCAAGTCCTTCTGTATATTTCTGAAGGTACCAAGCACAACGACTTAAAATTTCAAAGCAAACGTAATCATACATAAATGTATCTACAAATAGAATATCTTCAGATGGATAAGGTGTCTGACAGGCGTAATTTGCGTATAAGTAACAAAGAGGGATATTATCGGGCCAATAATGGTCTGCGATTCGAACTAATGGTTCAATTCTTTGGGGACGAAGCGAAAAAGCATGATGATAGTATTGCAGTGCTGTTTCCCAGGAAAATAGATCCGGACTTACTTTACTTCGGTTCTCTGCAATAAAACCTAACCTAAGTATAGCCATATATGTTTCTTCATCCCAGCCCTTAAGTGTTGCTCTTAAACTATAGAAAAAACAGGCCTCATTGAGTAGCTCTAGACACTCATAGGTTTGTGCCAAATAAAAGACAGTACGCGGATTGGGGGCTAGTATATCAGTTTGGTATTCATTCAATAAAAGTGCTAAATCACGAGTCCAACGAGTTTTACTATTTTCCCTGCCTTGATGGGAACTTTTAAAATCAAAGTAGACACTTTCAGGTATTTTGCTAATAGCCATAACAGAGGGAACCTCATGCACCGCGCCAATAAAGCGAATATTAGCTGTTGCTCTGAACAACCTAGCACTGTAGAAAGCTAGATTTTCCATATGGATTTTAATTAAGTACAAGGGAGTGTCGCTATCAATCTCTTGTTCACAAAAAAACAATAATTTGGATACATTTTGCAAAATCCATTCAGCATCAGGCATGATTAAAAAAGATGACTCTGGGAACATTTGCTCTGCTAATGCCAATGCACGATTGCGTGACACAGAAAAATCGATAAACTCTTCCTGAACCAACTGATAACAAACACCGGCCTTTTTTAACAGTTGATGTGCAATAAGTACAGTGTTATCTATAGAACCAGTATCTAAAATAAGATAATTACGAACTCCAGCATCCAAAAAAGGTTTTAATGTGGCTCCTATAGTTTGCCCTTCATTTTTAACCATCAACACAGTTACTAGCATAATGATAAATTCGCCTTAAGATTGTTGTGGTTATTAAAAAATTGGGCGAGAGTTTACTCTATAACTCAGGTATTAATAAGGGAATTGAGCGAGGTTTTTCTAATCACGAGAAATCACCCACCCATTTTGGATCTTTGCGAATAATATCAGTAAAATACGTTAAGAACCATAGTAATTCCAAAAGATTGTGAACTTTAGAGGGCATCCGGAAAGGGTCACACTACGTGATCCGCTATTATTATGTTCAAAATAGCGTCATAATATAGCGAATATTTTTCTGATAAATTATGCCGTAACGCCTGAAGATTAGCGCGATTTTACAAAATGAGCAAGCGA
>Ga0114972_10004098_pt1 | contig 10842 bp, 6 predicted proteins | sample M_140807_EF_Meta_FD_87354 | JGI IMG/M metagenome (GOLD analysis project Ga0114972, IMG submission 87354) | Freshwater microbial communities from Lake Montjoie, Canada to study carbon cycling - M_140807_EF_MetaG | ecosystem: Environmental > Aquatic > Freshwater > Lake | place: Lake Montjoie... | reverse complement strand
TCACCTTCGGTGATAGACACAAAGTGTCTGGTGGCGGGTAGAACTCTCCTTCCTAACACTGGAATCTATTGGAGAAGATTCCAGTGGAAGGAGAGTTCACCCTTAGAAGCGATCCGTGAGCTGAGTAAACTCAGCTCTCGGATCACTTCTTATTGGGCCATAAACTTCAAGTTTATGGGCCGATTGAATACTCAATCGGCCCGGAACTTGAAGTTCCGGCCCAATAAGAAGAGATCCGGGATCGCACATGTGGCGGCGGGCCGCACTATTGTGCGGCTTATATATCCGCCGCCAATGTGCGATCCTACGGATCGCTTCTGTGGCCGCCAACGTATTATGTTGACCCCGGGGGTCAACATAATACTAGTGGCGGCCACCCTGGGATTTACACCGCCACCAAAACTCACAAACACTACGTGTTTGTGGCGAACTTTGTTCGCCACGTGAGTTTCAGTGGCGGTAGTAAATCCCAGGCCCGCGAGTATTTACCCACTAAAGAACTTGTTCTCGCCCTGGGCGAGACCAAGTTCCAGTGGGTAAATACGTGTGTGCGGCTTGTATAAGATTGACCCCCGGGGTCAATCTTATACTTGGCCGCACACACTCGCGGATTCTCGCCACATATGGCGACTAAGCCGCCTCCGGCGTTTAGTCGCCATGTTGTGGCGGGCGGCGGAGGGTCTGGCCGCCTGCGGCTACCCGCCGCCGCCTCGCCACAACAATGTGGCGAGAATACGGCCGGCGGCGCAGTGGCCTTATTGGCCTGGCCATAAGGCCACTAGCTGCAGCCGGCCAGTCGGCTCTACTTGTATTAACCCGAGGTTAATACAAGTAGTATCGCCGACTGGACTGACAGCTACGCTGTCAGCGGCTGCAGCCGGCGCCGGCCTCGCTCCCTGGAGCGACTTCTTCCGCCATTCACCTACGGTGAATAGTGACCAAAGGTCACTGGCGGAAGAATTCGCTCTTACTAGTATCTCTTCTCTCTCTTTAAAGAGACTGCGGACAGCAAAGCTTCGCTTTCATGACCTTTGGTCATGGCTGTCCGCTAGTCTCTTTAGAGAGAGAAGAGATAGGGTAGGAAAGGTGTTGTTACTGCTATGCAGTAACAACATCCTTTCCAGTGGCAAAGAAACGTAAGTTTCTTGCCGCTGTGATAAACACAGCGGCGGGAACTTACGTTCCCTGCCACTGGAAAGGACCTTTCCAACAGTGGAATACTGTAAACCACTGTTGGAAAGGACCTTTCCTACCCTTGTTCTTGTTTCTTGTAGAAGACTTAAGAAGACGGCAGACAACAAGTTGTCTGTTAACCGTCTTCTTAGTCTTCTACAATAGATCTAGAGACCAATAATAAGGCGGGAACTATAAGTTCCCAGCCTTATATTAGGTCTCTAGATCTTGAAACAAGAACAGGAACAGCTTGTGTGGCCCTAAAGGGGCCACTAAACAAGCTGTTCCGCCATCTGTATCCGCCATCACCAGAGGTGATAATACGAAGTATTGGCGGATACAGTGGCGGAACTAGCTTGTCAGTGGCCCCTAAAGGGCCACTACAAGCTGTTCCTCCGCCGTGATCTCCTAGCCCAGCAAGTGCTCCGCCTTGCTGGGCAGGAGATTCGGCGGACATGTCGAGCGCAAGGTCGCGCTCGCCAGGTCGGCGGAGCCGTAAGACGGCCTCCGCAGGGGCCGTCTTATGGCCACCGCCGCCCAACCGGCTGCCGCCGGCAGCCGGCGGCCAGTATTTCCACTTGTGGAAATACTGCCGCAACACTTTGTGTTGCGGTCCGCCGGCTGCGAAGGCAGTGGCGCAAGGCAGCCACTGCCTTCCGCCGGCAGCCGCAGTCGTGGCCGCACTGTTGCGGCCACGTGTCTGGCGGTAATTCGCCGCACTGGCGGCGAATGACCAGGCCGCCAGACACGGGCCGCAACTCGTCGGCAACACGACGAAGTCGGCTTTGCCGACGAGTGCGGCCACGACTCGCCGAGTGTGCCGCCTAACTATTATATTGACCCCGGGGGTCAATATAATAGACGGCGGCACACGTGTATCTTCCGCCCGCCGGACATGCGGCACTATGTGCCGCATGTTATGGCGGCGGAAGATACATCGGCGGCCCGGCCACACAGTGGCGGCGGCGAGCAACGCGAGTCGTGCCGCAGAGCGGCACGACTCAAGTTGCCAGCTGCTCCGCAGCGGGGCAACTTGCGTTGCATGCCGCCGCCCTGTTGGCCGGGGACCAAATACTAGTATTTGAATGACCCCAGGGGTCATTCAAATACGCGTATTTGGTCCTTCTGGAGACAGTTCTTGCCTAAATCTGGCGGCTAACCGCCAGATTTAGAGCAAGAACGCTGTCTCCAGAAGGATGAAAACTGGTTTTCTGTGCCGCATAGCGGCCAGAAAACACATGTTTTCACCCTTCTGGAGACAGCTTTCCGCCCACTGTGGCGGCATTCATGCCGCCACAGTGTGGCGGAAATGTCTCCAGAAGCCGAGGTTCTCCATGGCGGCGGCATGATAATTCCGCCACAACTTCGTTGTCGCAGCTACGCTGCGGGCGGAATTATGCAGCCGCCGCCGTGGAAACCTCGGGGCCAATCTTCAATTGGTGGTGGCGAAGCACACCACCAATTAGAAGATTGGCCGTGTTCTTGATCTCGTACTTGTTTGACCCCCGGGGTCAAACAAGTACTTGGATCAAGAACACACCGCCAAGCTTCTTGGCCGCACAATATGCGGCCCCAGCGAACTATGTTCGCGGGGCCGCATATGATGCGGCCGAGAACTTGGCGGCGGCGAGAGTTATTGGCGGCGATTATGTCGCCATCGGCGCCGCCAATGGCGACAAATGCCGCCAATAACTCGTTGTCCACCACTGTATTTATATGGCCCCCGGGGCCATATAAATACTTGTGGTGGACAACTCGCCGTTTTTCGCCACCTGTGGCGGAAAAGCCGCCTCCGGCGTTTTTCCGCCACGTGGTGGCGGCGGCGGCGCGGCTTGGCCGGGCGGCCATCAGTATGGCCGCCCTGCCGGGCCGCCCGCTCGCCACCACAAGGTGGCGAAAAAGCCGGCACCAGCGATACTCTGTTGACCCCTGGGGTCAACAGAGTATGCTGGTGGTGGACCAGTGGCAACATGCCACCTATGGTGGCAATTGCCACTGGCGGCATAATCCTTCGGATTATGCCGGCCACCACCAGCCGGTGGTGCCGGTTCTGGCGGCCGTGATACGGCCATAAGCCACTAATACTAAGTATTAGTGGCTCCGGCCGTATTCGGCCGACAGGGCGGCGGCGAATCTCCGCCTTAATACTTACTTTACCCCGGGGGTAAAGTAAGTATGTGGCGGAGATCACTGACTGCGGACTTGTAATTGCCGATGGCAATTACTGCCGCAGTCAGTGGCCGCCGTCTGTCTGCTTCTAGATTAAAGACTAGTATTAATATGACCCCCGGGGTCATATTAATACACGTCTTTAATCGTCTCTATAAACCTATAAAACTTATTGGCCGAGGTAATCTCGGCCATAAGTTTTAGGTTTATAGAGACTAGAAGCAGACTTGTCAGTGGAAGCCCTTCCACAGCTGTGGAATAAGACAACAGAATACTTATTCCACAGCAGTGGAAGGGTGTGGAGACTTAATACTAACATTACCCCCGGGGTAATGTTAGTATGATGTCTCCACACATCTTCCACAAGTGGAACACAGCTAACAGCTGAGACTTAAGTCTCAGCACTGTGTTCCACTGTGTGGAAGAGCTTCCACTGACGGCGGCGGAATGTAATGACGCCGCTTATGCCAGCGGTAACCGCCACAACCGGCCACTACGTGGCCATATTGTGGCGGTTTTATGCTGGCATAAGGCGGCGGCATTACTCTTCTCTCTTCTTATTGTGACTTTAAGTCACAATAAAAGAAGAGAGAAGAGATTCCGCCGCCTGCAGCGTGATGCTGCACGCCGCATATAGCGCCGCTATAATGCGGCGGCAGCATTCGCTGCACATGTGCGGCGCAACCTCGCGCCGCCCAGCCGGCGGAGGCCTTACCGCCTATTGCGGCACTATGTGCCGCTAATGGCGGATAAGGCCCACCGCCGCCCAGTGGCCTGACCCGCCGGCCGCCTGTGGCCGGGGCGACCATTAGTCGCCCCGCCGCAGCGAAGCTGCGCCCACAGGCGGCATATTGCCGGGTGGCACGGCCAACCCGGCAATATCGCCGGGTCAGGCCGACTTGTGGCCACAGGTCGTGGCCACAAGTTTGTGCGATCAGCCGCCCATAGGGCGGCGAATCAGATCGCACAAACTTGGGCCACGTGTGGCCGACAAACGTCGGAGACGGCTTGTCGGCCACTCTGTGGCCACAAGTCCCTGGCGGTTCACTCCGCCGCCATCTGCAATTTTATTGCAGATGAAGGCGGCATGAAGCCGCCAGGGGCCTAAACGAATTCTTGTGTTGCCCCCGGGGCAACACAAGAATGTAGTTTAGGCCGCATAATTCTTATAATTGGGCCCTTAAGGGCCCAATTATAGAGAATTATGCCGGCCAAATACTCTGGCGGCCACTACAACACGGCACAAAGTGCCGTGTTGACCGGCCGCCAATGTATTTGGCCGCCCGCGAGATCGTGTGGCGGTGGCACACATGTCACCGCGACACGAAGTGTCGTGGTGACATGTCCGCCGCCACACGATCGTAAACTCACATAATACTGTATTGACCCCCGGGGTCAATACAGTATACTGTGAGTTTACTCGCGGGAGGCCGGTTTTACAGGCGGCGGAGACAGTAATCACCGCCCGCATCATAGATGCGAGACCAAAGGTCTGGCGGTGATTACTGATGCCGCCGCCATAAAACCGGCCCATGAAGGAAAGTAGAGGTGCATCTTTGATGCACCTCTACCTTTCCTTCTCATGGACACAACATGTGGCGGGCAGAACGAAGTTCATGCCCGCCCATGTTGTTGTACATGAGAAGGAAAGGTGCTGCGGTTTAAGACCGCAGCACTTTCCTTCATGCGGCGAGTATAATCCAGCTGCATATTGTATCGACCCCGGGGGTCGATACAATATTGCTGGATTATACGATCTTTCCGCCGCCTGTTCTCGCCGTCCGCAACTTACAGTTGCGGCCCAATGACTTTGTCATTGGCGGCGAGAACTAGGGCGGCGGAAAGATCTCGCCGGGTGGCGGCAAGTATGCCGGCGGCGGATGCCGCACTTGTCGCCAACTGAAGTTTGGCGACAAGGCGGCATTATGCCGCCGGCGGTTTGCCGCCACAGACTTCTTCCTAATGTGCCGCTGTGCGGCACATTAGGAAAGAAGTCGTGTCATCACCAAACTGTGTTGACCCCGTGGGTCAACACAGTTCTTGTGATGACACCGCCGGAATTATTGCCGCCGACATAATGTCGGTGGCGGCGAGATTAACTCGCCGCATCCGACATTATGCGGCGGCAGGAAATTCCGGCGGACTTGTGGCCACATAGGTGGCCGCAAGCCGCCTCCGGCGTTTGCGGCCACCGTGTGGCCCAAGTTTATGCGGCCTGGCCGTAATGCCTTCGGCATTACTGCCGCATAAACTTGTGGCCACACATGTGGCCACAAGTCGGGCGGCCACCAGCGATGTGGTGGTGTTGGCCTTGCCACACCACCACATGCGGTGGTGGGCCCGCCACCTCTATTTATATTGCCCCCGGGGCAATATAAATAGTATCGGTGGCGGGACGTCATAACCTTAAGGTTATGACGCCACCACCGCCGGTGGTGCCGCCCAGCTTCCTGGGCCGTCTTTGGCGGCCCATGAACTTACAGTTCATATTCACCTTTGGTGAATGGGGCCGCCAAATACGGCCTTACTTGTCTCCGTCAGGAGACACTAGAAACAAGACTCCAGAAAGCTTAATATGACCGCTATGCGGTCATATTAGCTTTCTGGGTCTTGTTTCTGTCTCTGGATGTAATCCAGAGACAGTGTCTCCTGAAGGAGGAGAGAGAATCCTGAAGCTAGAGCCGCTTATAGCGGCTCTAAGCTTCAGGGTTCTCTCGACATACTATAATTAGAATGGCCGCTTAAGCGGCCAACTAATTATAGTTGTCGAGAGAACTGTGGCGGCCAGAAGTATACTATTGACCCCTAGGGTCAATAGAATACAAGGCCGCCACATTCTCTCTCCTCCTCTAGGAGACGGTGTAGAACAGACTGATTCCTCTATTGACCGCTATGCGGTCAATGAGGAATCTTGTCTGTTCTACTGTATTATCCGGCATTAAAGCCGGATAATACAGCCGTCTCCTATCGGAGACAAGTACTAGTAGCAGCAGCATACAGCGGTAAGACTATTGACCTACGGTCAATACGCCACTATGTGGCGGTCTTACCACTGCTGCTGCTGCCGGATTGGCCACTATCGTGGACAATCCGAAGACGCTTCGGCTTCGCCTCGCGGATCCTCCGCCAGCCGTCACAGGCTGGCGGCGATGCATAGCCGGCCACACTGGTGGCCGGCGGCGTTAAATGCATCGCCGCCGCCTGTGACTTGGCGGTAAAACGATGGAATCGGCTTTACCGCCAAGCTGGCGGAGGATGCGGCGAGAGTTTTATGTCCTAATTGATGACCCAGGGGGTCATCAATGCGGACATAAAACTCGTATTCCTAATGGCCCAAGGGCCATTAGGAATACTCGCCGCCCGTCTCTGTCTCCAGCCCGGCTGGAACTTATGCGAAGCATAAGTTGTGCCGGGCTGTAAGACAGAGACGGAAGGTGACTGGCGGCGGACATTTATTGCGGCGCAATAAATGTTGTGCCGCCAGTCACCGCATGATTGTGGCGGCGGCGGAGAACTAATTCCAGCGGAATTAGTTCATGTGCCGCCGCCTCAATCATGCCCGCCACCGGATTATATCGGCATTCATGCCGATATAATGTGGTGGCGGGGCCAACAATAAGTTGGCGGATTAAAATCCGCCAACTTATGGTTGGCCGCCTAGTTATTTCCACCACCACAATTATGTGGGCCTATGGCCCACATAATTGTGTGTGGTGGAAAGAACTAGGCCCGTGTGGAAGGATTAGTTGCCCTATGGGCAACTAATAACCTTCCACACGGCCTTGTTCTCTAGTAATCGCTGATGAAATCAGCGATTACAGAGAACAAGGGCTCTATTTTCTTGATCGATCTTTGATCGATCAAAGAAAATAGAGCCCGGGCAACATCATGTTGCCATGTGATGGCGATGCAATCGCCATCACGGGCAACATTGTGTTGCCCGGCCGTGTATTCTTTAGTTCTCTATTGACCCTTCGGGTCAATAGAGAACATAAGAATACACGGTGCCGCCGCCACATCGCCACGCAGTGGCGGATGTTGGCGGTGGCGGCTCGCGTAGGGCCGCCACAGAGTGGCGGACTGCGGCGGCGGAATCTGCCGCACCCGCGGCTCTGCCGCTGTAGTGCGGCAGCTTTATGCCGCCGCCCTCCGCCACTGTGGCGGCTCCGGACCCTAGAGCCGCCACCGCCTACATCCGCCACTAGTGGCGGCAATAGATGTGGCGGCAGACGAAGTCTTGCCGCCACAAGTAATTGCCGCCACTGCGTGGCGAATGGCGGCGGCATTCTTTCCTGTCCTCCAACATGGTTGGTGGCGACATTACGAAGTAATGCTGCTACGCAGCGTCGCCACCAACCTTGTTGGAGGACATGAAAGAACCGTGTAAGACCTTAGTCTTACACGGCCAGGAGAACTAATGTTCTCGCATGAGCCGATTATATCGGCTCATTGCTGAGAACATAGTTCTCCTGGGCTTGATTCTTACTTATGGGCCCTAAAGGGCCCATAAGAAAGAATCAAGCCGCCGCAACGATTAGTTGCGGAGGTGCTCCGCCCTCCGCAACAATGTTGCGGCGGCTGTGTTCACCTCACGGTCAACTTAAGTTGACCGAAGGTGAACACAGCGGCCATCATGATGGCGGGGCGGCCTTAAGGCCGCCTTATTGATCCGCCATCATGATGGCCCGTGACAACACGTGTGTTGTCACAACCAGACGATATAATCGTCTGGGTGGACAACACATTGTGTTGTCACGACCGAGAACACTGTATTCATATGACCCCAGGGGTCATATGAATACTTCGTGTTCTCGGAGAGCTCTTGAGAGCTCTTTGTAGACGGTCTAATAGCTTTCATGCATGGCATGAAAGCAGTATTGACCGTCTACAAGAGCTCTAAGAGCTGTGTCTGTGTCTACTGGAATCCGCATGTCAACAACTCACCTTCGGTGAATGACAAAGTCATGTTGTTGACATGCAGATTCCAGACACAGACACAGCTCTTAAGAGCTCATACTGGAACCGCTTAGTCGACAACTATGAACCTTTAGGTTCATCACCTTCGGTGAGTTGTCGACTACATGCGGTTCCAGTTGAGCTCTCAAGAGCTCCCACACACACTACGTATGTGTTTAACCCCTGGGGTTAAACACATACAGTGTGTGTGGCCGGGGCGACTATAAGTCGCCCGCCATGCGATTATATCGCATGTCGTGGCGACTTACGTCGCCCCGGGGCCATCATAAGATGGCGAGTTCTGTATACGCCATCTTATGATGGCCGCAGTGTTCTTGTTCCAGCGGCTTATAGCCGCTGGTGACAAGAACACTGCCGCCACCACACTGTTGTGTGAGGCGGAGCACTCACACAACTAGTTGTGGTGGCGGTGTGTTCTAGCTCACCGTGGCCTTAAGGCCACGGAAGCTAGAACACACGCCATCATTAATGATGGCGGCGGAATCTCGTACCGCCGCCACCATCATTAATGATGGCCCCGAGAACTCTGTTCTCGACAACAATTGTCGATATAATCGACAATTGGTCGAGAATGAGTTCTCGGGCCGCCTGAATTAGTATTCCTTTTACCCCCGGGGTAAAAGGAATACACATTCAGGCGGTGGAAGAAGAGTTAACCGCCCATATATGGGCGGTTAACATCTTCTTCCGCTGCAAACTGTTGTTTGCCACCGCATAGCGGTGAGCAAACACGTTTGCTAGCGGAAGAAGATGTGAGGTCCTTAAGGACCTCACTCTTCTTCCATCTTCTTTCTTGTTCACCAACCTTGGTGACGAGACCAACCGAAGGTTGGAAGCTTTGCTTCGTCTCGTCACCAATGGTTGGTGACAAGAAAGAAGACCGTGAGTTCACTTTATACTTTAATGACCCCCAGGGTCATTAAAGAATACCGTGAACTCACGGCCATGTGGCGGCATTAACCGCCGCATGCCGCCATTATATGGCGGCATTACTGGCGGTTAAACCGCCACATGGGCTGTGTCGACATCACCGTCGACTTAAGTCGACGGAATGTCGACACAGCGGCCTAAATACTTTCGCCGCCTTTAGGCGGCGTGAAGTATTTAGGCCCGGTGGCAACTCTGTTGCCACAGAACTTGAACAAGTTCAAAGTTCTGGGCAACAGTATGTTGCCACCGTCTCTAGAACTCTAGTACTTTGATTACCCCGGGGGTAATCAAAGTACACGAGTTCTAGAGAAGTCTTGCGGCCACCACCTATGTGGCGACATAAAGTCGCCACACGGTGGCCGCAAGACTCGCCACAGTAGGTGGCCGCCATTGGTGGCCGCTTATTGTGGCGGAAACTAGGTTCCGCAGCCGCCACCAAGGGCGGCAGATGCCGCCATAAGGCGGCAACACTACAGCGGCAGAGCCGCGGGTGTTGCCGACTCCGGCGGCAAGGCCGCCCTTATGTGGCGGCGCTAAGCGTTTCCGCCACATGTTGCGGCCACCAGGCGGCCACCACACTGTGGCGCCATCTTTCTAGTGTTCTCACCCAGAGAACTGGGCCGCATAGCGGCCACAGTTCTCTGCAGTGAGAACACTATAAAGATGGTCCCGGAATTGGCGACACGAAGTGTCGCACAATTCCGGGGGTGATCATATTCCTGATCGCCATTTGGCGATCATGAATATGATCACCCCGGCGGCACAACGATTCGCCAAATTGTGGCGGTAAACCGCCACAATTGGCGCGAATCGTCCGCCGCCGGACATGTAGTTGGCGGCGGCGCACAAATACCGCCACCGAAGTTGGCGGTATTTCCGCGGCCGCCAACTACATGCGGATGTGACCGCCACAACATGCGGCTAGAACCTTCGGTTCTGCCGCATGTCCGGCGGTCACATCCTCCGCCACTGTCATTGGTGGCGGACAATAAGACCACAAGAATGTGGTCTTATTCCACCGCCACCAGAGACAGTGGCGGCCCGCGAGTGTTCTAGCGGAGCTAGAACTTGTGTTCCGCCTTGCGGAACAACAAGTTCCGCCGCTAGAACACGAACTCGCGACAATACTAATGTGACCCCTGGGGTCACATTAGTATGCAGTCGCGAGTTCTCGCGGAGGAGCCGCCCGCCATACGCCACAATGTGGCAGTATGGCGTTGGTGGCGGCGCACGACGGCGGCGGCACATAGCGCCGCCGGGCGGCGGGCGGCCAAGTTTCCAGCCCTTCGGGCTTTCAGAACTTGGCCGCTATGCCGCCCTGCGGCGCTGATGGCGCCGCCAGTGCGTCCTAGCCGCCACCACCGCCATACGCCACATAAGTGGCGTCATGTATTCTATTATTGACCGCTATGCGGTCAATATAGAATATTGTCGCCACTTCGTGGCGATGGCGGGGCGGCTCCTAAGGGAGAACTCTCCTTCCACTGGAATCTTCTCCAATAGATTCCAGTGTTAGGAAGGAGAGTTCTACCCGCCACCAGACACTTTGTGTCTATCACCGAAGGTGATGGTGGCGGGTGAACTCTCTCTTCC
>Ga0114972_10004093_pt1 | contig 10853 bp, 10 predicted proteins | sample M_140807_EF_Meta_FD_87354 | JGI IMG/M metagenome (GOLD analysis project Ga0114972, IMG submission 87354) | Freshwater microbial communities from Lake Montjoie, Canada to study carbon cycling - M_140807_EF_MetaG | ecosystem: Environmental > Aquatic > Freshwater > Lake | place: Lake Montjoie... | reverse complement strand
CCGCCGATGCACATTGTCTCCAGCCCGTATTTCACGTCGCGGCGGTGCAGTTCGCGCGTGAGGTTGGCCAGAATCCGCCCGCCGGTCGCGCCGATGGGATGGCCGAGCGAAATGCCCGAACCGTTGACGTTCAGGCGGCTGTCGAGTTCCGATAAGCTGCTGCCCCAGCCTTTGAGCACCGAGAGGGCCTGGCAGGCAAAGGCTTCGTTGAGTTCGATGAGGTCCATCTGGTCGAATCGCATGCCGGTGCGGCGCATCAGCTTGTCGACCGCAGGCACCGGGCCGATACCCATGCAGCCGGGCTCGCAGCCTGCCACCGCCCAGCCCACCAGCCAGCCGATCGGCTCCAGACCCAGCTCGGCGAGTTTGTCTTCGGCCACGACCAGGCAGGCTGCGGCGGCATCATTTTGCTGGCTGGCATTGCCGGCGGTCACCGTGCCGTCCTTCATGATGGCCTTGAGGCCGGCAAGCGACTGCGGCGTGGTCTCGGCGCGAATGCCTTCATCGCGGCTCACCAGCAGTGGATCGCCACGCCGTTGGGGCACTGAGACCTGCACCACCTCCTGATCGAATTTGCCTTCTGCCCAGGCTGCCGCAGCCCGCTGATGGCTGCGCGCAGCGAATGCATCCGCTTCTTCGCGGCTGATGTGGTACTGGCGCGCCAGGTTTTCGGCGGTCTCGATCATGCCGCTGATCTTGCCGAAGCGATGCTCGGGCTGCGAGCGCTCGCGACCGCGGTCGAGGCGGTCATGCAGTTTGACCGTGCCCGAGCGCGAGCCCCAGCGCATGTCGGTGGTGTAGTACTCGACATTGCTCATGCTCTCGACGCCACCGGCCATGACCACATCGGCTGCGCCGGTCTGGACCATCATGGCTGCGGTTGCGATCGACTGCAGACCGCCACCGCAGCGACGATCGAGTTGCATGCCTGCGACTTCAATCGGAAAGCCCGCCTGCAGCGCGACCCAGCGGCCCGTACAGGGCGCCTCGCCATTGGCATAGCTTTGGGAGAACACCACGTCGTCGAGCCGGGCCGGGTCGAGTCCGGTGCGCTCGATGACCGCGCGTGCCACGCAGGCACCGAGTTCCTCGACCGGCACGCTCTTGAGCGATCCGCCGAAGGCGCCGATGGGGGTACGAAGAGGGCTGACGATCGCGGCTCGTTTCATGCGTGTTTTCCGGGATTTGAAGGGTTGTCTCGATCGATGAGTTTAGTCGAGCACGGATGGGGCTCGGAAGTGAACCGCTACATCAGAACGATGTCGTATTGTTCCTGCGAATACAGGTTCTCGACCCGCAGCGAGATCGGCTTGCCGATGGCGTCGCCCAGTGCAGCCAGGTGCTGTGATTCCTCTTCCAGGAACAGGTCAATGACAGATTGCGAGGCCAGGATGCGGAACTCGCGCGGATTGAACTGGCGGGCTTCGCGCTGGATTTCGCGCATGATGCCGAACGCCACCGTGCGGGCGGTGCGGATCACGCCCTTGCCAAGGCAGGTCGCGCAGGGCTCGCACAGGATATGAGCCAGTGATTCCCGGGTGCGTTTGCGGGTGACCTCGACCAGGCCCAGCGACGTGAACCCGTTGACTGTTGTCTTGGTGTGATCGCGATCTAGTGCCCTGCGCAGTTCGGTCTGCACCGCATCGCGGTGCTCGGTGTTGTGCATGTCGATGAAGTCGACGATCACGATGCCGCCCAGATTGCGCACCCGCAATTGCCGTGCGATGGCGTGGGCAGCTTCCAGGTTCGTGCGGAACACGGTGTCGTCGAAGTTGCGCCCGCCCACGAAGCCGCCGGTGTTGACGTCGATCGTGGTCATCGCTTCGGTCTGATCGATGATCAGATAGCCGCCGGACTTGAGGTCGACCCGGCGGGCGAGGGCGCGCTCGAGTTCCTCTTCCACACGGTGAAGATCGAACAGCGGTCTGTCGCCTGCGTGACGACGCAACTTGCCCAGCAGCGAGGGCATGTAGGTTCCCGCAAACGACTGCAGCTCCTCAAGGGCTGCCGGCGAATCGACGATGATGCCGGTGGTGTGCTCGCCCGCAATGTCACGCAAGACCCGTTGCGTGAGGCTGAGCTCCTGATACAGCAGCGACGGGGCTGCATGCGTCTTGCTCGATTCCAGGATCTGTCGCCAGCGGGTGCGCAGGTAGTCGATGTCGGCCGCCAGTTCGCTTTCATCTGAATCTTCGGCCATCGTGCGAACAATGAAGCCGCCCTTTTCTTCGGGCGGCATCAGGCGCTGGATGCGCTCGCGCAGTTGCGCGCGTTCGGCTTCGCTCTCGATTCTCTGGGAGACGCCGATGTGCGGATCCTGTGGCAGGTAGACCAGCATGCGTCCGGCGATGCTGAGTTGTGTCGAGAGCCGCGCGCCTTTCGTGCCGATCGGGTCCTTGATCACCTGAACCAGCAAAGGCTGGCTTTCATAGAGCAGCTTCTCGATCGGTGTGACCTGAGCATTGCCGCGTGACTGCCAGAGATCGGCAACATGCAGGAAGGCCGCACGTTCCATGCCGATATCGATGAAGGCCGATTGCATACCCGGCAACACCCGGGCGACCTTTCCGAAGTAGATATTGCCGACCATGCCGCGCGAGGCGCTGCGCTCCAGATGGAACTCCTGGACCGCACCTTGCTGCACGAGTGCCACCCGGACCTCGAAGGCGGACACATTCACCAGAATATCTTCGGTCATGGTGCGGAGTCTGTCTGGATGCCGGCGCGGCGCAACAGCGTTGCGGTCTCATGAAGAGGCAAACCCATGATACCGGAGTAGCTGCCCTCGATGGCTCGCACGAAGGCGGCTGCACGCCCCTGGATCCCATAGCTGCCGGCCTTGCCGAAGGGCTCGCCGCTGGCCACGTAGGCATCGATTTGTGCCGCGCTCATTCGCGCAAAACGCACCTTCGAGATCCGGGTCAACTGATCGATCCGTGCTCCGCGCACCACCGCAACTGAGGTCAGCACCCGGTGCGATCGGCCCGAGAGTTGCGTCAGCATGCGCCCCGCATCCTGTGCATTGGCTGGTTTGCCCAGCAGGCTGCCGCCGATCGCCACCGTGGTGTCGGCCACGAGGATTGGCGCAGCGTGCAGGGCGCGGCTTGCATGTCGGGCGGTGGCGGCCCGTGCCTTGTCCAGCACGACCCGCTCGACATATTGCGTGGGCGACTCTCCCGGCCGGTGCACTTCCAGCGCCTCGGCATCTTCATCGGGCCCGGGCAGCAGCAGTTCGAAGCGGACACCGATCTGCGTGAGCAGTTCCTGACGGCGCGGGCTTTGCGAAGCAAGCCAGATGAAATCGGCAGCGGGCTTATTCACGATGGTAGGGATGCCCTGCGTTGATCGACCAGGCCCGATAGAGTTGTTCGGCCAGAATCACCCGTACCAGTGCATGGGGCAGGGTCAGCGATGACAGCCGCAGTGATTCATGTGCCGCGGCCTTGATCGAATCATCCAGCCCGTCCGGCCCTCCGATCACCATGGCAATCGGCTGCGCTTCGCGTTGCCAGGAAACTAGCCTTGCAGCCAGGCCTTCGCTGTCGAGGTTTGCGCCGCGCTCATCCAGCATGACCAGTCTGGCACCTGTCGGCAGGGCCTCCCGGATGCGCTGCGCTTCGCGCTCCTTCCATTGCACAGGTGTGCCGGTGGCGGTGCGGGTCTCGGCCTTGACGGGCTTCCATTCCAGACGCAGCTCAGGCGGCATGCGTCTTGAGAAGTCGTCCACCGCCTCATCGACCCAGCGCGGCATCTTGTGGCCGACCGCGATCACCCGCAGCAGCATGGCGAAATCTGAGGTGTGACCGGCGTTCTATCGCGACTCAGGGTGCAGCCCGAGGGGTGCTGGCCGCCAGCAATTTGACTCGAACCGGTTTGCCACCCCAGATTTCTTCCAGGTTGTAGTAGGCCCTTACCGCCGGTTGCATGATGTGCACGACGATGTCGCCAAGATCGACCAGGACCCATTCGCCGGTGTCCTCGCCTTCCACCGAGATCACGTCGCCGCCCTTGTCTTTCACCGCATCGCGAACGCTTGCTGCCAGGGCGCGACTCTGACGATTCGAGGTGGCGCTGGTGATGATCACCCGATCGAACAGGCTGGTGAGCGGCGTGGTGTCGAAGACCTTGATGTCGTGTGCTTTGACGTCTTCGAGTGCGTCGATCACGAGTCGTTGCAGTTTCTTCAGATCCATCGGGGGTCCATCAGGGCTGCCAGGTGTGCAGCGGTTTCAAGGCCGGCGATACAGCCGGTGCGAGGCAATATAGTCGAGAACACAGGCTGGCGACAGGCCGTCGGGCCGCTGTCCGGCCTCGAGTTGAGCCCGCAGCCCTGTGGCTGAAACCGGGACCGCGGGCATTCTGAAGAACACGATGCTGCCGCAGGGTGCGTCCGGCAGTGCGTCGCGTCCCCGTGTATCGAGCATCGCTTCGACTGCGCTGGGCAGGCCGGTGAGTTCGATGCGTTCCCGCTGAGTGGCTGCGATGTGGGCCAGCGCAAAGAGTTCCTGCCAGCGGTGCCAGGTGGGCAGGTTGTGAAGCTGGTCACTGCCCAGAATCAGCACCAGTGACACCTCGTTGCCGAGCTCTGCTCGCAGGGATGTCAGGGTTTCGACCGTGTAGCTCGGGCCGTCCCGCTCGACCTCGCGGGCATCGAGACACAGATGCTCCTCGGGCGAGATCTCATCGAGCATCAGGCTGACCATCTCCAGACGCTGGCGGGCATCTGCGCCGCTGCCGGGCTTTTGCCACGACCGTCCGGTGGGAATAAAGCGGACTTCATCGAGCAACAGGGCATCACGGGCCGAACGGGCCAGTGCCAGATGACCCACATGGGGCGGGTCGAAGGTGCCACCGACAAGACCGATCGTGCGCCTGCGCGCCGGGCTCAAACCCATTCGCGGGGCCGCAGGAATGTGTCGTAGAGCCGGGCTTCGGGAGAGCCCGGTTCCGGATGCCAGGCATAGCGCCACTTCACGATGGGCGGCATCGAGACCAGGATGGATTCGGTGCGGCCACCTGATTGCAGTCCGAACAGCGTGCCGCGATCGAAGACCAGATTGAATTCGACGTAGCGTCCGCGGCGGTAGGCCTGGAAATCGCGTTCCCGTTCGCCGTAGGGAGTGTCCTTTCGACGTTCGACGATCGGTGCATAGGCGGTAAGGAAGGCGTCGCCGACGCTTCGCATCATCTCGAACGAGCGATCGAATCCGAGTGCAGAAAAGTCGTCGAAGAAGATGCCGCCCACACCGCGCGGTTCATTGCGGTGCTTCAGATGGAAGTACTCATCGCACCATTTTTTGAATCGGGGGTGCAGATCGGAACCGTAGGGCTCGAGCGCGGCCTTGCAGGTCCGGTGAAAGTGCACCACGTCGTCTTCGTATGCGTAATAGGGTGTGAGGTCCATTCCGCCTCCGAACCACCAGATCGGCTCGGCATCCGGTGTTCCAGCGCTTGCACCGGGTTTGGCCGCGGCGACGAAACAGCGCACGTTCATGTGGACTGTCGGGATGTAGGGATTGCGCGGATGCAGCACCAGCGAGACGCCGGTTGCCTCGAATGGCCGCCCTGCGATCCCGGGATGGGCCGCGCTGGCCGAGGGCGGCAGGTTTGTGCCGGTCACATGCGAAAAGAGCACGCCAGCACGCTCGAAAAGGTGGCCGTTCTCGATGACCCGGCTGATGCCACCGCCGCCTTCGGGGCGCTCCCAGCGATCGGTGTGAAACGGCTGGCCATCGAGCGCCTCCAGACCGGCGACGATGCGGGCCTGCAGGTCCTGCAGGTAGGGGCGTACCGATGCGGTGTCAATCATGGTGTGTCTTTCAGAGCGGCCAGGCGTTCAGGCCTTGCGAGCCGTGCGTTTTCGGGCCAGCGCCCGATGGCCGATGTCCTTGCGAAACTGCATGCCGTCAAAACAGACGGTCCGGATGGCTTCATAGGCGCGTGACTGCGCAATCTTGACCGAATCGCCCAGCCCGGTGACGCACAGCACGCGTCCGCCCTGCGTGCGCACGGTGGTGCCATCCAGCACCGTGCCAGCATGAAACACCAGACAGTGTTCGCCGATCTGCGCGCCAGCGGTCAAGCCTTCGATTGCGTCGCCCTTGCGCGGGTCATCGGGATAGCCATGGGCAGCAATCACCACACCGAGTGCGGTGCGCCGATCCCATTCGATTTCGGCGCGATCAAGTGTTCCGGCAATCGCGTGCTCGAAGACCTCGGACAGATCGCTCTTGATGCGCGCCATGATCGGCTGGGTTTCGGGATCGCCCATGCGACAGTTGAACTCCAGCGTCCTCACCTGCCCTTTCGGATCGATCATCAGCCCGGCATACAGAAAGCCGGTGAACGGGATCCCGTCGGCGGCCATGCCGTGCACGGTAGGCATGATGATTTCGCGCATCACTTTGGCGTGCACATCGGGTGTGACCACCGGGGCGGGTGAGTAGGCACCCATGCCGCCGGTGTTCGGGCCGGCATCGCCATCGAGCAGGCGCTTGTGGTCTTGACTCGAAGCCAGCGCAAGCACATTGCGGCCATCGCACAGCACGATGAAGCTGGCTTCCTCACCGATCAGAAAATCTTCGATCACGACCCGGGCACCGGCCGCGCCCATGCGGTTGTCCAGCAGCATCATGTCGATGGCCGCGTGGGCTTCATCGACAGTCTGCGCCACCACCACGCCCTTGCCGGCAGCCAGTCCGTCAGCCTTGACCACGATCGGTGCGCCACGCTGCGAGACATAGTCCCGCGCGGCTGACGCGTCGGTGAAGGTCTGGTACTCGGCGGTCGGGATGCCATGGCGCTTCATGAAGGCCTTGGCAAAATCCTTCGATGATTCGAGCTGAGCCGCGGCCTGAGTGGGACCGAAGATCTTCAGCCCCTGGCTGCGAAACAGGTCGACGATCCCGGCCGCCAGCGGGGCCTCGGGCCCGACCACGGTGAAGGCGATGCCTTCGCGCTCGACGAAGGCGGCCAGTACATTGATATCCGTGATTGGCAGGTTCTGCAGACCCCGCTCGCGGGCGGTGCCGCCGTTGCCCGGCGCAACGAACACCATCTGCACACGCGGCGATTGAGCCAGTCTCCAGGCAATCGCGTGCTCACGTCCACCCGATCCGACCACCAGTAACTTCATCGTGTTTTCGCGTCCATGCCGAGTTCAGTCTTCGATGACTGCGCTGGTGAAGACCTCCTGGACATCGTCCAGGCCTTCAAGTACGTCGAGCAGCTTTTGCATTTTCACTGCATCGTCGCCGCTGAAAACCGTCTCATTCAGAGGCTTCATGGTGATCTCGGCCAGTTCCGCTTTCAGGCCAGCCTGCTCGAGCGCTTCCTTGACGGTTCTGAAGTCGGGCGGCGCGCACAGCACTTCGACGCCACCTTCGTCGTCGGTGCTGACATCTTCAGCACCGGCATCGATGGCGATCTCCATCACTTTGTCTTCAGAGGTGCCCGGGGCGAACAGGAACTGGCCGCAATGCCTGAAGAGGAAGGCGACCGATCCATCGGTGCCGAGATTGCCGCCGTACTTGGAGAAGGCATGGCGCACTTCTGCCACGGTGCGGGTACGGTTGTCGGTCAGGGTGTCGACGATCACGGCTGCGCCGCCGATGCCATAGCCTTCGTAGCGGATTTCTTCGTAGTTCACGCCGTCCAGGCCGCCCACGCCTTTCTGGATCGCACGCTGGACAGTGTCTTTCGGCATGTTGGCATCGGAGGCCTTGTCGACTGCCAGCCGCAGGCGGGGATTGGCCGAGACATCACCACCGCCGAGTTTGGCCGCGACGGTGATCTCCTTGATCAGGCGGGTGAAGAGCTTGCCGCGCTTTTCATCCTGGCGATTCTTGCGATGCTGGATGTTGGCCCATTTGGAATGCCCGGCCATAAGGAAATCGACCTCGTGCTGAAAAGTTCGAGTGGATGAGGAGCCGACCGGGATCAGTCGGAAAACCCGCGTGCCGTCGCCCTTGCCGGGGGATCGGCTATCGTGATGCAATGCCAGAACCAGTGCCGGGCATCTTACCATCCGGCCTTTTGCGCACGAAGTGCGCGCTCATCCTGATTCCGCCATGCCAGAACCCCTGCTGATTGCGCGAAGCGCAGACACTGACCTTGCGCTGCTGCCCGCGCTGGCCAATCGCCACGGTTTGATCACCGGCGCAACCGGCACCGGCAAGACGGTGTCGCTGCAGGTACTGGCAGAGCGATTCTCGAGTATTGGCGTGCCGGTCTTCATGGCCGATGTGAAGGGCGATCTCACCGGCATTTCGCAAGCCGGGGCGATGAGCACCAAGCTGCGCGAGCGCATCGAGCAGCACCATCTGCCCGAGCCGACGTTTGCGGGCATGCCAGTAACGCTGTGGGATGTCTTTGGTGAAAGCGGGCATCCGCTGCGTGCGACCGTCTCGAACATGGGCCCGATGCTGCTGTCGCGCATGCTCAGCCTCAACGAGACCCAGGAAGGCGTGCTCAATCTTGTTTTCAAGATTGCTGATGACAACGGCCTGCTGCTGCTCGACTCCAAAGACCTGCGCGCCATGCTCAAGTACGTGGGCGACAACGCCAAGCAGTTCACCACGCAGTACGGCAATATCTCGGCCGCTTCAGTCGGCGCGATCCAGCGCGGGTTGCTGGTGCTCGAGGAGCAGGGTGCCAATCGCTTTTTCGGCGAGCCGATGCTCAACCTCGATGACCTGATGCAGACCGACGCGCAGGGGCGCGGCATCATCAACATCCTGGCGGCCGACAAGCTCCTCAATGCCCCCAGGCTGTATGCGGCCTTCCTGTTGTGGCTGCTGTCTGACCTGTTCGAGAAATTGCCCGAGGTGGGTGACCGGGACAAACCCCGTCTGGTGTTTTTCTTCGACGAGGCCCACCTGCTGTTCAACGAAGCCCCGAAGGCCCTGCTCGAGAAGGTCGAGCAGGTGGTGCGGCTGGTGCGCTCCAAGGGCGTTGGCGTCTACTTCATCACGCAGAACCCGCTCGATATTCCTGACACGGTGCTCGGGCAGCTGGGCAACCGGATCCAGCATGCGCTGCGCGCCTTTACGCCCCGCGACCAGAAGGCGGTCAAGGCGGCCGCACAGACCATGCGGGCCAACCCGGCATTCAACACCGAGGCCGTGATTTCGGAACTCGGTGTCGGCGAGGCATTGGTCTCGCTGCTCGATGAAAAGGGCCGCCCGGGCATTGTCGAGCGCGCATTCATCGTGCCGCCGGGCTCGCGCATCGGCCCGATCAGCCCGGAGGAACGCAAGGCACTGATCGCCACCTCAGTGGTCGCCGGCATTTATGACACCGTGCAGGATCGCGAGTCGGCTTATGAAAAACTGCAGGGTCAGGCGGGTGGCGGGCAGCTCAAAGCCTCACCGGGCATTGCCTTGCCCACCGATGGCACCGGCAGCTGGAGCGACAGCATCAAGGACACACTCGGCGGCATGATGAGCTCGGACGGGCGCAAGGATTCGGTATTTGAAGCGATGGCCAAGAGTGCCGCCCGCACCATGGGCTCGACCGCAGGCCGAGCAATCGTTCGGGGCGTACTCGGTACACTGTTGGGCGGCAATCGCAGGCGCTAGGCGTCGTTGCGGCCAATCACAACACGACGAGGAGAGGATTCATGGACCTGGGCATCGCAGGCAAGTGGGCATTGGTGTGTGGCGCAAGCAAGGGTCTGGGTTTCGGTTGTGCGCAGGCGCTGGCTGCAGAGGGTGTGAACCTGGTGGTCAATGCGCGTACGCCTGAGGCGATCCAGGACGCAGCGAAGCGGCTCGCCAGCGAATACCGCGTCAAGGTGATACCCGTGGCCTGTGACATCACCACCGAAGCCGGACGCGCCGAGGCACTGGCCGCATGCCCGCAGGTCGACATCCTGGTCACCAATGCAGGCGGTCCGCCGCCCGGTGACTTTCGCGACTGGACCCGCGAGCACTGGATCGCGGCGATCGATGCCAACATGCTCACGCCGATCGAGCTGATCAAGTCGACCGTCGATGCCATGATCACGCGCCGTTTCGGGCGCATCGTCAACATCACTTCGAGTTCGGTGAAGGCGCCGATCGAAATCCTCGGCCTGTCCAACGGGGCACGCAGCGGCCTCGCCGGCTTTGTTGCGGGGCTGTCGCGCAAGACGGTCGAGCACAACGTCACCATCAACAACCTGCTGCCCGGCCAGTTCGACACAGACCGACTGCGCGGCACGACCGCGACCGCCGCACAGAAACTGGGCAAGTCGGTCGATGAAGTGGCCGAATCGCGTCGCATGCTGATCCCGGCAAAGCGCTTTGGCAATTCGCTGGAGTTCGGTCAGATGTGCGCCTACCTGTGCAGCCAGCAGGCCTCGTACATGACCGGGCAGAATGTGCTGCTCGACGGTGGGGCTTACCCGGGCACGTATTGACCGGAATCATCCTGGCCGGGCGCGGTCAGGCACACAGCGCATCACGCCGACCGATCGAGCGGATGCATCAGAACGACTCGGCGCCATGACGCCGCAAGGGGGACACATTGAGCAATTCATCGCAAGACCATTCGCCTGAAGCAGGCGCACGCAACACCGGGCCACTGAAAGGCATCCGGGTCCTGGACCTGTCGCGCGTGCTGGCGGCGCCGTTCTGTGTTCAGACCCTGGGCGACCTCGGCGCCGAAGTGATCAAGATCGAACGACCGACCGCGGGTGACGAGTCGCGCCAGTGGGGGCCGCCCTGGTTCACTGATGGCAAGGGCGAGCCGACGCGTGAGTCGGCCTATTTCATGTCGGCCAATCGGAACAAGCGTTCGGTGGCAGTGGATCTGGCCAGTCCCGATGGGCAGGCGATCATCAGGCAGCTGGCCGCGAAGGCCGATATCTGCGT
>Ga0114972_10004092_pt1 | contig 10853 bp, 8 predicted proteins | sample M_140807_EF_Meta_FD_87354 | JGI IMG/M metagenome (GOLD analysis project Ga0114972, IMG submission 87354) | Freshwater microbial communities from Lake Montjoie, Canada to study carbon cycling - M_140807_EF_MetaG | ecosystem: Environmental > Aquatic > Freshwater > Lake | place: Lake Montjoie... | reverse complement strand
GAGCGTTTGTTCAGCGCAGAGGGGCCGGGCGGAGATCTCCGGTTTCCTGGGCTGCGCGGCAGCGGTCGCGGCGCTGGAATGAAAGGCGCTGATCAGCCGAAGGCGGCGCGGTCGAAGAAGGGCGTGCCCTCCAATTCCGGCTCGGCGAAAGCTTCCAACCGGGCATGGATCGCGCCGATATCCTCGGCGAAGAAGGCCGCTGCCAACCGGTGCGCCAGCCGCTCCGCCCCCGCCGCCGCGCCGGGGATATCAGACGCAATGGCGCCGAGGCTAGCGAAGGCCGCATGGGCAAATAGATGGATGCGCCCGAGGCCCGGCGTCGCCAGCCCTGGCTTGTCCACCAGCGCGAAATCCTCCCCCAGCCAGGGATATCCCCCCAGCGCCGGCCGCGCCCAGGCGGGCGGGGGCGTGTACATATCGGCCCAGGTGGCAATTCGCGGCGCCAGCGCGGCAAGCGGTGGCACCCCGGCCAGATCGACCGCATAGCCTGTGCCGAGGATCAGAAAATCCGCGCTGGCCTCGGCCTGCGGCAGGCGCAGCCGCAGGCCCGTCCCGGCCGGCGTCGCCGCCAGGACCGGCGTCCCCAGATGGATCCGGAAGCCGCGGCAGGCCAGGGCGCGGTGGATGCTTTCATGCGGCGGCGGGCTCTGCACATCGTATTGATAGGCGAGCAGCCGCCATTTCTCGGCCGCCGGCAAGCCGCCCCAGCCCTCGAAGAAGCCGGGATTGGCCGAACCCCTGCCCTTGTTGACCTGCGGCAGCGCGGCGCGGCGGACATACATGTCGCAGCCCGCCGCCCCGGCCTCCAGCACCGTCGCTGCCGCATCCCAGGCCGAAGCCCCGGCGCCGATCACCGCGACCTGCTTGCCCCGAAGCCGGGCAAGATCGATCGCCTCCCCGGTATGGGCCGCGCGGTCGGGCCATAGGACCGGATCGATCCCCGGCGGGATCACCGGCCCGCCAGTGCCATCCCGCCCCGGCGCGAAGACCACGCGCCGTGCATGGACCACGCGCTCCCCCGCCGGCCCGGCCAGCCGCGCTGTCACGAAGCCGGCACGGGGCACCAGCGCGCGCAGTTCCACCGCGTTTTCGACTGGCAGCGCCAGCGCATCGCGGACGAAGCACAAATAATCCTGCCAATCCGCATTGCCGATCTTCGTCAGCGCCGCCCAGGCGGCGGCGCCGTGCCGGGCCTCGTACCAGGCGCGGAAGGTCAGCGCCGGCAGGCCAAGCGCGATCCCCGGCAGGTGCTTGGGGGAGCGCAGGGTGCGCATCCGCGCGGTGGTCACCCAGGGCCCTTCCCGTCCCGCCGGCGCGCGATCGATCACCCGAAGATTCCGCAGCCCCTTGAAGGTCAGGGCGGCAGCGGCGGCCAGCCCGTACATCCCCGCCCCGATCACCAGCACATCAAGCAAGGGTGCCCCGTCCGGGCCGGGCGGCGGCGCCGTCCAGTTGGCCGGCGGCAGCAGCAGGCGGGCAAGATCGCGGTGCAGCTCCGCCTCCAGCCCAGCCAGCCCGGTCATGTCGTCATCTCCAGGATCAGCGCGCCGGAGGGATCGACCCGCGCAGTCCAGCCAGGCGCCACCAGCGTGGTGGCGTCAAGCTGGACGATGATCGCCGGACCGCGGAGGCGGGCGCCGGCGGGCAGCCTTGACCGCTCCAGGATCGGCGCCTGGGCCGCCCCGTCCGGCAGGGCGATGCGCTGGCGGCCGATCGTCGCGGCGGCGACCGAGCCGATGGCGGGCGGCGGCATCGGCGCGGGTGCCGGCATGCGCCCGGCGGCCTCCAGCCGCAGGGTCACGATCTCAATCGGAATGCGCGGCAAGTCGAAGCCGTAGAGCGCGCGATGCGCCTCGGCGAAGGCGCTCTCCAGGCCGGCGAGGCCCGGACAGGCGATCGCCAACTCGAAGCCCTGTTCGGCGTAGCGCATCAGCGCCACGCGCTGGGTGGCGCGATCGGCCGGTGACACCGCCTCCGCAGTGAACCAGGCCTCGGCCTCGGCCGCGAGGCCGGCGAAGCCTTCGGCAAGCTGCGCGTCATCGGCGCGGGCGAGCGGGGTCGCGATGGTGCGGCTGAACTCCGCCTTCAGATCGGCGGCGAGCAGCCCCTGGGCACACAGCACGCCGGGCGCCGGCGGGATCAGAAGACGGGTAATCCCCAGCAGCCCGGCCAGGGCGCAGCCATGCAAGGGCCCGGCGCCGCCGAAGGGGACCAGGGTGAAGCGGCGCGGATCATGCCCGCGCTCCACCGAGACGACGCGGATCGCGCCCACCATGTTGTTGTCGGCGATCGCCAGGATGCCGCGCGCGGCCGCTTCCAGGGACAGGCCGAGCGGGGTTGCAATGCGCGCTACCGCCGCCGCGGCCCGGGCGGTATCGAGTGCCATGCGCCCGCCCAGCAGGGCCGGCGGCAAATGGCCCAGCACCAGATGCGCGTCGGTCACCGTCGGCTCCTCGCCGCCACGCCCGTAGCAGGCCGGGCCAGGCTGCGCGCCGGCGCTGGCGGGGCCGACGGTGAGCGCGCCGTTCACCACCCGGGCGAGCGAGCCGCCGCCGGCGCCGATCGTCACCATATCGACCATCGGCAAGGGCAGCGGCCAGGGGCCGACCCGGCCCGCTTGTGTAAGGCCGATCCGCCCACCGGAGAGCAGGCAGATATCGGCCGAGGTCCCGCCGATATCGACCGTGATGATATCCGGCGTGGCCGCCGCCGCCGCCACCGCCCGCGCGCCCACCACGCCAGCCGCCGGCCCCGACAAGGCCGTCTGCACCGGCGCGCGGCGGATCGTCGCCGCCCCGGCGACGCCGCCATTGGATTTCATCAGCAGCAGCGGCGCGCTGATGCCGGCCGCCACCAGCCGCTCCTCCAGCCGCCCGACATAGGTGGCAACCGCTGGCATCACCGCCGCGTTCAGCACCGTCGCCATGCTGCGTTCGTATTCCCGCACCACCGGCAGCACATCAGAGGAGGCGGTAGCCGCCAGCCCCGGCGCCTCCTCCGCCAGGATCGCCAGCGCCCGCTTTTCATGCGCCGGATTGGCATAGGCATGCAGGAAGCAGATCGCGATCGCCGCCGCGCCGCTATCGCGTGCCGCGCGGGCGGCAACGCGCATCCCCGCCTCATCAAGCGGCGTCAGCTCCGAGCCATCGGCGGCAATGCGGCCGCCAACCTCAAAGACCCGCTCGGGCGGCACCGGCCGGCGCGGCTTCACCCAGGCCCAGAGATTATCCCGCCGCGGCAGATCGGCGCGGCCAATCTCCAGCACATGGCGAAAGCCGGCGGTGGTGATCAGCGCAGCGGACGCGGTGCGACCTTCCAGGATCAGGTTGGTGGCGACGGTGGTGCCGTGCAGCACTCGGCCGATCTCGGCCGGCGTGCGGCCGGCAGCGGCCAGCGCCAGCCCCACCCCAATGACGAAGGCCGCGGACGGATCGGCCGGTGTTGAGGGAGTCTTGGCAGTCCAGGCCTCGCCGCTCACCGCATCCTGCAGCGTGATATCGGTGAAGGTGCCGCCGATATCGACGGCGACGATCAGATTAGGCGACATCGTCAACATACCCATGCCGATGGAACAGGCCGCCTGGCACCGGCCGGTCGGCACGCAGGCGGCGCGTCGCCTCGGCGTCCAGACCGGCCGGCGTCAGGACCACGCCATACTTTGCCTGTGCCGCCTCGGCGCTGATGAAGCCACCGCGCCAATCGGTCAGCACCGCCTCGGCCGGGCGGTCGAAGGGATGCCCCCAGCCGCCACCGCCGCCGGTCTCCAGCCGCAGGATGTCGCCGCGGTGCAGGATGGTGCCGTCGGAAAGCGGTGCGAGCAGGCGCTCCGCCGGCGTGCCGGGATTGACCACGGCACGGCCACTGCCGCCCTGCAAGCCGCCGGCGACACCCCAGGGCGGGTTGCGGACGCTGTCGATGCGCAGCGCCAAGGTGGCGGTCTCGGCCAGCACCTCATATTCCCGGATGACGCCGCAGCCGCCGCGATAGCGACCGGCGCCGCCGCTATCAGGTTGGATGCCATAGCCGCGCAGGCGCACCGGATAGCTGTGTTCCATGAACTCCACCGGGTAGTTCTCCTGCGCGACGAAATAGACCGCGTCGGTGCCATCGGCGAAAGGCCGGGCGCCATAGCCAACGCCGACGCCATCGGTCAGCAGGAAGGGCTTGCCCTGGGCGCTGCCGCGCAGCGCGACGATGACATAGGCGGAATGCGCCGCCGGCGCCTCGCCCTGTCGGGCGCGCGCCACCAGGCCATGGCAGGCTGCCAGCAGCCGCATCATCGTGATTCCCCGCAGGCCGAGCGGCGCGGGCGCCCGCGGCGCCAGCAGCGAGCCCTCGCGCAGGATCACCTGGTCGATGGCGCGCGGCCCGCCGGCATTCAGCACTTGGCCCGGCTCGCCCTGCAGGAAATAGAGCCCGAGGGCCATGCCCGGGACATCCGGGTGCATCAGCAGATTGACCGGCCCGGGCGCCTGATCGTCGGTTTCACTGGCATCGAGGATGAAGCGGTCATCGGCGGTGCGGGTCAGGGCGAGGCGCAGGGTGAAGGGGCCATGGCCCTGGCCATCAGAATCAATCGCATCGGCGAAGCGGGTGGTGCCGACCGGGAAGGCCTCGGCCAGCTTGCGGCGCACCGTCGCCTCGGTGCGGGCGAGCAACTGGCGGAAGGCATCGGCCAGCACATCGGCGCCGAAGCGCGCGGCGATCTCCTCGACCCGCCGTTCCCCCAGCCGCACGGCGGCGAGCAGCGCCCGGGTATCGCCCTCAGACTGGTCCGGGAAGCGGGAATTGCGCCAGAAAACGCGCAGCAGATCCTCATTGGTCGCGCCATCGCGTATCAGCCGGACCGGCGGGATGATGATGCCTTCCTGGAAATGGTCGGTGGCATCGGGGCTGAGCGAGCCCGGGCGCAGACCACCGATATCCGAGAAATGCGCCCAGCCCATGACAAAGCCGACGCGGCGTTCGGCCAGGAAGATCGGGGCGAGGAAGACCTGGTCATTGGAATGCGAGACCGCCCCGCGGGAGGCGTAGCAGTCATTGTACCAATAGAGATCGCCGGGCCGCATCTCCGCCAGCGGGTAGCGAGCCCGCACCGGGCCGACAATATCGCCGAAGATCGGCAGGTCGGAGCCGACCGCCATCGCGCCTTCGGCGTCGAAGCGCGCGGTATAGAAATCCTTCTTCTCGCGGATGAAGGCGGACATGGCCGTGCGCTCCAGCAGCGCCTCCATCTCCGCCTGCGCGGCGCGGGCGGCACCGCGGATGATCTCCAGGCTGACGGGATCGCAGTTCATGCGTGGGGGCTCTCCTCCTGCCAACGATGGCAGGCGACCTGATGGCCGGCGGTGACGTTCTCCGCCGCCGGGGCGGTGGTGGCACAGACGGGGATGGCAATCGGGCAGCGCGGGTGGAAGCGGCAGCCGCCGGGGATGGCGCGGAGTGAGGGCGGATCGCCACTGAGCGGTGGCGCCGCACTCTCTCGCCCATCCAGATGCGGGGCGGCGGCCAGCAGCGCACGGGTATAGGGGTGCCGCGGCGCGGCGAAAAGGCTGGCGGCCGCGCCGGTTTCGACGATGCGGCCAAGGTACATGACGGCGATGCGGTCGCAGACCCGGCGCACCACGCCCAGATCGTGCGAGATCAGCAGATAGGTCAGGCCGAAGCGGTCCCGCAGTGCCGCCAGCAAGCGCAGCACCGCCGCCTGCACCGACAGGTCGAGCCCGGCAGTCGGTTCGTCGAGGATGACCAGGCGCGGCCGCAGCAGCAGGATGCGAGCGATTCCGATGCGGCGCTGCTGCCCGCCGGACAGTTCATGCGGAAAGCGCGCGCCGAGCGCGGGGTCGAGCCCGACGGCGGCCAGCATCTCGGCGATGCGGGCCTGCTGTTCGGCGCGGTCGGTGACGCCGTGGATCGTCAGCCCCTCGGCCAGCGTCGCGCCGATCCGCCACCAGGGATCAAGCGCCGCGCCGGGATCCTGATGGACGTATTGCACGGCGGCCCGGCCGGCCCGGCCGGTCGCGGTCACCGTCGCCCCGGCCAGGGTGATGCGTCCGGCTGCAACCCCTTGCAGGCCCAGCAGCGCCCGGGCCAGCGTCGTCTTGCCGCAGCCGCTTTCGCCGACCAGGCCGAAGGTCTCCCCGGCGGCGATCGAAAGCGAGACGCCATCGACCGCGCGCAGCCGGTCGCGGCCCAGCTCTACGACAAGATCCTGCGCGGTGAGGAGTTCAGCCAAACGGCACCTCATGGCGCGGGCAGGCGACGGCGCGCTCACCCAGCGCCAGCAGCGCCGGCGGGGCGGCGGCGCAGGCCGGCTGGGCCAGCGGACAACGCGGATGGAAGCGGCAGCCGCTGGGCTGGGCGGTCGCCGCCGGCACCGTCCCGGGAATGCCGGCAAGCGTGGTCGCGCGGTCCGGGTGGCAGGACAGCAGCAGGCGGGTATAGGGATGCCAGGGCGTATCCAGCACCGCCCGCGTCGGTCCCAGCTCCGCCACCTGCCCGGCATAGAGCACCGCGACGCGGTCGCACAGCGTGGCCAGGACGCCGAAATCATGGGTGACGAACAGCAGGCCCAGCCCACGTTCCGCGACCAGGCGCTTGAGCAGGCCGAGAATCTCCCGCTGCGTGGTGACATCCAGCGCCGTGGTGGGCTCATCGGCGATCAGCAGCGCCGGATCGCAGGCGAGCGCCGCGGCGATCAGCAGGCGCTGGCGCTGGCCACCGCTGAACTGATGCGGATATTTGTCGAGCGCCGCCGCCGGTTCGGGCAGTTGCACGGCGCGGAACAGCTCCACCAGCTTGCGGCGGTGATCGGCGCGGCTGCCCGGGGCGTGCCGGCGCATGATCTCCAGGATCTGGTCGCCAGCGCGGAAGACCGGGTTGAGCGAGAGATAGGGGTCCTGCGGCACGAAGCCGATCCGCCCGCGCGCCCAATCCGCCCCGGCCAGCAGATCGCGGCCCTGGAAGCGGATGCGGCCGCTGGGGGTCGTCGCGCCCTTCGGCAGGATGCCCAGGATGGCGCGCAGCAGCGTCGATTTGCCGCAGCCGCTTTCCCCCACCACGCCCAGGCTGCCGCCCGGCGGGATGGTCAGGGCGACGTCATCGAGGATACGGGCCAGCCCATGATCGGTGCGGAGCGCCACCGAAAGCCCCTCCACCGCAAGCAGCGGTTGGGTCATCGGCTGCGCCGGAGGCGTGGGTCGGCCAGATCGCGCAGCCCATCGCCCAACAGGTTGAAGCCGAGCACGAGCAGGAAAATGGCCAGCCCCGGGAAGGTCGGGAACCACCAGGCTTCCGGCAGGTGCTGGCGGGCTTCGCTGACCATCAGCCCCCAATCCGGCGAGGGCGGCGCGGCGCCGACGCCGAGGAAGCCGAGCAACGCCGCGGTCAGGATGGTGAAGCCCATGCCGATGGTGGCGCGCACCAGAATGGCGGGCGCGGCGTTCGGCAGCACGTGCAGCAGCAGGATACGCGCCGGGCTGGCGCCGATCCCGGCCAGTGCATCAACGAACAGCGCGCCGCGCAGCCGCCGCGTCTCGGCGAAGACGGTGCGGGCGAAGAAGGGCCAATAGGTGAGCGCGAGCGCCAGCATCGCCGTGCCGATCCCCGGCGCCATAAGCTGGCCGAGTGCCAGCGCCAGGATCAGCTGCGGCACCGCGAGAAACACGTCGGTGACACGCATCAGCAGCTCCGCCAGCCAGCCTTCCCGCCAGCCGGCGACCAGGCCGACCGGCACGCCGATCAGCATGGCCGCACCCACCACGGCCAGGGCGACGGTCAGCGCATCGCGGGTGCCGAGGATGACGCGGGAGAGGATATCGCGGCCGAGATTATCCGTACCGAACGGAAACTCGGCCGAGGGCGGGCGCAGCCGCTGCAGCAGATGGCTGTCGAACGCATCATCGGGATAGGGCGCCAGCCAGGGTGCGAAGAGGGCGACGAAGACGGCCAGCAGGATCAGGCCAAAGCCGAGCGTTGCCACCGGGTCGCGCAGCAGGCGCCTCATCGCCCGGCCCCGGCGATGCGCGGGTCGATCAGCGCCTGGGCCAGATCGACCAGCACATTGACCACCGCATAGACCACGCCGACCACCAGCGTCACCGCCAGCAGCGCCTTGTAGTCGGCCGCCAGGATGGCCTGCACGGCATAGGTGCCGAGGCCCGGCCAGTCGAACACCGCCTCCACCGCCACGGCGCCCGAGATCAGCGCGCCGAACAGCAGGCCGATCTGGGTGACGGTGACGGTCACTGCATTGCGCAGCACATAGATCGCCGCCAGCCGCACCCGGCCATAGCCGGCGGCGCGGGCGTAGAGGACGAAATCCTTCTGCAACGTCTCCAGCACACCGGAGCGGGTAAAGCGGGCGATGGTGGCGATCCCCGGCAGCGCCAAGGTGACCGCCGGCAGCACCAGGTGCCGACAGGCCGAGAGGAACATGTCCAGCCGACCGGCGAGCAAGGTATCGGGCAGCAGGAAACCGGTCAGCCGCGGTGGGCTGCCGAGCGCCACATCCAGCCGCCCGCGCAGCGGCAGGATGTCGAGTTCCATGGAAAAGACCAGTTGCAGCATGATCGCCAGCCAGAAGGAGGCGATCGCCAGACCGCCGACGCTCATCAGCCGCACCAGATGATCGATCAGGCCATTATGATGCAGCGCCGCGATCAGGCCGAGCGGAATGCCGATCAGGCTGGCCAGCAGCAGCGCCGCGAAGGTGAGTTCGAGCGTCGCCGGCAGGCGCTGGAGGATTTCCTCGGCGACCGGCCGGCCCGAGAAGATGGAGCGGCCGAAATCGCCCTGTACCACCTGCTTCAGATGGATCAGCGCCTGTTCGGCCAAAGGCCGGTCGAGCCCGTATTGCCCGCGGATTTCGGCGATCTGGGCCGGGGTCGCCGCATCGCCGGCCAGTGCCGCCGCCGGATCGCCAGGCACCACGCGCGACAGCACGAAGGTCAGCAGCACCAGACCCAGCAGCGCCGGCAGGCTCAGCGCGAGCCGGCGCAGCAGGTAGCGGAGCACTAATTCTCCAGCCACATCAGGCGGATCTCTCCGCCCGAGCCCACCGGGGAGAACTGGTAGCCCTGCACCCGCCGCGCCAGGCCGCGCAGGTTCAGCGTGTTGTAGACCCAGATATCCGGGCTATCGGCCACCACGATCGCCGTCGCCTCGGCATAGAGCTTCTGGCGCTCGGCCTGATCGAGGCTGGCCCGCGCGGCGCGCAGCAGCTCATCCACGCGCGGGTTGCCGTACCAGGCGCTGGCCTTCCAGGTGCCGTGAAATTGGCTGTCGTACATCTGGCCGATCCAGTTCTCGGGATCGACGAAATAGGTCGAGACCCAATGGACCCACATGTCGGGCGTGGTCTGCGCCTGCCCTGTCGAACCGGTGATGCCGGCCCAGGTATTGGGCACGATCTTCAGGTTGACGCCGACCTTCTTCAGGTCCGCCTGATACATCTGCGCGGCCTGCACGGTCTGGTCGAGTTCGGTCTGGACATGGATCTCGACCTCCCGGCCCAGCGGGGCGCCGGCGGCACGGGCCTTGTCGCAATGTTCCTTGGCCAGCTTCAGGTCATAGGCATAGGGCTTCAGATCGGCCGGGTTGCCCCAGAGGTTGTTCGGATTGGGCCCGCCATTGCGGACCACGAGGCCCTTCAGAATCACCTCGTTGAAGCCTTGGTAGTTGAAGGCATGGGCGAAGCAGAGCCGGGCATCCTTGCTGTCGAAGGGCGGCTTCTTGTTGTTCATGCGGATAATGAAGACCCGCATGCTCTCATCCTTGGCGACGCGGGTCTTCGGGTTCTTCTCCACCCGCTCCACCTGGTCGGTGGGCAGGTAGCTGTCGGTCGCGTCGATCTCACCGCGCAGCAGCGCGAGCACGCGGGTGCTGGTCTCCATCACCGGCCGGGCGCGGACCTGTTCGATCGGCTTCGGCACATGCCCCCAGCCGAGGAAATGGCCGGGGAAACGATCCATATCGAGCGAGACGCGTGCCTGATAGGTGGCGGGATCGATGCGATAGGCGCCGGAGCCGGCATCGTTCGCCGCCAGCCAGGCATTGCCCCAATCGCCCTCCTTGATGTTCGGCGTGACGAGGCGCGGATTGACGACGGCGACCAGCGGGATCGCCGACAGGAACGGCGCATAGGGCTTCGAGAGGGTGAAGCGCACCGTGCGCGGGCCCGTGGCGGTGACGCCTTCGGCCTTCAGCACTGGCGTGAAGGCCGCGGCCGGGGCGCGGTTCATGGCCAGCAGGCGGCGGAAGGACCAGACCACATCCTCGGCGGTAATGGCGCTGCCATCGTGGAACTTCGCACCCTCGCGCAGGGTGAACTCCCAGGTCAGGCCGTCCGGGGAAGCGGTGTGGCTTTCGGCCAACCAGGGGACCAGCTTCGGCGGATTGCTTTGATAGCGATAAAGCCCGTCATAGGCGTTCAGCAGCACAAACTGGCTGGGCACGTCAAAAATGGCGTGCGGATCGAGCGTCGCCGGCAGGGTATCGCCCCAGACCAGCGGACGTTGCTGCGCCCCGGCCGCGCCGAACAGCGCGAGGGAGGGAGCAAGGGCAAGCAGGGCGGAGCGGAGCAATTGGCGCATGATCGGTGTCCCCGGCAGGAAGTTGGGGGGAGTGAACGGCGCGGCAGGCCGGCTGGCAAGGGCCATGGGGCGCCCAAATGCGGCGGTGGTGTGCTGATTGCCGGGGCTTTGGGCACCCGGCCTGGGGCGCGGCCCACACCCACGGTCAAATCCGCTGACCGCCGGGATGAGCCGCGCGCCGTTGGTATTAGACCGCTTCCTTCAGCAGGAGTTCGGCATGCGCATCGATGCCGGTGGTGCCCTGACGAATATGCTTCTCAG
>Ga0114972_10004090_pt1 | contig 10854 bp, 11 predicted proteins | sample M_140807_EF_Meta_FD_87354 | JGI IMG/M metagenome (GOLD analysis project Ga0114972, IMG submission 87354) | Freshwater microbial communities from Lake Montjoie, Canada to study carbon cycling - M_140807_EF_MetaG | ecosystem: Environmental > Aquatic > Freshwater > Lake | place: Lake Montjoie... | reverse complement strand
TTGGCGGGACTCGGCACCGGCGCACCGCCGATTTCCACGATATTGACCGCGGTGACCGGCGCGCTCTCCTGCGCGCGTGCCTCGGGGACAATGGCAAGGTCCTTGCCGACCATGTAGACAAGGCAGCCGGCGATAACAGTCAGAACGATTCGGGTGTAAGCATCGATTTGCATAGGACAACGAACGTCCATCCAGGCCTCCCCCGCGTCAAGCCGCAAGGATTTCGCGACGGACCCACGCGCCGAGGCGCTCCGCGCACGAATACGAATCGATCGCCTCGGTCCACGATTTGCCGGCGTCGTCGCCCGCGGCATCACTGACTTCCTTGACCAAGGTGACAGGCAGCCCGAACTCGCGAGCCACGAGGGCCACCGCGTAGCCTTCCATGTCGACCAACTCGGCTCGGGCGGCGAGACGGTCGCGCGGTTCGCCGCCGCTGACAAAGACATCCCCAGAGGCGAGAACGGGACCCTCACCAAGATCGATCGGGGGCCCGAAATTCTTGCCGGTCAGGGCTAACATCGCGTCGTCGTCGAAGTCGTGCTGGATCACGCGGCCGATGACATGCGTCCCGGTCAGGCCATCGCGCAGGGATCCGGCTGTTCCGAGATTGATGACACGCGACGGGCGCTGGCGGGCCAGAATCGCGGAGAGCGCCGATGCGGCGCAGACTTTGCCGACGCCGGTGATGAGGATCGGCAGACTACTGACATGGAGATGGGCTGCCTCTTCCTCCAAGGCGACAACGAGCAGGGGAAGTTCCAAAGAAATTTCGCCGTGGAGTAGCATGCGGCAACCGAATCACATGCACCGCGGCGATGCAACCAATGCCTGAGCGGGATTGCCTTTTTGCCGTCCAACATCAAGACTTCCTGCGGCGCATGTTTTTTCTCACCCCGAAATACCGCAAGGAAGCAAAACTCGTTCTCCGCGCGGCGCACAAACTGCTGCGCTACCGCCGCGATGTTCTTCCCGAGAACGACGTCATCGGTCTGCGCGAAGGTTGCACGAGGTTGGAGGTCGCCCTGCGCAAAAGGTCGCGCGGAGACATCGAGGAATCGACGCGCAAACTCCACGATTCTTTCGACCACGCCGCACCGCCGCCTCCTCTGGCCGGGCTGAGGGAAAACACCGAGGTGATCCTCGTGGCTCTGGTCATCGCCCTCGGCGTACGGGCCTACTTCCTGCAGCCTTTCAAAATCCCCACGGGCTCGATGCAGCCCACGCTCTACGGCGTGACCGGAACACCAACGGTCGAAGCGCCGCCCAACTTCCTTGTCCGCGCGGCGGACTTCGTCCTACGCGGACGCACCTGGATCGATGTTTCGGCCGAGGAGGACGACACCGTGATCGGACTGCGCGAGGTGAGCCGTTTCCACTTCTTCACCTCGACCGAGGTCGTCACGCGCAACCGTACCTACAGCGTGCCCGCCCCGGCCAACGTGCTGCGTGATGATTTCCGGATTCATCCGGGCATGTCTTTGCGGGCCGGCCAACCGATCGTGCGCGGGCACGCGGACTCGGGCGACCAACTTTTCGTCGACAAGGTCTCCTACAATTTCATCCGACCGAAGGACGGCGACGTGTTCGTCTTCAAGACCACCGGCATCCGACGCATCGTGGTGCCGCCGGGCATGGGCTCGCAGTATTACATCAAGCGTCTGGCAGGGCTCGGCGGGCAAACGCTGCGTATCGACCCGCCGAATCTTTACGTCGACGGCGAAATCCCCGCCCTGCCGATGTTCCAACGCGTGATGTCCCTCCGCGACGGTTACAACGGATACTCCAACACAAGCGGACACGGGGCGACCTTCCCCCTCCTGGGTTCGCCGGCGGACGAATTCAAAGTCCCCGCCGCACACTACTTCGCGCTTGGCGACAACAGTTACCACAGCAGCGACAGCCGTTACTTCGGCCCGGTGCCGGAGCAGAATCTCGTCGGCCGCGGCCTTGTTGTCTACTGGCCGTTCATCGGGCGCTGGGGATTGATCCGCTAGGCGGAAAAATGCCGGATAGCATCGGCCACGCCTTCGCCCCACGCGAGTGGTGAGACGTAACCACCTGCGCTGTTGACGACGTCTTTGACTTCCGCCACCGCGTTGGCCGGGCAGGCAACCATCGCCGCCGCGGTGCCGTCGAGCATCGGGATGTCGTTGAGATGGTCGCCGACGGCCAGCACTTCTTCGCGCGGGATTCCAAGCAGGCGCGCCAACTCGGACAAGGCGGAACCCTTGTGGATTCCGCGGTGCGTGAAACGCATCCACACCATGTTGCGGTTGAAGGAAAAATCCGGAATGTCGGCCGCCAGCACGCGGATTTTTTCCACCACGCGGTCCATCGTGGCGGTGTCCGCGGTCATCAGCCCGCCGACCCGCCCGTTCTCGTAGGTGATCTCGATGTTTTTGTCGCGGTCGACCATGCCGCGGATCTCTTCGAGCACGTGTCCCGCCCGCCCGAAAAGGTCCACGGTGCGGCGCTCGGTGTTCGCGTTCCATTCGCCGAACGCCTCCCAATCCCCTTCCCCGACACGGCGGTAGATGTCCTTTTCGCTGCTCAGGACAAACTCCGGGTCGTGGGGCAGCCTGGCGTGTTCCAGACCCTCGAGAGCAAACCAGAGTTGGCGGCCGGTGTTGACCGCCCATGCGGCCCCGCGCCGGCGCAGATCCTGCAAAGCGGAGGTGAGCGAGGCCGCCGTGCCGGCATCGGGCTCGTGGCCGATGAGAGTCCCGTCGAAATCCGTGCTCAACAAACGAATGGGCATCGCTTAGTGGTAGTCGAAAGTTTAAGCACCGAGCCAATGAAATCCGCTTACGAACTCGCCATGGAACGCCTCGCGGCCACTGAACCGGCGGTCAGATTAGACGACGACCAGAAGCGCCGCATCGCCGATCTCGAGGCGAAATGCAAAGCCGACATCGCGGCGAAGGAACTTCTCCTCGGCGGCGAGATGGAAAAGGCGCGCGCCGCCGGCGAGTCCGACCAGATCGCGCAACTGCAGAGACGATTGGCCGACGAAATCCGTCGGTTCGAGGAGCGGCGGGATCGCGAAAAAAGTGTCGTCCGCGCGGAAAAACAGAACTGATGGACCCGCGTGCTGTCACTCCGGATGACGAGAAGTTCATGCGGCTGGCCATCGCGCTCGGCGAAAAGTCCGCCATGATCGAAGGCACGGGCGGGCCGTTCGGCTGCGTCATCGTGAAGGACGGCGAAGTGATCGCCGAGGGATCCAACCACGTGGTCACCGAGAACGATCCGACGTGGCACGGCGAAATGGCGGCCATCCGGGCGGCCGCGAGGAAACTCGGCACGTTCAGCCTCGCCGAATGCACGCTCTACACGAGCGGCGAACCATGCCCTATGTGCGCGGGTGCGATTTTCTGGGCGCGCATCGACCGCATCGTCTACGCCTCAACCATCGCCGATGCGCTGGTTTACGGCGGTTTCGACGACCAGCCTATTTACGAAGACCTGGCCAGACCGGTAGCCCATAGGCATGTCCCCGCAGTGCAGTGCCTGCGCGGGGAGATGATCGATCTTTGGCGGCGCTATCAGGCCAAGCCCGACAAGACCCATTACTGAGGCGCGGCGGACGGCGCGGTCTCCAGTTCGCCGAATTCCTTGGCGAGGATGCTGTCCGGTTCGAATTCCATGCGCCGACGCGCTTCCCGGATCACTTCCCTCGCGTCCTTCTCGCGTCCGGCCGCGCGGAGGTCCTTTACCAACGGCCGCACGATCCCGTAAAAGAAATTTCCCCCGCCTTGGCGCGCCAACTTGCGGGCAAGCGAGCCGAACTCGCGCAACGCGCCCGCGTAATCACCCGAACCGGCGAGGCGCTCGAGGGTTTCCGCACCCGCCGCCGTGCTGAGGTCGGAGCGGCCGCGGCGGTTCTGCGCGACCATTTGCTGCTCCAACTTGCCGGCGAGGTTTGCATCGCCCCGGGAACGCTCGAAGTCGGCGAGCCTTGCCTGATAGCGGACTTTGAGGTCCTCGGTGTTCCGGAATTTATCGATGCCCGCCGCGTAAAGATCGCGGAGACCTTGGCGGTCGCCCGCGGCCTCCAAGGCTTTCTCGCGCGCATCCCACGCCGCGGCGTAGGCCGGCGCATTATGCAGTGCGCTTTGGGTGGCCTCGAGGCGCCGCGCGGTATCGCCGCTCCGCGCGAAAAGTTCCGCCATGGCCAAATCGCCCAGGGCCGCATCATGGTTCGGCGAGCGCGTGGCTTTGCCGGACAAATAGAGCAATTCGTGGTCGGAGACCGGCAGCCAAGTCTGCGGATCGAGCGCGCGTCCGACGGCATAGTTCTGGTTGAGGTAGCGGCCGGCATCGAGTTCCCATTTCCCGTCCGCGCCGCGCAGATATCCGAACCACGCATGCCCACCGTCGCTGCCCTGCCCCGCGAAAAAAAGCGTCGGAATGCCCTTCGCTTTGCCGGCTATCGAAGCGAAATAAGCCTGATCCACACAAATACCGCCCCAAAGCTCGATGTTGCAGAGCAAATAGCGCCCCTTCTCGCGCGGCCAGTTGAAAACGCCGTTGCGGGCGCGCTGCTTGTCGTAATCGACCGCCGAGAAAGCGCGGTCGAATTGATTACGGCTCGCGCGCACGTTCTTAGCCGCCCAATCGAGTTCGCCGCGCGGAATGGGCGCATCGACGACGAATTTCAATTCCGGGACGGAAAGCCGGCGCAGATCGTGTTCGAGTTTCCCCGCATCGTTGGCCCACGCGTAGTAAGCGAAGCGATCTGGCAATGATTCATCCATCGGAAGCACAAGCGCGGAATCCACTTGGTGGTGCGGCCAGAAGGAGGGCGGTCGCTGATCGTAGACGAGGGCGAAAGCCAGCATGAGCGACCGGTATTGCGGCCACTGGCCTGGATGCGCGCCGTAAAGTTGCCCGAGACGCGTGACGACCACGGGCGGAAAATCATCCGGCGAAAGATTGCGGAAAAACTCGGCGAGGAATACCGGGTCAGCCGCGAGCATGCGGAGAAAATCCTGATGCGCTCGCAAGGACACCTCGCCTTCTTGCGGAGTGTAATCGCCGGGAAAAAACGCCTGAAGAATCTCGGGCGGCACATCAGCCCCGGCCAATTCGTCTGCCGCGGTGGGCAGCGGGCGCCCGCTGCGGTCGGCGGGCAGCGGTATGCCGGGCGGCACGACCAGCAAAGAGCGCTCCTTGTCAGGGTCTTCGAGGACGCGCCGTCCCAGGTAACTCCGGAGAACCTCGGGTTCGGGCGTGCCGAGCAGTCGACACCACTGTGAGAGAAGCTGCCAGCGCCGGAAGGTGTCGTTCTGAGTGCTGCCGACCTGCGCAAAATTTGACGGTTTCCATGCCGCCGCGAGTTGCCCCTCGATCTCGTCGGCCGCGGCGGACCAGCCCCCGGCGCGGATTTGTTCCAGATCCTGCGGCGTCGGGACGCGGGAGACATCGAATCCCCAGGCGGCAGGAACAGCGAAGAGAAAGAGAAGAACGCGCCTCAGCACATTAAGAACATAACCAGACCACGCCCCGTGCCAAGGACCCGTCAACCCAGAGCGACCTGCCGGGCCAACTCGCGCGCCGCGCGGTCTGCCTTGAGGAGACTGTCCAAGTCCACCAAATCCTTGTCGGGTGTCTGCTCCAAAACGGTGGCCACAGTTTCCCAGATGCGGGGAAAAGCGATGCGCGAAGCCAGAAACTCGGCGACAGCCACCTCGTTGGCGGCATTGAGCACGGCAGGCATGGCACCGCCGCGCTCGGCCGCCTGCCGAGCCAGATCGAGTGCGGGAAAAACGTCGCAGCGCGGCTCCTCGAAATCGAGCCGTCCAATCCGCGCGAAATCCAGCGGCGGCAGACTGCCAGCCAGCCGGTCCGGCCAGGTGAAAGCGTATTGGATCGGAAAGCGCATGTCCGAGTGGCTCATCTGCGCAAGCACCGAGCCGTCGACGAACTCGACCATGGAATGCACGATGCTTTGCGGATGGATGACGACCTCGACGCGGTCGATCTCCACCCCGAAAAGCCAGCGCGCTTCGATCATCTCGAGGCCTTTGTTGAAAAGAGTGGCCGAGTCGACGGTGATTTTTTCGCCCATGCGCCACGTCGGATGGCGCAGCGCCTCCTCGCGGGTCACCGCGGCCAGTTTCTCCGCCGCCCAAGTCCGGAACGGACCTCCGGACGCGGTGAGGATGAGCTTCCTGACATGAAGCGCATCCCGGCCCTCGAGGCATTGGAAAATGGCATTGTGCTCGCTATCAACCGGGATGATTCGCCGCCCGTGGCGCGCGGCCGCGGCCATGACCAACTCTCCCGCGACGACGAGCACTTCCTTGCTGGCCAGGGCGATATCCCGGCCCGATTCGAGCGCGGCCAGCGTGGGGCGCAATCCACCGGTGCCGACGATGGCGACGAGCACCATGTCCGCCTCAGCCATCGAGGCGAGTTCGCAAAGACCTTCCTCCCCGGTCAGGATGCGCGGCGCGTAGGAAAGCATCGTCCGCACGGCGTCGGCCGATCCGGCATCGGGCACGGCCAACATGAGAGGACGCAGCGCATTGGCCTCGTCGGCCAGCAGTTTCAGATTGCGGAAGCCGGACATGCCGACGACGCGAACCCGATCGGGAAAATCTTTGGCCACGCGGCAGGCGCTGCGCCCGATCGATCCGGTCGCCCCGAGGAGGACGATGGAACGCGCGCTCATGTCTGCGGCAGCCCGAGAACGAGACGCATGTAGAAAAAGAGGATCGGCGCGGTGAAAAGCAGGCTGTCGATCAGATCGAGAACACCCCCGATGCCGGGGAGCAGTCCTCCCGAGTCCTTGGCCTCCACTCCGCGCTTCACGATGGACTCAGCCAAGTCCCCGATCACGGCGGCACCGCCGAGCAGGACACCCAGCACAGCCACATCGGTGGCGGTGAAGACCGAAAGGCGATTGGGAATCAGCATCCACAGGCCGAAACTTCCCGCGGTGGCCAGCACGATGGCACCGACAAGCCCTTCCCAGGATTTGTGCGGGCTGATATGCGGCACCAGCTTGTGTTTTCCGAACAGAGACCCGGCAAGATACGCACCCATGTCGCTGAATTTGGTCACGAGCAGCAGATAGAGGACGTAATATTGCCCCGTTGTCTCGCCGAGCGACCCGCGCGGCGGCAGGTAGACGATTTTGGTCAGGAAGTTGAAGAGCCAGACGACGTAAAGCAGCCCGAAAAGGGTGTAGGCCATCGTCTCCAGCGGATTGCGGTCGCGCGTGCGCTGGAACATCTGCCGCCCGAAAACGACGAGGAGAAAAACAACGAGGACGGCGATTTCGAAGTCGTACGACTTCTCCGGACCGTAGGAGCGGAAGGTGTAAAAGCTGGCCGCGAAGAAAACAACCGCGCAGATCAGCGCGGTGAGTTTGAAGTTCGGCACGCCGCGGCGGTCGAGCATTTCGTAGTATTCCCAGAGGCCGAGCAGACCGATCCCCGCGATGGTGACGAAGAAAAGTTGCTCGTAGCCGGAGAGGATCGTGCCGAGCACGATCACCCAGAGCACGAGGGTGCTGATCAGGCGGCGGCGGAAGATGCGCTGGGAGGACTCCATGGAACCGCGCATGGTCAAAAGCTTACGCGGCAAAGGCAAGCGCACATTGGCCGGGAGCGGCGGCGGTGGTATAGAGTGCTCCTCGCATGCGCACCATCGAAACATCGACACCCGGAGAAACGGTCGCCGCGGGCCGCGAGCTTGCCGGCCGGTTGGCGCCCGGTGCTGTGGTCGCGTTGAGCGGCGATCTCGGTGCGGGAAAAACGCAATTTGTGCGCGGCCTCGCCGAGGGTTGGGGCGCGACCGAGGCCGCCACCAGCCCGACATTCGCCCTCTTGCACGAATATGAAACACCCCGGGGCAAAGTGAGACACCTCGACCTTTACCGCGCCAAAAACGCCGAGGAAATCTGGTTCGCGGCACACGATGAACTTGAGGCCGGCGACGGCATGCTCGTCGTCGAATGGGCCGAGCGCTTTCCCGAACTTCTACCGCCGGATGCGGTCCGCATCGAGATCGCGCATGCAGACCGGGGACGCCGGACCATCACGATCACACCGTGAAGACTCTGGCCATCGATCTTTCCTCCTCGCATGGCAGCGTGGCTGTAGCGGCTGACGGGCACGTGACGCACGAGCGGCGCTTCCCCTGCGAGCGCGGCCGTGGCGCGGGGGTTTTTGCGGCGCTCGAAGAATTGCGCGAGGCTTGGCGCGGCGTGGAACTCATCGCGGTGGGAGTTGGTCCTGGCTCCTACAACGGACTGCGCACAGCCTGCGCGGTGGCTAATTCGATGCAAATGGCAACTGGAGCGCAGCTGTGCGCCTTGCCCTCGGTTTGTCTGCTTCCCATTCCGGATGAGCACTACATCGTTTGCGGCGATGCACGGGGCGGTCGGGCCTACCGTGCCGAGGTGCGCGACAGGCGGATCTGCGGCGAAATCCACCTCGCTCCCTACGCAGAGGTCGCGGCAACAGGAACCGGCAACGGCATCTCCCTGTATCGCGTCGGGCCGCTTCCGGGTGCGGATGATCTCGCGGAATCCACCCCCGATGCCTCGGTGCTCGCGCTCCTCGCGCCCCGACTTCCGAGATTGGACCCGGCCGGATTGCAGCCGCTCTATCTCAAACCGCCTCACATCACCTTGCCGCGCGCGGTCCGAACCTGACTTGCAAGAGAGGGCTTCAAAGTGTTGATTGGCCGATTGCACGTGCGTTCGAAACTCCACTTCGCCGCTTTCGCGTTTGCCCTCGCCGCGGCACACGCCTTCGCCGAGACGCGGCTTACCGATCTGGTCGAGGTTCCTCGCCCGACTTGGGAGACGCAAAAGCAGGCGCGCATTTACCTGCTGACCATACCCGCCCCTCGCGGCCAGATCACCGACCGCCACGGCGCGCCGCTGGCCCAGACGCGGATTTCCTACAGTCTCGGACTGAAGTTTCCCACCCCGTTGGAATTCACCGACGGCCAAGCGATCACTTTCGCGCGCAGCCAAATCCTCACCGCGGAGAAACTTCTGGGCCGCAAATTCGACATCACCGACGAGGCCATCGTGCAACATTACAAAGCCCGCGGTATCCTTCCGTTTTTTCTCGCCGAGGATCTCGCGCAAGAACAGATCGCCGCCGTGAGCCGCGGTCTCGGCACGGGACTTTTTCTGCAGCAGCGTTACGAGCGCCACTACCCCCTCAACTCCATGGCCAGCCACATGGTCGGTTACGTGGGCCGTCAGGCGCCGCTTTCGGTCAAGCCGATCGAAAACCGGGATCTGATATTTCCCGATACGGAGGGGCGTGAGGGCCTCGAGAAAGTTTTCGACAACGAGTTGCGCGGGACGAGCGGTGTTTTCAACATCACGCTCAATGCCGAAGGCCGCCGTACGCAGGAAAAGACCATCACGGCCCCGATTCCCGGCTACAATGTCGTCACCACGCTTGACCTGAAGGTGCAGAAAGCGTGCGAGGACGCCCTGGCCTCGTGCGGTCGGCGCGGCGCCATCGTGGTCATCGATCCGAACAGCGGCGAAATTCTCGGCATGGCTTCCCGGCCGGCTTTCGACCCGAACGTTTTCATACCCATCATCCGCCCGGACATTTTCGACAAGCTGAACAACGATCCCTCGGCTCCGCTCTACCCCCGCGCTTTCCGCTCGGCCTACCCTCCCGGTTCGACCTTCAAGACATTCGTCGGACTCGCCGCGCTGCAAACCGGGGAAATCAACGGCGAAACCAAGATCAGCTGCCCGGCGGGCATCCAGATAGGCAACCACTACTTCGGGAACCATTCCGGCAACATGGGGTCGATGGCACTCGCCCGCGCTCTGGCTGTCTCATGCAACACCTGGTTCTACCAAGTGGGCTTGAAAATCGGATCGCAGCCCATCATCGAGTGGGCCAATGCCTTGGGACTGGGGCGCCGCACGGGCATTCCCCTTGCCTCCGAGGCGAGCGGAAATATTCCCACGGATGCCTACATGCTCAAAGTCCACAACCGCAAAATCCTGCGCGGAGACGTGGCCAACATGAGTATCGGGCAAGGCGACATCACCATCACTCCCCTGCAAATGGCGCAGGCCATGGGCGTGATCGCGGCGGGGGGCAAATTCCATCAGACGCGGCTCGTGAGGCAGGTGCAAAGCATCGATAACCGGGTGGTCGCGGCCTACCCGGATCGATTGCGCGCCGAGTTGGGCATTGAGGAACAAACTTTGACCGACTTGAAAAAAGGTCTGGTCATGGTGACCACCGGAGGCACGGGAACGCGCGCCGCAGTCAAAGGCATCAAAGTCGCGGGAAAAACCGGCACGGCCCAATGGGGCCCGGAGCGCAAACGACGCAACGCGGCCTGGTTCACCGGCTTCGCGCCGTCCGAAAACCCGCTCTATGCCTTTGCCTGCGTGGTCGAGGGCAACGTGGGCGAATCCCTCGCCGGCGGCCAGAACGCCGCTCCGGTGGTCGGCGAGGTGCTCCGTGATTTGCTCAAAGACTACAAGCCTCCCTCCGAGAAAAAGGAGGATCCCGTCAAAGACGCGGAGACGTCTGACGTTCCCGCAGACGCGAAGCCCGCGACCGAGGGCGAGAATAACCCACCGGGCGGCTCCTCCGAACTCACGGAGGACCTGATGAACCCCGACGGCGGACCCTTGACCGAGGAGTCCGCCACGGCAGAGCAATAGATTTTCGGTTTGCGCGGGTCTGCGCGGCCGACAAGCATACATCACGATGTTGGAATTGCGGAGCGTGACCGTCTCGGTCGGCGGAGAAGGCAAGCCCGTTTTGCTCTCGGAAATCTCCGCGCGTTTCCGCCGTGGAGAGCTGTGCGCCTTGATCGGGCCGAGCGGCAGCGGCAAGACCA
>Ga0114972_10004089_pt1 | contig 10855 bp, 4 predicted proteins | sample M_140807_EF_Meta_FD_87354 | JGI IMG/M metagenome (GOLD analysis project Ga0114972, IMG submission 87354) | Freshwater microbial communities from Lake Montjoie, Canada to study carbon cycling - M_140807_EF_MetaG | ecosystem: Environmental > Aquatic > Freshwater > Lake | place: Lake Montjoie... | reverse complement strand
GGAGAGATGCCTATAGGGACACCTAGACCTACGCACTATAGGCCCCTCTGGAGTCCTCTTGAGCCCTGGCTGTCGAGAGCTGTAGTTCACAAACCAGCCCAAACCCCTAATTTTGCCTAAAAAAGCAAGCGCGGGAAGTGCCCTCTGAGACTCTTTTCACTGTTTGGCTCCACCGTTGTCCAATCTTTTCCCACCCTCCCCCGCCCCGGCATGCCCCGGGGGCCTTGGGACTCATTGATTTATGTAGGCTTGTAGGGCTGATTTCCATTTTCCAAAATTACCCTAATGTGTGCGAGCGGACTACCTTTAAGTATTTAACACGGCTATGAAATGGAGGAGGGAGGCGAGAGTCGATGAACCAATACCCAAGTCCGGGTATCCGGATAACGGTAAGCCCAAACGCCGAAGCGCCGCGGGCGTTTCACAGCTGACGAACCGGTACAGTCGAATTTCATCCCTCTATGATGGAGTCGGATGGACTCAAACGCACAGTATGGAGTCTCTATGGTGGAGTCCATCAGCGTTCCACGCCTCAATCAATCAATCGATGGGAACGCACAACTGTGCGCCGGTTGATTGATACAGTAAGGGGAACGCACAATATGACCGGCGACATGCAGTATACCATGGTCGAGCTCCTCGACTTGCTCGATGGAGCCTTGCACAGCGACGCGCCGAACGCCGTCGAGGTGGCACGCTGGTCGGTCATGATAGCCCAACGAGCGGGCTCAACGGCCATTCGAACGTCCGCGCTCGCCGCCGTGCAAGCGGCATGCCGCTACTTATGCAGGCCGCACCTATTCGCAACGCCAGCGCACGCCGCTGCCGCACGCGGCTGCCCCATTCGCACCTGCGAGAAATGGGTCGACAAGATCGACGCGTGCGTCCTCGCCGAAACGAGCGCGGAAGCGACGGCAGTGGCCGCCCCGGGACAAGGCGGTTCCAGCAGCCAAGCAGGAGAACTCCCCTCGGCATGCTCACACGATGAGGTCTCCGCCGTCGACAGCCTGGTCTCACTCGGTTACGAACAGCAACGACATGAGCACCGAGCAAACATGCCCTCCAGCACACCGCCACTGACCTTTCCGTCTTCATTTCGGTGATCTTCTTCCGGATCCCCTTCGTTTGACGCGTCGCCCAAGCCTGCGCGCGAGCCTCATGCTGCGTGTCGGTCGTGTACGATCTACGAAGTCGATGAACGCGACGTCGTTCCTGGAGGGTTTTCGGCGGCGCGGCGGCGGCTCTCGGAATCACACGTTTCCCCTCACTTTATCAAATTACGACGGGCGACGTACACAACTACTCGAATAGCTAAAATGTCGTAAAACCTAGTATGCTATGCCATTTTGAGGCGTTCAACGCCACTCGACGATGGCGTTTGCGGGGGTAATATGAGTGTTCCCGCCGCTTTCTCTGCGGCCATGGGAGCTCACCGCAAGGGTGTTGGTGAGTACCCTCAGCTGTGCAGCCGAAAAGCCGGCTGTCATCAGCTCCTGCGTGGTGAAATCCACTCCTTCTGCCATGAGCTGCTGCAGCGTGAACCCAGACGAGCGCAGCTCCGCCGCCGAGTACCCCGCAAGCTTGCAATCTTTGGCCTTGAAGCCCGACTGCTTGATTTGCGTGATCGAATAGCCCGCAATGGTGAGCTCCTTGGCCGAGCATCCCGAAGACTTGAGCTCCGTTGCGTCGAAGCCGGCCCCCTTGAGCTCAGACAGCGTGTATCCAGCGCCTCTAAGAACGTTGGCTGAGAAGCCCGCGAGCTTCATCTCAGCTGCAAGATAGCCTGCTGCTTTGAGCTCCTCCATTTCATAGCCTGAGGCCTTCATCTCCGCGGCCGTGTACCGTGCAGTTTTCAGCTCAGCCAACACGTACCCAGCCTTCTTAAGCTCCTTGAGCGAGAAACCCGCCGCCTTCATCTGCGGCGCTGAGTAGCCCGCAGCCTTGAGTTGAATCGCCGTGTACATGGCCGAGCGCAAGTCAGCAGTTGTGTAGCCTGCAGCTTTGAGCTCTGCGGCCGAGTATCCCGCGGACTTAAGATCGACGGCAGAGTAGCCCGAGGCTTTGAGGTCGGTCGCCGTGTACCCGGCAACCTTCTGCTCCGCGGCCGTATAACCTTCGTTGCGCATCTGCGTGGCTGAGAAACCTGCATCGCGCAGCTCCGTTGACGAGCAGCCTACTGATTTGAACTCGCCGAGTGTGTAGCCTGCAGGCTTCATCTGCGTCGCCGTGTACCCAGCAACCTTGAGCTCGGCGAGCACGAAACCGGCAGCTTTGCACGTCGCCGCGTTGTAACCAGCCTCCCTCATCTCACCCGCGGTGTATCCCGCCGCCTTCAGATGCGAGACCGCCGTGATGCCTCCTGCACGCAGCTCGCCCGCCGTGTAGCCCGCCGCCCGCAGCTCGGCTGGCGTGTAGACAGAGCGGATCTCGTGCACTTGGAAGCCGCCCTCGCGCATCTCCGAAGCGCCACAGCCCGCATTGGTCAGATCCCGTACGCCGCAACCTGACTGCTTGAGCTCAACGGTCGAGTAGCCCGCGGCGCGCAGCTCCATCACAGTGAACTTTGCCTGCTTGAGCTGTGCAGCGCTGAAGCCTTGCTGCTTCATCTCGACTGCCGAGTAGCCTATCGACCTCAGATCATGAGCGCCGTACCCAGCCTGCGCCATTTCGTCAAGGCTGTAGCCGACCTTGTGCAGCTCTTCCTTCGAGAAGCCAGCATGGCGCAGCTCGGTGGCCGTACACAGGATAGCCTTGAGCTGCGCGGTGCCAAAGCCGACCTTCTTCAGGTGGGCGATCGTGACCGATGGGATGGACTGCAGCTCCTTGAGCGTAAAACCGGAGATCTTCAGCTCTTCGAGCGTGAACCCGGCATCGAGCAGCTCCGTTGCTGAGTACAAGACCGCCTTCAGCTCCGACGCTCCGAAGCCAACCTCTTTTAGGTCGACAACGGAGAAGGCTCCCAGAGCGCGCAGCTCACGGCAAGAAAAGCCCACCATCTTCAGCTCCGCAAGGGTATGCGAGGCGTCGAATAGCTCGCCCGCCGTGTAGCCGGCATCCCGTAGCTCACCAAGCGTATACCCCACAGCCTCAAGCTCGGTCAGCGAGTGCCCCTCAGTCTTGAGCTGCGCAGCCGAGTGGCCGGCGTCGTGCAGCTCTTGCGTGAGGATGCCCGCCTGCTTGAGCTGGGCAGTGGACGACCCCTTGGCCTTGCTCTGTTGGGCCAGCATGACGCGCGCCTGCTTCATGCGCAGCACCGCGTAGCGCAGGTCCTTTGCAGCAACGCCGTTTGCGCGCGCGGTGACGATAGCGGCCAGCAGTGCCGCAGGATCAATCTGCGCAACATTGCAGAGCGACGCCACCTGGGCGGCATACGCTGCCCGAGTGGGGATGAGGACGCCAAGGACCTCATCGTGGTGCTGCGCGAAGGTGATGAGGGCCATGGCAGCCGTGCCGAGCGAGCACGCCGCTGAGAAGATGTACAAGTTGGTGTCGATGCTACCGCTGAAGCCATAGAACAGGACGCTTTGCAACAGCACCTGCGGTATGCTCTCGCATGTGGCTTCGACGAAGGTCAGCACACGGCTATACAAGCACTGCTTCTTTGCCGCCGCCGCAGCCTTGGGATCTGTATATCGCGGCGATGCAAAGTCATCCGAAACGGTCGGGAAGGCTAAGCTGTGCGCCAGTGTTAGTGCTGCGCGCCAGAGTAGAAATGGTCCTAGGACAACGGAGAGGCCAGTGAGCTTCGCCTCGAAGGTAGCGAGGAACGCCAGCCGCTCGTTGCGAGTATGTAGCTTGCCGAAGGCGTCATAGTGACGCTCGATAAAGGCCTTCACGCGGGCAGCCTCTGTGCCATACCGCGGCAACCGCGGCTGTGAAGGCTCGGAAGTCATACCGGCGCCGCGCGGGGTGCCGATGCTCTGGCGCACGGCTCGCCCGGTTTTCAGCGACAGTCGTGTGAAGTTTGCACGGCGCGGGGAGCCAAGTGGTGGTGGAGATGCTGGAGGGGTTGGCGGTGGCAGCAGCGCGGGAGATGGTAGAGCTGCAGGCGAAGGCAGTGAGCCGAAAGAGGCGCGTCTAGCACGAGGCTGCTTCATCGGCGATGGCGACGCGAGTCCTGCCTCCTCATAGAGGATGTCCAGGTCCTCGTCGCTGACTTCCTTTCCCATGATGTCAGACCAGTGCACAAACATGGCAAAGGGGCAGAACATGACCGCGAGACTCCGGCGAGTTGGAGTGGGAGTGAGAGCAGTGTACACGACCACAAACCTCCAATTGGCGATCAGTGCCAGGAGCAGAATAGCCGCCGAGATGAAATACGATCGCGAGACGAGCTGATTGAAGACGCTCAAGTCGGAGACCGGGTCGAGGATGGGAAGGAGAGCGAACACCGCGATGATTTCACCGGGTAGAGTGGACCAAAATCCAAGAATCTGGTTTCCCCAGAACTCCATGTTCTCGTCGATTGGCCGATCGCGTTGCTTATCGCATAGGTCGCGAAAGTGCGCTAACCTGTCTGCGACAGAGGCAGAGTTCAACCACGAGCCTCCGCCCTTCACCTGTGGTGCATACTTGTCCACGATGTCAATGGCGACGTGCGAACGCACGACGTTGGCCTCGAGCAAAGAGGCCGATTCTGTCGTCTCCGCTGGCAATTCAACCGAGTCGTCAATGCTGATCCATGTTGCCACCGCTGGAGGTTCAGCAATAGGCAGAGCCGCTGATGCGACGAGCCGCGACGGCAGTGAAGTGGCAGCAAACTGCGATCCACCAGGAGACCTTGGTTTTCTCTCCCGCTGCGCAGAACCTGGCTTCCTCTGTGATGAGTGAGCCTTCTCTGGCGCGGCTGGATGCAAAGCCGAGTGGTCACCGCGGAGCTTTTTGGTTTGTGCTGGCGACTTTGATGACGATTCGAACGGCGTGGAGACCGGGATGCTCAGCATGGGAACTTTGGGATGAGATCTCCGAGGTGCGTCAGTGACGTTCTCTGCTGGTGCAGCTGTCTCCAAACTCTCGGCCGCAGCCGGGGCCGCAGGAGCTGCAGCAGCCGCTGCGGCAGCGGCCTTATCGGCTTCGCGACGTGCACGCATTTCGGCGAGACGAGATGAGCCCGTTGCGGCAGTGGCAGCCCAAGGTACCGCGACTTCAGCCGCTTCAGTCGCTTCAGCCGCTGTCGACTCTGCTGCCTCGGCCGCGGCAGCGCCACCGTCAGACTCGCCTGCAACAGGGTCGGAAAGCGCAGCCGTGGCAGCTTGCCGCGCAGAGCTGTTGGCTGCAGGATCTTCAGAAGCTGCAGCCGTGCTGCTAGCACCAATGGGAGGCTCCACCACCGGAGTGGGAGCGGCAGCATCCTCGATTTTATCGTCCATCTTTCCGGCTTGAAGCCAAAATCGTACCGTCGGCGCGTTGCGTGTGTATCAGATCGCGAAAGCGTCATGGAAAGCGTGAAGTGTGAAGCGACGCCATCAGCAATCTCAAACTCTAAATTATCGAGGTTCTTACCCCCCCCTTCTTGTTTCTCTACGTGCTCCTCGACCTAGAAAGGGTTGACTTCGTCACTTATTTTTGGCGACCCGTACTCTGTTGAAGAATGACTGTTGGAAGAATGAACACTGTGGTCTAGTAGTACCCATACATCGGCGGCGGCGGCGGCGGCGGCGGGAAGGCCTGCAGCTCAGCGGGCCGGCGGGCAAGCTGGTTGGCGAGCGCCAGCGATGAGGCGACGCCAAACTTCGCTCCAGCGGTGACGAGCAGGCGCCCTTTTGCTTGAAAGTGCGGCATATTTGGCAGCTGAAAGCCGCCAACGTCGGGCTCGGGGGCTTTCCTGGGCGTACAGCGGAGCTGGTCAGAGCGTACCTGGCTCATTCCCCGCAACGGCAGGCTGATGCGCGCTGCTGAGGGAGCGGCAGCCTCGAGGGCAGACGCCGCTACCATCGAGCCCTCGGCCGTCGCCGTGCGGGTAGCGTCCTCCCTGGGCGAATGGGCTGTGAATGGGCTGTGAATGGGCGAATGGGCTGTGCTCATGTAGCGCGGCGTGAGCAGGGCAGCCGTCATGACTGCACGGGGCGTACTCTTAGCGGGTAGGCGGGAAACCTCGCAGGTGATTGGGCGCTCTGTTATGGAAGCTGGTGCCAGCGACGAGGCTGGGCGGTCCGCCGAGGCGACGACGGGCATGTGACGCCACGCCCCCGGGGACCCCACAGGCGCGGGTGCCACCAAAGGCAACGCACTGATGCCCGAAGCGGCCACGGCGGCGGCAAAGGCCGCGGCGGCAGCGCTCCCAAGACGTGTCTCGATGGCGGCGAGCAGCGCACCTTCCCCGCCCTTGTGCAGGTCGCGAGCACCCCACAGCAGGGCCAGATCTGGAGCGTTCCATTCAGATTGCGCTGTGCGCTCGTGCAGCGCATTGAGCAGCTTCGCCATGGTGCGCCGAGCTCCCTCTTGACCACGGCCGCTCGCCTTGTCCATACTTGAAGCCCCCTCATGCACCCAGCTCGCGTACTGCGGGCGGACCTGCATGGCCGCCACCGCCAGAGCGGGTGCGAGAGGCTCCTGTGTTCGCAAGCGCTGTGTTGAGCGCGGAGAGCGCGCGCGAATGCTGACGTCCTGCGACACCGAGTCCGCGCTCAAGTCGGCGCGTCTCGAGAGGCGGGCGGAGAAGGGCGCCGACAGCTCAGAAGCCGCTGCCGCCGCCGCTGCTTCACGTCGGCCTAGAGCGCCGCCTCGAGCGCTCTGCGACTCACGGCCAGTTGGCGGGCGAGAGGCGGTGGCCATCGGGAGGCGCGGTAGATTCGCTACGTCGTTTCGTCTCCTCTCATCGTCGCCCACGCTCCCGGCATCTTGCTTCGGGGCGGAGGGGGGGGAGGGGGAGGGCGCCCACAAGATCATGTGAGGCTCGTCCTCTACTGGATCCGCTGGCGACGGTGGCGGAGGAAGGCCCTCCAGTCCTCCCGGGCTCCAGGGACGCTCGGGAGGACGCTCCGCGAAAGAGTGGGCGGCGCCGCGCTCGCCGCCGGCGGAACCGTCACCGTCTTCATCACCAGCAGCCACAGCCCCTGCAGCTGCCACGGCAGCATCCAAGGCAGCGGCGGCGCCACCTCCTTTTGCAGCAGCACGTCGCGCGCCTAGCTTCGCCATGGTCGTTGCTGCGGCTGCCTTGGGCAAGGCCGCCTTCAGATAGCGCCGGCCGCCGCCACGTGTGGTGCTGGCTCGCGGGCCCAGGGGCACTTCCAAATGCGTCACATACTCGTGCGATTCGTACGCGAGGTGGGTTTCGCCGACGCCGTCAGCGACGGGGGCGGCTGGAGTTGGGGCTGCCACTCCTGCCCACGGCTGGCCAGCCTCCGCAGCTGCAGCAGGCGCCGCAGCAGCATCCGAGTCTGCTGCAGGGCTGTCGTCATAGTAGCCGAGACCGAACTCCCCATCCCTGAAGACGAATCCAGATCCAGATCCAGATCCAGATCCAGATCTGAAGACGAATCCGGAGCGAGCGCCGGCAGCGTCGGCGGCACTGCCGCCAGGGGCGTCAGGTTTGGTGGCCGCGTTTTCGACCGCGCGTCGCAACCACCGCTCATCGCCTGCTGCCGCCATGCTCTTTGCACCTACTGCCGTCTTTGAGACTGCTTTGAACTTATTGCGCCGGCTGGAGCCACTCCGGTTGGAGCCACGGAGTGCTGTGCTGGTTCGCGGCACGTCGTCCGATAAGGCCATCTGTGACTGCGGCCGTGCCTCGCCGCCGCTGCCATCGCTCCCCTCGCGCTTGCTCGCCGTGCTGAGCCTCGACATCCTTGTCATGGAGACGCCGCGACCGTCGGCACGGGCCGCTTCGTCAGCTTCGTCACTAGTGGCCGCGCGGCCTGTACTCACCCTCCGCATGGCCTTTTCCCTCTCGGCGGGCGTGAGGGCGCCGGGGGGTGGCGGCCGGTTGAGCGCCTTCTGAAGCACGTTTCCGGGCAGCTTGATGCGGATCTCGCCCAACCCAAAGATGGGCTCGGACGTGCCGAGGTACGGCTGGATCTCGACCTCGAGATTACCATCCGCCGAGCTCAGCGAGGTGGTGTGTGGGTTGAGCGGGCCGTACGCGAGCAGCAAGCTGCGCACCGGGTTGCCCACCTGATCGGAGATGTGTATCTGCAGTTCACCGTCGGCGATAATGATCTCGCCGCGGCTCGGCAGCACGAGCCGCTTCTCCTTGCCCACGAGCGGCAACCTCTCGTACAGCATCCCGTTCGGCTCGTCGCCGTATGGGGCGCCGAGGGACGTCCGTAGCACCACGCACGCTGTCAGCCCGGAACCAATGAAGCGCTTCTCATCCTGGATCTCCATAAACGCTGCCGCAGCGCTGATCCGCGACTTCAGGTCCCGCGCCTTGGTCCACGCTGATGTCACGACCACGTCGATGGCCTCGTCGATGGTCGCTACCACTAACGCTTCCGTCGCCGCGTCGACGGCCGCGGCAGCGATAGTTCTCTCTACCGCCACCATTTCGACAGCCTCGTTGATCGTCGCTACCACAACTTCTTCGGTTGCCGCTTTGACTGCCTCAATGTCGGGCTGGATGCCGTCTTGGCCTGTGAGAAAGTTGGGCGCTGCCTGCCGCTCGTAGCGCCGAGGTGCCTGTCCATGCTGGGAGCGCTGCATGTTGGCACGTGGTGGAGAGCTCCGTGAGCCACTACCTGGTGGTGGCGAGCGCGAGTCCGAGCGCCCATAAGTCGCAACGATGGTCGACGGCATCCCTTCGTTCGTTCTCCCTCTTGTGAAGTTCAGGGGTGAAACGTGAAGAAGTTGTGATGACATTTGCAGGGAGTCGCGAATCTCGCTGCGTGGGACTGGAGCGTTGGGTCGAAGCTCAATAACCCCCTCCAAGGTCTTATGATAGCTCCACGGGGGACTGGAGCGGTGAAGACGGTCGAGCTCTCAACAGTGCTCTCGTCGTCGGACTGATGAGCTCGACCGGGGACGCGCTCGCGGCCTCGCACGCGTCCGCGGTGTGCCCGTCGCCGTGCTCTCTCAATGCTTGCGACCCATGCGAAAGAAGGCTCTTGTCAGCCGTGCGCGTCTTGAGAGCGGTGACAAAGCTGATTGCGCTGAGCGCCACGTCGGTGCTCGGAGGCCCGGCCTGGACGCGACCGTAGCGCTTGAGGAAAGAGTCCTTGCGCTTCTGCGTCCATGACTTCTCCCCTCGCGGAGTCCGCGCCGCAACCTCGGCCTCGAGCTCGTGCGAGAACGCGACGGCTTCCATGAGCTCATTGGCAAAGGCGCTCACTGTTTCTCCTCGTTTCGACCGTGGCGACCGCAGCGCGTCGGCGACGGCGGCCTCGAACTGCTGCGCAAAGGTGCTCGGATCGTCGTTTACGGGCGCCAGTGCGACCGAGTGGGTGATCAGGTAGACCTCCTTCCTTCGCTGCTTCCAGGTCTTCTCACCGAGCTTGTTGGTTTCCTTGACGGCGCTGATGGCGACGTCGAGGGAGCTTGCTGGCTCTGTCTCCTCATAGCTCGGCCGCGGCGTAACGCCCAACCGGCGCTCCATGTGCTGCGCACGCTTCTGCTGCCACGTGAGGGTGCGCTCGGTCGAGACGAGTGGCGCGGTGAATGCATCACGTGGCGCATACTGGGCAGAAACCTCGGTGGAGGCGACTGAGCGCGGCGCATTCTTGGCCGAAAGCACTCCAACCAGAGGTTCGACGGGTTCAGATGTCACCGAGATGGCTGTCCTCGGGCTCTCCGGGGTCTTGATGCCGTGCCTCCGTAGGAACGCGGTTTTGAAGTTGGGCATCGTGCGCGGTGTCTAGTGGGAATAGGGTCCTGGCAGGAAACTTGCAGGAATAGGAACATGTACGGCTCGGACAAGTTGATGGGGGACCGTTGGCATTCAGCTTGCGAAGTAGGGATTGACATCGAAGGCGAAACCGTCCGACCTTGCGCCTTGAGGCAACTCCTGACTTGGCGGGCCATCTGTTGTTCTGCGAGAAGACGTGAGCCGCGCGCCCGCCGCCGCCGCCGATGGCCGAGAGCGCGTGGGAAGAGGTGTTGCACCAGCATGAGCAAACCAAAGAGCGCGCGGCCATCCTCTTCGACGGCCTGCGCGATCTGCCGGTGTACGGACAGCGCATGTGGGAGGGGTGGTTCCGGCGCACCTTTGACGCGTACAACCGGCTGTGGAAATTCCAGCAGGAGCACCGGCAGACGCTCGAGATGCACGGCGGGCTGCGTCGGCACCACATTGGTGAAACGGCCTCGCGCATCGGCCAGCTCTACTACCACTTCTACCTACGCAAGGGCGATACCTGCTACCTGGACGAGGCCTTCACCTTCTACGACTTCATCCGGCAGCGGCGCTACTTCGCGGCTGACTCGCAGTGCCGCGGTGCGCCGCCGCCGCCGCCGCCCGACTCGCGCGCGGATGACGAGACCCGGCAGCAGCAGCTGCGCATGCTGCAGCAATTTGAGCGCCAGCAGCGCCAGCAGAAGCACGCCCTCGCGCTCCGCGAGCTGCGGTACTACACGCGCTTCGCGGTGGTGTGCCTTCTGCTCGAGAAGCGGAGCACGCTGCGGCCGCTGCTGGCCGAGCTCCGCGAGCTCGTGAGCACCATCGGCCCCAGCTGCGCCCCGCACGAGCGGGCCGAGTGGAACCTCGTGCTGCACGAGTTTGATGCCTTCTCACAAATCGAGCGGCCACTTGCCACGCGCGACTCGTCAATTTCGTCAATCGCCGACGCGCTCGACGACCGGCGGCCGCACAGGCGGCTACGCCCCGACGCGCTGCGCCGGCAGGCGGCCCTCGTGCACGCGAGCGCTCGGCTGCCCGTGCGCTCCCTCGTGCTCTCTGAGGCCATCCTCGTAGGGGCGTGCGCGT
>Ga0114972_10004085_pt1 | contig 10862 bp, 1 predicted proteins | sample M_140807_EF_Meta_FD_87354 | JGI IMG/M metagenome (GOLD analysis project Ga0114972, IMG submission 87354) | Freshwater microbial communities from Lake Montjoie, Canada to study carbon cycling - M_140807_EF_MetaG | ecosystem: Environmental > Aquatic > Freshwater > Lake | place: Lake Montjoie... | reverse complement strand
GTCGGAAAGATGAGAACTGCACTAGGAAGCGAATCGAGCACCGCGAATGGAATGCGGGTTCGCTGCAGGTTGTGCGGATCTGCGGAAGGAAGGATTATGGCGAGGTAAATAAAATGCGATACCGCTATCGATTGACGCGTGGATCCGCAGGTGAAAGTCCACGGTACGTCTGTGACGAAGGTGCCAAGCGTGAGAGAGGGATATTGCATGACGAGGAGATGAAGAAGCGACTGAGATATGACTGGAAAATCGCTGCAGGAGTCTGCCAGGGCGTCGAGTTGGACGTCACAGTCGATTGACGAGGGACAAAGGAGCACGTGGAACTGAGGAATAGCAGTTGCGGGTTCGAGATGCGGGGAAGGATAATCGGCAATTTGCAGCGCGAGCAAGGGATGGTCGAGTAAGGAAGGAAGGTTAGGCATGTAGAGAGTAGGAGAGGGGCGGCCGGAGTGAACTACGGGGAGCGTTGAGTAGAGTTCCAGCAGCCACAGGACCCCATGATGGTGGAGACCCGAGATGACGTTATTGCCCTCGGGAATGACAGCAAATACAACTTCAGCAGGAGGAAGGGAAGAGTGCGTACGAGATATCGACAGAATGCACGTGTAGACAGAAGTAGGGATACGAGACGGGGCATAGTTGAAATAGTGAGTCGCATGAGAGAGAGGAGCGGCGAAGAGTTGTTGGGTGACAGGGATAGGAGTAGATGATACTGAGGCTAGCGCAAGCAAAGTGGCTTTAGTGATCACGTTGTAGCTGCTGAGACTATCCACTTCAAACACCGCGTCAATGGTGCACCCTGGGGCATTCCACACCGAGAAAAGTACTGACCGACAGCGGTGCGCTCCGAGAGTAGTAGACCAGACTGATGCTTGTTGGAGAGTCGTCAGATGGAGAAAGTGCGAGTCGGCTAGATCGGGATGGGAAGCCGCGTAAGTGCGCGCCAGGAAGTCCAATGCAGAGAGCGCTGGATCCGTGGGAGAGTAAGGGTCGGCGTCGTACATTGAACCAGTGGTGAAGTCTGGGCCGAGCGCGAAGGGCCGGTGCGGATCGACGTCGAGCTCGGGGTCTTCGACGGAATACGACATTATGGAATCGAGGTCGCTGCAGGCAGTCGGCGTGTGTTGCGGAGAGATTTCCAACGATTGCAACGGACGAGTGAACGGATCCACAGGAATGGTGACCTGGAAACCCCGTTGGCGCGGGCGGACGAAGAGTTGAGGGTTAGGCTCGGGCGCCATGATGAGCGTCGCGGACCGCGGTGGATGAGTAGAGTGGAGGTACCAGTCGGAAACGAACACAAGTGGAGCATTGGAGCCGAGTAAGGGAGTGCTTATGTCCGGGCAGATGTAGAACGGGAGAGTCGTCGGTGCGGCAGTAGGAGATAACCGAATGGAGACTGAGACTTGATGAGTGAGGCGGATGACGGAGGCGTGATCAATGAGACGGAGCTCGAGATGCGGTTGGAGTTCGAGCGCAGCATGCGGGTGGAAGACATGATCTGAGGGCCAAATGTTGACTGGGCTACCCGTGTCCAGGAGAAAGTCGAAGAGAGCAGTAGAGCGGGGATCAGTGTCGACAACGAGCGCGCGGCGTTGGTATGCACGGCGGTCCGTCTCGTCCCGGCTCCACCAGCGAGTGATGTTGAGAAGGTCGTCAACGGACCAGCGCCGGGTGGCTAACCAGCGGCGGGGCGTCGCATCCGCCAGCGGGGACGCCAGCGTAGAGGCGGACTTAAGACGAGACTCCAACCAGTGCACTTCGACCGGCGAGGTAACAGCAAGAACATCCGCGACATTAGCGCCCACAAAGACCATGACGGGGTGAGGCAGCTCGGACATGGAGGGCGTGAGATACAATATGAGCCAGTTACCTGTTGCGTTGACGCGCGCCGTTCCCGAGAGCATAGGGAAGTCGAATGTAGATCCAGGGACCATGAGTTCACGAACCGCACTACCGAAGAAGTATTGAAGGCGAGCCAGCGTTGAGAACGTGATGGTGCTGTAAGTAGCGCCCGTGTCGATCATGAATTGAACCTTGATGACGTTAGCTGGAGAGAAGACGTCTGACGGCAGGCCAACTGAGAAGGTCAGATCGTAACGCTCGTGGTGAGAAGGAATGAGCCCAGTCGAAGGTGATGCGAAGAGAAAACCCGAGCCGGGGCGCTTTCTCGGCCTGGTGCCCGTGGCCGTCGTGTACGCCCTGGCGCGTTCGCGGTCTTGGAACGGTATGGCGCCGCGGAGAGGCAGATTTTGTCGGAGTGGGAAACCACCAGGGAACGCATGCTTGATATATTCGAAGAACGTCAGCGTACCTTTATCGTCCGCGAACGGCTGGTAGATGGAGGGGTCGTAGTCGGGAGTCCCCGGAAGCGGGCGTAGTCGAGGGTAGTCTGGAGACATGCTGGCGGAAGGGTGCACATAGTTCGGGCAGAGTAGGATGACCTGTCGGTCGTAGAGCAATCCGCCATCCGGACCTTGAACACACCCGAGACTGGGAAGTGAGAAGGCCGTGTTGCCAATGTGAGGCCCTCCGCAGTGAGGGCAGCGGGGATCGTTGGGCAGTAGGTCGAAGAAGGTGTAGCGCGAGCCGTCTGCAGTCTGAGATTGATAGATGAGATCTGCTCTGACCGTCAACGGGTTGCCTCTGGTCCAGAAGTTCGCGTCGTACCACTGCTTCGCGCGGCGTATAAAGTCAGTAGAGTACTTACTGGCGTATAATTTCCCGGGATTAGTCTGTTGAGAGAGTGTAGCCGCGGCAGTAGGAGATAGCGGAATCGAAGCGTGCGGCCCTGGGGGTTGCACCCTCTGCTGCTTGACACGGTGGTCCTGGGAAGTGTAGGTCCCAGAAGATGGAGCGGCCGTAGTGACAGCGCTGGCAGAAATTCCGAAGGCAGAGACGGCGTGCGGAGCAGCGGATGGAGGCGGCGGAGCCTTGAGTGCAGGCGTGAGTTTGAGCGAAGCAGACGCGTACCCGGGTTTGTCGCCACTGCGGCGGAAAGGAGCCGCTGGTGCCGCCGCTGGTCTGTAGTGCGCCGACGCCGGGAGCATGGTCTGCAGCTCCGCGATCCGCCTCAGGGAGTAAGTAATGAATGCCTCCAGCACCATGAGTGTCATCTTCAGGTTCCAAGCCTCTGCCTTGTAGAGGTATCTGCCCGCCACAGTCGCTGTTTTGTAAGTCTGGATGTAGTTGCGTATCGGGGAGGAAAAGCTGTCCGGCAGACACTTCAGAAATAGCTTTGATAATTCGTCCACCGACATGTAGATGCCCGGGTTCAGGTACGCAACGATGGTACTCACCACAGCAGCGAAGCCCCGGACTCCGCGACAAGACTCCGGAGACAGAGGCATGTCACTCAGAAGCACGAAGAGTAGTTCAGCCACCTCGTGAAGGAGAGTCTTTAGGCCAGCCTGATCATCCGGTCCGAACAGCTCCCATAATATCGCCCAGATTTCTTCGTCAGAGTACGACTGGTAATGCTCATAGCTAGGAACGATTGAGAAGGCCGCTTGTGGGGATATCCCGTGGTGGAGTGGGTGTTGGGTGCCTGTACATTGGTAGGCCTTCCAGTCTACCATGAACTGTACCAGAGCCAACGGTTCTACACTGTACAGCACTGGACCGTTGTAATCTGCCCAGATACTCATGTTGAACGGGGCGGCTGCGCGCTCCCGTTGCTGAAGCGCGGTGCGAAAAGGAGTGGCGGGAGCGATGTAGGTACCATTGAAGTAGTTACGTAGTTGCTCGACAGGGAATCCTTGGCGCTCGTAGAGGAGGAGAAGGGAGGAAGGAAAATTCACCGGGGGCTGCAGATGACTGGGGGGAACGTCCGTGAGGCGAGGACGAGTGGTACTCACCACGGAGGTGCTCTCGCCATCATCAACAGAAATGTCATCGAGCTCCTCAACTTGTGACGGGGTTCGAGGGGAGTTGTGAGCAGCGGGGGCCGCCCGCAGTGCAGTAGTGTCAGGTGGCGAACTTACCTGGATCCCGCGAAGTAAGGCGGTCATCTCCGACATCGATGACTGCATGAGCTGAATCTCCTGTCGAAATTCATCTTGCGAGGTCTGGAGAGACTCCTGTAGAGTGGCCCGCACTTCCTGCCGCAGCTGTGTCTCCCGCACCCGAGAGGAGTCCAGGTCGCGCGAGCGAATAAGCGCGGCCTCTTCAATATCCCACTCCCGCAGTGCTCGGGCAGTTTCGATGTCCTCTTCGCGCAGCGAGCGAGTGGCCTCTAGCGCGGCTTGAGACTCGGCGAGGTCGCGTTGACGGAGCTCCCGGGCCTCAGCACGGTCTTTCTCCCATTCACGCTCCATGCGGGCGAACTGCAGGTTCTGCCGCTGCAGGTTAGCGGCCATGTCAGACAACAGCGCGTGCATATCAGTAGGCAGTGGGGCGAGCGGCTGCACCACAGTTGATACGTAAGTAGATGGCGAAGTCGGTATGAGAGGAAGCGCGCGTTGAGGCTGGCGAGAGTCATCGCAATCTTCCGAGGATGTGGCGACTTGCGTCCCGAGTGCTCCTGTAGCGGCGGTTCCTTGAGAGTGTGGAGTAATTGGAGAAGCGCCTTCGCTCCCAGCGTGGGAGGAGGCCCGAAGCTTCTCCGCAGTTCCTGTAGAGTTAGAGGTCCGAGCTCGCTGAGCCAGCTGAGAAGCGCCAGTACCTTCATGGGGGGTACTGACCTGCTGCTCCTCAGGAGCTCCCGACGCGACTGCTGCACGGATCGTAGTGGTAGGTGCCTGGCGAACCGACGTGGCCACGTCCTGTAGTTCATCCAGGCTGTTTGGAGAAGAAGTTGCAGTAGAGAGTCCGAGTCCCAGGCTGATTCCTGAGAATACCTCCGTGACTGCTTGAGTGGAGGCGGTGCGGCGTCCTGGGGCTGGGCCCGTGATCGCTGTAACCGTAGGAGTGTGTTGTAGAGCTGACGCTGGTGGAGCGACCACCGGCGAAGAGCCCTGAGATCTAGTTGTGTGGGTAGTAGTAGTAGAGGTCTGGCGATCCCGCGTAGAAGATGCAGATGACGACCCAATGACCTCAGCGTCCGCGATCCCCAAGTAAATGTCCGAGGTTGGGGTTCGGTCTGCAGAATCTGCACTTTGACTGTTCCCGTCATCGGTCGGTTCTGACCATCCCTAAGTAGGATGGGAGCCTGGTGGGATCGGCTAGTTGGGGAGGAACTGGAGATGCGAGGCTCGGTCTGGCCGCGAGCAGGGCGCTCCAGAGCAGCAGTGATCGAGCGCGATTCCCCAAAAGATTTGTCGAAAGCAGACGGGGGGGAATTGGTGATATCCGAGAAGAACGAGCCCGTCGACGAGGGGGCGTCCACCGAGCGGGGTCGGACCGCCGGGGAATCTCTTCTGGAAGAAGACTGTTTATTATTCGAGGATGTTGTACCTTTTAAATTCATTATGTTGCTGATGGTAGTAGGAAAAAAGTCGAAGGCGTCCCTTGAAATGATTCCAATTAAGTAGTGTTCAAGACTCGAGTAGGAGGCTTCACGAATATATATATTGATGTATTGCCAGGCTTCTTGGAGTCAAGAAGAATGCAAAGAGCAAGAGGACCAAAATCAACTTAACACGACAAAGGTGTGAGGCGAAGAATTGGATGGTTGGGGAGTGACACTCGCCAGCCATTCAATTACAGCACGCGAAATATATGCAATCATGTGAATATATGCCATCATATAAATGATACATACAACATAATAAATATATCTTGCGTACTGTATATGTAGCTGTGGGGAACGATCCGGCAAGTGTCGAGAGTGTAGACGTAGCTGTAGGGAACGATCCGGCAAGTGTCGGGAGCTGATAATCCGCGCAGGGGATCACACCGCCCTTTCCAGACAGACCATTTGGTGACGCCCTTACTATATCTTGAGTTGAAACGGAGGTAAGAAAATTTAGTCTGGCAGGAGGCTCTCCGAAGCTGCGAGAAGTGTAGGAAAAATTGGGTGGGCCACCAGAGGTTTTCCTGGGCTGATGGCTTGTAGTAATAAGAAAGGTTAATGAGTTGAAGGGCTTGAAGTCAGACGCCGAGCGGTGGCTGTAATCGAACGAAAGTCAGAAAGACGTTTGACAGTGGTGGCTGGTACGCGTAAGACGTGCGAACCATAACTGAATTCGTAGAAAAGGTGGGAGCCGATGGTGTCCACACGAAGGAGAGTACGATCCTTGGAAGGTACGAGGTGAAAGAGACTGGGGCAGTCAGAGAGATGGTCAACGATGTAGTTGTCTAGCGCCTCATTGTACTTGAGCGAATCATAGGATTGCCACGTAGCGTCGTCATCGCCTTGACCAAGCCAATTGACACGAAATTTTAGCGTCTCTGGTTTAGATGGAGTGCCGGTGTGGGTAGAGATGTAGTCGACCACTGATTCATCGAAATCTGTGGCAGCGACCTGGGTAGGAGATTTGTGGTAGGCGGGATTGTCGATGTAGGGTCGGAGTCTGCTGACATGTATGGAGATTGTCTTGGAGTCGTCCACAAAAGATCGAAGGAGATAAACAGAAGAAGATTGAGCCACCACACAGTACGGGCCACGTAGTTGATTCGCCAATTTAGGCCGGAAATCAGTAGGATAGGCCACTAGCACGTGAGAGCCGATGGGAAAGACGCGAGATGGTGGAGCACCCATGGATGCAACGCGGGAGTCTTTGACAGAAGCGAGAAAGCGTTGTGATGCTTGGACGAGTTCCTGTTGACCCTTGAACAAGGCTTCAAGGTAAGCAGTTCCACCGAGTGAGTTCGGCAGAGGAGGAGTGAAGGAAGTGTCCAGGCCGCGGTTGAGATGAATGAGGTTTCCAAAGATGATCTGAGCCGGGGCGCATCCGATGCTGCTGACGTCGGTGGCATTGCATATGCGCTGAGCGATTGGAAGAAGGGAGCACCAGTTGGTCGTGACGTCCAATGAAGTAGTCAAGAGAGCGCGGAGGTGGGTAAGGACATTGAGATTTTTACGCTCGACAATGCCGTTGGATTGAGGTCTGTACGGGATGGTGAAGTCGGCTGAGATATCAAGGAGTCGACGGAATGCAGCCATAACGTGTCCAGCGAAATTAGGCGCGTTGTCACTACGAAGATAGAAAGCGGCGCCGTAACGTCCAAAGACAGTAAGAAGGGCCTCGGCAGCGGAGTGCGCGGTGTTGTCGATAGACGGAACTAGTTCAACAAAGGAAGAGAAACAACAAACTATGACGAAGACATAAACATGACCTCGACGAGAAGGAGGAAATGGGCCCAAGGTATCAATGGCAACCATGACGAAGGGCTCATAAGATTCAGTTGTAGTGAACTCGGGGACCGAGACCGAGCAGTGCGAGCGATTCTTCTGGCAATGACCACAAGACTGGATTAAGTCCACAACATGCGATTTGATACCGGTCCACTGATGGCCGTGCGAACGCAAGAGCTTTAGTGTAGTGTCGATGCCATGGTGACCCATGACGTGATTATGATGATCACGAAGGATGACCAGTTGATCAGGAGTGAGCGGGAAGACCGTGGAATTGACACAGGAGGCGATGGAGCAAGTAGGACATCTAGCGATGAAGTAATCAATATCAAGATGAGAATCCGGCCATTGTAGGTCATGTGCAGTCAGCATTCGAGTAACGTCAGCAATAGGAAAGTGGCCGAAGGCATCACTATGATAACGTGCCATGAGAGCGAGACGGTCGTCGGAAGGGACAGAGTGAGAAGAGATTGCTAGGGTCGGGACCTGTTGAGGCTGTACCGGCTGAAGGTGAGGCTGTACCGGCTGAAGGTGAGGAAGAGACGGCGAAGGATGTGTATAACGCGAATTGAGCGAGCAGTAGTCCACGTAAGAAGCATCAGGAGGTGGAAGTGGTTGGACAGCAAATGTCGACGCGTCATGTGATGGAAACGAGCGCGAAAGGACATCCGCGATGAGGTTGTTGGAACCCAGGACCACTGAGAGATCAAATGAATACTCCTGCAGGAAGAGATGCCAGCGGATGATCTTGGCGGATTTTGATTGCTTTATGAAGACAAGGTTGCGATGGTCCGTGTGGACGATGAAGTGGGCACCTTTGAGGAAGTGATCCAGCTTAGTGATCGCGTGAATGATAGCAAAACTCTCCAGTTCCTGTATCTGCCATCGCGCTTCGACCTCTGATAAGGAGCGGGAAACAAACTGAATAGGCCGGAACTGGTCATCGACGACTTGAAAAAGGATGGCGCCAATGCCCGAAGTGGACGCGTCCGTGTGGAGGTAGATCGGGAAGTCATAGTCAAGGTAAAAGTTCTTAACAGTTCCACCAATGAGGGTCTTGAGCACGTTGAAAGCCTCCGTGGCATCATCGGTGTAAGTGACATCGGGCGAAGTTCCAGCGTTGAGCAGTCGCGACAGTTTCTTCGAGTACGTGGAATAGTTGTGGACAAAGTCCCGGAAGAAATTGCCCAGACCGAGAAACGAGCGAAGTCCCTTCTTTGTTGGAGGGAGCGGTATGGCGAGGAAATCCGAGCATCGGGTTGGGTCATGTCTCACCCCAGTGGCGTCGGCTATGAAGCCCAGAAACTTGACGTCCGGACAACCGAAATGGCATTTCGCGCCCTTGAGAACAATCCGATGACGATGGAGCCGTTGGAGGACTAGACGAAGGCGAGCCAAGAATTCCGATTCGGTGGGAGCGAAGACGATGATGTCGTCAATAAAAACATAGCATACAATACCAACCAGGCCTTGTAGTACGACTTCGGTCATAGCGCGCTGGAACCAAGACGGTGCGTTGGCCAATCCAAACGGGACGCGTAAGAAGCGGTACTGTCCAAACGGTGTGACGAACGCGGACCAGTTGCTCGCATGGTCCGTCAGGCCGAGTTGATGATATCCCGAACGAAGATCCATACTTGCGAAGAACTTGTTGCCCGCTAAGTTCGGGAATATCGCCGAGGCGTTGGGCAATGGATAGCGCATCTTCGTCGTAGCAGAGTTCAGTTCCGTATAGTCAATGCACATTCTGATCTTGTTCTTTTGGATGGCCATGACCACCGGAGAAGCGAAACACGAGGTGCTGGGAACGATGATCCCTTGCTGTAGAAGGTCGTCAACAGTGTCGCGGAGAGATTGTTGCAGAGGTGGGGAAAGACGGCGTGGCGGTCGGTAGCCAAGGTGAGGAGCCGTGGTTGAGAACTCTATGTTGAAGAGTGGCACCTCTGCGGGTGTGGGATAGAGGGAACCGCGAAATACGGAGTCGGAGAAGTCCTCGACTAAGTTGGTGAGCGCTGCACCGAACGTGCCCTCAGGATGGATGGTCGGAGGGTCTGCACAGGCGACTGTAGAAATTTTGTCAGAAAATGGTTGAACATAATCGAACTTGAAGTCATTGAAGCCGTCGGAAGTGACGTCTAAGCTGAAGATAGTGTAGTCGAAGGCGGTCTCAAAGGAGTAGTCTGTGACGTCGACGCTGCAGAGTGGAAAATAGAGTGATGAAAAGAGGCTGTCGAAGTCGGTATCGATCGAGTTATCGGGAGTGAGAGGCGACCCGGGCGGATGATTGGAGTAGATGTGGTAGCCTAGGCCGGTGGACAGCAGAGTCGTGTGCGACAAGATGACTTCATAGGGAGTGTCCGCGATCAAGAAGTACGCCGCATGAACAACTTGTGAAACCGAAGGCAAGACAAAATTGAGAAGCACCTCTGAAGACACCCGTAGCGTTTGGGAATTGGCCACTATTAGAGAGTAGTTGCAGGCACGAGGTTGCAGGACGATCGAAGAAGCGGCTTGGATGCGGGAGAGCGCATTGGTGCGGATGGTGTTGACACCCGAGAAACTATCTGCGGCAGCTATGAAAGGTGTTGAGCCGAAAATTACCTGCGTTGTGGGAGTCGCAGTCGAAGCCCCCAGAGCTAGGCAAGGAGATAGGGACGCAGACCCGGCGGCTTGGGTAGCAATCTCAGGGGCCACGGCGATGGGAGGAGAGCGGTCACCCGATCCGAGGTCGTGTTGTTCCGCCTTCGCGTGTTCCGTGGGGCTCGTGCTGGGGGTCCCTTGATCACCGTAGTCAGAGTAGCGCATGCGGTCGTAGTCCGCCAGTGTGTTCGTCGGACATGGATTCCATACCGCTGGGTCCTGAGAGGTGCGCAGAACGGCATGTTGGTAGTCCGTCCAGAAGAAAGGTGCCTGACGCGGGAAGATGGTGTCGAGAAGACGGAGTTGGTCTGCCCAATGTCGGATGTGGGAAGGAAGTTGTCGTAACGGTGGCTGTTGCGAGAGTAGGTCGAAGTCGAGGAGAGATATCACCAGTGCCGAGAGGCGGAGTACTGCTGGGGCCGGAGGATCGGAAGACGAAGATGGCTGGGCCGGAGATGCAGGCGAAGGTGGCGTACCAGCAGCGATATTCTGTGGCGGGCGTCGAGGCCGCTCGGACGGCTGACTGGGTGCAGCGGCGGCGGTCGGAGGTGGTCGTCGTCGGGGAAACGGTAGCTGCGCGGGCGGCTGACTGGAGTCGAGTGACTGTGGGGCGCGCCGAGTAGATGGGAAGGCGAGCGCGATGGTTGCCGCATCGATAATTGGAGGCGCGCGCCGGGTGGTGGGGAAGGCGAGCGCAATGGCGGCTGCATCGATGATGGGAGGCGCGCGTCGGGTGGTAGGGAAGGCGAGCGCGATGGTTGCCGCATCGACGATAGGTGGCGCACGGCGGGAGATGTTGATGACGGTTGGCGGAGTAGGAGTTGTTGGCGTGGCGCCGTCCGCGCCGTCGTTGTAGCGCGCAGGGCGGCGAGTAGCTCGGGAAGACTTCCGAGTAGGCGTGGCAGAGTTGAAAGAGAGATCGACGGTCAGGTGTAGGCGAGTTGGAGGGTGGCGAAGAAGGTCGCAAATGAAGTCTGAGGGTAGG
>Ga0114972_10004082_pt1 | contig 10864 bp, 9 predicted proteins | sample M_140807_EF_Meta_FD_87354 | JGI IMG/M metagenome (GOLD analysis project Ga0114972, IMG submission 87354) | Freshwater microbial communities from Lake Montjoie, Canada to study carbon cycling - M_140807_EF_MetaG | ecosystem: Environmental > Aquatic > Freshwater > Lake | place: Lake Montjoie... | reverse complement strand
GTTTCACCAGCCACATGACATATTTGAGGCACTTCGTGCGGCATATCAAGGCACCACCTGCCTCATATGGCATAACTGATTTCTGGCTAACCGATCGCAACCTTATGTCAAGCAAGCGTTTAACGTCTTTTTTATTCAATGGCCTACGGTTTGCTTTGTAAAAGGTGTTTCCGCAGAAGATTCTTGAAACCCTCTTTCAGTCTTTGCCTGATCTGAATGTTGTTTGTCCAGAATAACAATTCAGATCTTGTCCCGTTCATTGGAGGTTTACCATGAATCGTTTTGTGTTGGGTGGTGGTTTTGCCGCTTGCGCGCTTGGAATCCTGTGTGTGGGGGCAACCGGTGTGCCTATTGTAGGCAATTCGGATTCTGCAGCACCATCCATGCAGCAACTGTGTGAGAAGGATCTTGCCCTGACTCAATTACAGAATCGTGTGATTGCGCGCATGGATAACAAGGTGGAACTGATTCGAGACTATATATGCAATGAAATTTCATTGAATGAAATGACAGACTTGTGGGTTTGCCTTAACAACCAAAAACCGTATTACCATGTCGCCATGGAGGTCAATTACCCCAATATGACACCCAGACAGATAGCGACAAAGCAAATCTTGCAGACGTTAACCCAGAAGGTCATGACGGAATCGAAGCCTGATGAATTTGTCGAGCGCGGTTTGGAATTTCAAGTATTTGAAGCTGCCGTGAAAGAGCAAGCCAGCTATTGAAATCGCGGCAAAGCGTAGTTGTTTTGGTTTGATTGCTTGTAACAAAAAACGGATCACGCTTTTTCGCGCGCAATCCGTCAAGAATGTCAGAAGTGATCAAGCCTCAGTATTATTATCGGGATGCGCGATATGCCTTAACGATATCGCGGTATTTCCGCGCGGTTTCGCTGATGGTGTCGAATTGTCGGGCCGCCACGGCTTTGGCATCGATCAACTGGCTACCCAAGCCAAGACAGCAAGCCCCCGCTTCCAAAAATGAATGCGCTGTTTTTAGATCCACGCCACCTGTGGGCATTAGGCGTATTTGAGGTAAAGGCCCGCGCATGGCCTTGAAAAAGCCAGGCCCGAGCAACTCGGCTGGAAAAACCTTAATGATATCGGCACCGGCCTGCCATGCCTGCAACGCCTCGGTTGGTGTGAAGCAACCCGGCATGACAAGTTTGCCGTAACGGCGTGCCATGCGGATAACGTCTAAATCTAGGGTTGGAGATACCAGATATTCAGCACCTGCCAGAAATGCGGCCCGGGCTGTTTCGGCGTCGAGAACGGTTCCCGCACCCAGAAGTATGCGGTCGCCCAGTGCCTTGCGCGTGGCCTTAAGAACATCGAGGGCATCGGGCACTGTGAAGGTGATTTCGGCAACATCAATGCCGCCATCTACAAGTGCCCGGCAGACATCAACCAACGGCGCGCTTTCGGTGGAGCGAACCACCGCGACAATTCCACAATCAAGCACCCGACGCAGATCTTCTTCACGAGCCATCCGGTTTGTCTCCACCTTCGGGGGCGATCATTTTATTGGCCAGGAAGTCTGGCCCACTCAAACATCGATACCGTGCGCACGATTGCACGTTCCGATGGGAAGGTATGGAAACTGGAGGCGATAACAAGTCCATCCCGGCCTTCGACAACTAGATGTGATAGTGGTGATGTCTCGCGGATTTCATCGGGAAAGGCGTGAAGCATGCCCCTGTTCTTCCCGGAAGTTACAATTTCATCATGAACCTTGTCGAAAGCCTCCGCGTCTAGCACTTCCAGAGAGTAACTGGCCTCGTAACGGGGACACCCCCCCGGAAGTAGGGCCAGCCTGCGTTCCTGCCTCAGGCGGCCACGGAAGAGGCAACCTAATTCCGGTAATGCCTGTGTCCGGTCTGAGGCTATTTCCCAAACGGTAAACCCATGGCGGCTGAAGCGGATCCAGTGGCCAGTAGGTAGGACCCCAACTTCGACAACAGCATCGCGCCAAGTCACGCGACGGGTTGCCACAGTGGCAAATAGTTCAGGATGCAGCGCCCTGCCAAAAACCTGAAAAGTTAGATCCCGCACGAGCGGACGTATCGCGTTCATGCCAACCTCCGCTGGCATTGTACGCCGCTTGCTCCGTCAAGCGGAACGAACTTTTCCAAGTGGCAATCGTAATGTTTCGCCCGGCAGGTTGGGCAGCACGTCTTCCGCGAATTGAATGCCATGAACCGAGGCCAACAGTGCGACGCGTTCGAGGAACAGGTATCTGCCTTCGATGGACGATTTGCCACCCCACCCAGGCAACCAGACTCGAATTCGAACCTGAATAGGCTTGTCGGCGAATGCCGCGACCCATTCAACGTTGGGTTCCCGCTTCGACCAAGGGGCCATCTCGCGGCACGTGGCGCGGATTCCTTGCAGAAACGCTTCGCGACGCTCTGGCGGGGCATCCGCAACCAGAGGCAAGGTGAGCCTTTCAAAATGTCGGTCGCGTCGTCCCAGATTTTCGACGGTGCCTTCCGCAAGCGCGCTGTTGGGAAGAATGACCTGCGTGCCTTTATCGGTTCGTATGCGAGTTGAGCGGAAACCAACTGTTTCGACCACTCCACGGTGCTTGTCTATAATTATGCGGTCTCCGATGCGAAAAGGCCGTTCTGATATCAGCAGGAGGGTACCAAAGAAATGCTTGATCGCATCTTGGGCTGCCAGCGAGATGGCCAGCCCAACGATTCCAAGCCCGGCCAGGATCCGCGTGAGCAGGTCGCGGTCGCCCAGCAAGTCGATAAGAAAGTAGCCTGAAACCAGAAAGAAAGCCAATTTGACCAAGCTTGCCACGGTTGGGGCCAGCAGGTCGTGAAGTCCGGCGCGTTCCTCATTAAGCGGTCGGTTTCTTTGAATGTCTAGCATCAGGTCGGTGAGCCTGTAGCAGGCCCACAATGCCAAGAAGATGGCAAACGCTTTCGATGTCGGCAGGAATGCTTTTTCGAAATGAATGGGCATGTCGAGCATGTCGATGCCCCAGAGGATGGCAACGAAAGCAACCAACATGCGGATAGGGCGCAACCGCCTGAATACGGTGCCGGAAGGTAGTGTGACCCCTGTTCGCATGAGCAGCAGCAATGTGACGATATTTGCAATTTGGGTAGCAAGCCAACCGATAGTGTAGGCCCCACCCAGAATCACGGCGATTCCGATCCACTGATACGCTTCCAGCGGCCCCAACGGGATGCGCAAAGCGTCTGGCATGCGCACGTGAAGCCATACGGCTGGGCATTCAAAAAATTGGGGACCTTGACGGTACCAGTACGAAGATGCTACTTCCGGCAGGGCGTCCTTGCCAATAACATCGGGGAATATCTTTTCAATTCTCGAAAGAGAATCTGCCGTGAACAACCACCGATCTTTCCACGGCTCAGTGGTCTGTCGCGTGAGCATGACAGAATCTCCTCCCTCGGCACGGAAAGGAGTCCACCGGCGGCCCTCTGCCTGATTGGGCGCTTCCTGGGGAATAATCAGTTTGTTGCGGTCGAGATAGTATCTGATTTTCCAAGCCAGACGCGGACCTAAGCCGTTGCGAGCCGCGGAAGGAATATCGCTAAGGTCCAAGCACTCCATGGCTCGTTCCATGTCTTGGCGGTAAACGCTCCATTCAAAGGTCGCGTATGTTTCCCGAGGTGTATTGAAGTCGTGGTTGCGTTCCCGAGCGGTTTTTTGATTGGCCGTCAGTTTCGCGTAAACATCCGGTAATCGTAAAAGCGTGTCGTAGTCGAATCGCCATGCGCCGTCATCCATGCGGCGCATGGTGACCTCTGTATTCTGCGCTCCGCCTTTTAACGTGTGCGGTTCATCGTTCCAGAGATCGGATATGGCGCCTAGCTCGAGATCCATTGAACGGAGTACCGCATCAAGGTTCAAGGCGATGCGAACTGGGCTGACTTCGCGGCCCAAACGGTTCTTCAGCGGCCCCAGATCGAGGCAATTGGCAAGCGGATCCCGCACTTTGCGTGCGGCCTTCAATTCCTCGCACAGGCGGAAAAATGTGGTTACCAAGGCACGCGGCGTTTCCTGCCCTTCCGGCAGTATGCCTGCTGCTGGCCGGGCAGCATTATTGCTGGTTTCCTGTTCCCTTAGAATTTCGGGCCCAAGGCCCAAACCAAGGCGCACCCACCGTGGATCGGGCAACTGCCCGCGTGCTTGTTCCACGAGCGCCGGCAGGGTTTCAAGGGTTGCCCGGTTGAACAACCAAGCCTCTTTGCCGTCGGCCCCCGTGATGCGTTCCAGCGCAATGCGCCCTCGCTGGGATGCAAACCATGTGTAGCGCACGCCTGCCGGGTCGTTAGGAACCTCGGCGCCATACAAGAACCCAGCACGCTGGAAGACAAACGCCAGTTGCCGTGCCAGCATCGGCCCTCGGGTGACCCAAAGGCGGGGAGAAATCCCTGTGCTGTCGAGGCAGCTTGCCGCTTCCACGAAGTCGCGGCGGGCAATCGCATCGCGGAGTGATTTTAGCGTCATTTCCGGTGTTCGGCGCCCTTCCACGAAGTTGCCCGTGGGTTTGGTACCTTGAGATTCGCGACGCAGGCGAAAGACTTCGCGGCGCATATCAGGGATCGATTTCACGGTTTCCGGGCTAAATCTCCAACCGTCTCCCGGGATATGACGTAAAGCGATTCTGAAATCATCAGACGAAAACAGAACAACTTCCTGCGACGTTGTCGTTTCCGGCAACGAATTGTGCGAAAGGTCGAAATGGTCGAGAATTTCTCCCATGTGAACCGCTGCCAGACCCAACATCATCGCGTCGCCCTGATACAGGGTGTTGTCGAGGCAACGGGTAGCGGCCGACAGAAGGTCTGGGCGGTGATCGAGCCCCTCTAGGGCAAAGTAAAATGTTTCCAGCATTTGTCGGGGCGTGATTCGGCCAAGCAACGGATCTTCCATGCTCGGAAATGCCGTGCCCGCAGACAGATCTACGGTCTGTGGCCATCCGTGCAGGCGCGGAGCACCCACTACCAGAACGACCAACAGCATGACCACCAACCGATAGCACATGCTTCTCATAGACGCGAACTCCCTAGGGCCGGGTTTTCCGGCTGCCAACAGGCTAAGCTCAAGCCGCTTCCAAAAGAAAGATCGGGTCCGCAGGCACTTTCGTGCCCTGCTCACAGGGCCTCTCAATCTGCAAGGATCAGTCGGTGCTTCCCCAATCGCTTGTGAAATTCACAGATTCACACGTTGGGTTATTGGGGGGAACCAGCAGTACTCTGGCCGTGTTGATGGTTGCCTGTCCTTGGAAGTTGTGGTTCCATGGTCTTGTCCGGAGATTCAGGAATTGCTCCGGTTCAATGACACCAATACCCACAAGGCCGTACCTCTCATGGCACGATTTTTATCACTGTTTGCGCTAGCATTCGCGATCTCTGCACCAGAGGCGCGCGCTGCCAAGGTTCTTGTCATTACAGGCGACGAATACCACGCTTGGAAGCAGACCGCGCCATTCATTAAGGACTTGCTTGCCAAAGCTGGTCATACGGTCGAAGTGACCGAAACACCGTCAAAGGACCTGACACCTGAGAACCTCAAGCGGTTCGATGTTCTGGTGCTCAACTACCGCAACACCCCCAAGGGGGCCAAAGACAATCCTGCCAGTGTTTGGTCCAATGAAAACAAGCAGGCATTCCTCGACGCCATTCAAGGTGGCAAGGGCTTGTACGTGTACCACTGGGCCTCTTCAGCCTTCACGACGGATTCGGCCATCGATAAGCAATATGAGCGCGCTCTGGCAGGCGGTTGGCGCAAGCAGGGCAACCATGGCAAGCCCCATGCTTTCTCCGTAACAGTTCGCAAAGACCACCCGGTGACTGCTGGAGTCACTGAATTCATGCACGGCCCTGACGAGCTTTACCAAAACTCGGTGATGTTCCCGGAAAGCACAGTTTTGGCCACGGCGTTTGCTGATTCCAAGATCGATCCCAAGAATTCTGGCAAGCACGAACCTGTGGTGTGGATTGCCCAGTATGGCAAGGGCCGCGTGGTTGAAAACGTACTGGGGCACGATGTCGCAGCCATGCAGGGAGCGCCTTTCCAAAAACTGCTGGTGCAGGGCGTGTCTTGGGCTGCTGGCACTGCCAAGTAGCACGTCCGTTTAATTTTCAATCTCCAGCCCAGGTCGAATACCTTGGGCTGGAGCCATGGTTTGATGGGTGCTTTCCCTAAGAATCTGTTGGCAACAAATCGCTTTGATAATCATTAACTTAATGCAACCCCCGCCTTGCTTTTAATTAATCTGCCACATTTGTATTGCAGTATAATGCGAGTGCGATGTCGTTGTTTGTGCTAATATAATCTTGGCCATAGAAAGCATTGAAATGTTGCTGGGAAATGCGAAATTGTAGCGAAAAGTGCCATGTAAATCATGGGACAGCATCATTGAGGTGCAAGAATCTGTTTGGCTTGCGTTAGTTGTTTGACAGGTTTGGCGGTCGTGCGGGGATTGACGACAATTTTGAGAAGATGCGTCTAATCCTTGCTTGACCACGTGCCAATCGGGAACAAATATTGATGATACGACCGAGGTTGGGGAGCAGGGATTTATTCCCGCGGTATCCAGGAGTCTTACACATGGCGGTGCCATTTCTGATTCGTGTTGGTGCGGGTGCATTTCTCATGGGGGGCATGGCGTTCCTCCTGATTCCGGGTTCATCACCCGCTCAAGGGTTTAGGCCAGCCATGCCGCCACGCCCAGCACCCCCCGGTCCACTTCGTCCTCCCATTACGATTGGAAGCATAACTAGCTTGGGCCAACAGGGTGGCGTTGGCCAGCAGGGCAACCAGGGCGGAAACCAGCAGGGCGGATTTGGCGGCCAACAGGGTGGCGGCCAGCAAGGCGGATTTGGTGGCCAACAAGGTGGCGGCTTTGGCGGTCAGCAAGGTGGCCAAGGCGGATTCGGTGGCGGCTTTGGCGGCGGCCAGGGCGGTTTCGGCGGCGGCCAAGGTGGCTTTGGCGGCGGTCAGGGCGGCTTTGGTGGTGGCCAAGGCGGTTTTGGAGGAGGCGGTGGTGGCTTTGGTGGTGGCGGTGGTGGTTTTGGCGGAGGCGGTGGTGGCGGTGGTGGTGGTGTCAGCGACCCATTCGGTGGTTACATACCGGGAAATATCGTTCGGCCTAATGCAATCGGTGGCCCATTCAACGTGATTCCGATCCCACCCGGCACCTACATTGGTGGAACTGGCTTTGGCGGTAATCAGGGATTTGGCGGCGGCGGCCAGTTTGGTGGCGGCGGTGGTGGTTTTGGCGGTGGCCAAGGTGGATTTGGTGGCGGGCAAGGCGGCTTTGGTGGCGGCCAAGGTGGCTTTGGCGGTGGCCAAGGCGGCTTTGGTGGCGGTCTGTTTGGCCAAGGTGGCTGTGGTGGCGGGCAAGGCGGCTTCGGCGGTGGTCAATTTGGCCAGGGCGGCGGCTTTGGTGGCGGACAAAAGGGCTTTGGTGGCAACGGCGGGACTGGTGTTTGATCCCGTTGTCTTGCCTAGGTCCATGATCTGAATAAGAAAAGAAGCCGGTTGATGAAAACCGGCTTCTTTTATTTAGAATAGTAGTCATCACAACACCAGCGAGTTTATCCCAGTTTCGGCAAAGCTGCCGGACTGGGTTTTTTGTTTTTATCGACTCCCAAGCGATCGCTCACGGTCCCTATTACATCTATCTGGCACACCTACAAGCTAATGATGGCAGCCTTTGACAGTCTTTCTTACACTGACCTTGAATGCTCAATTACGAATCGGTGGATTGCAGGCTGTGACGATACCGCCTGAATTTATCGCAACGACACGACGTGGTGCCATGATGAACCGTACGATTCCTTGCGTGGTGATTCTGATCTCTTCCATTGCTACGGGTTGGGGGATGGCTCAGGATCTGCTTGTTTTCAAAGATATATCCCCGCAAAAATACGATATTAAGGCTCGCGCCAGCCAAATTGATCCCCGCGCCCAACCACATCCTGAAATCGGATTTGTCTTCGAAAAGGATGGCAAACCCGCAGACGTTGAAAATGCCACCGTCGATACCCGTGTGAAACCTCAGGGGAAACTGGTCATCTGGCTCATGGGGCACAATGCCCAGCTTTTCGACCGTCTGGCAGGCTATGGATTGCACGCCATTCAGGTACATTACGCCAATGGATGGTTTGGAACCTTTGGTAAAGAACCGCCGCCCGCGGATCCGTTGTTTCTGGGCAAAATCCGTCTTGAGGCCGCTACCGGCGAGGACTTTTCCGATGTGGTCTCCATCCCCCGGCCAGATGGGATGAAGGAGCGGGCACTGCAGTTTGTCAAACACTTGGCCAAAAGCAATCCGCAGGGGAAATGGGATTTCTTTATCTCTGCCGATGGCAACGACCTGCGCTGGGACCGCGTGATTGTCGCGGGAAGTTCCCACGGTTCCACCACCGCTGCGCGCTTTGCCATTCACCAGAAAGTGGATCGCGTGGTCATGTTCTGTGGCCCGCGCGATCAGTATGAATCGTGGCAGGAATTACCCTCTGCTACGCCATCCAACCGCTTCTTTGGCTTCAGTCATGTCCTCGATGGAGGATGGAAGGGCGACCATTACTGCCGTTCATGGATTCTGCTAGGGCTGAACAGGCATGGCCCTCTTGTCAATGTGGATAAAAACAAAACTCCGTATGGCAACAGCAGACGCTTGATTACCGATGCCGATGTGAAAAACGACGACAAACGCGCTCATAGCGCCGTCACGCCCGGTGGTGCGGCTGTCAAGGATGCCAATGGGAAGTACATTCATGAAGATGTGTGGCGTTACCTCTTCAACCATCCAGTCGAGAAGACGGGTGAGGCAACCGCTGCTGAGAACGATTGTAAAATGATCCTGCGATCCAAACAATAATCAACACTTCTTGTTGATTTGACTCGCCTATCATTCTTCTGACTGGAATGCATTTTTCACAGGGCAATCATGGCGCATCATTCACTATTTGATTTCTCCCAACCGGGCGCTACCAACCTTTGGCGAGCTGTTAATGATGGCGTGATGGGCGGAGTATCGTCGGGGATGGCAGGCATCACCAGTACGGGAACATTACTGTTTTCTGGCACAATTTCGCTGGCAAACAATGGAGGTTTTGCTTCCATCCGCACAAATTCGTTTGAATTTCAACTGTTTCCTTCCGATTCCTTTCAGGTGCGCATGCGCGGCGATGGCCGCGTCTATTCCATGAATCTTTACATCCGCCAGCAGCTGAGGGCCTTTTCCTATCGGGCCATGCTACCCTCCATTCCCAATGAATGGACCGAGACTAGGTTGCCTTTGGGGCAATTTGTCGCCACTCAGTTTGGTAGGCCTGTGGCGGGTGCGGGGCGTGTCGACCCGGCTGAAATCGCCAGCATCGGTTTCATGCTGGCGGACGCGAAACAAGGGACGTTCTGCTTGGAGGTTGAATCGATTGGTGTTGTGTAGCCCAATGGTTATCCATTATAATACATTTTATTTCAGCGCGTACTGTTTGAAGAAATTCCACAGAAGATCATTGGCGGAGACACTCCGAACCGATTTGCCGATGAATGGAACCGGTGGTGCTTGCCCGGGCCAGGTATGCCCGCCGTCCTTGATGGTGATCAGCACCACTTCAGATGGCCCTTTTCCGTTTTTGTAGGTTTCACGCGTCACAGTCAGGTCGTCGGGTTTCTGGCTGATGATTTCTGTTTTGGCGGTGGCATCGCATCCGTTCAGTTTGACCCAGATGCGGACCGAGTCTTCAACCCCTTTCAGTTTCATAAATGGCGGGGCCTTGCCACCCGACATATCAAAAGGAATAATTGAGTCGCTTGAGCCGTGAAAATGGATCACCGGTACCGGCCTGCTTGGTTTGCATTCGTCGATGGCTATGGTGCCCGCCACGGGTGCGATAGCTGCAATCCGGTCGGACAATTCCGATGCCAAGCGGTAGCACATCATGCCACCATTGCTCATGCCGCAGGCATAGATACGTTTTGTATCCACATGGGCGACCGTGTTCAGGTCGTCGAGAAGGGTCCCTATGAAGGCGACATCGTCTGGTTTGCCTTGTGCCATGGCCCCCCTCAATCCACCGGCATTCCACGTGAGGAACCGGCCTGTTCCCGTGCCGCTAGGGTACACAACAATAAAACCTTCCTGCTCGGACTTTTTGTTGAGGCCTGAAAACCAGACCATCATGGGGCCATCCATGGCGGCACCGTGCAGGGCCAGAAGAACGGGTGCAGGCTTGGTGGGGTCGATGTTCTTGGGCACATGCACCAGATAAGTTCGCTTGAGGGTTCCTGAAGTAACGAAACGGGTATGGTCCCCTGGCTGGAGGCGCTCGGGTGCGGCCATGGCGAATAGAAGCAGGGCTTGAAGCGGGATCATGGTGCTGCACTTTCATCAAAAACGATCAGGCGTGGTGCGAGGCAACCCATGCCCTCATAGGTTGATCAGGCGACGCCAGTTATGATCAAGATACTGTTGGCGCTTTAATTCGGGAAACAGTGAATCGTTCTAAATAGGGAGCCTGTAGTGAAGAAAGTGTTGAACGTTGGCGGCGGGTCCAAAAGCATCGCGCTTCCTCCACAGTATGCGGCCTTCGAGCATCTCTTGCTCGATATCGATCCGAAAGGGCAGCCCGATATCGTGTGTGATGCCCGCCAGCTTTCCGGGTTGCCGGCGGCCCAGTTCGACGCGGTGTACTGCTCGCATAATTTGGAGCATTACTACCGGCACGATGTGCCCCGGGTTTTGGCTGGCATCTTGCATGTGATGAAGGACGGTGGTTTTGTGCAGATACGGGTACCAGATCTGACCGAATTGATGCGAGTGACGGTTTCGCAAGGGCTGGATGTGGATGATGTGCTTTACACATCAC
>Ga0114972_10004076_pt1 | contig 10870 bp, 9 predicted proteins | sample M_140807_EF_Meta_FD_87354 | JGI IMG/M metagenome (GOLD analysis project Ga0114972, IMG submission 87354) | Freshwater microbial communities from Lake Montjoie, Canada to study carbon cycling - M_140807_EF_MetaG | ecosystem: Environmental > Aquatic > Freshwater > Lake | place: Lake Montjoie... | reverse complement strand
TCGTTACTCGACGCTACCGGCAGCGATCGCGCTGGGGTTGACTTGCATAGGGATTCTCTTTGCATGGTCGGAGGGATTGCGAACGTGGTTCGCAAAATTGCTGAGAATCCCCCAGGATAGCTTTTCGCAAAATCAAGCATCTCTCTTGCGGATCCTTGCTAACAACACCGAACATGGACGTCCCATGGAAGGCGCACTTTCGACCCTCGCAAAGTTCCATGCAAATGCCGACATGCGAAAACGGCTCCTGATCGCTCGCAATGAGATCGAAAAGGGCTCCCAGGAGTGGGATGCGATCCGGTCGGTTGGCTTACTGACTGCCCCCCAGCAAGAGGCTTTGCAAGGCCAATCGAAAAAGGAACAAGCCTGGGTGCTGCGCAAACTAGCTCAGTCCCTCAGCACGCATGAACATTATCGATGGGGTTGGTTGCAGTCGATCCTCCATCCTATAGTCCTGATCGCCTTCGGTCTGTTCGTCCTCGCGGTCAGCTATGCGTTCCTGGAAAGCTTGTACTCGATCGTCTCAGAACTCGCTCAGGACACTCGTTGGAGATAAAGCGATGCTCATGCATAAATTACCACGATCAAGCACCCGACATCAAACAACGCGGCATGACACAACACGGAATCGCCGAGGATTGATGCAGCTGGAAATCGTCGTGTCGGCATTTCTTCTAGCTGCCTTGATCTCTTGCTTGGTGGGCATGAACTATCGATTGCTTGCCGTTGCAAAAGACACCAAGCACTACCAATTGGCGCTTCATGAAGCTGCTAACCAGATCGACCTGCTGACCGCAGGCGGCTTGGACGACCTCGATGCTCGGCTCGAGAAAATCACACTGCCCGAGGAGGTCCTGCAGGCTCTACCGGGCGGAAAAATCAATGTCCAAAAAATCGATGATCAGAGCGGCACCAAGGTCGTCGTGCGGATCGGATGGGAACGACCCGGCGAGCCTGCTCTGGTCGAACTGACCGGCTGGGTATCGACCAAGGAGAAGAGGCCATGAGAAGACAAGGCAAAAATAGGATTCGACGAGACGGCTCGATGCTCATTGAGCTCTGCTTGAACATGGCTGCAGCGTCGATGGTCATGCTCCTGGGGGTGACCCTCATCGAACGCTCCATGCATTGGACACAATCGATGCAAAAGCTAACTAATCTGCAACGTGAACTGAGCCTGCTAGCCGCTGACTGGCGAGCCGATTTCTCAAAAGCGCAACGCGTTGACTTTCAGTCCGGCAATCGGGTCGTCCTTTCCATGCCCGGCAAAGACATTGTCTATGAATCCAAAGACAACCAAGTTCAGCGACGGTGCGAACTAAAGGAGCCTCTGGAGGCCAAACCCTCCGCTCCAGAAAACTACGTTCTGGGTGTCGACTACCTAGCTACCTTCGAATCCCCCTACCTAATTGTCCGAGCCACCAATCCAGCCGGCGAAACCGTAGGCACGCGACTTCGAGTCCTCGGCAAACCCTCTGATCAACGGTACCGCATCCTGGAGGACCTGCCATGAGAAGAGCAAGAAGAACCAAACGATCTGGAGCAATCCTGATCGTCGCTCTAGTCGCGGTGGCCATCTTCACCAGCTTGGCCGCCACCAACATCCGCTCTGTTCTGCGGCATCGCCAAGGGGTCAAGTCCGAACGGGACTTGATCCAAACCCAACTACTGTGCGATGCCGGTTGCGATCGAGCCGTTACCCAGTTCACCGAGGATCCAAGCTATTCCGGTGAGCTATGGCTCGACAAGCAAGACCCCAGCTCGGGTGTGGGAATGAAAGTCGCTATCGAGATCCTGCGCCAAGATGGCAAGGTAATCGCTAGCATCCAAGCCTCGATGGATGGCCGCGGCCACCATCCATCGAGGATCCAACGCACAAGACGCATTGTGTTGAGCGAAAATCCTTAGATTCAAATACGAACCTTTTCCAAGAGATATTCATCGTCCATTTAGGAGCTACTGCCATGTCGAAATCGATCGTCTGCTACAGGACTTACGGCTCATCGAGCCGCCGATACAACCAACGAGCCTTTACTCTTGTGGAATTGCTGGTCGTCATCGCGATCATTGGAATCCTCGTCGGGCTCTTGTTGCCGGCGGTCCAAGCGGCCCGCGAGGCCGCTCGGCGCATGTCGTGTGCCAACAACATCAGCCAAATCGGATTGGCTATGCACAATTTCGAATTCGCCGCCGAGCATCTTCCAAGCGGCACGGTCAACGACTCCGGACCGATCCGAAACGAACCGATCGGCAATCACATGAGTTGGACCGTCAAGATCATGCCCTACCTTGAGCAAAGCTATCTCTACAAATCGATCGACCAGACCAAGGGAGTGTACGATCCGGCGAATGCCCAAGCTCGGCAAACACAACTGGCCGTCTATGCTTGCCCCTCCTATCCATTGAGCGCACGCTTTGGTGTCGATAGCGTGGATATCGGCTCTACCACTTATGGAGCCTGCTACTCGGGCACCGAAGTCCCACTGGACAAAGACAACGACGGCGTGTTCTATCTTGGGAGCAGGATCAAGTTCAGTGACATCGGCGATGGTTCGTCGAACACCGTTTTCTTAAGCGAAAAGATCTCTGAACAAGGGGATCTTGGATGGATGTCCGGAACGCGCGCGACGCTGCGCAACGGAACGATGGATCCTGTCAAAAAGAACTTCAAGTTGGTAACATCGGACCTGACTTCGAACCCCGACAACGGCAGCTTGGTCATGGGTGGATTTTCTTCCTTCCACACATCTGGTTGCAATACTCTTTACGGAGATGGGGGGGTTCGTTTCCTATCAGCGAGCATCGATCCGATTGTCTTAAAATCTCTTTGCACCCGCAATGGCGGGGAGTTGACCACCACCTACGACTGGTAGAGATATGGTGGGGCAAAAAGATGTTAGGGCAAAAAAATGGTGGGGCAAAAAAATAGCAGGGTAAAAATATAGTGGGAAAGTTGATCGCCGAATTGGGATCAGCGGTCGATTAGCGATTATCAGCGGTCCGGATTTTTTCTGAAGGGCCAACGTGAAATTGCTGGGCCGGTCCAAAAACTTGGCCAAAACACCTTGCCATCGCCCCCCGATTTGCGTCCAATTGGGGCTTGGAAATCCCAGCAAGTCAAGTTCACCGAAGTCGAGTCCTCCCATGGGTTTAGAAAGTCTTTTTTCTCTGGAAAACCGCGTCGCTGTCGTTGTGGGTGGGACCGGAGCACTTGGCGGCGCGATGGCAAACGCCTTGGCGTCGGCAGGAGCCAGCGTCGCGGTCCTTGGCCGAAACGCACAGCGAGGGATGGAGCGAGCCGAGGACATCCGTCGAGAGGGGGGCGAAGGGATCTTTGTGTCAGCCGACGCCATGGATCGCGATTCGCTGACCAAGGCCTGCGACCATATCGAAAACTCCATGGGACCGATCGATATTTTGGTCAACGCCGCCGGGGGGAACCAAGCCGCAGCGACCCTGCAACCCGGAGACGACTTTTGCGAATTATCGCTCGATGCGTGGAAGGATGTCTTCGACCTGAATTTGATAGGAGGCACGGTGCTGCCTAGCCAAGTCTTCGGCGAATCGATGCTCTTGAGAAACACCGGCAGCATCATCAACATCGCTTCGATGTCGGGCATCGTGCCCCTGTCCCGCGTGGTGGCTTACTCGGCAGCCAAAGCCGCAGTCATCAATTTCACGCAGTTTCTGGCACGCGAATGGGCGCCGCGCGGCGTGCGTGTCAACTGCATCAGCCCCGGCTTCTTCCCGGCCGATCAAAACAAAAACCTCCTCTACAACGCCGACGGGAGCCTTGCTCCTCGCGGCCAACAGATCATTTCTCACACCCCAATCGCTCGATTCGGATACGCACACGAACTGGCCGGGCCCGTGGTCTTCCTGGCCTCCTCGACCGCTTCGTCGTTCGTCACCGGTCATAACCTAGTCGTCGATGGCGGCTTCTCGTCAACAACAATTTAACTAACCCTTACTCCTTACTCCTTACTCACTAGAAAAAAAACTATGGCGAAACTCGCGATTCGAAACGATGCTTGTGCTCTGGACTTCCTCTCCTTGGGTGCGTTGGTCCATCGGCTAGACCCAGGAATCATCCCGTTTCGCAAAGCTCGTGGTTTCGATGTCCATGTCTCGGGCGGAGAATACAACGTCGCTGCCAACCTCTCGGACTGCTTTGGACTCAGCACCGCAGTAGCCACGGCGATGGTCAATTACGGCATCGGTGAACTGGTCCAAACCCGGGTCAAGGAGATGGGTGTAAAGCCCTACTACAAGTTCTTCGAGCACGACGGCGTGCGAGGCCCAAACATCGCTACGGTGTATAGTGACCGGGGCCAAGGAGTCCGACCACCGGTGGTCTACTACAATCGAGCCAACGAGGCCGGAGCGATGCTCAAGCCGGGCGATTTCGACTGGAAATCGATCTTCGCAAACGGAGTTCGATGGTTCCACTCCGGAGGTATTTTCGCAGCCCTATCGAACACGACCTCGGAACTGATCATCGAAGGCATGCAAGCTGCCAAAGCTGCCGGCTGCGTCACCTCGTTCGATCTGAACTACCGCGCCAAGATCTGGGCTGCCATCGGCGGACTTGCCAAAGGCCAAGAAATGGTCGGCAAGATTGTCAAGCACGTCGATGTCCTGGTGGGTAACGAAGAAGACCTCCAAAAGAGCTTGGGCATCCAAGGCCAAGACGTCGAGCACAAGTCCGAGCTCGACCCCGAGGCATTCTTTGCCATGATCGACAAGACGATCGAGAAATTCCCGAACGTGAAGATGGTTGCCACGACCCTGCGAGAAGTCCGTTCCACGAACCGACACGACTGGGCAGCGGTCCTTTGGTACGACGGCAAACGCTATGTCAGCCCTACGATGCAACTCGATGTCATCGACCGCATCGGTGGTGGCGACGGTTTTGCTGCTGGTCTTATCTACGGTATGCTGGCTGGTAAAGAGCCAGAACAAGCTCTTCGACTCGGCTGGGCCCACGGTGCTCTGCTCACCACCTTCCCAGGCGATACGACCATGGCCAAACTGCCAGAAGTCGAAGCCTTGACCAAGGGTGGTTCGGCTCGCGTGCAGCGCTAAGCTAGAATTTCGCGAACGACTTTGCCGGCCACATCCGTCAAACGGAATGGCCGGCCATGGTGTTGATAAGTCAATCGCTCGTGATCCAGGCCCATCAAGTGCAGGATCGTCGCGTGCAGGTCATTGATGTGCACGCGTTGGTCGACGCCGTAGTATCCAAAATCGTCCGTCACGCCGTGCGTGATACCGCCCTTGACTCCACCACCGGCCATCCACATGCTAAATCCATGGTGGTTGTGCTCCCGTCCATCGCCATTCTGAGCGTGCGGGGTTCGACCGAACTCGCCGCCCCATAACACCAGGGTATCGTCCAAGAGTCCGCGCCTTTTCAGATCACTCAGCAGACCCGCAATCGGTTTGTCGCTTACGCGGCAACGATCCTTCAGACCATTTGCAATACCATTGTGATGGTCCCAGCCTCCCAAGGAAACTTGGACAAACCGCACCCCGGCCTCGCTAAATCTCCTTGCCAACAAACACTGCCTACCGAATTCATCGCTCAGCGGCTGACCGATCCCGTACAGATCGAGAGTCTCTTGGGACTCACCCGAGATATCGACCAGCTTGGGTGTCTCGGTTTGCATCCTGAATGCCAATTCAAACGACTCGATCACCCCTTCCATTTGCTGATCGCTCTGAAGCCTTTGCAGTTGCCGTCGATTCATCGATTGAATCAGATCGATCCGCTGACGTTGAATCTGCGCGGGTGACTGAGTATCGCTCAAATGCCTGATCGGGGACTTCGTTCCGGTCCCCAGTTCCTGAATCGCAGTTCCTTGATGGATCGCCGGCAAAAATGCGCTCGAGTAGTTCCGTTCGCCTTCTTGGGGGAGGATCGTGATGTACGAGGGAAGTTGCTGATTCTCGGTCCCAAGTCCATACGAAAGCCAGGATCCCATCGAAGGAACCACATCGAAAAGGTTTCCAGTATGAATCTGACGGATCGCCAGTGGATGGTTCGGGCTGTCGGCATGGACGGCTCGCAGCACACATAGATCGTCGGCATGAGCGGCGGAGAGAGCAAGCATCTCGCTCATCATCAATCCGCATTGCCCTTGCGGCTTAAAGCCCGCGATTGGACCGAGCAATTTGGTCTGCTCCAATCCGACCGTCGCTTCGGTATCCGGAAGTTTATACGGCAAGGCTTGCCCGCTACGTTTCTCCAGTTCCGGCTTCGGATCGAAAAGATCCATTTGGGACGGACCGCCGGACATGAACAAAAACAGCACCCGCTTGGCCTTGGCCGGAAAATGGGTCGGCTTGGGAACAAGTGGCCGCGTCGGATCAGACACCGCTGGGTCTGCAAACACTGGGTTGGCGAAAACTGGGTTCTGCTGCAAGAGGGCGTCGAGGGCCAGACCACCGAAGCCGCAGCAAGTCGTTTGCAAGATCTCTCGACGCGTCAAATCATTCATAGAACAAAAACTCGTTGGATCCTAGGATCGCATGGCATAGTTCAGCCCAAGCCGACACGGCCGCTTGCTCATCGCTCAGATTCCCTGAGACCCCATAGGCTTCCTTGCAGGTTTTCAGGAACTCTAGCACCGATTTGAATTCTTCATCGTCCTTACCCGCATCGTCGCGGATCGCTGTGTGGTCCGGTGCGCGGCAGTAAGCGGCCGCAACCACTTGCCGATAGCGTTCCGCTTGGTCGTCAGGGACTTTTGCTATCCAGTGCTCGGCCATCTTGCGAGCTTGTTCTTTCATCAGCGGTGCGTTGATCAAATACAAGGCTTGGGTTGCGACCGTTGTATTGGCACGCTGACCGGTGATGTCGTTTGGGTGCGGAAAGTCAAACACGCTGAGGATCTCCAGATCCCCCGAGGGACGCTCTCGCTTGTAGGGCAGATAGATCGACCGACGGTTGCGCACCTTCGGATCGATTTTGCCCACCCAGGTCGGCGGGTTGACGTTGCCACCTAGACCCGCGATGTTTCCCTCCAGATGCAATCCCAGGCTCGGGCCACCTCGGCCTAGATCTAGCTGGGCGCTTAGAGTCAAAATCGCATCGCGAATCGATTCTGCGGTCATGCGTCTGCGGGGCATGTGCCATAGGAGCCGATTGTCCGGGTCGATCGATGCGAATTGAGGATCATGGCTCGATGCCATTCGATAGGTTTGCGAGAGAACTAGATGCTTAATAGTCTTTTTCAACGACCAACCGTCTTCGATGCGCATGCGATTGGCAAGAAAATCGAGAAGTTCCGGGTGCGAAGCCGTCTCGCCATGGACACCGAAGTAATCGACCGTTCGCACGAGCCCTTGCCCGAAAAGCTCTTTCCAAATTCGATTGACCAGCACTCGAGGTGTAAGTGGGTTTAACGCATCGGTGAGCCATTGGGCCAACTGCAATCGACCACTCTGATTTTCCGGGATTTTAGGCTCTTGCGAGACGGTTATTGCTCGCACGAATCCTCGCGGAATCGAATCTCCAAGCGATTGAAAATCGCCTCGCTTGTAGATGCGACAGTCAGCGGGATCAGGTATTTCGGCCACGGCCAAAGCCGTCTGCTTGTCGGGTCTTGCGGACTCGAGCCGTTGATCGATCGCCGCGAGCTCTCGCTGAATCTCGGTAGCTCGGGGATGGTTGGTGCTTCTGGGGCTACCGCTGTAGAACTGCAAGGCGATGTTCGGTTGGTCTTTGTCACCGCGATCGACCGCATGAGAGTGATTGATCCCCGAGCCGGTCCAGTTGGGCATTGTGCACTTGGCGTAGACGGTTCTGCCCGTATGAGCTTGGGTGCCTTGGGTGCTCCCGAGTTGGCAGTTTGAAAAATCCTCGGTGAAGATCGACTTGGAATCGGACGCCAGGGCAACGGACAAATCGTCGATTGCACCGCCGAAACGGCCTGTGAATGCCCAGGAGGTGATATGAAGTTGGATTGGGCCTGAACCATCGCCGGTGTATTGAAAGGACGCTGGAGAAAAAGACTGCGAGTCTGCTTGGGCCGTCCAAGCTCCGGGGTTGAGGGTGTGATAAGCCAGTACCGAGGCGTCGGCTCGAAGGACTTGAACGACGAGCCCATCGGTGGCTTGGGTGGCCTGGCCTGCGTCGCTCCAAACCGAGGGCCCTGCGAGGAACGAGACATGGTACTCGACACCCGTTTGGTTCGCATCGATGTTTTGCGTACTGGTGATCGCGTTGGCTTGGTCATCCTCGATCTTTTTCGTAAAGCGGGTCTGAGCATCCTGCTTGATCAGGCCATCGAGTTCCTTGGTGAGTTGTTGTTTCTTTTCCGAAAGCTCAGCGGCCAGTCGTTCGTAGGCGGCTTGATCGTCGGGCGTAATAGGCAATGGGATATGAGAAATCTGGCTCCAGACCCCAGGACCATCGTAGCTGGTTGTTTTGGTGCTATGAAAGATGCCGGCCAAGGCGTAGTAGTCAGCAGTCGGGACCGGATCGAATTTGTGATCGTGGCAACGGGCGCATGCGAGCGTTTGTCCGAGGAATGTTCTGCCGATCTTATCGATCTGGTGGTCGACCACATCGGCCGCTAGTTGTCCTTTGATATAGTTTTGAAGCGTCCAAGGTCCGATGGCCAGGAAGCCGGTAGCAACGATTAGTTCGCGATGCTCTCGCTGTTCGTGGCACTCGAGCAGATCTCCTGCGATCTGCTCCTGGATAAAGCGATCCAGCGGTTTGTCGGCGTTGAACGCTTCGATCACATAATCGCGGTACCTCCAAGCCTCACGCACCAGCACATCGCCCTGGATATCCGCAAGGTCGGCATAGCACGCCAGGTCCAGCCAATGCCTACCCCAGTGGTCACCAAAGGCTGGGGAGTTGAGCAATCGATCCACGACCTTTTCATGGGCTCGCTCGGAGGGGTCCTTCAAGAAGTCATCGAGTTCGGCTTGGGTCGGTAGCAGCCCGGTCAGATCGAGAGTGACGCGACGGAGCCACACATTGCGAGGGGCTTGAGCGACAGGTCGCAGTCGAGCGTTTTGAAGTTTTTCCAAGATGAATGCGTCGGCGTGATCCAGGCACCATGAGGAATCCCAAGTCGCGGGAATCGAGGGTTGCAAGATCGGTTGCAGAGCCCAGAGCTTGGCTGGGTCGATCGCGGGTCGTTTTGTTTCGCGATGGTCCGGGGCACCTTGGGCGACCCATTGTTCGAGGATCGCGATCTCCGCGTCGGGGAGTTTTTCGTCCGGGGGCATTTGGTATTCATCGTATCGGATGGCCGAGATCAGAAGGCTTTCGTCTGGTTTGAAGGGAACCAGCGCGGGCCCATCGGTACCACCTTGTTGCCAACCGGATTTCGAGTCGAGGACCAGGCCACCTTTGGCTTTGCCTGCGGCGTGGCTGTGGCAACTCAGGCAGCGTTTCTCGAGGATCGGCAAGGCTTGTTTGACAAAAAACTCGTCGGGATCGTCGGCACAAGAGAACCTCGGCGCACAGAGGGCTGCGATCGAGGCGAGCAGGAGAGTTAAGGTAGATTTTTGATCGTTTATCGACATGCGATTAGGAGATGAGGGTATCAAAGACGCGGTGGTTTTCCAGCATCGCAGCCGGGATATCGGCGGGGGTCGCACCGTCTTCCATCAGGCACCAGCCTGTGAAGCCTTTGGCCGAGCAGGCTTTGAGTTTCTTGAAGAGCGCGTGCCATGGGTAATCGACTTTACCGGGTCGCAGATCGTGGATATGGACCGTTCCGATCCAGGAGGCCAGGGCATCGAAGTTGGCATCGAAGCCTGCACCGTTTAGATCTGTGGGGTTGCAGTTCCAGCACACGACGACACTTGGGTGATCGGCCAGTTCCATGATCCGTTTCATGTTAGGGATTTCCTGAGTCCCTTTGCCGTGGACTTCGAGCCGAATTTGCTGGTTGGCTTTGGCTGCATACTCGCCGACGATGTGCAGGGACTTGCCTATCTGTTCGAGGGTTTTTTCGACAGGGACATTTTCGGGGAGTCCATTCGGGCGAACTTTCACACCGCTGCCACCGAGCTCGGCCGAGAGGTCGATGAAGGCTTTGGTTTCGTCGATATTTTTCTGCACGGTGGCGGGGTTGGTAGCATGGTATTCGCAAGCGCTACCGAGTCCGACGAGGGCGACAGGTGAATCGGCGAATCGCTTTTTGGCTTCGGCTCTTTGGGGGGCGTTCAAGCTCGGTTCGACACCGTGTTTGTGGGTACTGCGCAGTTCGACGCCGGCATAGTTGGTTTGTTCGCAGACCTTGAGGAGTTCAGCGAGAGGGTAGTCTTTACCCCACTGGTAGGTAACGAGTCCGAGTTTCAGTGGGGTGGCCGTTGGCAAGGCGGTCGAGGCTAGGAGGTTGTGTTCAAGCCAGAGGGTAGCCACGGCGCTGGCACTCGACAGGGCTAGGAAGTTTCTCCTCGAGGGCAGGGGATTCATGGATAGCGGATCGTGGGACATAGCGAATCCATCAAAGAGAGGATGAGCGGTTAGGGATCGAAAACAAACTGCGATAATAAACTGCGATAAAGGTATACGAAGTGGGGGTCGGCGCGTGCCTGGTGGGTCACTCCCCTGTGAAAAGGTCCTGAAGGTCGAGTATTGCTTGGGGCGCGATCAAGGGTGAAATGGTTTCAGGCGGCGAGGCGACCCGATAGGATTTGTAGGCGGTACTTTCGGGATTGCGGAGGATGTGCACACATTGATTTAGGCAATCGACGATCCAGTATTCTGGGATACCGTCTGAGGCGTAAAGAGGTCGTTTGATTTCGAGGTCTTTAGCCAGAGAGGAGTCGGCCACTTCGATCGCAAGTTGGACAAGAGCAGATTGAGGATGTTTGGTTCGGTAGCGTCCTCGACGAACCC
>Ga0114972_10004071_pt1 | contig 10875 bp, 6 predicted proteins | sample M_140807_EF_Meta_FD_87354 | JGI IMG/M metagenome (GOLD analysis project Ga0114972, IMG submission 87354) | Freshwater microbial communities from Lake Montjoie, Canada to study carbon cycling - M_140807_EF_MetaG | ecosystem: Environmental > Aquatic > Freshwater > Lake | place: Lake Montjoie... | reverse complement strand
TACACCTACCTCGAGTAGCCCGCCCTCGAGTCGGCCGCCCTCGAGTCGGCCGCCCTCGAGTCGGCCGCCCTCGAGTCGGCCGCCCTCGAGTCGGCCGCCCTCGAGTCGGCCGCCCTAGAGTAGGCCGCGCAGCCGCGCGCCGTCGTAGAAGGATTCGTCCAGCACGAGGCCCTCACCGACGAACCGCTCGCGTGAGACGCCGAGGAGCTGAGCGCGCCGTCGCTCCCACTCGTCCGCACTCAAGCCGAGCACGTCGCGGTTGAGCCACAGCCATACGAGCGCGCTCGCGTCGCACTGCACCTCCGTCCACGCCGGCGAATCAAAAGGCCCGTGGTTGTGGAAGTGGCACCAGTCGTGCAAACCCCAAACGAGGCCATCGAGGTTGCGCGCTGCGAGGCAAAGGCAATCGCGGGGGCGTGCGCGCTCTTTGAAGAGCTCGTCCGTCGCGTCGTCGATGCCGTACGGAGCGAGCGCCCATTCGTCCGCAGAGGCGAGGTCACCGACGTGCATGCGAGCAAGCTCCCGCGGCAAAAATGAGCACTCCGAGAGCATCACGAAGGCCATTCCGGCTGGATTCTGGCTCGTCGTGGGAGTCGTGGCGTCAAACGCGGCGCCACGGCGAAACGTGAGGCGGTCGCTCTCGCACCATCCGAACGCGTCGAAAATGCCGTCCGGTACGACGCGGGGCAACGGCGGAGTCGCGAGCGTGAAGGTTTCGTAGCGTAAGCCGAGGCTTGAACTCAACGGCAAGCCTGCGCGTCGGTTGGGGCGAGCACGGCATGACCGTCGCGCCAGATCACCGGGATCGCTCGGAAGACCTCCTGAAGAAGCTCACAGCGCGGGCGCTCGAGATCGTGCAGGTCCCAGGTGAGACCGTCGCCTCGTTCCGTCGCTGCGTACATGACGCCCTTCGATACGAGGACGTTGCTGACGGCTCCATGCAAACGCACTCGGTCGAGTCGGCGCAGATCGTCGCCCGACCAGAGGGAGACGTCGCCATTTCCGAAGCCCGCAATCCACACGCCCGAAGGACCCGGGGCGATGCGCAAGACGGGACTGGCGCTCGTTCCTTCGAGCTCTTTCACCTCGTTGCGTGCGAGGTTGATGCGGTCGATGTGGCCGTCTCGGTATCCGAGCAGCAAGACGCCGCCGCGCTCCGAGAGCGCCGACACGTTCGCGTTGGCGGGTAGGTTTCGGACCGTTTGGCCGCCTTCGTCGAGGAACACGAGGCCGCTCGCCGTGGCAACGGCCACGCCTTGGTCCGAGGAGCCGAGCACCTGCGGCTGCGCGACGTCGAGGCGCCGTTCGCCGTGCTCGTCGAGGCGGACGAGGCCGCGTTCGGCGAGGCCGAAGCAGGCATCGTGGCTCGCGACGAGTTGCGTCGGCTTGAACGCTGCCTTTGACAGCGGTTGCCCCGAGGCCGTGTCGAAGAGCTCGATGTCTCCCGTGTCGGTCGCGAGGCAGGTGCGTGTGCCCTCGCGTGAGGTTGCGGTGCGAAGGGCCTGCGCAGAGGCGAGGAAGAGCGGCGAGTTGGGCGGTTCTCGCGGGCTACCGTCGAGCGTCGTGAATCCCCGCTGCGAGTGCAGGAGCACCGAACCACCGGGCTCCGGTAGCAGGGCATTGGCATACCAAAGGGGCCGCCATGAGCCGACCTCGAGCAGTTGGACCGTGAAGTCGTCGCTAGCGGTGACGACGAAGCGACCGTCCGCGGACGCTCCCACTTGATTGGCTTCGTTTTCGTGGACGGCGAGAGTGCGGGACGCGCTGCCATCGGCGGGGAGCACGCGCACGGTGCCATCTGCGCACGGCACGAGAAAGTCGCCGGTTTTTGTGTAGGTCCCCTGGTAGCAGCGCGTTTTCGCTTCCAGCATCGTGACCCGGCTTCCGGTGTCGAGGTCGATGCGGGTCACGGTTCCGTCCGCCGACGAAGCCGCGACCTCGTGGCCATTGGGATGAGCGGCAAGTCCGTAAACGCGTCCGTGACCGACGTCGAAGTCACTTTTCGGCGTGCCGTCGGCGAGCGCCCAGCTGCGCAAGCGCCCGTCGTGTCCTCCTGAAACGAGGAGAGAATTCCGAGCATCGACGAGGACGCCGCGAACGCGATCGTTGCCTTGTCCGACTTTTCGAACCGAGCCGCTCTGGCCGTCGATGCTGAAGACCGCGCCGTCTTGGCCACCGGCGACGAAGGTCTTTCCGTCCGGGGATACGCCGACGGAAAAGATCGCCGACGTGTGGGTCAGCAACGTTCGAAGGATCTCCCCACGTCGGCCCCATAGCCGAACCGCACCGTCGCCGCCGCCGGTCACGATGCTCGCGCCGCCCTGCGTGAAGGCGAGCCCGTAGATCGCCCCCTGGTGGGCCTCCAGCACTCGATCAATCTGCCCGGTTCCGGTGTTGCGTAACAACATCCGGCCGTCGCTTCCGCCAGATGCGATGGTGTCACCGTCTGGGGAGATGGTGACGGTGTTGACGACCGAGTCGTGCGTTCGAAGCCCCCCAGCTGGCGGCTTGTCGGTGCGCAGGAAGTACAACTCTTCGCCGTTCGTCGTGATGCTTGTGATGGCCATGCGCGTGCCATCGCGAGAGAACGCGACGTCGCTCGCTTCCCCCTTGATAGGGTAGCTCGCAACGACCGTTCGCGTCGCGACTTCCCAAAGCTGGACGACACGATCCGAACCCGCGGAGGCGAGCCGCTTGCCATCGGGTGAAAATTGCAATCGGTAGAGGCCTGAGGTGTGTCCCCGAAGCACCGCGAGTTCGCGATGCTCAACGGCATCGAAGAGGTGAACGCTGCCGTCGAGCGCGCTCGATGCGATGAACTGCCCGTCCGGGCTCCACGCGAGCCCGTAGACGGTACGGTCGTTGCCGCGAAGTTCGCCGAGCGCCGCTCCCGTCTCGCCGTCCCAGAGTTGGATGTTGCCTGAGGCGTCCCCCGACACGAGTTGCTTGCTGTCGGGGCTCCACGCGATGCCTCGCACCGGGGTCGTGTGGCCTTGCCACGTGCGAAGCGCGCGACCGTCTTTGACCGACCAGATGTGAAGGTCCCCGGCGTAGCTTCCCGCGGCAACGCGTGTTCCATCCGGCGAAAATCGTGCGGTATGCGTTGCTTCGCGCGCACCTTCGAGGACGCGCACGCTCCCGCCCGTCGTGGCATCCCAAAGGCGCACGGTTCGATCGAGCCCCGACGAAGCAATCCACCGCCCGTCGGCCGAGTGATCCACCGAGAGAACCTGGTCGGTGTGGCCCCGCAGCGCATGGTGAGCGCGCGTCGTCGTGTCCAGGATGTGGACGGCATTGTCGCTGCCGCTTGCTGCGAGGGTGCGTCCGTCGGCCGAGAAAGAAACAGCGTAGAGGCGCGTTCCGAGTGACCCGGTCCACTCGAGCGGATTCTCCGAGAGCTGTCGCCACAGGACCCGAGCAGAGGTCGAGTCCTCGACCTCGAGGGCCTCGCGAAGCTTCGCACGTCCTTCGAGCACTTGCCCTTGAGCGACGGCCGCGCGCGCCGCTTCGCGCAACGCTTCGGCGCGCCGTCGTTCGGCTTGGTCGCGCTCCTTCGCAATTTTTAAGGCGGCGAATACCGAGGTTGCGGCCACGATCGCGGCGAGTGCAAACGCACCAATGAAAAAGCCCGTCTTGCGACGCTTTAGCCGATTCTCGGCGAACTCGCTCGCGCCGACGAACTCGCGCATTTGAAGAGGAAGCTCGCTTGCGGCACGTGACCTAATTCGCTTCGCTTCGAGAAGGGCGTCCCCGCGCCAGAGTTGCTCGTCGCGCCGTCCTCGTTCGTGCCACAGGCGAGCGGCTTGCTCGAGCTGACCGAGGAGCACGACGTCTTCGTGGGATTCGTCGATCCAGCGGCGGAGGGTTCCCCAGTTGCGAATGAGCGACTCGTGAGCGACCTCGAGCACCGTCGTCGTGCTCGTGTCGAGCCACTTCGTCGTTGCGATGAGCCGCGCCTCGACCAGGCGTCCGAGGACCGTGGGCGCTTCGCTTCCGAGTTGGTCGAGCGCCGCGTCTTGCGCAACGACTTTCCTTGTTCGGTCCGGCGTCACGAGCCGTAGCAAAAGCTTCCGTGCTACGAGAAGCTGCGTCTCGGACAGCGCCGCGAGCACGCCATCGGCGTGGCCCGCGAGTGCACCTTCGACCCCACCGAGGGCGCGGTAGGCCTCGCGGGTCAGCGTCCGCTTTTCGCGGTCGCGCCGCTCCCAAAGGAGGTTCGCCGTGAACTGCAAGAGCGGGAGGCACGAGGGCTCGTTCGAGACGGCCCTCACCATTTCGCGAGGGAGCTCGGCGTCTTCATAGGCGTATCCGAGCGCCCGAACCGGACCCGTAAGGATTTCCTCGAGCGACTGGACATCGGGGCGTTGCATCAGCATCACCCGGCCAAGCGCCGCGCTCACGCGAGGCGACACCGCGAGTCGTCCGAAGAAGTCGTCACGAATGGTGAAAACGACACGCACAGGCTCGAGCGGATCGTCGTTTGCTGCGCACAAAAGCTCGATGAACGCTCGCGCGTTGGCGTCGCTTGTGCCCTGCGTGAACAATTCTTCGAACTGGTCGACAAACAAGAGCACACGAGAGTTGCGCGCCTCCGCAAGGGCGCGGAGCTCGAACGCGAGCTGGCCGGGGTTCTGTCGAAGACGCTCGGCGAGGGGCCCGACGTCCGCTCGGTGCGTGCCGCTGCGTGTCAGGGCTCTTGAACTCGAGGCTCGGTCGGTAGGGACCGCCGGCACCTTCGTGAGGCGGGTGGCTTGTGTCTCCTCGATTTCATCGGTTGGATCGAGAGCGGACCGCGCAAGCGTTTCGGTGACGGAGTGAACGGCCGTCGCCGGTTGAGTTCGTTGGCGGGTCGGCGCATCGAAGTCGAGCCGCGCGCGCTGGGATGTGCTCGCGGCTTCATCCCCCACGACCAGGCAAGCTGCGAGGGCGAGGAACGGATCCCGCCCGACCCGCAGCGAGAGAATGGTCCACCGATCTTGCTCGAGGAGGCGGGGAAAGACGCCTGCTTGCACGAACGAGCTCTTACCCGAACCCGACGCACCGACGACGGGCAACACGGGGTCTACGCGCATTCGCTCGACGAAAGCGGAAACCTCGGCGTCTCTCCCGAAAAAGTGGGTCTGGTCCTCCCGCGTGAACGGCAAGAGACCGCGGTAAGGGCTCGTCCCTTCAAGGGGTGTCCGTGCGCGAGAATCGACGAGTGCGCGGAGTCGCTCGACGAGGGCGTCGACGGTGCTGCGCTCCGTCGGTGGCTTGCGGAGACACGACGCCGTCAGGTCGTCCAAGGCGGGCGAAACGGAGGCGAACCCGCTCGCACGTGGTACCGGGTTGGAACCGCAGACCTCGAGCGCGAGTTCTTGAGCGTCCGTGGCCGGAAACGGTAGACGGCCAACCAGCATGGTGTAGAGGACGACGCCGAAGGCCCAGACATCGGTGGCCTCCGAGCAGGGTTCCTCGAGCCACTGCTCGGGTGCCATGTACGCGGGCGTCCCCACTCCGAAGGTGCGCGAAGCTTGCTCGTCGAGCGAAGTGAGCTGCAATCGAACAAGTTCGGGAGGCTCCTCAAGACGCGTGGACACCGGTGCTGCAGCATGTTCGGATTCCTGCATCACCTTCGCGAGGCCGAAGTCGAGCACGCGAACCCGTCCGTCTCGACCGAGGTGGACGTTTCCCGGCTTCAAGTCGCGGTGAAGGACTCCGTTACGGTGCGCCTCCGCGAGCGCTTCGGCGATTGCGAGCGCGATGCGTACGGCCTCCCCCTGACCCATCCGCCGCTCGCGCAACCGGTCCGCCAGGGTCTCGCCTTCGAGGTACTCGAGGGCGAGGTAGGGGCACCCCGCGTACTCGCCGACGCCGTAGATCGTCACGATGTTCGGGTGGTTGAACCGGGCAGTGGTTCGCGCCTCCACGAGAAACCGTTCCCGCATCGACTCGGACTCGAACTGCGCGGGCGCGACAACCTTGAGGGCCACCTTTCGCCCAAGCTTCATGTCGCGCGCCGAGAACACCTCCCCCATGCCGCCGCGGCCGATGAGCCTCATGACCCGATAGTGATCGACCATCGTGCCCGCCGTGAGGAGCGGGTTTGCCGACAGGGGCACCCTCGACCACGGCGTGGGCTCGTGGTCGGCGCGGTGGCTAAGCGGCCCGTCTGACGCCGTCATGAAGTCCTGAGCCTAGCGCGTTGCTTCGAACTTCACTCGCGTATTGACGAACCCTTGGATCCCCTTTCGGCGGCACAAAGCCCCACCTCGGGTCACGTTGACGGCGCCGGGGTGTGGGGCTACCGGTGGCGGCGATGCCTGGCGAAGACGAGTCGAACGACCCGCGCGAATTGCTCGACGCCCGCGGAATGGCCGCTGCCATCGGTGCCCTTGCTCACGCCATCGCCGAACGAAACGGTGGACTCGAGGACGTCGCGCTCGTCGGGATCCGAACCGGTGGTCTCGACGTCGCGCTGCGCGTTCAACGCGCGATGGCCGCGACCGGAGCGCGCGTCGCACTCGGCGCCATCGACATCGCGCTCTACCGCGATGACGTGTTCGAAGGTCTCCCGCGCCCCGAAGTCGGCTCGACGGAGCTGCCTTTCTCGTTGCCTGGCAAGGTGGTGGTGCTCGTCGATGACGTGCTCTTCACGGGCCGCACGGTGCGCGCTGCCCTCGATGCCCTCGTCGACTACGGCCGGCCGCGTGCGGTGGAGCTCGCCGTGCTGGTGGATCGCGGTCACCGCGAGCTGCCGATCCAAGCGGATTTTGTTGGCCTGCGCGTCGAGACATCGCGTCGCGAGCGAGTGAAGGTCCTCTTCGAGGAACGGGATGGTGTCGATCGGGTCGTGCTGCATGCCGCGAGGAAGCCGTGAGCGCGAGCGTTCCTCGACCGTTTCCCCACCGCCACCTGCTGGGCATCGAGGGGCTCTCCGCGGAGGACCTCGTGCAACTGCTCGACCTCGCCGAGACGTTTCTCGAGATAAGCGAGCGGCCCATCAAGAAGGTGCCCACGCTGCGCGGCCGCACGGTGTTGAACCTGTTTCTCGAGGCTTCGACGCGAACGCGGACAAGTTTCGAGATCGCCGCAAAACGCTTGTCCGCCGATGCGGTGAACATTTCCGGTTCGGGGTCCTCGACGAGCAAAGGCGAGTCGCTGCTCGACACCGCAAGGAACCTGGTGGCGATGCGGCCCGACGTGGTCGTCGTGCGTCACCACGCGTCAGGTGCCGCGGAATTGCTCGCGCGGCACCTCGACGCGGCGATCGTCAACGCCGGTGACGGCACGCACGAGCACCCGACGCAGGCGCTCCTCGATGCGTCGACCATCCGCCACCACAAAGGGCGCATCGAAGGCCTCGAGGTCGCGATCGTCGGCGACATCGAGCATTCACGCGTTGCGCGCTCGAACCTCTACGGGCTCACCCGCCTTGGGGCGCGCGTTCGGCTGTGCGCCCCGTTCACGATGATGCCCCGCGGCATCGAAGCCCTCGCCGGCGAGTTTTCGAATCGCGTCACCGTGCACCACCGGCTCGAGTCGGCGCTCGAGGGCGCGGACGTCGTGATGATGCTGCGCATTCAGCGTGAGCGAATGGGCGATGGCCCCGCGCGCTTCCCCACCAATCGCGAGTACTCACGCCATTTTGGTCTTTCACCACGAACGCTGAACTACGCGAAGCCGGACGCCATCGTGATGCACCCGGGGCCTATCAACCGCGGCGTCGAAATGGATCCGACGATTGCCGACGGGCCGCGCTCCGTGGTGCTCGACCAAGTCACCCGCGGCGTGGCTGTGCGCATGGCGGTGCTCTACCTGCTCGGCGCCGGAAGCGCGCACGTCGAAGCCTGAGGCGCCGGCGCTCATGCGACGTCGACGAGGTGCTCGCGCAGTTTGTCGCGCGCGCGCGATTCCAGCTGCCTTACGCGCTCTCGGCTGATGCCGAGGTGTGCGCCGAGCGTGGCGAGGGTTGCGCCATCGTCGTCGAGGTAGCGCCGCATGACGATCTCGCGCTCGCGGGTCGAGAGAAACGTAAGTGCGGCCTCGATCCGCTCTTTGATCCTGCGGTGTTGTTCGCGCTCGGCCGCTTGCTGCTCTGGTGAGGCGCCGGGGTCGACCAGCGCTCCTACCCGCGAACTCTCGTCGTCGAGCATGAGATCCGGCGTCGAGAGTGCAAGACGTACCGAGGAAATCTCCTCGACCGGCGCTTGAAGCTCGCTTGCGAGCTCCTCATCCGAAATTTCCCGGCCAGCCGTTTGCCGGAGCTTTTGCATCGTGCTCGGAAGCTTGCTTGCGAGCTTGCGGCCCATTCGTGTCGAGGGCGCGCGTACGATCCGGCGATTGTCGAGGGCGTAGCGTCGAACGAACGCGCGGACCCACCACGCCGCGTACACGGCGAACCGAACGCCCCGCTCCGGCTCGAAGCGCTGTGCCGCTTGCAGCAGGCCAAGGCGCCCCTCGGCGAGCAGATCGTCGTCGTGGCGCGCGTGCCCTCGATAGCGCCGTGCGATCGAGCGGACGAGTGGCATGTGCGAGTGAACGAGATGCTGCAGCGCCGCGCTCGACCCGGTGCGAAACGTTGCAATCAAGCGTCGCTCTTCTTCGTTGTCGAGCAAGGCGGTGGAGCGGTCGGGCGAGGAGTCGCGGCTCATGGTGTTCTCTTTCGTGGGCAGCCCTCGGGTGGGGGCCGAGAGCGAAGTCGGCCGGAGCGTTTGCACGGCTTGTGCCACGTCATGGCGCCGTTCAATCGAGCGTGTTTCCGGGCCTCACGTCCGCGCGGGGCGTGGCGGGATGCCACGCTGGGGTGGGTCACTGTGGCGGAATGCGACGCGCGCGCCGCGCAACTGCTGACAGGAGGTCGCGTCGCTGGCATACGTCGGGCGTGGCGAGCGAAAGCAGCGTAGGCGCCGGACGCCCGAGTCGGCCTGCCGAGGAGCCAGAGACACTCGCTGCGATCGATCTCGGGTCGCACAGCTTCCACCTCATCGTGACGCGGCTGAAGGGTGGGCAGATCCACGTGCTCGACAGACTGCGCGAGCGCGTCAGCTTCGCGGCCGGGCTCGACGTTACCCGCAACATCACCCCCGAGGCTGCGGAGCGCGCCCTCGATTGCCTGCGGCGCTTCGGCCAGCGCGTGAACCAAATGCCCCGCGGTTGCGTGCGAGCCGTCGGCACCAACACCTTGCGCCAGGCGCGCAACGGGGCGGCGTTCCTCGAGCGCGCGGAGGAGGCGCTCGGTCATCCGATCGAGGTGATCTCGGGTCGGGAGGAGGCGCGGCTCATCTACCTCGGCGTGGCGCAGACCAACCCTGAGGTCGAGGGGCGCCGGCTTGTCATCGACATCGGCGGTGGCAGCACCGAGTGCATTCTGGGCGATGGCTTCGACATCGTGGACGCCGACAGCCTCTACATGGGCTGCGTGAGTTACTCGGCTCGCTTCTTCGGTGACGGAGTGCTCGACGAGACGGCGTTCGAGCGCGCCGAGCTCGCCGCCGAACTCGAGATCCAACCGATCGTTCGAGGCTACCGCAAGCGCGGGTGGCAGAACGTCCTCGGCTGCTCGGGAACGATCCACAACATCGCGGCGATTCTCAAGGCGAACGGCTGGAACGACGATCGCGATGGGGTCGATCTGAAGGGCCTTCGAAAGCTGCGCCGCGCGCTCGTTACGGCGGGCAACGTCGCGACGCTCGCGCTCCCTGGCTTGACCGAAGACAGGCGTCCCGTCATCGCGGGTGGCGTTGCGATCCTCTGCGCGCTTTTCCAGGATCTCGGGATTGACCACATGGTCACCTCACCGGGAGCGCTCCGCGAGGGGGCGCTTTACGATTTGCTCGGGCGCATTCATCACGAAGACGTCCGCGAGCGAACCATCCGGGGTTTCCAAGCGCACTACCACGTCGATCTCGAGCACGCGGAGCGCGTCGAGCGGACGGCGCTCTCCCTGCTCGAGCAAGCCCAGGTCACGTGGACACCGCACGATCGGGAGCACGCGGAGCAGCAGCTCCAGTGGGCATCGAGGCTGTTCGAGATCGGCCTCGCCATCAACCACACGGGACACCACAAGCACGGGTCCTACTTGGTTCAAAACTCGTACATGGCCGGGTTTTCGCGCGGCGAGCAGCAGGTTCTCGCGGCGCTGATCCTGAACTCGAGACGCAAGGTTCACTGGGAAGTCTTCGAGTCGCTCGAACCCCACTGGCGCGATGACGTGCGGATGCTCGCGGTCCTCTTTCGGCTCGCCGTGCAGCTGAACCGAAGCCGTGACGTCGATCTGCCCAGGTTCGTCTTGAAGTTGAAGGAGCGCGAGCGCGTTCGGCTGCTGTTTCCTGCAGGGTGGCTCGGGGAGCGTCCGCTCACGCTCGCGTCCCTCGAGGACGAAGCCAAGCATCTCGCGAGTTTTGGAATTCAGCTTGGATGGCGTGAACTCGACCGCGGCTGAGCTACGATGCAGTGTTGCCGTCGATGACGACCCGCGCGCCAACCGAACGAGGCTCCCTCGCGGAGCTGGCCGCGCTGGTGCCGGTGTTCTTCGCGCCGGTGACCTGGTGGCTGGCGTTCCGCGCTCTGCGCGCAAGCCGTGCCGCGCACTCGGATGCGGCGACGGCCGGTCGCATGATCGCGCGCCGACTCTTTGCGCTCGCCGCGGTCGATACGATCATCGCTGCGTTCGTCGTGCTCGCGAAGTGCCGAGCGCCTGTTGGGTCGGCAGCCGGTCCCGCGTGCGAGCTCGAGCCGACCTCGCCGTTCGAGCCGGTGCTCGGTTTCGAGTGCGGCGACATGTGGCGGGACCAGGTGCTGACGATGCTCTGGCCGGTCGCGGTCGGTTGCGCGCTCATCGCCGCGCTATGGATTCGCGCAAAGCACCGTGAGCCCGCGCGTACGGCACGTTGG
>Ga0114972_10004068_pt1 | contig 10878 bp, 9 predicted proteins | sample M_140807_EF_Meta_FD_87354 | JGI IMG/M metagenome (GOLD analysis project Ga0114972, IMG submission 87354) | Freshwater microbial communities from Lake Montjoie, Canada to study carbon cycling - M_140807_EF_MetaG | ecosystem: Environmental > Aquatic > Freshwater > Lake | place: Lake Montjoie... | reverse complement strand
TTGTTTGCAGAACTTGGTTGCCCACCCGCACGCTGGTGCGCACAAAACCATAACATCCCGCTTCCCACGGCTGGGTATGGGTGCCCTCGAAAAACCGGTCCACATACATGTAAAACTTTTCCGGATTCCCGCTCAGCAGATTGCTGTTTTCCGTAGGCAGTTGGATGTCAACGGCCAGGGAAACGAGAGGAAAGCATGCAACAAGTAAGGTCGGCAGGCGCATCGACATCGGCGTGGGGGGTTATTTCTTTTCCTTGCCGATTCGCGGCACCAGTTTGTCATATTCCTTGAGTTCGGCATCCTGGATTCCGTTCCAAATGACGATGAAACCATCCTTGATCGGCTGATCGATGATCACGTTGTCCACAAAACGGCCATTGACAACGGCGGCCAGCATCCGGCCCTGGTTGGCGGCGGTGATGTTTTCCAGACGGCTGGCGGCGGAGGCGCGAAGTCGAAAAACCGCGCCGTAATCGACACCGTTGTCGGCGAGAAAAGGGCTGAAAGCCACAATGTCCTTGCTGGTGATCTCAGGGGACTTTTGAAAGTAGCGGACCTTGCCTGCCACATTCTGCGTGTAGATCATCTTCGGGTTGTTGTTCGCATCGGTTTCCATGTGAAAGGAAACCGCGATGTTCTTCCCTTTTTTGTCGCCCGCCAGTGCCGGACAGACGAGCAGCAGCAGAGTCGCCAGGAATCGATACAAAGCACGGTTCATGAAGTGATGCTGGAATGTTTCGCCGATCATGGCAAGGCAAAGATTGCGGAATCCGTTTGATTTTTCTTCTCGAAATCAGGGGCGTATCCAGTCTATTCTCCGCGCATGGTTTTTGAAACATCGTCTCTGCCCAAGAACTTTGCCATGGAGCAGGACCTGCTCGACCATCTCGGCAGCAGGTCGGGCTGCCAACGCTGCATTCGTGGTCAGAAGGGCGAGCTGTTGCTGGTCGTTCACGATGTTCCGCAACCGGGCGTGCCCGAGCGCAAGGCATTGTTTTTTTGGAAGGACCAGGAGAATGTCTGGCATGACAGCGAGGGACAGGGGCTTCAAGGGCTCTATCATTTGCTGGAAGAATATGGCAAGGCGATCGACGTGCACGAGGCGGTGATCGACGATGCCGACACGGCGAAGGAGATTTTCGACATTCTCCGTCATGCCGGGCCGCTTTCGCGATCGACGAGGAATCTTTACATGGCTCTGCAGGAGGCCCTGGAGAAAAGACCGCAGGACAAGGAATTGCGCAACCTGAGCGACCGTGCGCTGGAAAATGAGCGCGCCGCCGATCTGCTTTATGCGGATGCCAGGGTGACTCTGGAGTTCATCCGCGCCGAGCGGGCGGAAGAACAGGCGAAGTCGGCCGACCGCCTGGCCCGGCTTGGATTTCGTTTGAATCTTTTGGCCGGTTTCTTTCTGCCTCTGGTCGCCCTCGGCGGCTTGATGGGAATGAATGTGAACCTGCCGGTCTTCACCCACGATGCGTTCTGGTACATTGTCGTGGGCGGACTGGTTTTTGGCGCCTTGATCTTTTTGCTGGTGGGATACAACACCGGCGACAAGGGCGACGATGCCTGAATTTACGATGGTTGGCAGTGCGGGCAGTAGAAACCGGCTCGCTGCGCCTGGATGATTTTGATGATCGGAACTCCGCAGTTGCGGCAGGGTTGACCAGCCCGGTCATAAACGAAAAGCATCTGACGAAAGTAACCGGGTTCGCCATTTTCGCGGAGAAAATCCCGCAGGGTTGTGCCACCCTGGGCGATTGATTTCTCCAGAACATCGCGGATGGAATCGACCAGTCGTCCGGCCAACTTTTTGGAAATGTCCGCCGCGCATTTCGTCGGGCGGATGCCCGCGTGAAAGAGCGCTTCGGATGCGTAGATGTTGCCCACTCCTACGACGACCGCATTGTCCATGATAGCGACTTTGATCGGGCGCTTCGTTTTGCTCAGGGTGCTGTGGAGATGCTCCGCGTGGAAGTCATCGAGCAAAGGTTCCGGCCCCAATCCCGCGAAGAGCGGATGGGATAGCGGATCCTTGTTAACGAAATGGGTGAAGATGCCAAAGCGGCGCGGATCGTGATAGCGCAGTTGTTTTCCGGACGACAGGGTCAGGGCGATGTGGTCGTGGCGGCGGAATTCCGTTGTCGGATCAACAATTCGCAGGCTGCCCGACATGCCGAGGTGGATGAGCACCTGGTGCCGCCGCACGAGGGAGATGACCAGATACTTGGCCCGTCGCGCGACGCGGGTGATTTTCAGTCCTTCGATTTCCGTTAGAGAGGCCGGCACCGGTTGGCGCAGGTCGCGGCGGCGAACGAGGACTTCCCTGACGTTTTTCCCCAGGAGATGAGGTTCAATACCCCGTCGGGTGGTCTCGACTTCAGGAAGTTCCGGCATGGCTTACTGCAATGATGCGCTCGCCAATGTGGCATAGGCCCCGTTGAGGGCAAGCAGTTCCTCGTGAGTGCCACTTTCGCAAATCCTGCCGTCCCTGAGGAAATAGATGCGATGCGCCTTGCGCACGGTGGAAAGACGGTGGGCGATGACAAAACAGGTCCTCTCGCTGCGCAAGTTGTCGAGAGCTTCTTGAATCAGTTTTTCGGTCTGGTTGTCGAGCGCCGAGGTTGCCTCATCCAGCAACAGCAGCGGAGGGTTTTTCAGCAGGGCCCGGGCGATGGACAGCCGTTGTTTTTCGCCGCCCGAAAACCTCACGCCGCGCTCTCCGGCCACGGTGTCCAATCCCTCGGGCAGGTCCCTAACGAATCCAGCGGCGTTCGCCGATTCCAGCGCCTGCCAGATCTGATCGTCGCCGGCGTCCCTGTTGGCCAGCTTCATGTTCTCGCGAATGCTGGTGTTGAAAAGAAAGCTTTCCTGGGTGACATAGCCGGTGTTGTCGCGCAGCCATTCCTTGGAGAGCCCGTCGATCGGTTGATCATCCAAAAGTATGACCCCGGTGTCCGCTTCGTAAAAACGCGTCAGCAAATTCAGGATCGTTGACTTGCCCGCACCCGTTGGTCCGACCAGCGCAATGGTCTGCCCCGGCGCGGCATGAAGGGTGATTTCGCTGACCGTCGGCGCCTCACTGCCGTAGGAAAATCCGACGTTCTTGAAGCGAACCCCGCCCTGGAAGTTTTCCAATTTCAGGCCATCCCTCAGGTTGCTTTCATCCGGTGTGTCAATGATCGCGAAAACCCGTTCCGCCGCCACCACACCACGGGTGAAGGTCTGCGCGAGACCATTGATGCGCGAGACCGGGTCGAACAAAAATCCCCACGCCACCAGGAAGGACATCACCACGCCCGGTGTGATCCTGCCCTCCACCGCCCACCACGCACCGAAGGCCACCATCAGGATGATCCCCGATTCCGCGATCAGCGAAACCGCCGGCCAGACGATGGACTGACCTTTCATGATGTCCATGTGCTTCTCCCCGACCTTGCGCGAGGCGCTGTCGAAATGATCCAGCGCCTCGGGTTCCACCGTGTAGGCCTTGATCTGGCGAATGCCTGTTAGATTGTCGTGCAACAATGCATTGAGAGCCGAGGCGGCCTCCGACGACTCACGCCATTTCGGTTCGGAACGTCTCGACCACCACGAAGTAATCAGGCCGATGAACGGCAGCGGCAGCAGCGTGATCAGCGCGAGTTGCCAAGATTGATGGATCATGTATGCCAGCACCACCAGAAATTGCAGTGCTGCAGCGAGGGTTTGATCGATGCCTTCGATCACCACTCGATCCATGGTCGGCACGTCATCGGCGACGCGTGACATGATTTCACCCGACGACTTGGTGTCGAACCACTTCACCGGCAGTCGCTGCAACTTGTCATACAGTTCCACCCGGATCAGGTGGGTGATTTTCAACTCCAGCGCATTGTTGAAAAAGGTGCGCATGGTGAACAGCACCTGCCTGAGGGAAATCGCCGCGATGCCCAGTAAAGCGGTGGGAACGATCAAATCCAGCCGTTTGTGCGGGATGATCACATCGATAAAACGCATCGTCACGCCCGGCAACACCAGGATCAGGCTGGTGCAGGCGACGGCCAGCAAAAACGAAACCACGCTGCGCAGAGGGAAACGCAGCGTGTGCCGGATGATGCGCAGGAGCGATGACATGCTCGCACTATGCGGGAGATGTGAAACGGGGGAAAGCGATTTCCTCGGCAAATTTCAGCATGCAAAAAATGACGAGGCAGCGGGCTATGCGAAAAAAGCGTGGCCGGACATCGCCGCATAGCACGGGGCGGAGAATCGCGCGACCCGCCTATCGGATTCAGATCTCACCGGCGATCAGATCATCCAGCGTCTGGCGTTTTCTCGCCACCACGGCTTCGCTGCCATCGACGAGGATTTCCGCAGGCAGCGGACGGGTATTGTAATTGCTGGCCATGACGAAACCATAGGCGCCTGCGGACAGCAGTGCGATCACGTCGCCGGGCTTGAAATCGGGCATCACCCGGTCCTGACAGAAAAAATCGCCGCTTTCACAGATCGGTCCGACGACATCCGCTTTGACCGGGGTGCTGTTGTTTTCCCGGAGCGTGGCGATTTCGTGGTGTCCTTCATAGAGAGCGGGACGGATGAGATCGTTCATGCCCGCATCGACGATTTTGAAGGTCTTGGCGTTGCCCTTTTTTTCATACAGGCAGCGGGTGAGCAGCACGCCTGCGTTGCCGACAATGTAGCGACCCGGCTCCATCAGGATTTTCAGGCCCAGGTCTTCGAGCAGGGGAACCACGGCGGCACCGTATTCGTCAATGCTCAACGGTTTGCTGTCCGGATCGTGATTGGCCCACCAACCCGGCTGGCCCGAGGCCAGGGAGTCGTGATAGACAATGCCGATGCCGCCACCGATGGACCAGAATTCAATCTGATGCCGCTCTTTCAGCAGTTGCGCCAGCGGTTTGACTTTTTTCACAGCCTCCACGAAGGGAGCGACGGAAGTAAGCTGTGAACCAATATGCATCTGCAATCCGCGCATGCGGACATGCGGCCATTCCCGGGCGGCTTGATCATAGAGCCCCTCGATGGCTTCGAAGTCGATGCCGAATTTGTTCTCCGACTTGCCGGTGGAGATGTACTTGTGTGTCTTGGCATCGACGTTCGGATTGACCCGTACGGCGGCCGGGGCGATCACTCCCAGCTCCGCCGCCACCTCGTTGAGATAGGCGAGTTCGGCGGCTGATTCGACGTTGAAACAGTAGATGTTGTTTTGCAGCGCGTAGATGATTTCATCGCGGGTTTTGCCCACTCCGGCGAAGGTGCAATGAGCCGGATTGCCGCCCGCCTTGATCACCCGGAAAAGTTCGCCACCCGAAACGATATCGAACCATGCCCCTGCCTGGGCCAGCAGGCGCAGCAAGGAAAGGTTGGAGTTGGCCTTGACCGCATAGGCAATCGAGTGATCGAGACCACCCAATGCCCGGTCGAGCCGGTGGTAATGATCGAGAATGGTGTTGCCCGAATAAACGTAAAGCGGCGTGCCGTGGGCATCGGCGAGTCCCTGGAGGGCTACGTTTTCGCAGTGAAGTTGTCCGTTGATGTAAGTGAAGGCGTGCATGCGGGCCGCACGCTAAACGCATATGCCAGCACAGCCAAGCAGGAAAATGAGGCAATCTCAGTCGATAGACAACCGCGCGCTGTCGGTCCCCGGATACTCCGCCTGGGCGGTGAGTCGGATGCCGCCGCGGGAGGAGAAGTCGCCGCGCACGATCACCTCGGCGGGTTTGCAGGTGGCGATGAAGTCACGAAGGATCCGATTGACGATTTCCTCGTTGAAGGCCCGGTGATTGCGGAACGAGGTGAGATAAAATTTCAGCGATTTCGTTTCCACGCACATTTGGCCGGGTCGGTAGCGGATTTGGATGCGCGCGCTGTCCGGCTGACCGGTCACCGGGCAGAGTGAGGAAAACTCAGGAAAATCGAGGTGCACCCAGTAATGGTTTTCCGGCGAGCGGTTGGGAAATGTTTCCAGGCGCGCGTCGTCGGGCGACTGCGGCCACGAACTCTGCGAATTTCCCAACAAGGTCAGCGATTCACTCATGCGCCAAGTCAATCAGCAAATCCTTGCGGAGACAAGCACCGACTTGTCATGATGACAGATCGGCAGATACGACAATCTAACTTTTCCTCAAGCGTCATGGATGGTGACCCGCGTGTACCATCCGGGGCGCAACATTCATGAAAGAACCCGACCTGTCGGCAGGTAGTGGGAGCATTCATGCCAAGTCAGGAAACTCAGGATATCACCGCTACGGGCACCATGGCCGCGTCTAACGTGCCGCTCGATGATCAGGCTGCCGCCGCACTGCTGGTCTCCAGTTATCAAAAAATTGTCGCAGAAATGGGCAAGTTCATCGTCGGTCAGAGCGATGTCATCGAGCAATTGATCATTGCCGTGCTCGCAGGCGGTCACTGCCTGTTAGAGGGAGTTCCGGGTCTGGCCAAGACCGCCATGATCCGCACTCTTTCGCAGACCCTGGCACTGGCATTCCGTCGGATTCAATTCACGCCGGACTTGATGCCCAGCGACATTACCGGCACGGACATCATCCAGGAAGACCCGGAAACCGGCAGGCGCTCGTTTGTCTTCCAAGCCGGCCCGGTGTTCACGCAGATGTTGCTGGCCGATGAAATCAACCGCACGCCGCCCAAGACCCAGGCCGCTCTTTTGGAGGCGATGCAGGAAAAAACCGTCACCGTGGGTGGCCACACCCTGGCACTCGAGCAGCCGTTTTTCGTGCTGGCGACACAAAATCCGATAGAACAGGAAGGCACCTATCCCTTGCCCGAGGCGCAACGCGACCGCTTCATTTTCCTGGTGAAGGTGGAATACCCGAGTCGCGAAGAGGAGCGGCAGATCCTGCTCCGCACCACCGGCACTTTTGAGACGCAGATCGAACCGGTACTGAGCGGCGCCCAGATTCTGGCATTGCAGAAAACCGTTCGCAAAGTCCCGGTGCCCGAGCATGTCACCGATTTCATTCTCGATTTGGTCCGCTTCACCCGACCTGACGAACCCGGCGCACCGGCCTTTGTCAAGGAACTCGTCGCCTGGGGTGCCGGTCCCCGCGCCTGCCAAAACCTGGTGCTCGCCGGAAAGGTGCGCGCCGTGTTGCGCGGACGTTTTCATGTCACCATCGACGATGTCGAAGCTCTCGCCCGTCCGATCATGCGCCACCGCATCGTGCCCACTTTCAATGCCGAGGCGGATGGCATATCAGTCGATGAAATCGTCAGCCGCATTCTCAAGGTGGTGCCGCGCGGCGAAGCCAAACGCTCGCTGTGACCGATTGAACAATCGCAGCACGACCGGGCCGACACACGGTGTCCGGTGACCTGCTCCCAACCGTCCCGCACATCATCCATGGCCCACGTCAGCGACTTTCTCAAGCCCAGCGATCTGCATCGCATCTCCAACCTTCAGGTGTTGGCGCGCCAGGTCGTCGAAGGCTTCACCAGCGGTTTTCATCGTTCGCCCCACAAGGGTCATAGCGTCGAATTCAAACAACACCGGCAGTATGTGCAGGGCGATGAAATCCGTCGGCTCGACTGGAGCGTGTTCGCCCGCAGCGACCGACATTACATTCGCGAATACGAAGAGGAAACCAACCTCCGTTCCACCATCATCCTGGATCGCAGTGGTTCGATGAACTACGCCGGCAGCACCGCCGGTGGTGTCAGCAAATACGAATATGCCACCAAACTCGCCGCTTGTCTTGCCTACATGATGGTTCATCAGGCGGATGGCGTCGGTCTAACAACATTCGATACCAAAATCCGCAGCCACATACCGCCTCGCTCGCGGGTGAGCCATCTGCGGGTGATTCTGAATGAGCTGGAAAAAGGCAAGCCCGGAGGCGAGACCGAATTGGGTGAAGTATTCCACGAGCTCGAGGCCAAGTTGCACCGTCGCGGCCTGCTCATCATCATTTCCGATTGTTTCGGCGAGGTTGCCAGTTTTCTCAAGGCGCTGGCTCACTTCCGTCATGCCCGCCACGAAATTCTGGTCTTTCAGATCTGGGATCGCGACGAACTGGAATTTCCCTTCAAAAGCTGGACCCAGTTTGACTGCATGGAACAGGAAGGTGTCAAACATTTGCTCGACCCGGCGATGCTTCGACAGTCGTATATGGAAAACCTGGCTGCCTTCCGCGACAGCCTTGTTCGCGGATGCCGCCGCAACAACATCGACCTGGTGCCTTTCTGCACCGACGAGCCCTATGCCAATGCGCTCGCCGCCTACATGACCCGAAGACTCGGACGTCGATGAATTTCCTCAACACCGCCATTTTAGTTGGGCTGGCAGCGGGAGCGATTCCGCTCATCATTCATCTTTTTCACAAAAGCCGTTTCAAGGTGGTCAAATGGGGCGCCACACATCTGCTGTCCACCGTGGTGCGCACCAATCAGAAACGGATCAAGATCGAGCAATGGATCCTGCTGGCGATCCGCACTGCGATTCCCATTCTTCTCGCCCTGATGATGGCGCGACCGATGTGGCATGCCGGGTCCGGTTTGTTAGGCGACAGGCCCACCGCGACGGTCGTGTTGCTCGACAACAGCTATTCGATGGAGGCGGGGCGCGCGGGGACATCCCATTTCAGCCTCGCCCGCGATGAAACGATGCGCCTTGTCGGCGGGCTGAAGCCGGGATCGGAATCCTACGTTTACCTGATGGGGGAGGAGACCGGGGTGTTGGACGAGCCGACCCGCGATCTCACTCGATTGACCCGGACGCTGGCCAAGGCGGGGTCGGGCTACGGCATGGCACGGGTGCCTGCGGCGATCGAGCAGGTGACAGGCACCATGGATCAAATGACGGAGGGCATCCGGCAGGTCATCGTGCTCACGGACTTCCAGCGGGTGAGTTTTCCGATTACCGAAGACAAGGCGTTGGGACAGGCACTGGAGCGCTTGAAAAATCTTCCGGTTCGGCCGACCATTACTCTCTGGAATGTGGGAGGTGATGCCCGGGAAAATGTCGCCGTTGAATCGCTGGATTTTTCCAAGCTGATGGTAGGCGTCGGGCAGAAAGTTCAAATCCGCGCGAATCTGCGCAACTACGGTGACAACCCGCGGCCTGATTTGCGCGTGGTGATGAAGGTCGATGGCCGGGAGCAAAGCACCACGCAGGTTGCGTTGGGGGCAAAGGCGCAGAGCCAGGTATTGTTCAGCCATGTGTTTGACAGGGCCGGCTCTCATGTTGTCGAGATCGCCACCGAGGCCGATGCGGTCAGTGGCGACAACAGCATGCTGGCGAGCATCCCGGTGCGCGACCGGCTTGGCGTGTTGCTGGTTGATGGAGCGCCGGGTGCCGCGCCCGATGACTTGAAAAGCGAGACCGGCTTTGCCCAGATCGCTCTATCACCTTTTGCTGCCGGCAAGGTCGAACAAGCCGACCTGATCGAAACAAAGGTGGTCGATGCCGCGAATCTAACAACAAATCACATCGCCGACGCGGCGGTCGTGGTGCTGGCGAATGTCGCCACGTTGAGCGAGGCAACACTTGCAGCGCTGGAACAGTTTGTCGATCGTGGCGGTGGCCTGCTGGTGTTCACCGGCGACCGCTGTGATCCCGCGTGGTGGAACGGTGCCTTTGCCAAACTCGCACCGCTGCCGCTTGGCGCGCGCACAGGCGAGCCGGGTGACACCGCGCCGACAATGGGCGTTCTCGGCCAGCGTTTTGAACATCCGGCGCTGGAGATGTTCAACGATCCGCGCAACGGCAGTTTGTCCGACTTCGCTCTGAAAGCCTGGTTTCGATTCAAATCGCCGGAGGTCACGGGCAAGCCGGATGATCCGGTGGTGATGGCCCGGTTGGGCAACGGCGATCCGTTTCTGGTGGAAAAACCATTCGGCAAGGGCAGGGTCATCGCCTGCGCCACCGCGCTCGATTCCGACTGGAGCAATCTTCCCGCACGACCGTCCTATCTGCCCGTGGTTCAGCGGCTTTGCACCGCTTTGGCATCGACCGTCAATCCACCCCGCAACCTGCGAGTGGGCGAGCCACTTACCTTCTTTGTGCCGCTTGAAAATGTCGGCAAACCCGCTCTGCTCACCCTGCCGGATGCCAGCACGGTGGATGACACTGTCGCCGGTCGTGGCGATCACGGCGTGGTTGAATACCCACAGACCCGGCGTCCCGGTCTCTATACGCTGGTGCCGTCGGACGGCATTCCCATTCATTGTGTGGTCAACGTCGATCGCGCCGAATCGGACCCCGAACGCCTGACTGACTCAGAAATCCAGAACCTGGCAAAGTCCCACGGACTGCAGCTGGTGCGCAGCGCAGAGGAATTCAAAGCGCTCGACAAAGTGCAACGCTATGGTCGCGAGTTGTGGCAGTGGGCGCTGATCGGCTTGCTCGTACTGCTTTTCGTCGAACTCCTTCTCCAACAGAAATTCGCCCGCGGTGGCGCCAGAACATGAAGCACGAAACCGTCACCCACTCCCTGCGTTGGGCCGGCTCCTGGCCCTGGTATGTCGGCCTGACAGCCGCTCTGGTATTGGCGATTGCCGCATGGCTGCTCTATCGGCGCGAGATCGGCGGAATGCGCCCCCTGTTTCGCTTTTTGCTGCCGCTGCTGCGCGCGGCGGCTGTTTTTCTGATCGTCATCCTGCTCGGCGGCCCCATTGTTCACCACCGCACTGTCATCGGCCAACTCGCCCGATTGATCATTCTTGTCGATGGCTCAGCCAGCATGCAACTCGCCGACCCCGGCATGGATGCGAACCGCAAGCTCCACATTCTCGATCGACTCGGCATGCTGGAACCCGGCACTGTGAATCTCGGACAACCGCTGGCAGCCACCACCCTGGCCAACGACCCCAACCCCGCGGTGAAAAACGCGCTGGCGAAATTCGACACACTGCCGC
>Ga0114972_10004067_pt1 | contig 10879 bp, 10 predicted proteins | sample M_140807_EF_Meta_FD_87354 | JGI IMG/M metagenome (GOLD analysis project Ga0114972, IMG submission 87354) | Freshwater microbial communities from Lake Montjoie, Canada to study carbon cycling - M_140807_EF_MetaG | ecosystem: Environmental > Aquatic > Freshwater > Lake | place: Lake Montjoie... | reverse complement strand
GATCAGCCGCACCTGCAGGGTGCGCTCCTGGCCCGGCGCCAGGCTCACCGTGCCCAGGGCCGGACCCTGCTGCCCGGCCCGCTGCACCAGGTGGAAGGCCTGGCGACCCAGCGGCCGGCCCTCGGCCCCATCGAGCCCCGCCACCTCCACCGTGCCGCGGAACACCACCGCAGGCGCCGGCGTGACCCGGAAGCGCAGGCCGCCAAGGGGTTGGTCGTGCTTGAGGGGCGATTCCAGCGCCAGCTGGAGCTTCACGGGGGCAGCGGTGTCGTTGCGCAGCGGCAGGCTGAGCTCGTAGGTCACGCCGTAGTTGCCGTGGGCGGCCCAGGCGGTGCCGGGATAGAAGGCCTTCAGCTCGGCGGTCTGAACCTGGCCGGTGCCCAGGCTGCCCTTCTCCAGCGAGGCGATCGGCCAGGAGATCGGCGCCCGGCTCGCCGCCAGCACCGCACTGCCGGGGTCGGTGATCTTGCCCCGCCAGGTGCTGCCCACCTGCACGCCGCTGACCCGCGAGTAGACCATCGGGCCGCTGGCGCCGCGGGGGGTGGGCTCGTGTTCCTTGGGGCTGAGGGCCCCTTCGAGGATGCGGGTCCACACGCTGGGATCTGGCGGCCGATCGTTCGGGCCGAAGGCCGCCAGCACGGCCAGATCGAGTGGGGCCTCGCTGGCCAGACGCAGCTGCAGGTTGCGGCCATTGAGCAGGGGATCGAGCCCCCGCACCGGTAGGGGCAGCACCACCAGGGGGGTGAGCACCCCCGCCGGCAGGCTCCACTCGCCCGGAAGTTCCGGGCTGCGGCTGCGTTGCAGGAGCTCGGTGGCCACCCGGCTGCCGGGGCCCGACCACACCGGCTGGGTGCTCTCCTGGAGCATTAGGGGAGGAAGGGGGAGAAAGGGGGCGGCGCTCTGCCCCGCCGCGGTGGCCTGGGAGAGGGCGGTGGATCCGCCCCGCAGCCGCAGCTTCACAGGCGCCGGGCCGCGGGGAGCCCCCACCACCGCCAGCCAGAGGGTGGAGTCGAGGCGCTCTGGCTTGCCGGCGAACACGTGGTGGCTGAACAGGTCGAAGCCGCCGTTCAGGGGCACGTTGAGGTGGGCGGCGCCCATCGCCAGCGGCCGGCCATCCCAGCCGCGCGCCGGATCGAAGCCCGAGATCAGGATCCCCTCGCTGCGAATCAGCTCGGGGTTGTTGTCGTTGAGGAGCAACACCTGGTCGAGCCCCCCCGGTAGGGGCGCCACCCGCTGGCGGCGCAGCAGGGTGGGGGCGCTCTGGGGCTTGCTGGGCACGGCGGGGGCCGCTGGAGAGGGAGCCGGGGAGGCCTCCCCATCCTGGGCGGCCACCGGCCGGGCCAGGACCACGGCTAGCAGGGCGATGACGAGGATCGCCCCCCGGTGGGCGGATCGGGAACGGGCCGGCCGCAACGGGTCGGCTGCGGTGCGGGAAGGGTCGGCTGGCAGGAGGCTCATGGTTTGCCCACCAGCGTCCGCGACACCGTGGCCGCCATCGCTCGGATCAGCTCGGCCGAGCGGGGGTCATTGAAGGGGCCCTTCACCATGAAGGCCGCCACGGCCCTCTGGCCATTCGGCAGCTGGATCAGGGAGGCGTCGGCATAGGCGATGCCGATGTCGCCGGTCTTGTTGTAAGTGGTGATGCCATCCGAGAGCAGTTCGTCGTCGGGATCGGCGTTGGTTTGGCCCTTGCCCAGGCCCTTCAGCAGCCCCATGGGAATCAGGGTGTTGGTGTTGGATTTGGAAAGGATCTCGCGGTAGAGGTCGCGGGCGCGGGGGCTGAGCTTCTCGCCGGTGTCCACCAGGGCGATGGTGTGGGCGAGGTCGCGGGCGCTGGTGGTGTTGGTGCCCTTGAGATCGGGCAGCCAGTTGCGGAGCACCGTGGCCGGCAGGCCCAGCGCTTGGAAGCGTGTGTTCACGCTCTCCAGGCCGCCGAGTCGTTTGATCAGCAGGTTGGTGGCGCTGTTGTCACTCACCCGAATCATCTCGGTGGCGGCCTCGAAGAAGGGGAAGCGGGTTCCGAGGGGCTTATTGGCCATCCAGCCGGCCCCCTCCCCCATCACCTCCTTGGTGAGGGGCAGGGGCTCGTTCCAGCGCACCTTGCCCCTGTCCAGGTCGTCGAGGCCCACCAGCAGGATCGGGCTCTTGATCGAGCTGGCGGCTGGCATCGGCAGGTCGCTCTGGAGCTGGGCGTAGCGTCCGTCGTCGAGCACCAGAAGGAAGCCGGAGGCGGTAAGGCCCTTCTGGGCGGCTGCCAGCCGCGCCCACTCCTGGCTCAGGGCGGTGAGTTCGGTGCGGGGATCGAAACGGCCCAGGGCCAGGCGCTGGCCGCCCACCACCCGCGGCGCCGCATCCAGCTGGGCCACGCCCCCGCTGCCCTGGGCCAGCCGGGGCGCCAGGGTCTTGAGGGCCGTGCTCACCAGCACCCCCAGCCCCACCCCCATCACGGCCAGCCGCAACAGCAGCAGCAGGGGTTGGAGCCAGGGTCGGCGGGGGCGGCGGCCAACACTCACGAAGGTCTGAATGCGGAAAGGATCCCGACGCTACGTGTCGGATCCAGAGCTGGCCCGTCGACGGCTCGCCCAGCGCAACTGGCACACCATGCCCCGCAGCAGGGCCACCTCGCTTTCACTCACCTGGGCGCGCTGCAGCAGGGCCCGCAGCTTGGCCATCCGGGCCCGGCTGGTGTGGGGCAGCAGGAAGCCCACCTCCAGCAGCAACGCCTCGGCATCGGCGAGGGTGGATTCGAGCGCATCGCGGCGGCACGGATCGGCCCAGGCCGGGCCGCCCCCTGCCCCTCCCGGGGGAAGGGAGGCCAGCGCCCGTTCACCCTGGCGCAGGGTGTGCAGCTCATGCAGCACCACCGCCACCGCATGGGAGAGGTTGAGGGAGGGATAGGAGGGGCCGGTGCCGATCTGCAGCAGTCGCCCGGCCTGCAGCAATTCCCCGTTGGCCAGCCCCCGGTCCTCTCGGCCGAACACCAGCGCCGCCCCGGAGCTCGCGCCGCCCTCCAGCAACCAGGGCAGGGCCTCCGGGGCGCTCACCAGGGGCAGGGGGGGGGCTTCCGCCCGGCCGGTGGTGGCCACCACCCGGTCGCAGTCGGCGAGGGCAGCCTCCAGGGTTGGCCACAGGCTGGCCCGCTCCAGCAGACCCACCCCATGCACCGCCATGCGCCTTGCCTCCTCGCCGAGGGGATCGCAGCGGGGGGCCACCAGCCGCAGCCCATCGATGCCGAAATTGGCGCAGAGCCTGGCCACGCTGCCCACATTGAGCGGGCCCGCAGGCTCCACCAGCACCACCTGCAGGCTCATGGGCGGCGCCTCAGGAGGGAAGGCTGTGCAGGAAGGCCAGCAGGTCGGCCATGGCCTGGGGATCGGGCTGGAACCGGGGCATTGGCGGTGTGCGGCCGCTCACCACCTGCTGGATCAGCTGGCGGTCGTTCTTGCGGCGATCCACCCCGTGGAGATTCGGACCCACCAAACCCTGGGCCGCGAGGCCATGGCAGCCGGCGCAGTTGAGCCGGAACAGCCGGCCACCATCCTCCACCGACCCCACCCGATCCAGGGTGGCAGTGGTGTACGGGTCGATGCGGGAGGCCTGGAGCAGCAGCAGGGCGAGCACGGCGCAGGCCACCGCCGCCAACACCACCAGGGCGGTCACCAGGCTGGGGCGGCGGCTGGTGGGCTCTGGAGCCACCACGGCGTCGGCCGGGCCTGCGGTGGCCATTGCCGGCTCGGGTCCGTTCGGGAAGGGCGAGGGGGATCCGGTCACGGTTGGTGGCGATGGGTCGCCAAGGAAGTCGAGGCCATGGGAGAATTGTGCAACGCCTGAACCCCCAACTGCGCTCCATGATCGAACCCCTCCTCTGCGGCATCGTTCTCGGTCTGATCCCCGTGACTCTGGTTGGGTTGTTCGTGGCAGCCTGGAACCAATACCGTCGTGGCAGCGCCCTCGGCGGCTGAGTCCTGAGCCTGCGGTTGCTGCTCCACCAGATTCGTGCAGATTTCGAGCTCCCCGAGTTGCTCCTGTTCCAGCACCATCAGGGTGGTGCCTCCGTAGCGGCGCTGATCCCGCACCTTCCACCCGGCCGGAACCGAGGGCAGGGCATCACTGCCGCATTCCCACAGCAGCAACCCCTCCGGCGCCAGCCACCCTTCCCGCAGCACCGCTTCGGCCACGGCCCCGTGGAGCCCTGCCCGGTAAGGGGGGTCGCAGTAGATCAGATCGAACTGGGAGGGCTTTTCGGAGCCCAGCCAGTGCAGCACCTCCCGGCGGTGTAGCGCCACGGACGCCGGTGGAGGCAGCGAAGCCGCCACCAGCTCAAGATTGGCCAGAGCCACGGCGGCGACCCGCCGGTCGCGCTCCACCGCCACCACTTCCGCCACCCCCCGCTGCAGGGCTTCGCAGGCCATCACGCCACTGCCGCAGCAGAGATCCAGCCAACGGGATCCCGCCAGCCGGGGAGCCAGCAGGTTCATTACCGCCAGCCGCACCCTCGAGGCCGTGGGCCGGGCCACGGCACCGGGTGGGCTCTGCAGCCGCCGCCCTCCGCTCAGCCGCAGACTCACGGGCGCTCCAGCCAGGCCAGCCAGCGCGCCAGCATCGCTTCGCCCACGGGCCCTGATTTTTCGGGATGGAACTGGCAGGCAGCGATGCGGCCCTGCCAGATCGCCGCGCTTACCGGGGATCCAGCCCAGTCCACCCACGCCGTCACGCTGGCCGGATCGGTGGGATCGGCGGCGTAGGAGTGCACGAAGTAGACCCAGGCCGGTGGTTCATCGGCCGGGAGCAGGGGGCTGGGTTGGCCGGGAAGCAGGGGGGCCCAGCCCATGTGGGGAATCGGGTGGCCCGGAGTGCGCGGCAGGGCCCGCACCCGCCCCGCCAGTAGGCCCAGACCAGCGGAGTGGCCCTCATCACTGCCCTCAAACAGCAACTGCAGCCCCAGGCAGATGCCGAGCAGGGGCTGGCCGGCCGCGCAGGCCTGCTGCAGGGCCGTGGCCAGACCGCCCTCCCGCAGCCGCTCCATGGCCGGGTCGAAGGCACCCACCCCCGGCAACACCAGGGCATCAAATCCCGCCATCGCCGCGCCGTCGTGTACGGGCTCCACGGCGGCGCCGAGGCGTTCGAAGGCGCGCTGCACCGAGTGCAGGTTTCCCATGCCGTAGTCGATCAGTCCGAGGCGGGGCATGGCGGGGATTCAGCTTCTGGGAGGGTCAGGCTGGGCTGGCCAGGGGGGTGAAGCGACGGCCAGGCTGCTCCAGGGAGGCGGCCTCCGGCAGGTCCAGCCCGTTGAGGTGGTCGATGAATTGGTACAGCCGGCCGACCCGCCGCTTGTCGAAGCGCAGGCGCAGGGACGGCCTCAGGATGCCGTTGTCATCACAGGCTTCGCCCGCCTGGATGGCGCCGTTGTCGAGTAGGTCATCGAAGCGGTCGTTGAGGTTGGGAAGCAGGCTGCGGGGCACGGGGGCCTTGAGCAGCAACTCGACCCGATCCTCCCCGAGCTGGGCACTGTGGAACACCCGATAGAAACGACTGATCCGGGCCACCGCTTCGGAGGCGCAGGAGGCCTCCATCACCAGACCACCATCCTCCGGGGAGATCAGGCCCCGCCTGGCCAGCTCCTGGTGCACGTTCCGGCGCCATACGGTCCAAAAGTCATCCCCTGGGGGGGCCAGCAGCACCAGGGGGATCGGCGGGGTGCGGCCGGTTTGGATCAGGGTGAGGCACTCGAAGAGTTCATCCAGGGTGCCGAAGCCGCCCGGCATCACGACCACGGCATCGCTCTCCCGCAGGAAGAAGAGCTTGCGGGTGAAGAAGTAGCGGAAAAAGAGCAGGCGGCCGCCGCAGCCGCTCACATAGGAATTGGGATGCTGCTCAAAGGGCAGATCCACGTTCAGACCGATGCTGTGGTTGCAGCCCGCCCCCCGGTTGGCCCCCTCCATCACACCCCCGCCGGCCCCGGTCATCACATCAAAACCAGCCTCCACGGCTAGAGAGGCCAGGTCCCTCGCCAAGCCGTAGCAGGGGTCCTCCAGCTGGGTGCGGGCCGAGCCGAACACGGTGATCTTGCGCACGCTGCGGTGCGGCTGGAATTCCTCTAGAGCCTCACTGATGTCGGCCAGGGCACCACTGATCAACCGCCATTCCGGAAGTTCTCCCTCGCGCCGGGCTACCTCCAGGAGTGAGACCACGGCCTTCTCGATCAGCCGCCTCTGGGGATGGCCCTGGATCTGTTCCTCCAGAACCTCCAGCGGGCTTCGCCCGGGGGCCGGTTTAGGGGTGTGTGGGAGCGTCAGGGGCGGTGGTGTCCGTGGGGACTCAGACGTACTTGGTGATGGTGGTGTGCAGCGTGCTCTTGGGTACGGCGCCGACCACGGTTTCGATTTTTTGGCCATCCTTGAACAGCATCAGGGTGGGGATGCTGCGGATGCCGTATTGGCTGGCCACGTTGGGGTTCTCGTCGGTGTTGAGCTTGAACACCTTGATTTGACCCTCAAATTCCTTGGCGATCTCATCGACGATCGGAGCCACCATGCGGCAGGGGCCGCACCAAGGGGCCCAAAAATCAACCAGCACGGGCACGTCACTCTTCAGGACGTCTTGCTCGAAGGAGGCGTCGGTGACGGCGGCGGAGCTGGACATCCCTGGCTGGATCGCACTGTCGCGAATCTAGCAACCATCTTGAGCAGCAAGCTCGGCTTGAAACCGAGCGTTGCAGGCCGTTGGAAAAGACCGAACCGGGGCCCCCCGGAGCTGGGTCACCTAGGGCCATCGAAACTGTCCTGGCCTGGGACCGGCTCCCCGCACAGGCAAATACAAAAAGCCCGGGCGCGCCGGGCCGGGGGGTGTGAGGAGTGTGCGAGCCGTAGCCCCCACACCTTGAGGGTAGCGCCATCGTGCCGGGTGGAAGACCGACGACCGGCCGTATCGATGGTGGTGGATCCCTACTTGCCCATGCCGAGTTGCTGGGCCTTCTGGTACACCTTCCCCTCCGTGAGCAGGGAGGGGGCCACCACCACCTCAACCTGCTGCATTTCCTTAAGGTTGCGGGCACCGAGGGTGCCCATCGAGGTGCGGATGCAGCCCAGCAGGTTCTGGGTGCCGTCATCCAGGCCGGCCGGCCCCCGCAGGATCTTCTCGAGGCTGCCGGTGGTGCCCACCTTGATGCGGGTGCCGCGGGGCAGCACCGGGCTCGGGGTGGCCATGCCCCAATGGAAGCCGCGGCCCGGAGCCTCGCTGGCCCGCGCGATCGGCGAGCCGATCATCACGGCATCGGCGCCGCAGGCCAGGCACTTGCAGATGTCGCCCCCAGTCACGATGCCGCCGTCGGCCACGATCGGCACGTAGCGCCCGGTGGCCGCGAAGTGCTCGTCGCGGGCGGCGGCGCAGTCGGCCACGGCGGTGGCCTGGGGTATGCCGATGCCGAGCACCCCCCGGGACGTGCAGGCCGCGCCGGGGCCGATGCCCACCATCACGCCGGCGGCACCGGCCCGCATCAGCTTGAGGGCAACCTCGTAGGTGACGCAGTTGCCGATGATCACCGGCACCCCGAAGTCGCGGCAGAGGGCCTCCAGATCGAGGGTGGCCTGGCCCTCGGGGCCAATGTGCTCGGTGCTCACCACCGTGGCCTGCACGAAGAAGAGGTCGGCGCCGGCCTCGGCGATCGCTTTGCCGAACTTCAGCGCCGCCACGGGGGTGGCACTCACCGCGGCGATGCCGCCGCCGGCCTTGATCTCGGCGATCCGTTGGCGGATGAGGTCCTCACGGACGGGCTGGCTGTAGAGCTCCTGCATCAGCGACACGAACTCCTCCTTGCCCACCGCCGCGATCCGGTCCAGCACCGGGTTGGGGTCGTCGTAGCGGCACTGCACCCCCTCCAGGTTCAGCACCCCCAGGGCGCCCTGGCGAGTGAGTTCCACGCACATCGCCACATCCACCACGCCATCCATGGCGCTCGCGATGATCGGGATCTCCCGCTGGATGCCCCCCAGGGTCCAGCTGCTGTCGGTGATGGTCGGATCCACGGTGCGACCTCCAGGCACCAGGGCGATCTCATCGATGCCGTAGGCACGGCGCACGGTTCGGGATCGGCCCAGTTGGATGGTCACCGTCGGGTTGAACGCAATCGGCACAAGTTATCAACTGGCCTCCCGCGCCTGCTCGCTGGAGGGCCTCAATCCCTGCCGCGGAAGTCGTTCCAGCGTTGACGCCAGCTGGTCAGGATCCGTTCCCGTTCGCTGCTGCGCACCAGGCGGGTGAGGCCGAACTGAACCACGCTCACCAGGCCCACCAGCTGCAGCAGGCGGGGCAGCAGGGGCAGATCGCCGAGGGTCTCGAGCAGGGCGGAGTAGAGGCGGAGCAGCACCACCGCCGCCAGCAGCAGACCGGCGGCCCGCAGGGGGCCTCCGAGGCTCTCCCAGCGACCCTGCAGATCGGCGCCGTCGAACCAGGTCTGCAGCTTGTCGCGCAGCAGGTCCCATTCGCCGCCCTCGCCCGCCTCGCCCGCGGGCAGCGGCGGCACCACCACGCTGGTGGCGATGCCGGGGGGGTCCGGCTGGGGGGAAGGGGCCGGCGTCGCCGGGGTGGCCTCCGGCTCCACAGCCGGGGTCGCGGCGGGCTGATCGAGCACCGGCTGTTCTGCCCAGGCCGACGCAACCGTGGCTGCTGCTGGGCTCTCCGCCGCGGGCTCCTCACCAACAACGCTTCCAGGAGCAGTTGCCGGAACGTAGGCGGGGTCTGATGGGGAGGTCCCATCGCCAGCCAGTGCGCTTTCGGGGGGGGCTGAGCCGTAGCCCGCCACGAACACGGCTGGTGCGGCTTCGGCTGGCGATGCTGCCTCTGCGGAGGCTGATGGGGTAGGGGTGCCATAGGAGCCCACCACCGTGGGGCTCACGCTGGCCTCCAAGGTGATTGCGTCGTTGCTCACAGCGGCTTCTTCAGGGCCACCCAGGGACGCTTCCGAAGGCTCCGGACGGGGCGCCTCCGCCTCCGCCGGTGGGGTTCCCGCCGGCACAGCGGTGATCTCGGGGGTCTCGGCCATGGTGGGCTAATGGTCTGGGCGGAGCTTACGGCCGTTTTCCGGGATCGCCCCGCCCCGGCAAGGATGTGATCAGGTGGACCGCTCAGGCTTCGAGCGGGATCAGGGCCGTCCGCAGGGAGAGGGGGGCCAGGGGCAGCCGCAGCGGGAAGCGGTTGGCTCGCAGCCGTTCCGCCAGCTCTTCGGCCAGCTCCTGGGCTAACCGCGGGCTGTGGCTGGGCGCCGCCGGGATCCGGTGGCCATCCACCACGATGGTTCCGGCCTTCAGCGCCGCATACGACACCCCGCCGAAGCTGGGCTTGATCCGCCGCGGAATCGAGACATCGAGCACCGGAGCCTCCAGTTCCGCATCCGGCGTGGCGGACTGGGCGGCCGTGGACCCATCCAGCAGCGGGATCGGTGCCGCGACCGCCACCAGCAGGGCAGTGCCATGGCCCTCGAACTGGCAGGCGCGCACCCAGCGGCCTTCCAGGGCATGCAGATCCACGCTCAGGGCGGCCACCGCGCCGGGGCTGCGGGCATGGCCGCTGGCGAGCCGGCGGGGATGGGGCTGGTGGGCGCTGCCCGTGCCGATCACCCAGCCGATGCCCCCACCCACCAGCACCGGCGAGCCCGGCCCCAGCAGGGCCAGACCCGGCATCGCCAGGCCAATGCTGTCGGCTCCGGAGGCACTGAAGAGAGCATTGCCAAAGGGTCCCAGCAGGGGGCCCCAGCCGGTGTGGATCACCCCTTCGGCACTGCTCACCGCCACCACACCGTTTTCCACGATGCCCCGGTGCAGGAGCAGCCGGCCGTTGCCGATTCGCTCGAGGTTGAGACGCGTGTGGAGTTCCCGGCGGGGCTGCAATGGGGTGGGGTCGCCGGCGGCGCTGAGCTCAACGCTGCCGCCCGCCAGCAGGGTGGCGAGCGCCTGGGCGCCGCCATGGCGGAAGCCCTCGCCCCCCCCGATCGGGAGCACCAGGTCGCTGCCGGCCCCGCCGGCCAGGGCCGCCACCCCATCGATCTGGGGCTCCCGCAGCCGGATCGGCGGATCGGTGGGCCCCAGGTTCAGAACCAGGCTGGCCTGGTCGGTGAAGGTGGCCTCCGCCGCCACCACCACATCGGTGGCCCCATAGGCCTCCGCCAGGCCCACCTCGCCCACCAGGCGGCGGAAGTCGGCGGCCACCCGCACCCGCAACACCCCGCGCCGCTGGCGATCCCGCAACTCCTCCTCACCGCGGCGGGGCAAATCAGGAGGCCCGCTCCGCGGCGGCCCATCGGCGGAGGTGCTGCGTGGGGCCATGGCCGCTTCCCCTGCCGTTCCATCAGAGCGACCCCAGAGTGGCGGCGATCACCACCCTCTGGCCAGGGCCCCACAGCACCCGTTTAGGGCGGCCGGGATGGCAGGGGAGCGGGGTTCGATAAAGTAGCTGCAATCCTTGGCGGTCGTGCATGGCGGATCCCACCGGACCCGGCGAAAACAGTCCCGGCGAATCCGACGGACGGATCATCCAGACCGACCTCCGTAACGAGATGTCGCGCTCCTACATGGAGTACGCGATGAGCGTGATCGTGGGCCGGGCCCTGCCCGATGCCCGCGACGGCCTCAAGCCCGTGCACCGGCGGATCCTCTACGCCATGTACGAGCTGGGGCTCACCAACGACCGCCCTTATCGGAAATGTGCCCGGGTGGTGGGCGAGGTGCTGGGCAAGTACCACCCCCACGGCGACACCGCGGTCTACGACGCCCTGGTGCGCATGGCCCAGGACTTCTCGATGCGCATGCCCCTGATCGATGGGCACGGCAACTTCGGCTCGGTCGACAACGACCCTCCCGCCGCGATGCGCTACACCGAATCGCGG
>Ga0114972_10004066_pt1 | contig 10879 bp, 11 predicted proteins | sample M_140807_EF_Meta_FD_87354 | JGI IMG/M metagenome (GOLD analysis project Ga0114972, IMG submission 87354) | Freshwater microbial communities from Lake Montjoie, Canada to study carbon cycling - M_140807_EF_MetaG | ecosystem: Environmental > Aquatic > Freshwater > Lake | place: Lake Montjoie... | reverse complement strand
CAACCCAGAGACGCTGACCGTAGGCCGGGTGTTTGTGCCCCATGAAACGACCTCGGTGCGTGCCCTGAATCGGGTGCTATCACGAGCTTGTTTTTTTCATCAGTTGTAAGCGTTGCAGCGCCTCTTCAAGGGGCAACGGTGATACATGATCCAAGGCAGCAAATGGATTTTGCTGTGTGTAGACGACCAAAAGCGAAATGAGCGCTAACCATAGCAGCGTAAAGTTTGAAATGATTTGCATGGGGCGCTTAGAAATTGCGCTTAAGGTCAACACTGCGATCGCCACAGACAATAAAAAAAGAACCAACCCTAGTCGGGGGTAGCCGATCGTATAACGACTAGCCTCGGCCCTTAGCAAGCGTTGCTCTCTGACTCGATTCGTGAGCAAAATCAGTTGATTTGTCATCGGTGCGTTCAGCAGCAACTGGTTTTGGGGGTGAGCGACAATATCAGACATTCTGGTTAAAGGCCCTAGAGCCGATGATTCGTTCGTGCTAAATGAAGCGCCACCCGAGCGGCTCATTTCAGGCCACTCTTTTTGTAGGACGTCTTGGGTGTACTGTCGTACAGCGGCCATTAGGGGGTCTCCCACCCTAGCGTCAAGGCTGAGTGAGATTCGGCCTAGTGTGCGCAACGCGTCTGCCTCGCTGATGACGGCCGCACGTGCCCGCAAATGCACTTGAGCGACGTCGCTAAATACAAAGGCGAGGCTCAGCGACAAAAAGATCACGCTCCCGAGATTGATGTTTTGAATGCCACCAAACATGTCAACCAACTTTTCATGCAAGAACGGACGAAACGTCACGTATGCAATTAAAAAAGCCAGCAACAAGGCCAATGCTGTCAGCCCGAGTGCCAGTAAAAAAAAGTACGGTACGCTCATTTAAACCCTAGTTTTCCGAGAGTGACAGATGCTTAAGACAGTAAATTTCTTGCCAAGTAAGCGCCAGTTGTTTGTTGCGTTTAGAGACGGGTTTTTGTATATTTTTTCCCTGCATATTGCAATACATTTTCGTGGGTAAATTACGCAAATACTCATTCATCAACGGGTGGCAACCTGCGTGCCCGACCTCGCAGCCCAAAAAGTTGGTGCTCTACAATCAACGCAACGGTGAGCGGGTCTATGTGTTTCGCTCAGAACAAGCGCCAATAGCCGCTATCCTGGCCTGATGCCCGACCCCAAGCATCCAACCTCACCGCACGATCGTATGACCTTGAAAGAATCTTGGCTGTGTGAGGCGCTTCGTCTGAAAGAGACGCAATGGGGGCAGCTCGACGATCGGGCTGCCTGTGTGCGGGCGGCGCGCGAACCCACTGCCGCGCGGCAAATCGCTGCGCGCGCCAATTTCCTCGGAGAAACGACTGGTGTCTCGCTGGCGCTTGGTCGCGTGCAGTCTGGACTGTGGATTGCCCTCATTGGTTTGCTGGTGATTGCCGTACTGGTGGGGGGGGGCGCAGCCTTAGCGGCGCTGGGTGCTGGGCTTCAGCCGGTGAATGTGGTGTCGGCACTCGTTGTGTTGCTGGGTGTCAATCTCTTTAGCCTGGTTTTATGGATCGTTACGCTGAAGGTCGGGATTGGCTCTGGCGGTGGGCTTGCACAGGTTTGGCAATGGTTGGTTCGCAAACTTGCAACTGGGCCCGAGGTCGCACTGGTCGGGCAAGCCTGGTGGTCACTTTGGCTGCAAACGGGTGCGCTGCGCTGGGTACTTAGCAGTGTGACGCATGCCTCGTGGCTCGTGGCCAGCCTGACAATGCTTGCGGTGCTTTACTTCACGCTGTCGATGCGGCACTTTAGTTTTGCCTGGGAGACCACGCTCTTGTCGGCCGACAGCTTTGTCGCCTTAACGCAGTTTGTGGGCGTCGTACCGCAGTGGTTTGGCTTTGCGATACCAGACAGTGAAACGGTTCGCGCAAGCGGTCACCTATCAAGAAACTCAGCGCAGGCGCAGGCGCTTTGGGCGAGTTGGCTGACGGGTGCATTGGTCTGTTACGGAGTCATGCCCAGAGCCTTGCTACTGCTCGCGAGCCTGGCGCTGGTGGCGCGCGCTTGGCCGCGCACGCAACCACAATTACATTCACCCTATTATCAGGCCTTGGTTGCAAAGATGCAGCCAGCCGCGTTAGCACCTGAGGGGCTGGTGCCGCCACAAATAACGCCTCGTTATCCGCCCGGGGACAAAGGCGCTAACAGTGCGACGTATGCCGTGATGACTGGCATTGAACTAGAAGGCGAGTGGCCTCCCTTGGGGTTAGGTAGCGCCATTGTTCACACTGTCATGATTGACTCGCGCGGCACTCGAAACATGGCTCTGGGCCAAGTGGCGCAGCTCAGCCCGCAGCGCTTGGTCATCGCCTGTGATGCCCGACACACGCCAGATAGAGGGACATTACATTTGATTGCTGAATTGTCGTCTTATGCGAGCAAGACGCTCGTTTGGCTACAACCCGCTGGCGGAGTCGAGGGACCTGACGCAGCCGAAGGACGTATCCCAGTTTGGAAAAATCAACTGCATGCCGCGCTCAAGGTCGAGGTCTTGGTCACCCCCTTGCTTGCCCCTGTTTCAGAATGGTTGGGGCGCTCAGATGACTAATCACTTAAGCGCCTTGCAGATTGCGGTCGTGGGGCATACCAACACAGGTAAAACGTCGTTGCTGCGTACGCTCACACGCGACGTCAATTTTGGTGAAGTCGCAGATGCGCCAGGCACAACGAAACAGGTGCAGGGTGCACGAGTCAAGCTAGACGGTACCTCGGTCATGCTGCTGTTTGATACCCCAGGTATTGAAGACAGCATGGGCTTACTCGACTACCTAGAGCAACTCGAGAGCTCTGGTGTTCGGCTGGATGGCCCAGAGCGGCTCAGATTATTTTTACAAGGCCCCGAAGCCTCTGGGCGCTATGAGCAAGAGGCGCGCGTGCTGAGAAAGTTGCTCGACTGTCAGGCCGGGCTGTATGTCATTGACGTGCGCGAACCAGTGCTCGCGAAACATAAAGACGAGCTCGTGATACTTGCCGGTTGTGGTCGCCCTTTGCTGCCTATCTTAAACTTTGTGGCAAGCACGGCGTCGCGCGCCGCCCAGTGGCGAGACACGTTGACGCGCCTAGGGTTGCATATCTGCGTAGAGTTCGACAGCGTGAGTCCTCCGCTTGACGGCGAAGAAACTCTCTACCGAACGCTCTCGATTGTTTTACCTTCGCATCAATCCGTATTGTCTGGACTACAGCTGCAATCCACAGAGCAGAAAGTCGCACGGCGTGACGCGGGCCTGACGTTGATTGCAGGGCTACTCATCGACCTGGCCGCCTTACGTACGCCCTCAAGTACCGAGCCCGAGTTGCTAGAGCAAGCGATTGTGTTACAGCAAGCAGTTGTTAGACAGCGGGAACAGGCTTGTGTGCAAGCGCTGCTCGCACTATTTCAGTTCAGTCCTGATGATTATCTGAGTCAGCCGTTACCACTGTCAGAGGGTAGCTTGAGCGTTGACTTGTTTAATCCAGAGGCGTTAAAGGATATTGGCGTGCATACAGGCGGAGGGCTTGGTGTAGGCATGATTGCTGGGGCAGTGGCAGATGTTTTAAGTGCTGGCCTGACGCTTGGCACTGGCATGCTAATCGGCGCGGCGGCGGGCGGCGCGGCCTTAGGTGTGGGTAAATTTGGCACACTAGTGCTGAGCCATATCCGAGGCTTTCGTGAACTGACGGTGGCGGATGAGATTCTGCAGTTCGTCAGGCTGCGCCAAGGGCAATTACTCGAAGAGCTCGAACGCCGCGGTCATGCAGCAATCGCAAAAATCGACGTGGCAGAGAAAACGGTCGCGATAAAAAGTGCTCTGACCGCCTTGCCGAAACCTTTGCTAAGAGCGCGTGCACATCCTGAGTGGTCGGCCGTTGGAGACCGTTTTCAGGATGGCCCAGCCAGGCAGAAGGCAATTCTTGCGCTTGTCGAAGAAGACGTGCTGAAGGCGGATGAGTGACGTAGAGCCCGTATTTTGCCGCGTTTGATGGGTACTGTTATTTCGATGAATACTGCTCATCCCCCGCTAATGGGGTAGAACCGGGTAGAACCGGATGCTGGCGGAAGCGGTGAGATTCGAACTCACGGAGGGCGTGAACCCTCGCCGGTTTTCAAGACCGGTGCCTTAAACCGCTCGGCCACGCTTCCTTTTCTTGAAGGGATGCATAATAAACGATTTACCGATAAATGTTTTTGAGGCGATCAAGATGCGTGCAATAGAAATTACAACTCCCGGCGGTCCTGAAGTGTTGGTACCCACCACTCGACCTATGCCTGAAGCGGGCCGTGGCGAGGTGTTGATCAAAGTTGAGGCTGCAGGCATCAATCGTCCCGACGTTTTTCAGCGTATGGGTCAATATGCGCCGCCACCGGGTACAACCGATTTGCCAGGGCTTGAAGTGGCCGGCGAAATTGTCGGTGGTGATGTAGGCAATAGCGGTTTCAAAATCGGTGACAAAGTCTGCGCCTTGGTGGCGGGTGGTGGTTATGCCGAGTACTGCGCTGCGCCCATTGAACAGTGTTTGCCAGTACCCAAGGGCTTATCGATGATTGAGGCAGCGGGTTTGCCTGAAACCTATTTCACGGTCTGGAGCAACGTGTTTGACCGCGGGCAGCTTGCAGCCGGTGAAAGTTTGTTGGTACATGGCGGCGCAAGCGGCATTGGTACCACCGCAGTGCAATTGGCTAGCGCCTTAGGCCATGCTGTCTACGCCACCGTCGGCAGCGACGAGCGTGCCCGTGCCGTTGAAGCGTTAGGCGCAGTTAAGGGTATTAACTACAAGACTCAGGACTTTGTTGAAGAAGTCAACGCCTTGACTCAAAAGAAGGGCGTCAATGTGATTTTGGATATGGTCGCAGGTGACTATATTGGCCGCGAACTGAAGTGCCTGGCAGATGATGGACGTATTGTCTTGATTGCGACACTAGGAGGCGGTAAATCAACCATCAATTCGGCTGAATTGATGCGACGGCGCTTAACGATCACTGGCTCAACACTGCGCCCGCGCCCGGTCGCGTTCAAAGCCGCGATTGCGCACGCCTTGCAGCAACAGGTCTGGCCGCTGCTCAGTGCGGGCAAGATTAAGCCCGTGATTTTTAAGACCTTGCCACTCGAGCAAGCCGCCCAAGGCCATGCCATGATGGAGGCTGGCGAACAAATCGGCAAAATCATCCTCACAACGGGTTAAGACTTCCCGCAATACGGTGTGACAGGATACAATCTTGGGTTATCCCGACTTTATGTCGCTGGTTTTGTTTAAACAGCAGGGTTGTGTCTTATGACGATGTCTCGTACGCGCCTGGTAATGGGTAACTGGAAAATGCACGGCAATTTGGCTGACAACGCCAAGCTGCTTGCAGGCTTGCGCGCAGGCGCCGGCTCGATTGCCTCGGGCACGCAGCTTGCAGTCTGTGTGCCTTTTCCTTATCTCGCACAAGCTGGCGAAGCGTTGAAAGGTTCGGCTGTGGCTTGGGGCGCGCAAGATATCAGTGCGCAGGCTCAGGGTGCGTTCACCGGCGAAGTGTCTGGTTCGATGCTTAAGGATTTTGCCTGTCGCTATGCCTTGGTTGGCCACTCTGAAAGGCGTTCTTTGCACGGTGAGTCTGATCAACTGGTGGCGGATAAGGCCAAAGCTGCCTTAGCATCTGGTCTGACGCCTGTTGTGTGCGTTGGCGAGTCACTTGCAGAGCGTGACGCCAATCAAGTGTTGGCTGTGATTCAGCGGCAATTAGCCCCGGTGCTTGCGCTAGGTGCCGAGGCCGTGAATAAAATGGTTGTAGCGTATGAGCCCGTTTGGGCAATTGGCACGGGCCGTACCGCCACCCCCGAGCAGGCGCAAGAGGTGCACGCTGCGATTCGGGCCGCTTTGCAGGCGATTGGTGCGGGCAAGGTTCAAATTTTGTATGGTGGCAGCGTGAAAGCTGCGAATGCCGCCAGTTTGTTTGTGATGTCTGATATCGATGGTGCGTTAGTCGGTGGGGCGTCTTTAGTGGCTGAAGATTTTCTGGCGATTGCGGCTTAAGGCAGCAGTGGCGGTGATGAGTTTGGTCGTTTAGTTTTCGGAGTCTCTCAATGTCCTGGATGTTTACTCTTTTGTTGGTTGTGCAGATCCTGTCTTCGCTAACCATTATTTCTTTGGTGTTGCTGCAGCAAGGTAAGGGTGCCGATATGGGCTCAGCCTTTGGTAGTGGCTCGGCTGGTAGCCTCTTTGGTGCAACTGGTGCTGCGAACTTTATGTCGCGTGCGACTAAGTGGGCAGCAGTGGTGTTCTTTATCAGCACCATCGGCTTGGCTTACGTCAGTAATCGTGGCACCAAAGGCCAAGACACCGGCATCATGCAAAACTTTTCGCAAACTGCGCCGGTGGCGCCGCCTGTAGGGTCGGCCGTGCCCGGTGTGCCAAACAGTGCGCCTGCAACAACGGGCGCACCTGCCAATTCAGTGCCGGGTGCGTCTAGTGTGCCCGGCGTACCTGCTGCACCAGCGTCAGCAATCCCAGGCGTTGTTCCAAGCGGCACGGCACCGGCAGTACCTGTTGCGCCCGCAACGCCTGCTCCTGCCACCAAGTAATATTGCTAGCGCGCCGAGGCTTGAGTTTGCCTCTGCGTGCTACACTCTCGCGCTGACCAAAACTGTGTCAAAACCTCAACACAGCTAGCGCAAAACGTACGAGACAACGCGGTTAAACGGTCTCGTATCCAGCAGTGCAAAGTATCCGCAGTACACGTGCCGACGTGGTGAAATTGGTAGACACGCTATCTTGAGGGGGTAGTGGCGAAAGCTGTGCGAGTTCGAGTCTCGCCGTCGGCACCATCTAAAAGCTCAGCGCTACCTCATTCATGGTGGTGAGCGATGTTCAGTAAAAGCTCAGCTCTACCCCATTCACGGTGGTGAGCGATTTTCAGCAAAAGCTCAGCTCTACCCCACTCATGATGGTGAGCATTATCCAGCAGCGGTATCCAGCAAAAGTTCTCTTTCTTGATCTAAATCAAGCTCCCACTGTTTTGACTCTACTGCTTTGTGGTGCAGGCTCCTACACTGAAGTCTCGTCATCCTTCAGGAGCAGATCATGAAATTATTAGTCGCAACCGATGGTTCAAAAAATGCGCTGCGTGCAGTTAAGCGTGCGATTGAGTTAATCGAACAAAGTACCGCTAAAGCTAACTCACTGACTTTAATCAGTGTGCACGACGATGCAGGGATTCGTCATGCTAAAGCCTTTGTTGGTAGCTCGGCCGTGAGTGATTATTTGCGCGAACTGAGTGACAAAGAGCTTAAGCCGGCCATGAAGGTGTTAGACGCCTCAGGTATCAAGCACGACATGGCAATTGTGGTTGGCAATGTGTCACGCGAAATCGTGAGTTTTGCCGACAAAGGCAAATACGACATGATTGTGTTGGGTTCAAAAGGGCGCAGCGCGGTTGCTGACTTTTTACTTGGCTCGGTTGCGCAGCGTGTGCTAGCACACGCGTCACAACCCGTACTGTTAGTAAAGTGAACCGGCTCACCGAGTGATTCGCCTGCGTTGTGCCGACTTTACGCAGGCGAAGCGCTTAGTCAACTTTAAGTTTGATCTCTTTTGCCAGCTTGACGAACTTATCAATATCACCGTCAATGATCTTTTTGAAGACTGCGGGCCCGTCGTTAGCGCGGGTGTAGCCCAAACTTTCGAGTTTGTCTTTCACGGCAGGCGACTGTAAAGCCTTGTTGACGCCCTCATAGAGCTTTTGTTGCACGGCGACCGGCGTATTTGCCGGTGCAAGCAAGCCATGCCACTGGCTAAGTTCATAGCCCGCATAGCCTTGCTCAGCAACTGTCGGCACGTCAGGCAATTGACCAAACCGCTGGGCAGAGGTCACCGCCAGCGCGCGCAACTTACCGCCTTTGATCAGGCTCATGGCACTTGAGGCAGTGATAATAGCCAAGGGAATTTGACCACCCACGACATCTTTCAGTGCTGGGCCGCATCCGCCATAAGGGATGTGAGTGATGTTGGTTTTTGCCTCAATATTGAGAGACTCTCCGGCCAAGTGCTGCGGCGTGCCGTTACCACACGACCCGTACGACACATCGTTCTTGGCAGGTTTGGCCGCGGTCAGTAACTCGGCCAGGTTTTTATAGGGTGAGTTTGCGGGCACGACCAGTACCGAGGGGATGAACGCGACATTGATAATCGGTGCGAAATCTTTTTTGGGATCGAAGGGCATCGTCGCAAACACGGCAGGATTGATGGCAAACGAACTATTGACCATCAAGAGCGAGTAGCCGTCAGGTGCGCGTTCAGCCACATACTTTGACCCCACATTGCCGCTTGCGCCTGGTTTGTTTTCAACCACTGCTGCGTGCCCCATGGTTTCTGCTAGAGCGTTGCCAATTAAGCGGGCCAAAATGTCAGTGCCGCCACCAGGCGGAAACGTTACCGTAATGTTGACGGCACGAGCGGGAAAACTGTCGGCAGAATCGGTGGTTTGTGCAAACGCGCTGTGAGTCGGGCTGAGTAAGCACAGACCGAGTGCCGCTATGGATAGTGTTCGGGTCAAGCGGGGCAAGGTGAGGCAGCTGTGGCGAGTGGAGTGCATGTGGGGCTCCGCGAAGAAGGGTGCGATGACAACGCTTATCTTCGGTGCAGGTGAGGGCTTTGTCAATCACTTGCTTGATTTTTTCGGGCTCTCCTTGCTGGCTCTCCTTGAATGACTTCGGTTCGCCCTAGATGACTCTGGCTTACACCTTGGGTAATGACCAAATGCTGACACTATGGGCAAGTGGGTCAGTGCTCCCTTCACCCGTTAGTGTGACATCACCCGAGCATAGGCGGCCCGTCTTGAGCACCCGAGCGTGCGCATAGATTGTGCCCGGAGGGCTTTTGCGCATGAAATTAATGGTCAGGCTTGCGGTCACTGCCTCGGCATTACCTGTGGCCCCTACAACCGCCGCATACATGGCCAGATCTGCCAAACCCATGAGCATGGGGCCCGCCACAATGCCCCCAAGGCGCTGAAAACTAGGGTTGGGGGGCAAAGATAGCGTAGCCGTGCCGTGACCAATCTCTAAAATTTGGATGCCAAGGACCTTCGCAAAGGGGTGGTGGGTGTCGAGCAGCAACAAAAACTCGTCTAGTTTGACGCGAGGTGTGGAAGTTGGGGTGGCAGTCATGAATGAGGTCTCTGTGTTCTATTGGTCGGGTCGACCGTCTTTTGGCTTGGGGCTTAGCCAGCACTTTAGCCTGAGTTAGACGGGTGGCGCGTGGCGCTGGGTGGTCTTTGAGTACGGGTAGCAAGTGGTTTTCAAGACAAATTCAAACTTTGCTAGCGCCTGCAATAAAATAAGGGTAAACCCTGTGTTTATTGAGATAAAAACGTCGAAACGTTGCACTAAGCCAACAAAACACCCCCTCTGTGGCAGGTTTATGCCGAGAATCATAGCCACAGCCCTCGTTTTTTGATGCAATAGCGTCAACTTCCCTTAGCGGAGTTAGGGGGGCAGCGAACAAAACATCCGTTTGTTGCTCTTGTCACTCAAATTTACGGAGATTTCTTAAATGAAAAAGACTCTGCTTGCTGCCGCCCTGTTAGCCGGCTTTGCTGGTGCCGCATCGGCTCAATCATCAGTAACACTTTACGGTGTGTTAGATGGTGGCGTTCGCTACCAAAACTTCAACCTGTCAGCTGGTCCATTCAGCAAAGTTGACATCTCGTCCAGCAGCATCGCTGTTGTGTCAGGTACTCAGTCAACTTCACGCTTTGGCGTGCGCGGTGTTGAAGACTTGGGTTCAGGTAACCAAGCTGTCTGGAACTTGGAAGGTCAAGTTAACGTCAACGACGGTTCAGCTGGCTCATACAGCACGTGGCAACGTACTTCAATCGTCGGTTTGCGCAACGACGCCTGGGGTCAAGTTGATATCGGTCGTCAACTGAACTTGGCATTTAAATTTGCTGGTCTGCCAATCGATAGCGCCTTCGGCGTTAACGCTCCAATCATCAACATTTCTGGCGTAATGGGCGTTACTGCTGTTCGTCAAAGCAACATGTTGATGTATCAGTCACCTAGCTTCTCAGGCTTCAAGTTTGGTGCTCAGTACTCATTCAATACTGGCTTGACAACTGGCAAGCAAGCATTGACTGGTGGCAGCTCTAACGACACAGCAACAGGCAGCTCGTTTGACACTGGCAACAACATGCGCAACATTTCAGGCGCTGCTAGCTACACAAACGGCGGCATCTACGTGTCAGCTGTTTACGATCGCTTCACTCCAGCTAACAACACTCTCGCCGGTCAAAACGGCGGCGGCGTGAGTTCATGGATTGTGGCTGGTGCCTATGACGCTAAAGTTGTTAAAGTTGGCGTTGCATACAACCAAGTTCGTGGCGGCCTGATTAACGGTCAATCAGCTTCAAACGTATCGAGCGACATCATTAATCCAATGGTCAACGGCGGTATTGTGTTTGCTGACGGCGCTGGTACAAACGCTTGGAACATCAACGCGTCTGCTCCAGTTGGCGCAAACGGTACTGTGATGGCTGCCTACCAAGGTCTGACACACACAGGCGTCGTTGCTGATGTTGGTGGCGCTACTCAGTTGACATGGGGTCTTGGTTATTCGTACGCATTTACCAAGCGCACCAACGTCTACGCAATCTACTCATACGTCAACAACTTCCAGGGCATCGCCGGTTTGTCAGGCAACACTGGTACTGTTGGTCTGCGTCACGCATTCTAAGCAACCGCTTAGAGTACAAGCTAGCTTCGGTTAGCTTGGTGATGTACAGAATTAAAACGGGTCACTCTTTGAGTGGCCCGTTTTTTTTGCTTGGCATCAAATCCGAGTTTCCTTCTGCGGGTAAAAACCCTAAGGGCGGTGTATACT
>Ga0114972_10004063_pt1 | contig 10882 bp, 6 predicted proteins | sample M_140807_EF_Meta_FD_87354 | JGI IMG/M metagenome (GOLD analysis project Ga0114972, IMG submission 87354) | Freshwater microbial communities from Lake Montjoie, Canada to study carbon cycling - M_140807_EF_MetaG | ecosystem: Environmental > Aquatic > Freshwater > Lake | place: Lake Montjoie... | reverse complement strand
TCCTGCGATACGGAAAAGTCCGTGCCCGCCTGAATCAGCGGCCCGACCAACGTTTGCAGCGGCTTCTGGTTTTCATACTGCAACTTGATCCAGTCCGCCGACCGCGCGACCTTGGAGATGCGCATTTCGTCGACATCGCCCACAAACTTGTAGTTGTTGTACCAACCGCCGATGTACAGTCGGGATGTCGTGGGCAAATTCAGCAGGGGTGTTGAATTGCCGTCGAGCAAGCCATTGACATACACGCGCGAATCCTTTTCGGAATAGGTATGGACCACATGGAACCACTGGTTCGTGGCCAGCGGGGTCTTCGCTTCGACATCGGCGAAGTAGCACTGGATCGCCATGCGCGGCGGGCTCAGGAAGTTGAACATCACCTTGCAGGGTTTTTTCTCCTCACCCCATGCCACCACCGTGCCGTTGGTTTGTTCAGCGCGAAACCATACTTCCGTTGTCATCGGTCCCAGCCCCGACGGATAACCGGCGATCTTGTCGCCACCGAAAATCCCCTGCTTTTCCTCAAAGTGCCGGGCCTGGCCGACGATGCCTTCTGTCGCGGTCGTGCCCTGGTCTTTCGGCTCCGTTGCACCAGCGTCATCAGTCACAGGTTCGGACATGTGATACACACTTGCATATCCATTTGATTCGTTGAAAACCGCCTTGCCGTTCGATTCACCGACCGCATCCGCCTTGCCCCAGAAAACCTTCAACGCCTGTCGTTCGTTGCCTTGGATTTTCGGCATCAACACCCAGATGCTTGCCGTGCCTTTTTCCGCGTCCCACTGCTCAATCTGGTAGCTCAGTGCTTTGCCTTCAGCGGAAAACCGCAGGTCCGCGCCGTCGCTTTTCGCCTGCTTGAAATCAAAAAAATCCTTGTCCAGACGAACCAACAGAGGGAAATTTTCGACCGTCACTCCCGCAGGAATGTTGGCCCCCTCCGGCGTGGTTACCACCGCCACCAGGCCCGAATGCTGCCATCCGTCGTATTGCGCGGAAACCGTGGCCGCGGATAGCAGACCAACCAGACAAAAAACGGATGGAAAATTCATGTGAAGCGCATTACGGATATCAGCGAACTGATCTTACAGCGAGTAACACGGGAAAAATTCGGACTTTTCTCCTACTGGTCGGTATGTCATGATCAACGCATGAGCACACGGAAAAAAAACCCGGTCGCCACCCGCGCAACCATTCTCCGCCATGCAGGCGAGGAATTCTGTCGCATGGGGTTTCAGGCGGCGCGATTGAATGCGATCGTTGAGAACTCCGGAATCACCAAGGGAGCATTGTTTCACCACTTTGCAGGGAAGGACGACTTGTGCCTTCAATGGCTGCAGGAAACACTGCCGGCGCTATTGGAATCGACCTGGCTTGCCCCCCTGCGCGCGGGCGAGGACAATCCGCTCGCCACAATTCACTCGATCCTGCGAGAACAGGTTCGAGTGATCGAGCAAACGCCGCGCAGGGAATTCACCGGCAATCCACTCGCCACCCTGACCAGTTCCGTTCCCATCGAAGACTGTCCTTTGCAAAAAGCGATGACGGAGTTGATGCAACAATGGCACCAAAGCATCAGCGAGGCTCTGCGCAAAGGACAAAGTCGCAAAACCGTGCATGCGGCGATCCAGGCAAGTGATGAAGCACATCTGATCATCGCGCTGATGACGGGACTGGAACTACAGGCACGCAGCAGGGGCAGCGGCATTGCCGCCGGTTTCCTGCGCGCCGCCGGTGCCTATCTGGAAACCCTGCGGCCTGCCTGAGATCAAGAAATTTCGTCAAGGTCTCGATTCCACCAAAGCAACGGCATTGGCGGCCGCATATTCTTGAGCATGCGTGAGGCTGATCTTGACTTCGATGATGCCATGTTGCCGGCAAAAATCGAGCGCCTTGCCGCTCAACCGCATCGTTGGTTCGCCGTTGTCGCCGCGCACGACCTCCATGTCGAGCCAGCCGACATCCTTGCCAATGCCGGTACCGAGAGCCTTTGCGACCGCCTCTTTCGCGGCGAAGCGGGCCGCGTAATGCAGCTCGGGTTTGACCTTGTCGCAGCAGTATTGCCTCTCGGACATCGTGAAGATGCGATCGACAAATCGATCACCGAATTCCGCGATGGACGAAGCGATGCGCCCCACCTCCACCACGTCGATCCCGATGCCATACATGTTCATTCGTTGGAACGAACATAGCCCCCTGCCCTGGATTGGCAATTGTGAAAATGAACCGTCAACGGGTTGGAGACATGTTGTAGACGGCCATGCTGCATGCATAGGCCTGTGCCATGGGCATTTTTTTGTATTCGTGCCCCTTGCCCCAGGAGTCGGTATAAACCACCTCGTCGGTTTTCGGATTGTAACCGATGATCAACCGCATGTGACCGCCGCGCGTCTGCGGAATGCCCGGTTCCTTGAACATGCCGAGACGCAGACACCAGCAAAGGGGAATTCCCTGATCGATGTATTCCGCGACCTTGCCGGAAAAGCGCTTGCAGCCCGATTGTTCGGCTTTCACTTTCACAAAAACCTCAGGATCCATCAACGACCAGACCCCTTCCGGGATAAATACCTGGTTTTTTTCCAGTTTGAAAGTCCGCGCCTTGGGATAGTCCTTTTTCGCCAGTTGATTGTAGGCGCGCACGTCGGCATCAAACTGCCGATCCGTGAGTTCGAAATGCTGGGTGGTGCGGATGTGCAGTTTGCCGACGATCTTTTTGAACGCCTCTTCCATCTCCTCGGGCGAGGTGCCGTACTCCGATGCGTTTGCCAACTGCGCCATTTCATGCTGGTCCACGTCCAGTCCATAGTACCCGGTCACCCGGGCGATGGTGGCGACGGCGCAATAGCCCTTCTGCCCCTGATCAACCATGGGAATGTTCTGGATGTATACATCGCCGTCGTCTTTTTTGGTCACGTTGGCCTTCAAGGAAGTGCGCCCGGCAATCTTGGAACTACCGGCGGCGGAAATCGAAGCGATGCGGATGCGCATGAACTCGGCGCGGGAATATCCCGTGGCATCATCACTGGTGCTGCTCTCCAACAGCCAGGCCGAGTCACCCTTTTTCCAGATATAGGCCTCCAGTTTCACCGCCGCTTTCGACTTGTGCTCCTGGCCAGCCACGCCGATTTTTTCATCCAGCAGCGTTTTCCATTTTTCAAATTCCGCATGCAGGGCCCGCGGAGCCTTGTCTCCGTCATCGCCGCGGTTGAAGAGGGAAATGCTCCAGGCTCCCACGTTGCCGCCTTCTCCTTTGACAACAACCTCACCAATCTTTTGCCCGAACAACTTCAACCGCCCGGCTTCCGCCCGCAGCCCGTCTTTCTTAACGGACAGCCAGGCAAAACCTCCGTAATACGGGTCGCCCGCATCACCGCCACGGCTTTCGATCGATTTGCGGCGGAACTCCTCCATTCGCTTGTCATCGTCTGTCGGTTCGACACGATATTGCGACTCGAGCTTTTCCATGGAAAAGGACCACAGGCCCGAATCAAGCAAAACGCTTGAAATTTCCTGTGATTTTTGCGTGGTTGCGACCTGCGCTGGCAGCAGCGAAGGCAGCCCCAGAAGCAGCGCATTTCCTATCAAAATAAGTTTAGTTGACATAATGACTTCATTCGCTTTACTGAAGAACCGTAACCGGGTCAAATCAAAAATTGCAACAATGGATCAAATCTCTGTTACGATTCGGTCACCCAACTGGGCGGCGAGAAATGGTGCGGTGCGGGACTGCTTGCAGGAGACGACTTTTTCCGGCGGCCCCTGAGCAACCAGTTGTCCCCCACCGTCACCGGCCTCGGGTCCAAGATCGATCACCCAGTCGGCCTCGGCCGCGACCGCCATGTGGTGTTCGATGACTACGAGCGTGTGCCCTTCGTCGACCATCCGATGCATGACATCGATCAAACGCCTGACATCCTCGAGATGAAGTCCCACGGTCGGTTCCTCGATCAAATACAGATTCCCTTTCGCATTCCCGAGGGTCGCCATGCGCTTGCGCAGCGAACGACCGCGGGCGATTTCGCTGACCAGCTTGATGCGCTGTGCCTCGCCACCGGAAAGCGTCGGCGAGGCTTGGCCGATGGTCAGATAACCGAGTCCGGTTTCATTGAGCAGACGCAGCGGTTCGACCAGCCGGCTGTGGGTTTCGAAAAATACCGCCGCCTCCTCGATGGTCATGTTGAGAACATCGGCGATCGACTTGTCGCGATAGGCGACTTCGAGCGTGGCGCTGTTGTAGCGCTGGCCCTGGCAAACCTCGCAGGGCACCCAGGTCGAAGGCAGGAAATCCATTTCCAGCTTGATCCGGCCGTTTCCTTTGCATTCCTCGCAGCGTCCGCCATCGGTATTGAACGAAAATCGCGAGGCCTCGAAGCCTCGTGCGCGCGACTCGGGCAACTGGGCGAAAACCTTGCGGATGTCATCGAAAATGCCGACATAGGTTGCGGGACAGGATCGCGAGGTTTTGCCGATGGGTGATTGATCGACCTCGTAAACCGCTTCCAGCAAATCGAAATGAGCGCAGCGGGTGTAGGGCGGCGGCGCTGACTTGGCGGATTTGGATTTTCGCGCCGCGACAGCAATGCAGCCGTGCATCAGCGAGGATTTTCCCGAGCCGGAAACACCGGTAAGCACCGTCAGACACCCTAACGGAATTTTCACGCCGATGTTTTTCAGATTGTTGGCATGACAGCCGTCGAGCGAGAGAAACGTGCGGCTCTTGCCGACCGCCCGGCGTTTCCCTCGGCTTGGGTGCGTGGAATGCATGGCCATGGCCCGCAAGGTGGGGGAAATTTCCCGTGCCGCTTTGCTGCCGATGCGAGCACCCAAACGCGGTGGTTTGCCCTCATACACCACCTGTCCGCCGAGCCTTCCCGCCGCAGGACCGAGGTCGATCAGCCAGTCGGCGCGGGCAATGGTATCCTCGTCGTGTTCCACAACAACGAGCGAATTTCCGCGGTCGCGCAAGGCCACCAGGGTGTCCAGCAATGCGGCGTTGTCGCGCGGATGAAGACCGATCGTCGGTTCATCGAGCACATACAACACGCCGCGGAGGTTCGAACCCAGTTGCGCCGCGAGACGGATGCGCTGGCTTTCACCTCCGGAAAGAGTGCGCGCCGAGCGATCCAATTGCAGGTAGCCGAGCCCGACATTCGCAAGAAAACGCAGGCGCTGGTGAATCTCGGGAATGATGTCGCGGGCGATCATTTGCCGACGTTTTTCCGTGAAGAGGAGTGTATCGAAATAACCCGCGGCATCGGCGATGGAAAGCCGCGAAAGGGATTCGATCGCACGATGCTCCAATTGCACCTGTCGCGATGCCGCATTCAAGCGCACGCCCTTGCAACCGGGACATGTGACCAGTTCGTCGTCGTCCATGCGTTCCATCGATCGCTCATCGTCAACCTCCGCAGCGAGCATCGAGTCGAATCGCGACGCATCAAGAGCACGGTGTTTGTGCGGCACCTTGCCGTAACCTCGACACTCGGGACACCAGCCATGCGGTGAGTTGAAAGAAAAATCGCGGGGGTCGAGGTCTTCATACGAAGTGCCGCAGGTTGCGCATGACTGGCTTGAGGAAAGAACGTGAAACCTTTTGTCGGCTGTTAGAAGCCTCACCGTGCCCTTGCCGATTTTCAAAGCTTCCTCCAGCTTCTCGGCGATTGGCTCAGCATCGGAATGGAACTCCGCGATCATGACATCGACATCGTGTTCCTTGAATCGTTCCAAGCGTTGGAAATTCACCGCCTCGATGATCTTGCGATCCGCCAGCATGACGTGGTAGCCGTGTTTCAAGGCCCACTCCGCGACTTCGTTGTGATAGCCCTTGCGACCGCGAATCAGCGGCGCGAACAATTTCACCGGACCCTTTTTCACCGCAAGACGCAGTGTCTGTTCCATTGCGCTCAACGATTGTTTCTCGACCGGATGGCCGCAGCAATGGCGCGTGCCGAGCTTGGCATACAGAAGTCGGATGAAATTCCAAACCTCGGTGATCGTGGCCACCGTCGACTTGCCGCCCCCCTGGGAAATGCGTTGTTCGATCGCAACCGTCGGCGGCAACCCGCTCAGGTGGTCGATCTCCGGTTTCTCCAACTGATCGGCGAACTGTCGTGCATAGGCCGACATCGAGTCGAGAAAGCGCCGCTGTCCCTCGGCGAAAAGAATGTCGAATGCCAGAGTCGATTTCCCCGACCCGCTCAAGCCGGAAATGACCACGAATTGATCGCGCGGAATATTCAGCGACACATTTTTCAAGTTGTGGTGTCGTGCGCCATGCAGGGAGATTTCATTGAGCTGTGGTTGGCCCACCACTGCTTTCGATTTCTGCGGTCGCACGACTGGCAATTTCATTCCCAGTTTTCCGCGCAGATAATGCGCCGTTTCCGATCCGCTCTGCGCCACGCTTTCCGGAGGTCCTGCGGCGATGATCCGCCCGCCTTCCTCGCCCGCTCCGGGACCGAGGTCGATCAACCAGTCGGCTGCCGCCATGACATCCAATTGATGTTCGATCACCAGCAGGCTGTTTCCGGCATCGACAAGTTGCTGGAACACTCCTAACAACGTCGCGATATCGGAAAAATGCAGTCCCGTTGTTGGTTCATCGAGAATCAACAGCTTGCCCCCGCCGATTTTCGGATCTAACAACTGACAGAGTTTCAAGCGCTGCGATTCACCGCCGCTCAAGGTGTTCAACGGTTGGCCGAGTCGCAGATAGCCCAGTCCAACGCGTTCGAGTGGCAGCAACAACTCGCTGGTTTTTCGGGCGAGCGAGGCGGACTTTTTGACGGGTGCCTCGTGCAATTCCCGCAAAAATTCGAGTGCAGCGGAAACCGTCAGTTCGAGGATGTCGGCAATTGATTTTCCCGCCAGAGTGAATTCCAGCGCCGAGGGCCGGTAGCGGCGGCCATTGCAATCCGGACAGGTCACCTGGATGTCGCTGAGAAACTGCATTTCGACTTTCTCATAACCCGCCCCGGTGCAGCGGTCGCAGCGTCCTTCCCCGGAATTGAAGGAAAAATATCCCGCCTGGATCGACGAGGCACGGGCCTGGTCGGTTTCGGCCATCAACTGGCGCAGCAGTTCGAAAGCGCCACAAAACACGGCGGGTGTCGAGCGGGGAGTTCGCGCCAGCGATGTTTGATCGACCAGCAGCACATCCGTTAGATGCTGCGATCCGGTGAGGCTTTTGATCGATGCGGCGGCGGACTCCCCGCTCTGCTCTCGGCCCAGTTTGCGAAGTAGATTCAAATAAAGAACATTGTGAGCCAAGGTGGACTTTCCGGATCCGGAAACGCCGGTCATGCAGACGAACATTCCCAAGGGCAAGGTGAAGTCGAGCTTTCTGATGTTGTGAAGACTCGCTCCGCGAATCACGATTTCCTGGTTGCCCGGTGCGCGACGCTTCGTCGGCAAGGGAATCGCCATCCGGCCATCGAGCCAGGGAATGGTTCCCTCTTGCTGCCGCGCATTCACCGCCGGTCCCTGATAGACGAGCTGGCCGCCGAAGTCCCCGGCCCCGGGACCGAGGTCGATGATTTCATCCGCGGCGACCATCACCGCTTCTTCGTGCTCCACCACGACCAGCGTATTTCCCTTGTCGCGCAATCCTTTCATGACCGTCACCAGCCGTTGGATGTCGCGTGCATGCAAACCCACGGTCGGTTCATCGAGAACAAAGAGCGTGTTCGTCAATGCCGCACCGAGGCAGGTGGTCAGGTTGACCCGCTCCATTTCGCCGCCGGACAGGGTGCGCGTCTGGCGGTCGAGAGTGAGATAACCAAGGCCGACATCGTCGAGATAGCACAGGCGGGAGTGAATTTCCATTCGCACCCGCTCCAACGCCGGTTCTTTTGTTTTGAACCGACCAAACCACCCGGCCAACCGGTTGACCGGCATTTGCCAGATCTCGGGAAGGGACAAACCATCGACCCGGAAACACAGTGCCTCGGGTCGCAATCGTTTGCCGCGGCAGGCGGGACACTCTGTGTAGGAGCGGTAGCGGGAGAGAAACACCCTCACGTGCATCTTGTAGGCCTTGGTCTCCATCCAGTCGAAAAATCCCTTGATGCCGTACCACAAGCCGTCTTGGTAGTTTTCATCCGGGTTGCCGCCTTCCCCGTATTTGATCCACTCGCGATCATTTTCCGTTAGATCCTCCCACGGCGTGGTGATACTGACACCCCTGACCTTGCAACAGCGGACAAGGTCGCGCTGGCATTCCCCACCGCGCTCGCCTTGGAATGGTTTGATGACACCTCCGCGGATCGACAACGAGGGATCGGGAACCGCTTTCGCCAAATCAATGCCGATGACCCGGCCGAAACCGCGGCATTTTTCACAAGCGCCGCGCGGACTGTTGAAGGAAAACAATCCCGCACTCGGTTCGCAAAGCCGGAACCCGGTGGCGGGGTTGACCCAGTCATGACTGAAGGTTTTCATGCCAGCGATCAAATCGTCGGCAGGTACGATGGTGAAACGTCCCCGTCCGTGCAACGCAGCGGCTTCGAGCGACTCCAACAAGCGGGCGGATTTCGTTTTCGCAACCGTTTGACGATCCTGCACGACGAGAATTTCCGCGGGAAGTTTGCTGTATTTGCAAGACTCCGGTTCATCGGTGCGACAGATTTGCCCATAGAGCAGAACCCGCATGAATCCCTGCTGCGCGAGCATTGGGAAAAAATCCGTCGGGCTTGCAGCCGCGGGAACCTTGACGGAAAAACAAACCAACATCGCCAGCCCGGCTTTGTTCTCCAGCAACCACAAAAGTGCGGACTCGGGCGAATCCGGACGGATTTCTTCGCCGCTTTGCGGATCGTATCCCCTCGCGGCGCGGGCGAAAAACACTTTCAAATAGTCGTTGATTTCCGTCAGCGTGCCGACCGTCGACCGGGTGCTGCGGACGTGGTTCTTTTGTTCGATCGCAATGGCCGGCAGAATGCCTTCGATCGATTCAACATCCGGCTTGTCCATGCGGTCGAAAAACTGCCGGATGTAAGGGGAGAATGTTTCCACATAGCGGCGCTGGCCTTCCGCGTACAACGTATGAAAGGCCAGCGACGATTTTCCCGAACCCGAGGGACCGGTCACCACGGTCAGCGCGCCGTGGGCGATGTCGAGGTCCAGCGATTTCAGATTGTGCTGCCTGGCACCGACAATGCGGATCAATGCTCCCTTCTCTCGTTTTTTTGCCACGCGGCGAAGGTAATGGTGAATGGCATTCTTGCCAGCGGAAATATCAGGCAATCACCTGATGTTTATGGATCGCGGGATTGACAATGTCCTTGACGAATCGCGCCGACAGCGAGGAAACATCGCCGCTGCCGAAGATGTAGATTCGTTGCGCGATGTGCAGTTGACGCAGCACAAAAGCATCACCGCTGCGACCGCGATAATAATTCATGATTGCCTCTTTTTCCAAATCAAGCGCGCCCGGTTTCATCGAATAATCAATATGAAAAAGCGCGCCCTGCACCGCGGGTGCTGAGTCTGCCGTCATTTCCTGGCTTACTTCGTCAACCAGCACGGCGCGGGCGAACTCCATCATCGCTTCGGTGTCACCATCGAAGTCAAAGTGATAAATCCGACTGTGCTTCATCGTCAGACCTGCTTTCAACGGCGTGTACAACAAGGCATCCGCATCGCCGGCGTGCTGGTTTTTCCTGGTCACTTCACATTCCACAATCATGACAATTCCTGCAATCTTTTCAAAACTTCCTCATACGCCTCCATCACTCCGCCGAGGTCGCGACGGAAGCGGTCCTTGTCCATTTTTTCCCCGGTGGCGATGTCCCACAGACGGCAACCGTCGGGACTGATTTCATCGGCGAGCACGATGACCGATGGATCAGAGTCGAGTCGACCAAACTCGAGTTTAAAATCGATCAAACGCAAGCCGGTCCTGGCGAACAGCGCGGTTAGAAATTCGTTCACCTTGAGGGCCGAGGCCCGCAGGAATGCCATGTCGGCGGGCGAAGCCAGATGCAGTTCGCGAATGTAGTCGTCGTTGACCAACGGGTCGCCCAGTTCATCGCTCTTCAGGGAAAATTCGATGATCGGTTGCGAAAATGCCAGTCCCTCCGGTTGACCGGTGCGCTTGCAATAACTTCCGGCGGAAACATTGCGCACGATCACCTCGACCATGATGATCGAGACTTTTTTCACAAGCACATTGGTGTCGTCGATCTGGCGCACAAAATGCGTCGGGATGCCCGCGCGCTCCAATTGTCCGTAAATCAAGGTGCTGATGGTATTGTTGAGACGTCCCTTGTTTTCAAACTGGGCCTTTTTCTCTCCATTGAACGCGGTGGCATCGTTCTTGAACTCCATGCGCAGCACCTGCGGGTCCTCCGTCGTCCACAAGCGCTTCGCCTTGCCTTCGTATATTGCTGCCATGCGGGTATCTAGCCAGCCCTGCCGGACAGGTCAAGCAGAACGACGGCGAAGATTCCGAAAAATTCCCCGTGCGCTTTGGTGTCAGCCGACTAGGATAGAGCCATGTCCGATTGTTGCGGGGGGGCCGGAAGTACCGGAAAAAAAATCGAGCGCGGGAATGCCCCTGCTTTCGACCTGCTGAGCGCCAATTTTTCGGCGACAGAGAATCACCCATCGTGCTGCGAAGCACCGGGTCGGCGTTTCGACTACGTGCTCTGGGTGTCACTAGTTTTGTTTCTCTGCGGAGTTGTCGTGCGCCTGTTTTTCCCCACCGCCCCGGCCTGGTTGGAAAAATTTTCACTCACCTGCACGGAACTCGCTTCCCAAGCCTGGTGGGCGGTGGGCGCTGGCATCGTCGCAATGGCGGTGCTGTCAAAGACCCCCAAGGAACTGGTCGCCGCAATACTCGGCAAGCCCGGCACGATGTCGGGAATCTTCCGCGCCATCGGTGCCG
>Ga0114972_10004061_pt1 | contig 10884 bp, 9 predicted proteins | sample M_140807_EF_Meta_FD_87354 | JGI IMG/M metagenome (GOLD analysis project Ga0114972, IMG submission 87354) | Freshwater microbial communities from Lake Montjoie, Canada to study carbon cycling - M_140807_EF_MetaG | ecosystem: Environmental > Aquatic > Freshwater > Lake | place: Lake Montjoie... | reverse complement strand
TCGATCGTGCCGTAGGAGCCCTGATCTCCAGTGGTACCCGCAGTAGCGACCTCGGCAACGGAGGCTCGTAGGTCGAGTTCGAACTCGTCGAGATGCGACGCATGCACCGCATTGACCATGCAGTGCAGGGAGTCCGGCGGCCCCTGGCGATCGACATACCAGCCCTTGCGCCACAGCGAGTCGGCGAGTGCAAAGACGTCGAACGCTTCGGGATTCGTGGCGCCGAACGCGATGAGAGTGACTTCGGGCTGTGCCCGCAGGGTCAGCTCCGGAATCGACTCGAGGATCACCGCGAGGCGGTCGCAGGTGTCCTTGGCGTCCCTCGTGAGTCGCAGGTATCCCTCGTCGCCGAGCAAGTGCATGACCGCCCAAGCCGCAGCCATGGGCCCCCCACCCTTTGTGCCCATGATTCCAGAGGAGCCGTAGAGCCCCCCGAGCCAGTTGTCGGTGAGATAGGTCTGGTAACTGCGCAACATTTTGTTGCGGTGCATGAGCACAGACGCACCTTTGGTCGTGTAGCCGTACTTGTGCAGATCGACCGAGATCGACGTGACTCCGGGAACCTCGAAGTTCCATGGTGGGATCTCGTAGCCGAGACGGCGCAGGTAGGTGAGCGTGATGCCGCCCATGCAGGCATCAACGTGGCAGTTGATATCGCGATCAGCGGCGATGGCCGCAATGGCACTGATCGGGTCGATCACACCCTGCGGATATTGCGGAGCGGATCCAGCGATGAGCACGGTGTTGTCATCAACGGCGTCGGCCATGGCATCGACGTCGGCCCGCCAGTCCTCGCCCACAGCAACACGGCGGCTTTCGAGTCCGAAGTAGTAGCAGCCCTTCTCGAATGCAGCGTGTGCACTGGTCGGTAGCACGACGTTTGGTTGCGTGATCGATCGCTCGCGTCGCCCCCGTTCGCGAGCGCCCTTCACTGCGAGTAGGAGACTTTCCGTTCCACCGCTGGTCATGAAGCCGGCACCGTCGGGTCCGGCCTCGAGCCACGATCCCACGAACGCCACGACCTCAGCCTGGATCGTGCGAAGGCTTGGGAACGCATCGGTGTTGAGAGCGTTCTCGGTTGCGAATCGGCGATGCGCGTCTGCTGCGAGTGCTTCGACCTCGGGACCAGCGCTGTAGGCGAGGGTGAACGCTCGGCCCTCGCGCCATCTCACATCCCCGCTGCGCAACTCGTCGAGGCGGCTGAGGATCTCGTTGGAGGATGACGCTGCAGGGAATGACTCCATGTCCGGACGGTAGTGGAATCGAACTCGCAGGTGTGGAGCGTTGGTGGTCGTCCAACCGCCATGGTCGGCCAGTCGCTCAGTTGATGAGTCGCTCTTCGAATCAGTTGATCAGGTAGTCAGTGACCTGCGTGTCCTCGGTCCCGAGATCAGCGAAATTGTCGTAGGCGCGTGCGGCGCTGAACTCCCGCCATGTGAATGGTCGATAGACGGGTGAGCCTTCGCATAATTCGGCGGCCGGTTCGATGACTGCGTCGCGGCTCGGATTCGAGAAGAGCGGGATGGAAAAACGGCGGCTCTCGGTCATCGGCAACACGCGGTGCACGGCGGCGCGATAGCGCCCGTTCGTCCACGCCTGCATGCAGTCGCCCAGGTTCACGACGACTGATCCCGGTGTCGGGGGAACATCGATCCAGTCGCCGGAGAGTGATTGTGTCTGCAGGCCACCGGTGTCGTCCTGCAGGAGAAGGGTGAGCACTCCGGGGTCGGTGTGATACCCGAGAGCGGTTTCGCCCAACTCGGCCAGACCATTGCGTTCCGCAGCCGGAACGGGGTCGCCGAGGGTGTAGTGATTCAGGCGCACGGTGCTGCTCGACGCTGATGACCGAATCATCAAGCGTCCTTCGCTCGTGAGTTCGAGCGTGTCATGGATCAGTTCGAGCGTGTCGGTCGCAAGGCTGCTGAACGCCTCGAAGAATGCCACCATCACCTGTCGGAAGTCCTCCGGTTCGGAGGGCCAGTTGTTGATGCTGTCGAGGCGGGGGTCTCGGGGATCGATGAAGTCGAAGACTTCTTTATGGTCGCGTCGTCGCTTCGTGAGTTCGCGATCGAAGTATCCGAGCGGGTTGTCCTCGGATCGCATGATTGCCGTTCGCACCGAGCGATCTGCATCGAAGAACGCCCGTGTGGCGTCCCATGTTCGATCGATCAGGGAATCGAGTCCGTGCCCCGTCAGCAGGAAGAAGCCGTGATCGCGACACGCGATGTCGAGAGCATCGAGTGAGGTTTGGTCTGGTCGGGTGAGGTCGACCACCGGGACGATCGCCATGGGGCCCTCCTGAAGATGGGAGTGAGCTGGTGGAAAATTCACGTAAAGCGGCACCAAGAGTCGGTAAGAACAGCCGGTTCGGTCGAATGCCCCACCTACGGTACCGCCCGTCGCCACCACGCTCCGTTCCATCCGACGGCGACCGAAATCCTCGGGGGTACCGAATGACAGCGATGTCGTACAACGTCAACGGAAAGACGTATCAGTTCGATGCGGATCCGGGAATGCCGCTGCTGTGGGTCATCCGGGACATCATCGGATTGACCGGAACCAAGTACGGATGCGGTGTGGAGATCTGCAAGGCCTGCACGGTCTGGATCGATGGATCGCCCGAGAAGAGTTGCGATATGAACGCCTCGGAGGGTGTCGGTCGCAAGATCACAACCATCGAGGGTCTCTCGGCGACGCCCGTCGGAGTTCGTCTTCAAAAGGCGTTCATCGATTGTCAGGCCCCTCAGTGTGGGTATTGCCAGTCAGGAATGCTCATGGCGGCGGCCAAGTTGGTGACGAGCAAGTCGAAGCCAACCGATACGCAGATCGATTCCGCACTCGGAAACATCTGCGCATGCGGCACGTATCCGCGGGTCAAACAGGCGATCAAATCAGCGACGGGACAGCCGACATGAGCAAACGTACGGAGACCAAAGCAGGAACTGTCAGCCGACGGGCCTTCCTCGGCGGAGGAGCGACGGTTGTGGCGATGTTCGCCCTCGACGCGGCTCCTGGTTCCAAGATGGCTCGCGCCATCGCTGCGAGCCTCCCGGCCGACACCGCCGGTGGCGCAGTGAATGGATGGATCCTCATCAATGCTGACAATTCGGTGAGCATCGCATTCGGTGGTGCCGAGATGGGGCAGGGGATTCTGACCGGACTCGCCCAAGCTGCGGCAGAGGAACTGATGGTGGCTTGGTCCCAGGTGCGCACTCAGGTGGCACCCACCTCGCAGTCGTACATCACCGGCGGAAGTTTCGGCATACGGGCGAATTTCCAGAAGATGCGCATCGCCGGCGCGCAAGCCCGCGGAGTTCTTCTGGCCGCGGCAGCCGCCACGTGGGGCGTCGATGCTTCGGCCTGCACCGTTTCCGACGGTGTGATCACGAATGCCGTCACATCTGCGACGCTCACCTATGCACAGGTTGCGAAGTCCGCGGCGGCACTGACACCTCCGGCAGCGCCGACGCTCACCGACGCATCCAAGTTCCGTATGGTCGGTCGATCCATGGCCCGACTCGACCTCCCGTCAAAGGTTGACGGTTCGGCGGTGTTCGGTATCGACGTACGGGTTCCGGGAATGCTTTACGCAGCGGTGAAGAATTGCCCGACGATCGGCGGCACGCTCGCTCGTACGCCGGCAACCCCATCGGGAGTGATCGCAGTCGTTCCCCTCGGAAATGCAGTTGCTGTTGTTGCCTCCAACACCTGGGCGGCGTTCAAGGCTGCGAGTTCGCTGTCAGTCGCGTGGACGATTCCCACTGCGGCAGCACAGTTGACGACCTCGACGATCTCCTCGCAGGCTCAGACGTTGATGGCCACTGGCACTGCCGGTTCACCGGCTGCCGAACGGGTCGGAGACGCTCCGGGCGCATATGGCGCAGCGACCACCCGTATCGAGTCCACCTATCAACTCCCGTATCTGCCGCATGTGTGCATGGAGGTTCTGAACTGCACCGCGAGCGTGACGCCCACCTCGTGTGAGGTGTGGGTTCCAACGCAGGCGGCGAGCTGGGTACAGGCCACAGCCATGGCGATCACGGGACTGCCGGCCTCAGCGGTCACGGTGCACCCGACATTGCTTGGCGGCGGACTCGGCAGGAAGATCGAACAGGACTACGTGTCGCAGGCGATCACGGTTTCGAAGGCGGTTGGCAAGCCCGTCAAGCTCACCTGGCGGCGCGAGGAAGATCTGAGTCACGACCAGTACCGCCCGATGGGACTTGTGCGGGTGCGACTCGGTGCCGACGGTGGCGGTCGTCTCACGTCCATTGCGACTCGAACAGTTGCCCCATCACCATTGGCCCAGCGTGGTTGGATGGCGCCCACGGGCAACGACAACGTCGAGGGTGCCGAGGGTCTCCCGTACGCCGCGGCCAATCGTCTCGTCGAGTACGTGAAGCACCCTGCAGCGGTTCCGGTGGGGTTCTGGCGTTCGGTGGGTAATTCCATAAATTGCTTCGCGGTGGAATCCGCGGTCGATGAGTTGGCGGTGGCGCTCAAACAGGATCCGCTTGCGTACCGACGCAGCCTCCTCGCTGGTGATCCAAGAACGCTCGCAGTTCTCGATCGGGCTGCTGCGGACATCGGTTGGTCAACGGTTCCAGCGAAGGGTGTGGCCCGGGGAATAGCAATTTCCAACGGATTCGGAAGCATCGTTGCCCTCGCCGTCGAGGTGTCGCAGCCGACTGTCGGCGTGATGAAGGTGAATCGGGTGGCGTGCGCGGTTGATTGCGGGCTGGCTGTGAACCCCGGTCAGGTGGAGTCACAGATGCAGGGCGGAATCATCCAAGGGATCGGTACTGCGTTCTGGGGTCAGACCACATTTAGCAAGGGCGTGGCCAGCAGTCGGAACTTCTCGAACACCCGCATGCTGCTGATGAAGGAGACTCCGTCAATCACCGTTTCGATACTGCAGAGCGGTCTCGAATCGCTCGGCGGCATTGGCGAGGTGGCGGTACCTCCAACCGCCCCGGCTCTGGCCAACGCATGGTTCAAGCTCACCGGAACTCGGATGCGGTCACTTCCGTTCTTCCCCGGAGCGAACCGTATGGACGACTGAGTCAGTTCTCGTGTCGAGTCTTGAAGGCTGTTCTGATGAACGTGATGGCCGCGGTTATCAGACAGGCAGCTACTGCGATGAGGCACCAGAAGAACCCTGCATAGTCAAGTACCGTTCCGACGCCGGGTACGCCCGGCATCGTATTTCGGACAGCGGGCAGAGCGAACAGCATGGCTCCGAGCCACACGAACATCGAGAATTCCAGCGGGCGACCAGTGATCAGGGTCGTGTAGGTCATGGCCACCGCTATCAAGGCAAGAGCGACCATCACCAAGAGTTCGAACAGGGCGAATGCTCGCATCGCACCACCCCTGCTCGCACCAAGTCCGACGCTGATTGCGCCGTCTTCCCAAGCTTCGGCCTCGCTGGAGGTGACAGCCCAGTCGTGCTGCTTGGCGCTCACGGCGAGACGGGTCGGCACGGGCTCCTCGGATTTCGTGGTGCCACTCCCGTCGGCATTCTTCACGACCCGGGTTAGTCGAACCTGAAGTGCGCTCGCGTAGGAGTCGAAGGGGTATTGGCTGAGGTCTCCATCGAGATCGAGCACCAGTTGGACGGGCGGTGGGATCTCGCCGCCGGACAGATTGATGCTGCCTCCGACGTAGCCGTCGGCATCGAGGTTGATGGTCTGCTTGAGCGAACCGTCGCGGTTGGCGAACGATCCGTGGGGAGCGATAGTGAGACGCACCTGTTGGGTTCCGGCGACAGGTTGAACCTCAAGAACCCGCGCGTTCACCTGGATGTAGTCCTCGCTCGACGAATCGGAAACACCGAGGTACGTGCGAACTTCGGAACCTGCTGATTCGGTGTTGTTCCTCGAGACGAACGTGGCGATCTGGGCAACGATGAGAATGCCGAGAGCAGCGAGGAGCAGTCGTCGGCCGAAACGGCGGCGACCTGCGACCGCTTCCCGTTCACTAGCTGATTCGCCCTCAGATTCTTTCTTTGCTTCAGCGTCCTCGGCGTCATCGGATTGCACATCATCTGGCTCATCGGACATGTGGTGATTGTTGCACGCCCGAGTCTTTGGCGAGCCTGTGAGCCCCGGGTCCCCGCAGTGAGGCTGGGATGCGGTCATGTGTCCAGTTACTGTGCCGGTAAGCGAACGGGAGGCAGGACCATGAGGATCGAACCGCATCACGTCGGGATATGTGTGAGCGATCTGGAGGCGTCTCTACGTTTTTGGCGAGACGGACTCGGCTTCAAGGCCACGTCAACGCCAACCGTTGGGTCGGAGTGGTCCGATGCGCTGGAGATCGGCGGAGAGATCGAGTTCTCGGCCACCTTCCTTCGCAAGGACGGTTTCGAGTTCGAGCTTCTCCACTACAACTTCCCTGAGCCGACTGGTGCGCCTTCGGCTACCCGCCTTCAGCTCGGTTTTACCCATTTCGCTGCGACTGTGGATGATCTCGATCCGGTCATTGACCATCTCGTCGCGCATGGTGGAACAGTCGTCGAGGGCACTCGTACCCGTATCGGCGAAGGAGCATGGGCCACCGAGTTGGTGTTCATCGCTGATCCCAACGGTGTTCGCGTCGAACTCATGAAGTTCGGTTGATCCCTCGGTCGTGACGAGGCTGTCCGACGCGATCGGGTTTCCGGTCGCCGCAGTTTCGACCGCGATCAGAGGTCGGTTGTGACCTTCGGGATGAGATCACCGTTCGCCATGCCGTCGACTGCGAGGCACTGGCCGGTGACCCAGGACGCAGCGGGGGAGCAGAGGTAGAGCACCGCATCCGCGATGTCATCAGGAAATCCGTTACGACGCATCGCAGTATTGGCATGCATTGACTCCCTGATCGATGGGTCCATCGAGGAGAGGTACATCCTCAGCGAGTCGGTCTCGACCGCACCGGGCAGAACTCCGTTCACGCGAATTCGAGGAGCGAGTTCCACCGCCATCAGCCGTGTGAGTTGTTCAAGTGCAGCCTTGGTGAGGCTGTGGGTGAGTGAGTTGCGGACCGCATTCCGTCCTGCCACCGAACCGATGTTGCACACAGTTCCGCCTCCCCGTTGGAGCATGTGGGGAACCGCAAGGCGCACCAGTTCGAACGGGGCGGAGACATTGAAGTGGAATGACTTCTCGAGTTGGGAGACCGAGGTGTCAAGGAATGGTTTCGACATCGAACCACCGGCGTTGTTCACCACGATGTCGATGGCGCCGAAGTGATCGATCGTGCGATCCACGATTGAAGCAAGCGAGACGAGGTCGTTGACATCGCCGGCAAGGGGAAGCGCCCGACCACCGGCGGCGACAACTTCTGAAGCAACCTGCCCAAGGTCTGCCTCCGTGCGGGCAGTGAGCACACAATTTGCTCCCGCTTCCGCGAAGGCTTTGGCGATAGCGGCACCAATGCCTTTCCCAGCTCCGGTGATGATCGCCACTTTTCCATCGAGACGGAAACGGTCGGGTGCGGTGCTCGGCATCTTCACTCCTGTGTTGGCGCTCGGGTCAATCGCTGCGTGAATCCTTGCCGACCCGAGGATCCGGGGCTTGCTTCAGGAACGAGTCTTCAGCCGATAGCGAGTAGTGCCGCATTTCGCTCCCCGCACCGCCGGGCCAACGCAGCTCAGTCAAGGAGGACGACAGTGTCATGCGCCTTGATAGTGCCGGGTGTCATCACGGTTGCGTACACGCCGACGTTCTGGTCGAGTTCGCGGATGATGTGACGCAGAACAGCCCGGTCAGCAGGGATGTCGGCAGACACCTCGCGAGTCACCATGACGCAGCGGGGACAGGCGACGCCGATGAGCAGCTCGACCTCACCGATCTGCAGATGACGTCCGACCCAGCCGAACTCCGGATGCCCTGTCTGATCCCCGGTATCGATCACGATCGAAGGCCGGAACCTGCGCACGTCAATGACCGAATCAGGGAGCGCGGATGAGAGGCTTCGCAACGCCGATGTGCTCACGACCAAGAGCGGGAATGCATCGTGATGCGTTCCCGGCGGTGATTCGAATTCAATGATCTCGGGCGGGAAGATCGACAGATCAGGAAGCGGTTCGTCTTCGTCACGACCGAAGATTGCTCGCAGTTCCGTCAGAAGGTCCTCATTGTCGGGCTCACCTCGCCGGAAATGATCGAGATTAGTGGCGGCAGGCAGGGATTGGAGACTGACTCGATGGTCGAGCTCGAGCGAGAGTCGGGCATCGAGCGCAGGATTACCGGCCTCGAGCGCCGTGCCGTCGGGGAAGTGAATGCGGGTGGCCCCGTCCGACATGACCTCAGCGCGCAGACGCATGAGGCCACCGAACTTCTTCGCCCCGCGGATCCCGCCGCGCACTTCGTCACGGACCGCCCACTGTCGATCGCCGACGAAACCATGAGCGGCGACCTCGACGGACGGCACCTGCTCTCCGATCACTGACTTCACCGGATAGCGCCAGATCTGCTCGAGCTTCATAGTTGCGAATGATCTCACAGGCGGCCCATCGACCCGACCATTCTTTCGAGAGGAGGCAGCAGTAGTCTCCGCGCATGGTGTCCCCAGAACAGGCGGTCAACGATGCGGAAGTTGACCCGACGAACCGTCGGCCCGGTGCGTCGGCCATTGCCCTCATCATCGCTTTCATTTTTCTTGGTGGAGCTATTGGCTACCTCGTTGGAGTGAAGGGTTCGAAGACGGCGACGAGCGCCGTTGATGTCGGCTTCCTTGCAGACATGTCTGATCATCATGATCAGGCGGTTCAGATGGCACTCATGGAACTCGCTCATGGTCAGGACAGAACCGTGAAGGGTTTTGCTCAGGATGTTCTGCTCTTCCAACGTTCGGAACTCGGAGAGATGAAGGCGCTCTTCGACAATCACGACACCACTCGGCCCGAGTACGACACGCAGCGAAGCGCGATGGCATGGATGGGCATGCCGACAGCGATGCAGTCAATGCCGGGTCTGGCGACTACCGAAGAACTCGCGCAACTCGACGCAGCGCGTGGCACCCAATCCGATCTGCTGTTCCTCTCGCTGATGTCGGCACACCATGAGGGTGGGTTGCATATGGCGCAGTATGCCGCTGAGCACTCTGCCGATCCACGGGTCAGGGAACTGGCGGCACGCATGGCGAAGTATCAAGCGGTTGAAGTTCAGGAGTACAAGATGGCGCAAGAGCGTCTCGGGGCTTCCGAGGGGGCGAGCGCTGCCGCAGGTTCCGACGCGATGCACGACATGGCGGGTATGGGTCACTGACCTCTGTCACAGTGTGGAATCATTGCGATCGCAATAACCTTAGCGAGTAGGAATCCGGGGGAACCTCCTCCGAGCGCCTTTGGAATGGAGCCCATCATGCCGGCGATCACCGCAGACCCATCGACACTTCCGCAGCTCGCCGCCGGCGAAGGTACAGTCCGCCCGTTGCGGGCAGTCACCACCGCCCCTGAAGGTTTCGAGGGTGAAGGATTCCCTGTACGCCGGGCGTTCGCTGGTGTCCCCATGGCCGAGCTCGACCCGTTCATCATGATGGATCAGATGGGGCCGATCGTGTGGCCACCGATGCAGGCCAAGGGCACCGATTGGCATCCGCATCGCGGGTTCGAGACTGTCACGTACATCATCGACGGCACTTTCCTTCATCAGGACTCCCATGGCGGAGGCGGCGTCATCACAAACGGTGCCACCCAGTGGATGACTGCGGGTAGCGGAATTCTGCATATCGAAACTCCGCCGGAAGAACTCGTGCGCAGCGGTGGACTCTTCCATGGCTTCCAACTCTGGGTGAATCTGCCGAGTCGCTCGAAGATGCTGTCGCCCGCCTACCAGAACCTCGAGGCTGAGGATGTCACGCTCATCGCCTCCTCCGATGGCGGGGCAATCATCCGGGTGATCGCCGGCGAGATCGATGGACACAAGGGGCCCGGCTCGACTCATACGCCCATCACCATCGCTCACGTCACTGTTTCGCCGGGTGCTCGCGTCGAGGTGCCGTGGAATGCGGAGTTCAACGCCCTTGCCTACGGTCTCGAAGGTCTCGGATCCGTCGGTGCCGAGTCGGCGGCGTTCGGTCAGGGCCGCCTTGCGGTGTTCGGCGCCGGTGACACGGTCGTGGTTCAGGCCGCACCAGAATCGACGCTGGAGGTCGTGCTGCTCGGTGGCGAACCAATCCGCGAACCGGTTGTCTCTCAGGGTCCGTTTGTAATGAATACCCGTGAGGAACTCGTCGCTGCGTTCGATGATTTCCGGGCCGGGCGCATGGGCACGATCCCCGCTGGCGGTCTGCAGCCCTTTCGCGGCTGACGGGCGCGCAATTGCACCATCGGCCACGGCCGGTTGCTTCCGGTCAGGGCGAGACGGGACCGGTGCGGGTGAGATCGTCGGCGCGCATCATGGCATCGACCAGCGAGCTCACCACGTGCCGCAAAGCCTCGGGATCCCGACCATCGACAGCGATATTCATGAGTTCGTCGGGATCGGCGACGAGGTCGTAGAGGGATTCATGGCCGCTGCTGTCGCGGGTGTAGCGGTGCTGGGCGGTCACGAGTGTTCGGGTCTTCAGCGGAAGGAGGGGAAGCACCTCGGCGATCGGGAAGTCGTCCTCGATCAACACCTCCGTGCGCACCGTGACATGCGGGTCCTTGAGCGTGGGCGTGAGGCTGACTCCCTGCATGCCGTGGAACTCCGCAACACCGCAGAGATCGAGCACGGTGTGCGGCAGATCGATACTGGCGGCGAGCGAATCGGTGCGAGCAGGTGATCCGCCGGGAGCGTGGATGACCATCGGTACCCGCAGGCAACCCTGGAAATGCATGCCACCCTTGAGCATGAGTCCGTGATCGCCCATCATGTCGCCGTGGTCGCTGGTGAACACGATGATCGTGTTATCGAG
>Ga0114972_10004060_pt1 | contig 10887 bp, 9 predicted proteins | sample M_140807_EF_Meta_FD_87354 | JGI IMG/M metagenome (GOLD analysis project Ga0114972, IMG submission 87354) | Freshwater microbial communities from Lake Montjoie, Canada to study carbon cycling - M_140807_EF_MetaG | ecosystem: Environmental > Aquatic > Freshwater > Lake | place: Lake Montjoie... | reverse complement strand
GGTCGCCGCGCCGCGAGCGGCCCGAGCCCAAACTGTGCCTCGAGCTCGATCGCGCGCGCCTCGGCGACCTGAGCGCAGCGGGCCGCGAAGCGCAGGTGCTCGCGCACAGTCATGTGCGAAAAGAGCGCATAACCCTGCGGAACATAAGCGAATCTACGACATTCAACGCGCGTACTGAGCCCACGTTCGGTGTCCACGAGCGGGGTACCGCCCACGGTGAGTACAGCGCGCTCGAGTGGCAAGGCGCCGAGGAGAGCCTGAAGCAGCGTCGTCTTGCCCGCGCCGTTGGGACCCAGCACGGCGACGCAGCCCGAAGTCTGGAGCTCGACTTCGAGCGTGAACGCGCCCCGACGTGCGCGCAGCAAGGCGCTCAACTCGGTGTGAGGCGTCATGCGCGCTCCGTGTGACCAGGGCGGCGCGCCGTCGCGAGACGCACGCCGAGCAGCAGGAGCAAGGCGACGCCGATAAGCAAGACGGAGAGCGCGCGCGCAGCCCGCAGGTCGACCTCCATCGCGGTGTAGATGGCAAGCGGGAGTGTCTGCGTGTGCCCCTCGAGGTTACCTGCGAAGAGCAGCGTCGCGCCAAACTCCCCGAGCGCCCGAGCCCAGCAGAGCGCTGCGCCGGCGATGAGACCAGGCGCGGCCATAGGGATCGCCACGCGGACCAGAACACGGACGGGCCCCGCTCCCAGGGCGCGCGCGGCGAGCACGACTTCGGGGTCAAGCGCGCGGAACGCCGCGAGCGCGCCCTGCACAAAGAGCGGCGCCGCGACAAAGAGCTGCGCGAGGACCACCGCTGCGGTCGTGAAGCTCAGGGCACCCCACTCCGGCCCGACGAGCGACGCCACGAGCCCGCGACGTCCGAACGCGAGCAGCAGCGCAACGCCTGCGACGGCGGGCGGTATGACGACAGGGAGCTGCAGCAGCGATTCGAGGAGACGCGCAGTGCGGCCCTGCGCCTGCGACAAAGTCCACGCGAGGGGCGTCCCGAGCGAGACCGCGAGGGCGAGCGTCACCGCGGTCGAGAACACGCTCAGGCGCAGCGCAGCGCCGATGAACGGCGCGCCGAGGCCCGCGACAAGGTCATCCGGCGCGCTCGACAAGAGGAGCGCGGTCAACGGCAAGAGCAAGAGCGTAGCCAGCGCGCCCCCGGCGACGAGCAGGACGGCGCGCTGTGCGCTGAGCCCCCACTGCGGTCTGCCGTCCATCGCTCGCCTCACGCATTGGTCCTCGCGCGGGGCTATGTAGCACGGCGCGGGATGACCCGCGCGGCCGCTCCTGCTAGATTGCGCGCCCTATGAGCACACCCGCAGTCCCTACACAGGCCCGCGTCGTCGTCATCGGCGGCGGCGTCATCGGCACCTCGGTCGCCTATCACCTCGCCCACATGGGCGTGCGAGACGTGGTGCTCCTCGAGCGCGACAAGGTCACCTCGGGCACGACCTGGCACGCCGCGGGCCTCATGGTCACCTTCGGGTCGACCTCCGAGACGTCCACCGAGATGCGCAAGTACACGCGTGACCTGTACGCGCGCCTCGAAGCCGAGACCGGTCAGGCGACTGGCCTCAAGCAGGTCGGCTTCATCGAGGTCGCCGGCGACCTCGACCGCCTCGAGGAGTACCGCCGCGTCTCCGCGTTCAACCGCTACTGCGGCGTCGACGTGCAGGAGATCTCCCCGGCCGAGATCAAGCAGCTCTTCCCGCTCGCGAAGGTCGACGACCTGCACGCCGGCTTCTACGTCAAAGACGACGGGCGGGTGGACCCTGTCGACGTAACGATGGCGCTCGCGAAGGGCGCGAAGATGCAGGGGGCCACGATCCTCGAGGGCGTGCCCGCGCTCGGGGTCGTGACCAAGAACGGCGCCGTCGCCGGGGTCGACACCCCGTATGGGACCATCGCCTGCGAGACCGTGGTGAACTGCGCCGGCATGTGGGCGCGGCAGCTCGGCGCGAAGAACGGCGTGAACATTCCGCTGCAAGCCGCCGAGCACTACTACCTGATCACGGCCAAGATGGAGGGCATCGAGCAGAGCTGGCCGGTGCTCGAGGACCCGGGCTCCTACGGCTACTTCCGCGAAGAGGGCGGCGGCCTCATGGTCGGCATGTTCGAGCCGGTGTGCGCGCCTTGGAAGATCGACGGCATCCCGGGCGACTTCTCCTTCGGCGAGATCCCCCCTGACTGGGACCGCATGACGCCCTACTTGGAGAAGGCGATGGCGCGCGTGCCCAAGAGCCTCGAGGTCGGCGTGAAGAAGTTCTTCTGCGGGCCCGAGAGCTTTACGCCCGACCTGCGCCCCGTCGTGGGCGAGGCGCCCGAGGTGCGCAACTACTTCGTGGCGGCGGGCCTCAACTCCATCGGCATTCTGACCGGCGGCGGCATGGGGCGCGTGCTCGCGCACTGGATCATCAACGGGCGGCCAGACGTGGACGTCACCGGCATGCACATCGACCGTCTGCACCGCTACCAGGCGAACCCTGAGTACCGGCGCACGCGCACGGTCGAGTCGTTGGGCATGGTCTACCAGTGCCACTACCCCACCAAGTCGATGACGACCGCGCGCGACGCTAAGCGCTCGGCCATTCACGACCGGCTGGTGGCCGAGGGCGCCTACTTCAAGGACGTGAGCGGGTGGGAGGGCGCGGACTGGTACGCGGGCCGCGGGCAGACGCCCGACCCGGGGCCGCTCTCGTTCGGCCGCATGCGCTGGTTCGACACCTGGCGTGCTGAGCACCAAGCCGCGCGCGAGGGCGTGATCCTGATGGACATGTCCTTCATGGCGAAGTTTCGGGTCGAGGGTCGGGACGCCGGCGCGCTGTTGAACCAGATCTCGGCGAATGACGTGGACGGCGAGGCCGGCCGCATCACCTACACGCAGTGGCTCAACGAGGGCGGCACGCTCGAGGCCGACCTCACGGTCACCAAGCTCGGCGAGCGCGACTACTTCGTGGTGGCCAGCGACACGGCGCACCGCCACGTCGAGACGCACATGCGGCGCGTCTTTGAGCAAGGCCACGCCTTCTGTGCAGACGTGACCAGCGCGTACGCCCAGATCAACATCCAAGGACCTCGGTCGCGCGCGCTGATGCAGGCCGTCACAGACGCCGACCTGTCGAACGACGCCTTCCCGTTCCGCGCGGCCCGCGAGATCGCGATCGGCTTCGCCCGCGTCCTGTGCGTCCGTATCACCTATCTGGGCGAGCTGGGCTACGAGCTCTATGTCCCGACCGAGCAGGCCGTTCACGTCTACGACCGTCTCGCTCAAGCGGGTGCGCCGATGGGGCTCCGGCACGCGGGCCTGAAGGCGCTGGCCTCTCTGCGTATGGAGAAGGGCTACCGCGACTACGGCCACGACATCGACAACACGGACTCCGTGCTCGAGGCAGGCTTGGGCTTCGCGGTGGACCTCAAGAAACCCGGCGGCTTCATCGGGCGCGAGGCCGTCCTCGCCAAGAAGGCCGCGGGGCCGCTCAAGCGCCGCTTGGTTCAGATCCTGTGCAAGGACCCCGAGCCGCTGATGTTTCACGCCGAGCCCGTCTGGCGCGACGGCGTGCGGGTGGGCTATGTGCGCGCCGCGTCTTACGGCCACACGCTCGGCGGCGCGGTCGGGCTCGCGATGATCGAGGGGGGCGACAGCGTCGTCGACGCAGCCTTCCTCGGCACAGGCACCTGGGAGGTCGAGATCGCAGCGCGTCGCTACCCTGCGCTGGCGTCCATGCGCCCCCTGTTCGACCCCGACAACGCCAAGATCAAGGCCTAAGGCGCGCGGCCGTTCTATTTTGGCGCGAACCCTGCTATCCCCCGCCTGATGTTCACCGATGTCGACAAGCTGATCGAGCTCGGCGGCGCGCCCCTGATCGTCATGATCGCGAGCTCGATCTTGGCGGTCACGCTGGCCTTCGAGCGCATCTTTACCCTCTGGAACTTCCTGAGCCGTGCGCGCGCCCTCACGGACACGGTCGCCCGCTGCCTGAGCAAGGGCGCCGTCGCCGAGGCGCGCACCGCCTGCGAGCGCAGCAAGTCGCCCCTCGCGGACGTCCTGCTCGTCGGCTTCGAGCGGCACGGGCGCGTCTCGCCCGAGCGTGTCCGCGCCGGCGTCGACCGCGAGCGCCAGCGCTTGGTCCTGCACCTCAAGGGGCCGCTGTGGCTCTTGGGCACCATCGGCGCGACGGCGCCCTTCGTCGGCTTGTTCGGCACCGTCGCAGGCATTATTCGTGCTTTCGAGGCCATCGGCGAGTCGAAGCAGGCGGGCATCGAGGTCGTCGGCCCAGGCATCGCCGAGGCGCTCGTCGCGACGGCCATCGGCATCGCGGTCGCGGTGATCGCGCTCGTCTTCTTCAACTACTTTCAGGCGCGTCTGGCGCGCGCGAACATTGAGGTTCGGCTGATGCTCGAGGAGTTCCTCGAGGGGCTCTCCGAGGTCGCGCCCGCCGCCTCACCGGCCACGCCAAGCGCCCCCGATAAGGCGGCCGAGTAATGTCGATGGGTCAGGTGCCCGGCGAGGGCGACAACGGTGACGACGAGGCGATCTTCGCCGAAATCAACATCACGCCCCTGACCGACATCTTTCTCGTGCTGCTCATCATCTTCATGGTCACGTCGTCCGTGATGACGGACCAGAACGCGCGCTCCGGCATCAAGGTCACGCTCCCCAAGGGCTCGGCCCAGGACGTCGCGGCCAAGGCCAAGGTCATGCGGGTCGCCGTCGACCCCTCGGGCAAGGTCATGCTCGACGGCGAAGAAGTCGAGGGGCCCACGCTCCTCAAGGCCTTCAGCCGCGCGGTTCAAGAGAATCCCGACACGGTCGTCGTCGTTCAGGCCGACACGAGCGTGCCTCACGGGCGAGTCGTCGCGGTGATGGAGGTCGCGCGCAGCGTGGGTCTTCAGCGCATCGCGATCGCGACGCAGGGCGCGCAGTAAGCCGCGTCAGCCTCCGCGCCGCCATCGGGCGACAAGCCGGCGAACGAGCGCGCCCAGACCGACCACGAAGCCCACGACCAACGCAGTGGCGCCCCCCATGCGCCACGTCGCGTTCCCAAACAGGAGCGCAGGGTACAGCGAGGCCTGCGCGACGAGCCGCCCCTCGGCCGCGGCGCCGGTCGACGGGATGTTCGGGGTGCCGTCGCCGTCCGTGTCGGGCATGGCCCGGACCGTGTCGACGAGCGCGCGCCACTCCTTGAGCTCCTGTACGCCGGGCCGCGCCAAATCAGTGTCCACGAGCACGCGCGTCAGGTCGAGGGGCGGCACAGTCGCGCCGTCTGTGTCGAGGAAAGACGCGTCGAGGAGGCCGTAGGAGAGCGCCCGAACCTGAGGCAGGAACTTCGCGATGTACGTCGTCGTCGCGATCGAAATGCGCGCGTCGGTGTCGCGCAGGTCGACCTCACGAAAACCTGTGGCCTGATCGCCGAGCTCGACGCGCGCGATCCGGTCGAAGGGTACGCGCCACGGGTTGTAGGTCACACGGACGCCCGACAGGCGCGGAAAGTAGTCCGGGCCCTTGAGCGTGTAGCCGATGAGCAAGAACTCCAGCACGCTCTTGAGGTCCGGACCGCTGACGTACCCCTTCACGAGCGCGTAGCCCGCCGTGTCCTCGACCAGGCCGACGCCGAGGCCAGCGACGCGAAAGAGGTCGGACACGCGCTGCGTCCCCTCGAACAGGTCCGCGCGGAGCGTCCCGTTGCCCGTCACAGCGATGTCCGCGCCCGTCGCGCGGCGCATCGCGTCCGTCACCAGGTTGCCAACCACGTTGTCCTCAAACGCCCGGCCATGGTGACCCTCGACCTCGCCGATGACTTGGTCGAACCGGAGCCCGAGCGGGGCGAGGATCTGCGCGTCCACCTGCGCCTTGATGTCCGCGACCCGCGCGGTCACGTCGAAGCGGCCGGGGAGCTCGTCTGTGAGGGGGTGCAGCGTGTAGCGCTCCACCTGCCAAGCATCTCCGGCTCGGACGAGCCCGAGTTCCCCCAAGAACTGGGTGTCGCTGCCCGCCTGCACGATCGGCCGCCCACCGACGAAAATGGGCGCCTCGAGCGCTGTGTGGCTGTGGCCGCCGACGACGACGTCCAGCTCAGGCACGCCGGTCATGAGGTCGACCTCTTCGCCGCCCCACTCGCCGCTGGGCAAGCGACGAACGCCGCTGTGGGACAGCGCGACGACGAGCGCAGCCCCCTGCGCCCTGAGCCCGCGCACCGCCTCGCGCGCCGTGTCAATCGGCGGCGAAATCCGCACGGGCGAGGCCGCGTCCAGCACCGATTGAGCGCCCTGACCCAAGATCCCGACCAGCCCGATCTTGAGGCCGTCGCGCTCAAAGAGCCGCGTCCGCTCGATCGCGCCCCGGGCGTAGAGCGCGCGGAGCGGCTCCAGCTCAGGCTCGGCGCTGCTCAGGTCCAGGTTCGTGGCCACCAGAGGCGGCAGGCCGTCGCGCGCCTGCGCCGCCGCAAACATCTGCGCCAGGCCCGCCACGCGAAAGTCGAACTCGTGGTTGCCGAGCGTCACGCCGTCGTATGCCAACAGCCGCATGAGCTGCAGCTCGCTGCCCGTCTCGCGGGTGACCGTGTGAAAGAGCGTGCCCATGGTCACGTCGCCGCCATCCAGCAGCACCACAGGGCCTTCAGGTGAGCACTCACGGCGCAGGCGGTCGACCAGGGTAGCCAAGCGAGCGACGCCGCCTTGCGTGGTGTCGTCATCGGTCGTCTCGGGCGTATATGCAGCGTCCGGCCCGACACCCGTGAGCGCGCTCTGCCAGTCGTTCGTGTGCAGGATCGTGACGCGCTCGGCGCCCGCAGCGAGGCGGGGAGAGCCCGTGACCAAGGCCGCGCCGAGGACGAGCGAGTAAAGTGGGGCGTGCATCCGCGCATCTTCTGTGGGTCGGTTACAGCGAGCAAGGCCCGGGCTGTGGTAGCCTGTCTTGCGGAGGTGCGCGCCATGCCGACACACCCTCTCGAGCGCCGCGGTCGACCGCTCGCTGCGAGCCTCGTGCTCGCGGGCGTCGTGGCGGCGTGCGCGCAGGCCACGCTGGCGGAGAAAGACGGCGACGCAGGGCTCTTGGCCGCGGCCGCCGGCCCGGGTGAGCAGCCCCGCAAGCCGTCTGTCGGCCCGGGCAGCGGCGCACAGCCCTCAGCGCCGCCTGCCGGCGCAGGTGCGCCAGGGTGCGGGATCGTGGATGCCGCGGGGCTCTGCCGCGAGTCCGTGGCGTGGTGGTGCCAAGACGGCGCGCTCGTGAGTCAAGACTGCGGCGCGCTGAGCGCGACCTGCACGTTTCGCCAAGATCTGCAGGCGTTTCGCTGCGATGCGTCCGTGCCTGAGGCGCCGGAGTCGGCGTCCCCGCCGCCCGAGGACCCGAACTTCGTGGGCGATGAGCTGCCTCCCCCCGAGGGTGAACCCGCCGCGCCGTGCAATGTCGCGCCCGAGGGCGAATGCGTGGGCGACACGTTGCGCTATTGCCTGGGCGACGCCCTCTTCGAGACCGACTGCGCGGCCATGGGGCAGTCGTGCATCTTCGTGAGCGACATCGTCGGGCATACTTGCCAAGGCGCACCGCCGCCCCAGCCGCCGCCCACTCAGCCGCCCGCCCCTCCCCCAGCCGAAGACCCCTGCCGTGGCGTCACTTTCCTCGGCCTCTGCGACGGAAATGTCGCCGTGTGGTGCGAAAACGGTCAACTCTGGGCCATCGACTGCGCCGCTGAAGGCGCGTTTTGCGCGTACATTGACGACCAGATTGGGTTCTTCTGCCTTGCCTTCTGATGAGCGCCTACAATGAGCCGCCGTGTGATTGATTGGTCCAACCCCGAGGACGCCCACCCCGAGGGCCCGAGCGCACGAGACGTCAAGCGGCGCAACGCGCGCGTGGCCGCCGACGAGGCCGAGGCGCTGCTTGAGCGGCTGATGGAGCTCAAGCCCGACCAGCTCGACCATGTGCCCCTTGAGCCCGAGCTGCGCGAAGACCTCGACGAGATCCTCTCGAAGCGCGCCGACAGCGGTCGGCGGCGGCTGATGCGTAACTTGGCGGGTCTCCTGCGCGACGCCGACCGCGAGCCGCTCATCGAGGCGCTCAAGCGCATCGAGGCGGGCAAGGGCGTCGAGGACGCGCGCTTTCACGGGCTCGAGCGCCTGCGCGGCGTGCTGCTCGAGGGCGGCGACGCCGCGGTCGAGGAGTACCTCTCCAAGCACCCGAGGGCAGACAGGTCTCGGCTCTTCGAGCTCGTGCGCAAGGCGCGGGACGAGCGGGCGGAGAAGAAGTCGCCGCGCGCGTTTCGAGAGATCTTTCGCGTACTGCGAGATCTTGAAGGCTGACCACTGATTGCCCTATAAGCATGGCGCCGACCAAGGAGTCACGCCATGTTACGCCCCGCTGTATTCGCAAGTTCGCTCGCGCTCATCGCTGCGTGCGCGGACGTCGATCAGTCCCCGATTGAGGCCTCCGCCCCGCCGCGACTTGCCCGGCCCCTCGCTGACACGTCGACTCAAGCCGTTCACGTCGACGCGCAGGCGGACGACGCGGCCACGCAGTCCGAGGACGCCGCGTGGCTTCTCGAGGACGCTGCGGTCGCGCCGCCGAGCGCCCCCACGGCCCCCAGCGCCCCCAGAGCGGGCGGCCGGCCGTCTGGCGTCGCGACCTGCTACTCGGCGCTGTCGTCGTCCCACCCGGCCACGGTGGCCTTTTGGGCCGCGCTCCGTGCGGGCGACCTCGAAGGGCGCCCCCGCGCAATCGAGGCGCTCACGGCGGCCGCGGCCGAATACCCGAACGAAGAAGAGTTCGCGCTGCTCCTCGGGCTCGCGCACCTCTGGCGCGTCGCGGAGCCGAACGTCACTGAGCTCTTCGACTTCGCGGGCTTGCTGTCGGCCGTCGATACTACGCGGGCCGAGCTCGAGCGCGCCGCCGCGCTCTGCCCGACCGACCACCGAATCGCCGCGTGGCTCGGTCCTGTCCTGATCAGGAGCGGGCGGATGGCGAACGACCCAGCAGAGATCGACCGCGGCATGGCGATCCTCGACGCGGGCATCGAGGCCTACCCCGCGTTCGTGCTCTTCTCGAAGGTCCTCGTCTATGCAGACCAGCCCGCCGACGACCCGGACTTTGTCCGCGCGGTCGAGGCCATCACCGCGAACATCGGCGCGTGCGGCCCGACCGACCCTGCCTGCGGCAACCACCCGAAGGTCGCACACAACCTCGAGGGCTCGGCGGTCTTTCTGGGCGACGTCTACGCGAAGGCAGGCGACCGGGCGCGCGCACTCGCGGCCTATCAGGGCGCCCGCGCGTCGGCCGATTATGCGTCCTGGGACTACGACGCCGTGCTGTCCGCGCGCATCAGCGCTCTCGACCTGCACATGGCCTCGGCGCGCAACGAGAACCCGTTCGATGATCCTCAGTGGGCGTGGTCAACGTCATTTCAGTGCTCCATCTGTCATCGTGAGTGAGAATCGGCGACATGGGTAATGCACACTTCGTGTGGCGGCAGCGGTGGTTCGACCTGACCTCGGGGCTCCTCTTTCGCCCCGGCCTGATCATCCTCGCCTTTGCGGTGGTCGCTGCCGCGCTGCCGATCGCAGAGCTCGGGCTTGCGCCAGCGGCCTCGGCGTGGCTGGCGACAGAACCCTCATCGGCGCAGGTCATTCTGGGCACGATCGCGGGCTCGATGATGACCATCGTCTCGGTCGTCTACTCGATCTTGCTCGTCGCGCTCTCGTTGGCGTCGATGCAGTTCTCCACGCGCGTGCTCGGCGGCATGATGCGCTCCCGCGTCAGTCAGAACGTCCTGGGCCTCTTCGCAGGGACCTTTGTCTATTGCTTACTCCTGCTGCGCGCTGTGCACGCGGACCCCGCCCCGCAGGTGCCGGGCATCGCCCTGAGCCTCGCACTCGCGCTCGCGCTGACGAGCCTCGGTGGCCTCGTTTACTTCATTCACTACATCGTGCAGGCGATTCAGGCCTACCACTTGGTCGACCGCATCGCGTCCGACACCGAGGTGGTCATTGACGCAGTCTTCGCTGAAACGAACCCAGCAGCGAGCGAGGTTGTCCCGGCTCCGCGCCAGCCAGACGCGATCGTGGTCGTCGCCGAAACTTCGGGCTACATCCAAGCGCTGGACATCGAAGGTCTGCGCCGCCTCGTGCCCGCAGGAGGGCGAATCGTGGTCTCGCACCCGATGGGGGCCTTCGTCGCGCGCGGTCTCCCGCTGGCCTTCGTCGAGGGTGGCGTCGTCAACGCTGAAGCGATCCGCGCAGCCTTCGACCTCGGCCCCGTTCGCACGCTTCAAGACGACGTCGAGTTCGGCCTTCGGCAGATCGTCGACATCGGCCTGAAGGCGATCTCTCCCGCTGTCAACGATCCGAGCACGGCGGCGACCTGCATCGACCACCTCGGTCGCCTGCTCATTCGACTCGCAGCTCGTAACGCCCCTGCATCGCAGGTCGGCGGCCTCGTCGTCCCCCAGCCCGCGCACGTCGACTTGATCGACCTCGCGTTCGAGCAGCTTCGACAATACGGCAAGACCGACATGGCTATCGCGCTCCGTCTCCTCCGGGTACTGGCCGATGTCGCGAGCGTCACACGCGACCGCGCCGCGCTTGAGCGCTTGGCGACACATGGACGCCTCGTCGAGGCAGCGGCGCGTGCGGCCTTCGCCCCCGAGGACTGCGACGAGCTCGACCGTAGGGCCAAGCGTCTGCGCGGACTCACGCAGCGCTGAGGGACCCGGAGCTGCGCTCGGCGTAGACCCTCGCGGCGGGCTTGAGTACCCTGCGCGCCGCCGGGCGTTCAGCCCGGTGAAGCACACGCCGCACGAGAGGGGTCCAAGCGTCCGATGAGCACATACGATGTCTGCATTGTCGGCACGGGCCGCGTTGGCCTCCCGCTGGGCCTCTCGTTCCTTGAAGTCGGGCTGCGCTCGGT
>Ga0114972_10004059_pt1 | contig 10889 bp, 9 predicted proteins | sample M_140807_EF_Meta_FD_87354 | JGI IMG/M metagenome (GOLD analysis project Ga0114972, IMG submission 87354) | Freshwater microbial communities from Lake Montjoie, Canada to study carbon cycling - M_140807_EF_MetaG | ecosystem: Environmental > Aquatic > Freshwater > Lake | place: Lake Montjoie... | reverse complement strand
TAATGACAGCTTTCAATTAAACTATACGCATTGCACCCATTATAATTATGACATAACAGGCAATGTAAAAACATTGGTTCAAGATTTTCCTCCACTTGCTTCTATTCACCAACAATTCAAGCGCATAGATTATGACTTTGACCTTATTAGTGGCAAGGTAAATATGCTCAGCTATAACCGAGGATACCCTGATCAGTTTTATCAAAAGTATGACTATGATGCTGATAATAGAATTACTCAAGTACAGACCAGCGGTGATGGTTTGGTTTGGAAACGTGATGCATCTTATATTTACTATAAGCATGGGCCTCTAGCTCGCATTGAGTTAGGTGATTTAGGTGTTCAAGGCGTTGACTTTGCCTATACACTGCAAGGATGGCTTAAATTGGTCAATAGCGATACATTGAACCCAACCATAGATATGGGTAGAGATGGCGATTCCAGTATCATGGCACCTGATGCGGTGGCTATGAGTATAGATTACTTTAAAAACGACTATAAGCCAATAACTAGTTATAGAGCGGCTCATGTCGATTCTTTGACCAAGGAGCTATTTAATGGAAATATTTCTAGGCAAACCTCTGATAGTAAGTTTGATAATTTGCACACTACCTTACTTGGTACAACCACTGTAAGGGAAAAACTAAAAAGGCTGAGCAAGCAGTATATTTACGACCAGCTCAACAGGATACACAATGCGCATTATTCTTATATCGATTCTGCCAATATGCTGCATGCTACACCAGAATTTAAGAGTACTTACGCTTACGACCCTGATGGAAATATCTTATCTTTAACTAGAAATGGTTCTGTGAAGGTGGGTATGCCGCCGGGAGCTAGTATACTAATGGATAGCTTTACTTATACATATGGTGGTGGTTATGGAGGTTATTCACGAAATCAGCTAAAATGCTTGAATGAGGATGCGCCCGATTTGTATGGCAATGATATTAAATACCAACACGCTTGCGATACTGCACCACCAAATTACCAATATGACCCAATCGGTAATACCTCCATGGACCTAGTGAGTGGACAAAGAGAGATTAAATGGAACATTTATAATAAAGTAACAGAAACGAAAAGTGCTACGGATAGCGTAAAAATGCGCTTTAAATACGATGGAGCTGGAAATAGAATAGCCAAGTATTTTTTGCAGCAAATAGGCACTGATTATAATTATAAAAACGATTATTATGTGCGCGATGCCCAAGGCAATATTTTAGCTACCTATAGAGATGATTTTCAGTATGATGGTGGTGGAACGCTGCTGAGCAGAAAGTATCACTTGGCAGGGCATGATATTTATGGTAGTAGTCGCCTAGGCGTAAAAAACTATTGGCCGTCGCAGCATAGGTGGTTGTGGGACCAAGTGTTGAATGAATATGACTCACTGACCATCAACCAAAGACAGCCGTGGTATAGCCTTGAATACCAAGACATCGTACAGAAAGATAGTTTGGATGTATATGGTAGTACACACACTGGTATATGGAAATCTATAGGGATAACTGGCCAAAAACAATATGAAATTACCGACCATTTAGGCAATGTACTTAGCACCGTGAGTGATGCTAGGGGTAGCAATGCACCACACACATCTACCGATTCATTTACTATAACAGGCTATGAACCAGCTATTAAGTCAATTACGGACTATTATCCGTTTGGTATGCAGATGCCTGACAGATGCTATAGTGATGCTTCGGTGCATACTACCAATATATCTGCGGTTACAACAGTGCCTGTGCATCATATGGTGAATAGGGTATGGCCTGATGGACGTGATTCAGCAATTGGTGGTGCTATAATATTAACTGGTTCATCACCATTAGGTTTAGTTGCAAGTGGTGGAGCCGAATCGCTTAGTTACAAGCTACCAAGGTATATCGATGGCCTTATGCATACAGTTCGGATATTTACTCATGGTACGGTACCACCAGGTTTTAGAGCAGAGATTAGCTTTGGTGGTACAGGACCAACTGCATTTTCAGGTATCAGTACAGATTTAACGTATTTAAGCATACCTGCATTTGTACCATACTTGTATATCTACAATCTTGGTATGCGCGACACCATATTCATAGACAGCGTGCACATAGACAGCGCCACCTACGAACCATATCACGTACTCAGTAGCATCTCGAGTAGTGATGGATATGCGTATGGGTTTAATGGACAGATGAAAGTGAATGAGTGGACGGGGAGTGGGAATCATAATACTGCTTTTTATGGAGAGGCAGATCCACGTATTGCGCACCGTTATAACAGAGACCCCAAACCTATACCCAATGAAAGTCCATACGCCCTTTATCGTAATAATCCAATATGGAATAGTGACCCGCTCTTAGATAGTGCTTGGCCAATCAAAAACCATTGGAATGAAAAGTACATTTCGCAATTCAGGAAAGAGTTACAATATACGGAGGCGGCTCTTGCAAAATCTGGACAGAAGTTTACCTGCGATGATTATGCTTTACAAACTATCGTTTCATTTGCCAGCAAAAACAATCTGCCATTCAAATGGGAAACAGGTGCTGAAAGTTTTGATGCGGCAAGTGACAAGTATAGTAATACGTCAGATTTTCTGCTTGCTGTAAAACAAAAATCTGGTGCGCCAGATTTTGCAAATAATTCCAACACTACTTTATTAAATGGGTTGTTAGGAGCCAAATCTGGTTCCTTGTCTGTAATGACTGCTTCGGGTAGAAAAGTGCCAAATCATATTCAAGTGATTTCAAGCGTTGAGGTAGATAGCCGACCATTGGTATTTAAGGATTGGAAAGGAGCAATGGGTTACAATGGCAGCCAGGGCAATTTCAGACATTCTTCATTTTGGGGACGCTATACTGGTTCAGATGACCCAACTTCTTGGCGTTATTTGGGTGTAAATCCAGAGAAAGGTTATTACAATGCCCAATGGAATACTTGGTATAATTCAACAATGAATGAAACAACTGGTGGATTTATTGGAGAGCATTATCAGGTTCAATTCCGAGATTTCAATTTTAATAACTGGAATACCAAATAGAGGAGGAGGGATATGAGAAAGGTGATAATGATAAATCTTGTGATTCCAATTATAACTTTGATTATTGGGGTAATAGAAATGGTAAAGATGAATGGACAGCGATTGATGTCAGTTAAATACCGACTTCTTTTATTTGACTACGGTATATTCCTACAGGTAGCACAAGTATTAGTGTTTGTCATCTCTCTATTTGTATGGAGAAAAAGACGGGAAAGGCTTATTGTTGTAGCAATATTTTGTTTGTGGATTTTAATGATGCTATTAATGCCCTCTTCTTCTTTGTTTGATTAACTGAACGATTAAACGGGTGAAAAGCTGTATTGGTAAGCAATGCAGTTAATTGAATAAAAACTGTTGCATTTAACTCTGTAAATGGGTATATATGTGATAGTTTATGTAAATAGTTCTATATGGCAAATCAATGATTTTTATGCTACCTATATAAAGATAAAAGTATCCATCGATGCATCACAATTCACACAATATGTGGCAGATTTGTGGCAGTCGCCCTGTATTTTAATTCATCTTCTTTCACATTAATGCGCATCTCTATATAACCAAAACGAAGCCTAGCTTGCATTTAGTGGAAATTAACCGAAACACATGTAAATAAATTTAATCCAGGTCGGACTACTTCTAAAAAGTAGAAAACCCTTGATAGCAGATGCTGTCGAGGGTTTTTTGTTTGGGTGGGTGGGTGTGGATTTTATTATCCCCAAATCATCATTAGCCTGTAGTTGGCTACAATGATTATTGAGGAGTGTGCAAGTACTTTTATACTTAAGCTGCTATAATGTGTCATAAAAAGAGCAAAAATGCTATATTTGTGCATTATAAGACACATTATATGAAAGTGGCACCAGTTATATTACCCAAAAATCTAAGAATTTTAGTGGAGCTAGGGGAGCATATACAGCTTGCAAGACTGCGAAGAAAATTCAGTGCAGAGCAAGTGGCTGAGCGCGCGGGTATAAGCAGGAAAACAGTCTAAAATATTGAACAAGGTGTTCCTACGGTTGCTATAGGTAGCTATTTGCAAGTGCTGTTTGTACTTGGGTTAGAAAAAGACCTAGCGGCAGTAGCGGCTAGTGATCCATTGGGTAGGAAATTGCAGGACGCTGGGATTGCAGTAGCCAAACGTGCCCCTAAAAAGCAAAATAAGCCATGAAAAGGAACGAAACACAACTTTCAAAGTGAAACGTCGTGACTTTTTATTTGCTCCATCTAAAGGTCCAATTTTGTATTAGGATTTTGCTGTTTTGTGTTCATTATTTAATTAGCTTTACTACAAATCCTTGAGTATGAGAAAGTTAGTTATTGCAACAATAATTGTAATGTTATTAGGAAGTTCTGTAAGAAGCCAAGTGGCACTTGAACATACTTTTAGCTATATGAGGGCATTTGCATACCCAATTTTATTTAGTAGCAATGGAACAAAGTTTTCCAGTATGGACTCAAATGCTAGAACGTTGCGCTTGTATAATACTGATTACTCCAGTTGGAAGGTAATTAATTTGCCATCTATTTCTGGGTATAAGCCTAACAACGTTATGTTCATATCTGATAATCTTTTTAACTCGGATAATAACGTTGAGGCACTCCTTATTTTAAGTACTACAACAGGTGCTAGACCCTATTACCGATCTGTGCTCATCGATGAATTTGGAGCCATTTTATATGATTTTGACAGTAGTTTTTTCTATAATATATATACGGTTGATGGACGTACAAAATTAATGGCTAGTTCTGGTTTTGGTAATCCTATTTCCTATCATTCAAAAGTGTATGCTCTGCCAGGTTTCATGCCTTGTGGCGGATGTGGGGGTGTTGGGGTGCCCAAGTATAGTGGTGAAGGGAATGCCGAAATTTCGAGTCCTACGCCTAATCCTAACTCAGGGTTGACAACTATCAATTATAGCTTGCCAAATGGCTATAATTCGGGTGTTATTACACTTTTTGACTTATCGGGTGCTATCATGAAAGTGTATCAAGTTGATAGAACTTCCAACGAATTACAAATAAATACTACCGATCTTCCATCTGGTATGTATTATTATAATCTAACTAGTAATTGCGTGGAATTGGCAACAAAAAAGATGGTGAAACTCTAGGGTCTCACCATCTTTAAAAGGAGTAACTTAATTTTTCGTGTTGGGTATTATCCAAAGAAAAAATGCAATCTAGCCTAGCTTGAACTCAAGTTTTGAAAGGATTTCATTGGCTTTGGCAAGTTTTTCAGGGAAAAGGGTTTTACCTGACATTTTATCGAGTGTAGGATCAACTGTTATTTCGATTCCGAACATCTCTTTTGCTCCTTTGAATTTGTTGGTGATGTTTTTCATGATATTTCGTTTAATAGGGGTCTTCTTTTAATAATATATCCTAAACAATTAGTCTTACTACAAAACTCTATAGTAGTTAGCTGAGTATTATTATAAATAACGCCAAAGATAATGAAATCATTATTCAATTCATTGTAATTTTTGGTTATAGCCATTCTATATAGTCGGGTCCTTCTTTCATCACTACCTACAAAAAATATCTGCCTATTAGGGAAGATAGAAGTATACTCATAAACGGCCATTGCAACTGTAGCTAAAATTTTGTCTAAATCACCGTTTTTTGATTCATTCAAATCATCAATCGTCTCTTTAGGTTTACCATTTATATAGACAATCGACTTGTCGCCAAAAGCTAAATTGTATATAGAGTCATTTTGAGTTTTTGAAAACTCTATTATTTTCTCAATTTCGCCATTGTGTCCACTGCTCGTAAATGTATAAACATCATTATTAGTGGAGGTATGAATTTCATATTTATTATAGTTCATTTAGATTTCAATAGGGTACCCAAAGGTAATGCTACTTTAAAATGAACTAGCACTAATCTTCTGTTTTTTGCAATTTTTTTACATAATAAAATTATTTATGTATATTATGCATGCTGTTTTTCAGCCAAATTATTTGTTTATAGAATATTATAGTAAGTAAATTATACTGATATGATATTTGTATAATACAAATTTTTTCAAGTCGTCAGATCCTGCTGTTTTAAAATTGGATAATTGAATCGCTAATACCCCTAATGGCATTGATACTTTCTGCAATATCCATTTAGTAATAACCTTTATTCAACTCAATTCTACAGCTTATTTAATACCCATAACGGCCTTCTTGATTGCATTTTCTCTTTGTTCTGGGGTGAGGAAGCGGAGGCGGTCTATACGGGTTGTTTTGGTTGTTTTTATGCCGCAATAGGCTAGGGTGGCAATGCGCACAGATTTGAGGTCGCTGTTGCCATATTTCAGCCATATGTACAGTTGTGGAGCATCTGATGTGGTGATGATTTCGGCCGTTTTGCCCGATAGTAGCATGTCCCACCAAGGCCCTGTAGCATGGTATTTGAACGCAAGGCCAGGCAACAATACTCGGTCGAAGAAGCCTTTGAGCAGAGCGGGTACAGCACCCCACCAAATGGGATAGATGATCACCCAATGCTGGCACCATTTGATGTGCTCTTGAGCCATTAGAAGGTCGGGTTCTAGCGTTTGTACCTCCTTAAAACCTTTATGTAGAATTGGGTCGAATTGTAAGTCGCCCAAATGCTGTATGCGTACTTCATGACCACATTGCAAAGCCTTTTGCTGATAAGCATCTGCCAAGGCGCCGTTGAATGATTCTTTATCGGGATGGGCAAGCAATATATAGATGTTCATATGCATGTATTTGGGCACTACAAAGTTGCCCAATATGCCTTTCACAATTGCTGATGTAGGTTAGGATATGAATTGAACCTAATCAGTAATAAGCGCATAATCAACTATAAGTATCTGCATAGCTATCTATTCTACTAAAGCTAAATAGTAAGTGGTTTTATATGGCAAGGGGTAAATTAGGCTATTTATCAAGCCTTATTGGGCCCATAGCTTGTCTGTAGTATTGTTGTGGCAACTATTGCACTGGCCTGTGGTGATGCTGGTAGACATATGGTGCTTGGTAGTTGCACCTTGGATAGATGGGTATAGGCCACCACTGAAGTCTATGCTTTCGGTGGTGTAAAAGTTGCCTTTGGCATCAATGGCGATGGTTGCTTTGAGGGTACCAGTGCTGTTAGGGCCTGTATATAGGTAAACTGTGCCGCTAGAAAGGGTAGCAGTTTTAGCAGCATTGTATACAGTACCAGCAGCCTTGAAAATGCCTTCACCTTTGCCACCACTGGTGTGGCAGTTCATGCAGTTTTGACCCATATTATGGCTCTTATTGCTGCCTGCGCTGCTGATGTTGGTTACATTCTCATTATTCTTATTGCAAGCCAGGATGCAAAAACTAATACTCAAAATGGCCAAGACTGATTTTTTTAATACCATGATTTTTAAAGATGCAATATGAATTTAAGAAATGGTGAGGCCTAGTTTAGACTGAAGCGTATATAAATTAGGGTTTTGAGCTACCATGGTTTCAAATAGTTTAGAGCCTGTAAGAGGTTGGTCTATCACTATATTCATAGATTCAACATTTACATTGATGCGCACATACTTACCTATTTGGTTTTTAATTATTTCTACTAAGGTAGAAGTGTCTGTCTTTATATAGGCGCCATAATACTCACTATGAGTAATGATGTTGAGCTCATTGCCCGAAACAACCTCGAAACGCGAGTTGTCGAACTTTTCTAGTATGTTCGTTTTCTCCTCTGCTTTCAGCTGTGCAAAATAGATGTCTTTGCAGGTGTTGGCTATTTCCTGAGTAAGGTCTATAATCACTTTGGGCTCGGGTAAAGGTTGTTCCTCTATCTCGTCTAAAATCTTCATAGATACCATCCTTTTGCTGGCATTTGCTGGCGGAGGTAGTGGTGCTGTAGGTTTGGGTGCAGCAGGTGGTACAATGTGTTGTGTAGGAGGCGGTGTTAAGGCCGCTGTAGCCAAGTAGGTAGGCGCCACCGAGCCATAAGGGGTAGTGGACTCCTGTGCCACCACTATTGGAGGCGCTACTGGAGGTGCTATTGGAGTGGTGCTAGAGTTTTTTTTTTCATCCACCACCGCATGAGCGCTGCCTGATGTGGCTTGTAGCAAGTAGCAGAGGCGTATGAGGCACATCTCCACGTGGAGGCGCTTGTTGGTGCTGTTTTTATATTCTAGTTCGCAGTCGTTCAGCACATTGAGTGCAGAGATGATGAACGAAGGTGGTGTTTGGTTGGCCTTATGGTAGTAGGTGGCTTTATGGTCATTAGGTACATCCAGCAATTTGGCCATTCTGGCGTCTTTGCAGAGCAATAGGTTGCGCATGTGCTCAGCTATGCCTGTTACTATTACTTCGCCCTCAAAGCCCTTTTCTAGGGCTTGGTCGAGGAGGAGCAAGGCGCCAGCCACATCTTGTGCCAGCATTTTATCTACTAGGCCAAAGTAAAAGTCGGCGTCAAGTAGGTTCAAATGCTCCATGGTATTGTTGTACGTAAGCATGCCATTGGTGAAGCTGGCTATTCTATCGAGCATGCTCAGTGCATCACGCATGCAACCTTCGCTTTTTTGGGCTATAATGTGCAAGGCGGCCTCTTGTGCTGCCATGCGTTCATTTACTGCTATTTTAAGCAGGTGGTTAACGATGTCGTGCGTTGTAATGCGCTTGAAATCAAAAATTTGGCACCTACTGAGAATGGTGGGTAATATCTTGTGTTTCTCTGTGGTGGCCAATATGAAGATGGCATATGCTGGGGGCTCTTCCAAGGTCTTTAGAAATGCGTTGAACGCATTAGAGCTGAGCATGTGTACCTCATCTATTATATATACTTTGTATTTACCTTGTTGTGGGGCAAACCTTACTTGATTGGTTAATTCTCTTATATCTTCAACCGAGTTATTGGATGCGGCATCTAATTCAAATACGTTGAAGCTGCTGCTGGTATTGAAGCTTTGGCAATTGCCACAGGTGCCACAGGCCTCCATTTCGGCGCTAGGGTGTTCGCAGTTGATGGTTTTGGCCAATATACGCGCGCAAGAGGTTTTACCTACCCCTCTAGGGCCACAAAACAAGAAGGCATGAGCAAGGTGCTGTGAGCGAATAGCATTCTTCAGAGTTGTGGTAATATGTTCTTGACCCACTACGGTATCAAAGGTATGTGGGCGGTATTTGCGGGCTGAAACTATGTAATCGCTCATGTGAGGTCAGCTAAATAAAATGATGAAATGAGGTGCCTTGTGGCATACCCATATGGAGTAGCAAATTAATGAAATTATAGCGTAGCAATGTGAATGATTTATACACATTTTAAGGGCAATGAGCCATGCTATAATGTGCTTAAAAAGCACATCGCCCAAGGCAAGATGCATTGGGCGATGAACTAATAAAGTATATATAATTGATTATAAGTGAATGGCTTCACCTAGGGCTACTTCTACTGCATCTTTCATGCCCTCACTCATGGTAGGGTGTGGGTGAATGCTGTCAAGCACCTCATGCCAAGTAGTTTCAAGCTTGCGTGCTACTACAGTTTCGGCTATCATTTCTGTTACGTTGTAGCCGATCATGTGAGTACCCAACCATTCGCCATACTTAGCATCGAAGATAACTTTTACAAAACCTTCGGTAGCGCCTACTGCACTGGCTTTACCAGAGGCAGAGAATGGGAATTTACCGACTTTGATTTCATAGCCTGCATCCTTAGCTTGCTTTTCAGTAAGACCAACACTGGCCACTTCTGGTGAGCAATAGGTACAGCCTGGTACATTGCCATAGTCCAAAGGCTCAGGCATATGGCTATATTTACCTTCTTTGTACGCAATGGCTTCAGCACAGATGATGGCACCTTTAGATGCTACGTGTGCCAATGCTTGGCCAGGAGTGATATCGCCGATGGCGTATACACCCGCTACATTCGTATTATAGTATTTATCAACCGATACTTTGCCCTTTTCAGTGGCTATGCCAAGGGTTTCAAGGCCAATGTTTTCAATATTAGATACGATACCTGCTGCACTGAGTACTACATCAGCTTCAAGTATTTTCTCGCCTTGTTCAGTTTTTACATAAGCTTTAACGCCTGTAGCAGTAGTTTCTACTTTTTCTACAGAGCTATTGGTCATGATGGTAAGGCCTTTCTTTCTGAATACACGCTCTAATTCTTTGGAGATGTCTTCGTCTTCTACAGGCACAATACGTGGCATGAATTCTACGATGGTTACTTTAGTGCCAATGCTATTGTAGAAGTAAGCAAATTCAACGCCTATAGCGCCAGAACCTACTACTATCATTGTTTTAGGTTGTTGTGGCAATACCATTGCTTCTCTGTAGCCTATTACGCTTTTTCCGTCAATAGGTAGGTTAGGAAGCTGGCGGCTACGTGCGCCGGTGGCTAGAATGGTATGTTTGGCTGCATAGCTTGTCACAGTGCCATCAGCAGCAGTTACTACTACTTCTTTTTTAGCATTGAGGACAGCATGGCCCATGATGACATCAATTTTGTTTTTCTTCATCAAAAACTGAATGCCTTTACTCATTTTATCGGCTACACCACGGCTTCTTTTTACAATAGAAGCAAAATCTGGTTTGAAGTCTGCTGCTATGATACCATAATCAGCGGCATGAGAAAACTGCTCGAATACAGATGCAGATTTAAGCAATGCTTTAGTAGGTATACATCCCCAGTTTAGGCAAACACCGCCTAGGCTTTCTTTTTCAACGATTGCGGTTTTCAAACCTAGTTGTGAGGCGCGTATAGCTGCTACATAACCTCCGGGTCCACTACCAATAACGATAACGTCGTATGCCATAAAGGAAAATATTAATTTATTAATCAGATTTTATGGCGCAAAGGTAATAAAACTTTGATAGCCTGCTGATATATCCCTTCCATAAAATTTGTT
>Ga0114972_10004058_pt1 | contig 10892 bp, 3 predicted proteins | sample M_140807_EF_Meta_FD_87354 | JGI IMG/M metagenome (GOLD analysis project Ga0114972, IMG submission 87354) | Freshwater microbial communities from Lake Montjoie, Canada to study carbon cycling - M_140807_EF_MetaG | ecosystem: Environmental > Aquatic > Freshwater > Lake | place: Lake Montjoie... | reverse complement strand
GCTCGAATCTTCAAAAACAAGATTTCAAAGATTTTTGGCAATGGCATTTCCCTTTTGGCTGGAAGTAAGCAAGAAGTAAGTCATAATCGGATTTTAAATGTAACTGGTAATGGAATCGTGGTTGAAACACCCAACTCGCTCACTTACAATAATTACATCAATGTAATTGGAAATATTCCATCCAGAGGTATTTGGGTAAAATCAGCCGCCACAGGTTCTAGACTTTATTTTAACAGCGTGTGTGCAAAAGGCACCGATGTAGTAATTAGCCTTGCCCTAGAAATAGAAAGAGGAATTGGCAGCGAAATAAAAAATAACATTTTCTCCAATTATGGTTCCGGTCAGGTTGTAAGGGTTTCGAATCTTTCTTCAAATCGGGTTTGGAACTACAACTGCTATTTCAGCAATAACGCAGCTTTGTTCCAAAATTCAAGTCAATCCCTTTGGAGTCTGGCTGAAGTTCAGACTGTATTAGGTCAGGATGCAAATTCATTAAATGCTAATCCTTACTTCCAATCTGATACGGTTCTGATCACCAGCCAAAGTCTCTTGGACAACTCAGGAACGAACCTTGCAATCATTCAAACCGATATTGACGATCAAGTTCGAAGTTCAATTCCAGATATTGGTGCAAAGGAATTCGAAACTTGTGAAACCGATTTGGGAATCAATAAAATCGTTGGATTGCAGACTCCCATATCTTATGGCTTTCAACCCATCAATGTTATCCTTCAAAACCATGGCAAAAGAACAGTAAAATCTGTTTCCATCTTATGGGAGGTGAATGGCATTTCACAAATACCCTTATTCTGGTCAGGCTCTCTAGAAGGTAAAACCGAAGCATCTGTTCAGGTTGGAAACTATTATTTTTTACCTGGCCGTGCCTATGTGATAAAAGCCTGGACAAAAATTAACGAAGGTCAGGATTGTAATCTCAAAAACGATACTTCACAAACAGGAACACTGGTTTCCTACCTCTGTGGTGTTTTTACAATTGGAGGAAATAGTCCTGATTTTCTCACAATTTCAGATGCGGTTAAAGCCTTGAATTTTACCGGAGTGAGTTGTCCAGTTGTATTTAAAATACGGAATGGAGTTTATAAAGAACAGGCCGAAATTGGAAATATACAAGGTAGCAGTGCTGTTAATACCATAACATTTGAGTCGGAATCGGGTGATAGTACCTCTGTTTTAATGGAGTATCAAGCCTCAGATCCAAATCGAGATTTTACTTTCGGAATTAACGGAACCAAATATCTGAACCTATCTAGACTTGGCATTGGCAGAAAAAATGGAAAAATCAGTCTTCAAATTTCGGGCGGGTCACATCACCTTTCTATCGCCAATTCAAGGCTAGGCTATATTTACTCGCCCAATACTTCGACAGATTCTGTAATTACCATTGTGGGCAACCGATGTGGTATTATTCAGATTCAAGCGCCATCAAATTCTAGGGCAAGAGGCATTCAAATTCTGAACAACCAGATTGATGTTTCTGAAAGTTTGGCAGGAAGTAGTTCCGCTATTTTATTGGGTGCTTGTGTTAATCCACTTGTAAAAGGAAATACGGTGAAGGGATCTTACCTTCAAGGAAGTGCAGGATCTACGGTTATCTCCTCTGGTATAATCTTCAGTAATTGCCAAAATGGAATTATTGAAAAGAACACCATCACGGCCATAAGCCGATCTCTGTATGTCAATACAGAGAACATCGCAAATGGGCTTCAAATTATACAATCCAATAAAATCCAGGTTCTCAATAACAGCATTGGTGCATTGAGCTCACAAGGTCTGGCAAAGTCAATCGGCTGTTCTGTCGAGGGCAGTTCCGTCAACATACTGATTGATGGTAATAATTTTTCAGTGAGTTCTGAAAATTCTGTGGGAGCATCTTCCAACCAAAACAGAGGTATTAGTTTGATCCAGGGATCTGCAATTACAGTCCGGAATAATTCTATAACTCCTATTTCTTCTACCGGATCCGGTAGAATTTTGTTCGGCGTTTATTCTTCTGCTTCGCAATCTGAAATTTCAGGTAACAAAATCATCCGTTGTGGTACCGGAATTGAAAGCAGCGGTCAGTTTTCCAAAATATTCCAGAATCGAATTTCTGACATCAGCGGTACAGGAATAAAAATTCTTCAGGGAAAATCTCAGGAAATATTTAAAAACAAAATTTGGGGAATCACCAATGGTGCCGGCCTGATACTACAAGCAAGTGAAACTTCTGTTTCCAACAATTTTATCCAAACTAAAGGCCTTGGAATCTCGAAAGGAATCATTGTTCAAGCTGGCTCAAACAACAGCAAAATCCTTTTTAACAGCATCCGTATTGATGGAACTGATTTTGATTATGCCTCTGCATTGGAGTTTCAAGAATCCAACGGCACGCTTATTAAGAATAATATTTTTGCCAATCTTTCTAACGGGCCTGCCATCCAAATTGGCACAATACCCAATCAAAAAGACTGGGATTTCAATTGTTTTTATTCTGGCGGCTCCCAATTTGCCAGAACTGCAAATAATGGCTATTCCAGTTTAACAGCATGGGGACAGTTAATTTCGGCCGAAGTAAATTCGAAATTACTGCAGCCATTCTTCCAGTCTGACACACTTTTAGTTCCCAATCAGCGTCAAATAAATGGCGCCGGTATTCCCTCAGAAGGGATTTCAACGGACATAGATGGAAAGGTTCGCAATTCTCTTGCCCCCGACTTGGGTGCTTATGAATTCCTTATTGATTTTGGTTTATCCAACCTGACATCCCCTAGTAATTCATGTGCCAAAACAGAAAATGAGAAAATTACTCTTGAAGTAAATAAAAATGGAAATATCCCAGGAAGCAATGTCCAATTGGCCTATCAAATAAACGGCGGCATAATTATTTACGATACAATTCCAGGAGTATTCGACAGTTCTATTGAATTCACCTTCACCCAAACAGCAGATTTAAGTTCGCAAGGAACTTACAAAATTAAGGTTTGGCTGGTTGAAAATCAGGACGACAATCCAAGCAATGATACCTTGAATATTATCAGGTTTAGTAAGCCTGTTCCAATTGTAGCCATTTCAAACACCATTGGATGCGCTCAGGAACCAGTTATTTTTAACCTTACAACCTCCATCCCGATTGGTGAAATTTCACCATTGTATGAGTGGTATTTTGGGGATTCGGATACAAGTGTATTTCTTACTTCGCCTGCCCAACATATTTACAGTCTTTCCGACACTTTCGAGGTTGTAGCCAGGGCCTATTCTTTGGAAGGTTGCTACGGAGAAGACAAAAAGGAAATCATCCTGAACCCTACTCCTTTAGCAATTATGGATGTTTCAGATCATTGTTTCGACAATCAGTTGCCTCTCCGGAACTTATCGGTTCTGGAAAATGATTTTGCTACTTATGAGTGGAAATTCGGTGATCAAACCGGTTCAACAATGGCAGAACCTCAGAAAATTTATTCCAGCCTTGGTGAATTTGAGGTTCAGTTAATCGTTACCGCAATCAATAGCCAGTGCAGGGATACTGTAAATAAATTAATCAAGGTAAATCCTTTACCCGCACTAAGTACCAATCTTGATACGGCTTATTTTGAAAATGAAGGTTTCATACCGCTTGTTGGAACACCACCGGGTGGCACTTTTTTGGGCAATGGCGTTTTCGGAAATCTATTTAATACAGATTTCGTTGGATTGGGTCAAACCCTGATTTCCTATACCTATGGAATTCCCGGAACCGGATGCCGTGATACTCTTTCCCAATTGGTGACCATCAAAGAATTTAACTTTGCCCCATCATTAATTTTCCAATCAACCGATAAGGATGTTTGTGCTGGCAATCCTGTCAGCTTGCTGGTTCAGGCTACGGGTACACGCCTAAAGTTCCAGTGGTTCAAGGACAATCAGGTTTTGGAAAACGACACTGTTCCTGTTCTGAACTTTAACCCAACCCAGGTGTCAAATTCGGGAGCCTATTTTGTTCGGATATGGAATTTGCTCGACACCATTCAATCCGATAACATTCTATTAAAAGTGAATGCGCTTAAATCCAGAATTGATAGCATAACCATCTGCCCAAGTTCATCTTATACTTTGCCAAATGGAATTCAGGCAAATTCGCCCGGGATTTATGTATCACAATTTTTTACTTCTGCCGGTTGCGACAGCACCATAACCACGATTCTGGATACAAGCAGTATTATCCGTAGGAATTTTACCGCCACACTTTGCAATGGTTCTGTATTTGACTTTTATGGCCAAACCTTAACTCAGAATGGAACTTATTCCCATCTGGTTACAAGTGGAACTGGATGCGACAGCCTGTATGTCTTGCGCCTTAATGTTGTTATTCCAGATACAATGGTTCAAAGCCTAAGCTCCTGTAAGCCAACATTCTGGTATGGTCAAAATATCGAAACCAATGGTCAGTATTACCATTTTGTACCAACCCAGACAGGGTCTTGTGATTCTGTTTACCAGCTTAACTTTACACGCATAAACCCGCCCGATACTTCCCAAATTACAGTTTCAGCTTGTGGGTCTTATCAGTGGAATGGCTCTTTGTATTCCAGCAGCGGAAACTATTTCTTCAACAGTACCACCCCGCTCGGATGCGATTCCGTTGCCAGTCTTAATCTTACCATAATCCCAAGGTCTGACACATCAATTACCAGTATTTCCAATTGCGGGCCTTATGTTTGGAATAATCTGCAGTATTCAGTTTCGGGTACATATTTCTTGGCATTTGCACTGCCAAGCGGCTGCGATTCCATTGCCAGACTCGACCTTCAGATTAATTTGGTTGAAGACACCTCGCTATCCATCGTGAAAAATTGCGGACCTTATGTCTGGAACAACCAGGTGCTGGACAGTTCGGGTACTTACTTTTTCAACACTACAAACGCAAGCGGATGTGATTCAACGGCGCGCCTAGAATTAAGTATCTACCCCAAACCAGACACGCTTGTACAAGATATTTCCAATTGTGGGCCTTATTTCTGGAATGGAAATTTGTTTACCCAAAGTGGTTCCTACTTTATTTCCTCGCTTAATGCCAATGGCTGTGACTCCGTTTCCAGGCTAAACCTTCTGGTATTACCAGCAAGAGATACTTCTGTCACTGTGCATCAAAACTGTGGTCCTTATCTGTGGAATGGGAACCTTTATCAGAATTCGGGTACTTATTTTATGAATTTCACAGGACCGGGGCAATGTGATTCTATTGCCAGACTTGATCTTGTGATTTATTCAATTGAGACACGGGACACCGTGAAATCCTGTGGACCTTACCTCTGGAACAATCAGGTTTTGACAATTTCAGGAAATTACCAAGTGACCAATCCTAATGCTTTCGGTTGCGACTCCATTGCTTACCTGAACCTGGATGTTTCACCAGTTCCTGATACATCGATTACCGTGACGCAAAGTTGTGGACCTTATTTCTGGAACGGAGAAACCTATTTCAACACAGGGATTTATTATTATAATTCTCTCAATCAGAATGGCTGTGACTCTACTGCTAAACTGAATTTAATTGTATTTACACCGCCACAAGTTTCCATTCTATCTGACTCAAGCTGTGCCAATTACTTTTGGAATGGAAGGGAATACAACGAGTCGGGAGTCTATGATTTTATCACCCAATTACCCAACGGATGTGATTCCACGGCTAGGCTATTCCTCACCATAATTCCGGTGAGCAGTAATGAAACGGCAAGCTCTTGCGGACCATACAGCTGGAACGGTCAATTGCTGGATTCAAGCGGAACCTACTCCATTACTTCGCCCAACATACTTGGTTGTGACAGCGTTGCAACGCTTCAACTCACCATCTTCGCAGTTCCTGATACATCCATAGCGAATGTAGCCAACTGCGGACCTTATTTCTGGAATGGCCTCCTCAGGGAGAATAGCGGAAGTTATTTCTTTAACACCACCAATTCAAACGGTTGTGATTCTATTGCCAATCTAATCCTGACAGTTCTCCCGGTTCCGGATACCGTTCAAAAGGTTGATTCTGCCTGTGGGTCTTATACCTGGAAAAACCAGGTTCTTACTGAATCCGGTATTTATCTCTTCATCACACCTGGACCTATAGGCGGTTGTGACACTGTTTCCAGACTTGTACTCACCGTATTTCCAAATGCCTCATCAGAAAGTAAATCAGCCTGCGGAGAATATGTTTGGAATGGCCAAACCTACACCAATAGCGGCACCTATACTTTCATAAGTACAAGTGCAAATGGCTGCGATAGTACTGCAACTTTGGTTCTTACTATACTCCCGCAACCGGAAACCGACTTTTATGAATTTACCCGTTGTCTGCCTTTTTCATGGAATGGTTTCAGTTTTGATACTGCTGGCATTTATGAACTCATAAAACCAATCACAGGCGAATGTGATTCGGTATTCATCGTAACCATATTGAACCCACCAAGTGGTCAAGATACATCGCTGACAATTTTGACCAATTGCGGACCTTTGGTATGGAATGGAATTTCGAGGGACAGCAGTGGAATTTATTATTTCACTACCCAGAATGCTTTCGGATGTGATTCTACGGCCCAGTTGAACCTGACTTTACTTATTACTCCGACATTCATTTCAGAGCCTGTTTCCATCGGATTCGATGAAGGAAATTCGGTGGTACTAAGTGTTCAAACAGATCCAGCATCTGGCAATGGAATCGCATTGCGCTGGCAGGTAAACAACGGAAGCGGATTTACAGACATTGGTTCTACAGATCCAGCTTACCTCGGATTTGACAGTACTTCCCTTACAATTCTGAACACACCGCTGGCATTTGATGGCTACCGCTACCGTTGCATTGCAGGAAATGGAAATTGTAGCGACACTTCAGGAATTGCCATCATCACTGAAGCAATTTCAAAAATTCGTTCCGGACTTTCCCTGAAAGTTCAGCCCAATCCGGCACACTTGTTCAGTATTATCCGAGCCGATTCTAGATTGCATGGATCTAAATTCCGCCTGATTGACTTGAGAGGAGTGGAAGTATTATCCGGCAAAATTGATGGAAATGAAACCAAAATTGAGCTTGGTGGCTTACCTACCGGCTTCTATAGTTTATTGGTAAATTCGATTTCAGGAGATGCCATTCCACCGGTTAAAATCATCGTAGAATAAGCTCACAATTAAAATCCTGAGGAGACCTTTGCTAAGCAAATCTCTTCAGGATTTTTTCGATTCCGGCAATGTAGCCACCGCCAAAGAGCTGGACATGAACCAAAAGCGGATGTATGTGATACACAGACACGCGTTCGCCGAAGCCAGGTTCAAGCGGAAAAACTTCCAGATACGATTCATAAAACCTCCGGTCAAAGCCACCGAACAAATAAGTAAAGGCCAGTTCAGATTCTCGATAGCCATAATAAGCGGCTGGATCGATGAAAATTGCCTTCCCATTTTGCCCAAGCATCAGATTTCCGGTCCATAAGTCGCCATGCAAAAGTGAGGGTTCTTCCTGAGGAATAATCCGCCCCAAACGGGCACAAAAAGATTCAATCCTCTTGTAAAGGTCAATTGAAATTTTCTCTTCCATCAAACAAAGCCCGATGGCCGGCAAAATCCTGTTTTGAATTAGAAAATCAATTCCATCCAGCTTGGGCTTGTTGTCCATGCTAAGACTCGCCAGAAAATTTGAATGGGTAAACCCATGTTGGTCTGAGCGTTGTTGGTGAAGGGAAGCGAGAATTCTACCCGCATCCGACCAGGTATTTTGCGTGGGAACACCTTCTTCAACAAAATCTGTCAGGAGAAAATTCCAGCCCGCCGTTTTTCCATACCCGATCACGGCCGGAACTGGAACATGCTGGCCAAGAAATTCCAGGTCAGCTGCTTCGGATCTAAAAAATTCTGGCTCAGGCCTTTCATTCATTTTAACAAAAAAATGGCCTTGCGCAGTTGAAACCCGGGCACAAGTGTTTACAATACCGGCATCAGATAAAGAAAAATCGAGAATATCAAGTTCAAGTCCGGTGGATTCAAACAGCACCGACTCAAAAATCTGTTCAAATTGATTATCCATTTTTATCCGATTTCAGGGATTCGTGCCTTATGAGGGGGAAGGAACGGCGTATTGGATTGAGCTGGAATTTCTGCTGCATCACAAAGCTATCTTCATTTAATTCAGCAAACATTTCCTTCCATTTTTGAAAAAGTTCAGGTTTTCCAAGAGAAAGGCCCTCAGCATCGATATTTTTGCGGACCAAAAAGTCATGAAACCGATCCATTGTCTGTTCCTCCATTCACCAATAAATTGAAAGCCCAAGATAGAACCAAGTTTTTAAATCGCCTTGCAGATGCGCTTGGTCAGGAAGAAGGCTACGCAGTTTTCAGGGTAATTATCAGGGAACTTGGGGGTAATTCTGTTGCGCTTCCTGGAAATGAGCCTGTTGTGTCTGAGGAGAAATTCTCCCGGTTCGAAGAAATTGTTTCTGGAATAGAACTGGGCGCACCGCTTCAATACCTTTTGGGCAAAGCTGATTTTTGTGGACTGGAAATTCTGGTAAACCCAACTGTACTCATACCAAGACCCGAAACAGAGGAATTGGTGGCCGAAGTACTCAAGACAAGCCATCAACAAGAAAAACGAATTCTCGACTTAGGTACAGGAAGCGGATGCATAGCCATTGCCTTATCCAAAATGGGTCGATGGAAAAGTGTAAGCGCACTGGATTTGAGTGTAGAAGCACTTGAAACGGCCCGACAGAACGCGGAAAAATATGGACAGAAAATCCATTTTTTTCAGGCTAATATCTTGGAGGAGATTTCCAATAAAGGAGAAGTCTGGGACATTCTGGTTTCCAATCCGCCTTATGTGCTGGCTTCCGAGGCAAGTATGATGGAAAACCGGGTTTTGAAACACGAGCCCCATCTGGCGTTGTTTGTTCAGGATTCTGACCCCCTGATTTTTTACCGCAAAATTCTTGAAAGCGTCGAAAAAAACCTATCATCAGGTGGTGAGATATTCCTTGAAATCAATCCTATGGAAGCGGAAAACCTGTTGAAGTTGTACCTCCAAGATCCATCCATTTCCGACGCCCGAATCATAAAAGATATGTTCGGAAAGGACCGGTTTCTTCATGCTGTTGCAGCAAGTTAAGCGAAGACAAAATCCGCTTATTTCGACTTACTACAACGAATGTGTTAATCTTTACCCGCTAATACAAGGCTCCTACATAGCCATATAACACAAAAGTGTTATTGCAATCAACACCCTGGATAAATGACCTTTGTTTCATTACAATCAATTATTCCATTTTTATGAAATATACAACTCTAAAATCAAATCTCTGTTATATCGGCATCTTAATGAGCCTGATGATTCTTGAACCGCTTCAACTATTTGCACATGGCGGTGAATGTCTACTGGTGAAAGTTCCCCTCGAACAAACCATCTCTGCCTCTAGCCTTGTGGTCGAAGCAAAAGTAGTTTCAAAGCAATCCTTCTGGAATCAGGATAAAACCATGATCTACACCCGAAATGAGCTGAAAATAGAGGAGGTTCTGAAAGGGGAAATCAAAGAAAAAACCATCCTTCTGCTTACAGAGGGTGGAGTTGTAGGTCAGGATTTTCTATTAGTTAACCCCGAATTGTCTCTTTCTGAAGGCGCATTTGGAATTTTTTGCATTGAACCAGTACAATCTTCAAAGCTTGGTAAAGACAAATTCTGGAAAACCTATGCAAGAACCCAAGGCTTTATTGCCTACTCCCTTGAAGAAATGAAGGCCGAACTTCCATTTGAATCTTTCGACCTTTCAAAGGATGAGGCTTATTTGAAAATTATGTCCATCCTGCACAAGGAAATTAAATCCGACAGGATAAATCCATTCGGTTTAAGTCAGCTATCAAAAAACGCTGTCCCTGTTGGAACCCTTGCCATTTCCACATTTTCTCCAAGCTCAATCACTGCAGGAACAGGCAGTATTTTAACCATTTCAGGGTCTGGATTTGGTGCTACTAGGGGCGATTCAGGAAGGGTTGAATTCTCATCTGCTGACAATGTTACCTCAAACACATTTGTTCGGCCACTGGTAAATAATTATGTGTCCTGGACCGATACAGAAATTCGTGTAATAGTTCCTGGGGTGACCGTTAGTGGAACAAGAGTTTTAGGCGCGGCCGGAACTGGTCCGATTCGTGTAAAAAACAACAATGGAACAATACAAACATCTGCCAGCAATTTGAACATTCTATGGTCGCACATTACCCTACCGCTTGCCAACGGGGTGGATGAACTCCAATTCCAGCTGATAAATGACAATGGAACCGGAGGATATTCATGGTCTTACGCCACTAATTTTACCGCTTTACCTTCCGCAGTAACAGCCTTCGAGCGTGCAGTAAATATTTGGAAATGCGAGCGTGGAGCAAATTTCACATTCATTCCAAGTGGAGGAGCCCCGAGTCCTGTATCTTCAATTGGTTCGATTGTGGACAATATAAATTCCATTGTTTTTGATGATGCGACAAATACCCTGAGCGCAGGAACACTCGGAGTCACCTTTATCAAAGGATTTTCCGGATGTCAGGGAAGCGCTGGAATTGTAAATGCACATGCCAAAGAAATTGACATCGTTTTTAGCCGAAATGCAAGTGGAATCGGCTGGGGCTTTCAAGAAGTAAACAAACCATCTGGTTTTACAAATGATGGAAAAATTGATTTTATGACAGTAGCCTTCCACGAACTGGGTCATAGTTTATTGCTTGGACACAACCGAAACGCCGGAACCGTTATGTTCCCAACAGTAGACATTAACTTTTTTAACCGAAATGCAACTCAAGCCGATAAGGATGCAATGGCAGCAGCTTTCACAAAAAGTGCCGCGGCAATTCCATGTGTCGCCGGACTAGGAGGCTACCAAACCAGCAGTTT
>Ga0114972_10004057_pt1 | contig 10894 bp, 7 predicted proteins | sample M_140807_EF_Meta_FD_87354 | JGI IMG/M metagenome (GOLD analysis project Ga0114972, IMG submission 87354) | Freshwater microbial communities from Lake Montjoie, Canada to study carbon cycling - M_140807_EF_MetaG | ecosystem: Environmental > Aquatic > Freshwater > Lake | place: Lake Montjoie... | reverse complement strand
GTTTTTATATATCCGTTTTGGGGGTTAGGTTGCAGGAGATAATCGACCACAGAGCTCGGATCCCACTGCATTCTCGCCATGGCCAGAGCCACGAGTCTGTAAAACACGGTGCCGAGTGGTGTAGTACGAATACGAGGGAGGGTGTTTGTTCAATCTTCATTTTGTAAAAAGCGCCCCCCTCACACACACACACACACACACACACACACACACACACGCGCGCGCGCGCGCGCGCGCGCAGAAGAAAAATTCACTCACGGGTTGTCCCAGCCCCAACCTGCACCCCAGTTGAGTACCATGGCCTGAATGGTGGCGTTGGCAGTGGCTACATCTACACCATATTTATCACCCTTATATCTCCCATTCACCATACCCAGTATGCCAGCAGGCATAGGATGTCCCCTCAATGGACTGCACTGAGCTTTGCCCCCAAAACGTCCAGGTGGGCACTGGGCTGGGGCCACATAGCAACATGCAGCAGCAGCATTGAAAGAGTACGTGTCGGGCATAGCTGGGTCCCGGGGTAGGTTGGACATTCCTGCTGAAACAGTTTCCCATGAGTCCTCCGCGGGAAGGCCCAAAAGGTCTCGCCATTCGTTTGCAACGTCCAGGGCGTAGGCAAAGTACACTGTCTCAAACGTGGGCCTTGAAATCACGTAGTAGTCCCCGAATTCCTCACCCCCAAGCAAGGGCGGTCCCAACTCATAGTGCCCCGAAGACTCATTGAAAAAGGGGGCAGAGGCTAAATAGTCAGCGGTGGCGAACACTAGGGGTGATAGCTCCCTCATTAACAAGAGAGCAGCCTCAGGACCCTGTGAGGCATTCACGGCGCGTCGCTGCGTGTCTGCCAGCCAAATCATATGGGGTTGATTCCATTGAAGGATTGGATTGATTTGATTGAAACTCTCCCATAACAGTAACTTCCCAGAAGGCGCCCATGAGGGCGGCTCCTCAAAGTCAGTGCCCAGCCAGCTAACATCAACCATGGAGTCTTCCCCAGCGAGAGGATTGGCCAGCCCTAGCATTTTCAGCCACCGGGCGCCCTTGTACCCTTGAAACCTCGCCAGCGACGTGGCGTTGGGGAGAAGGTCAAAGTAAAACCCATTGCTGCGGTGCAAGAGTTCGGGATTTCCCCACAGGCTCCAGTGAGCCTGGTGCCAAAAACGCATTTCTAGGTGGAACTTTCCGGACCAGCTGTTACTAAGGAGGCCCGTTTCCTGGGGGGGGGTGCTTCCTGCCGAGTTAGAGCGCGTGAGAAACCTTGAGAGTATGACACGCCTCTGAAGTTCATGGGCTCGTGGATCTGAAGTGTTACTGGCAAGGAGATCAAGGAAGGCCCCCTGCATCCAAAAGTCGTGCCACATGGATGCGGAGGAGGCCTGGACTGCTGGCTGCATGGGAAAGCGAGGGGCATCCAGTAGGGCGCGCGCAGTGGCGACCTTGGAACCCACAAATTGGGAGGAATTCATTCCTATGGGGTAAACAAGGTCTTTGGGGGTCCACAGACAGCTCAATGAAACTGAGGTAGAGGGTACTCCGGGGGGGGGTAAGAGTACAAAGGCGTGAGCGGCTGTGCGCACGAAGTGCCAGACTGGGTTGTCCCACTGGCAGGTCACCACCCAATGAGAATCATCCATATCCCGTGCAATGGTGAGGGACCCATGGACCGTATCATTCAGGAGTACAGTGGAATTGTGAAGGGGGATACGTGCGGCAGTCCAGTCGTTGGCGTAAGGCCCAAAGTCGGTGTTTGCGTAGGCAAACGCGATTCGCAGGGAGGTGGGACAGCCGGATGTTGAGACGAGATCCTGGGCAGTGCAAGATAACTGCATGGCTACCAAATCTGCGTCGGGGTGCACAGAGGTAGCAGCCTCGATAGAAAAAAGCCCTCCCTGTGCATCTTCCAAGGTGTAGTTGCTGCTCACGCCTCCACTCCACACATCCAAAACCGCAGAGATGTTAGTGACGGATGATGGCGGAATCATCCCTGGGTCCTCCCAGGATCCAGGGGTTGCCAAGCGCAAAGAGAGCTCCCCCAAACCCACACGCTGCGGATTGGACATAGGCCAGGACTGGGCCTGGCCACTCACATTGTTGTCTGTGGCGAAGGGTCGCTTAGTCGTGTTTAAATTTGAAATGGGTGTGTCAAAGTACGTATACTTGAACTGTTCTAGAGCTGCACTGCGAGTGACGGGGGGAAGGGGCCCACTGCATGTGACCTCTATCGCCAGACTTTTTACCCTCCCTTGGCAAGGATCACCCCAAAAGGCGTTACCCGAGGGCACAGTACACTTTGATTTGCCCACACAGACCGATTCAACCACAGAGGTTGAATTGGGGGAATCGCAGGTTGGATCCCGGGTAAAATTTCCACACGAACCCCCCGGGTTGCCGTAGCTGGCAAACTTCACTCCCGTTATCGTGTCACCTTCACCACACCGAACAGAGGCGTCGCCCTGCTCATTCACTTGGAAGCATTGAGGTTGAGCGTAGGTTGGCATAGAATGAAAACTCCAGTCACTCAAAGTGTTTAAAGAGAAGCGGGAAACAACCTGAGGGAACGTTTGGAATCCAGTGGCATCAACGTTAATTGCAAAAGCTCCGTTCCCTATAGTAAAGGCATCAAACTCGTTCTGATCCGCGGCTGAGGAAACTGATATCTTGATGCTTTCCCGAGACACTACGGCTTCACGATTAATCTGGGAAGACCCTAACGCTGTTAATACAAAAGTTGAAAAAAAGAGAAGAGCTGGTGTCGCCCTCGTTTTAGGAGCGGCGGCTGGAGTTGCTAGCAGAGAAGAAAACATGCAAAATATATAGTGCAAAATTTGGGAGTTTCTCGAGAGTTTCTCTGGATGGATGGATGCGTTCTCTCGGCTCGCAGTTCTCTCGTCGTATTTCTTCTTTTTTATTTTTCTTGGCACTGTCCCTGGCAGGACGGGACAGTTCGTGCACTGCACCGCGTTCGTGCCAAGGGAGTTCGAGAGCTTCGAGTGTTTTAGTTCGATCGACACAGTTGAACAAGAAAATAACTTGGGCTCTGCTTGGCCCGCCGTTTGTCTCCACTCCTCCTAATGCAATTGATCGAGTTAAACAATTCGATGCATCCTATTTTTCGCCTTATGAATTTGAGGATTTTTCCGAGTGTCGTTCAATATTTGCGTCTCTTCTCCGTATCCCCTTCACGGTCAACTAAACCACTGGCCTTTTGTCCTTACTGCGCTTCACCAATGCCTTGTTTAACGTGTCCCACTCTGTTTCGAATAAAGTCTGCGTCTGACTACTTCTCCATTTTTGAATTGTTCGTTGCGTTGTTTCCGCTTGCGTATGGTTAAAAATCGCAGGCCTCACTTTTTTCCCCCCCTCAACCCTCGCGCACACATAACGCTTGAGTAGGCCCCAGAGTTTTGATTTGTGCCTCACGGCTCTGGAAAAGAAATTTAAGCGTATGCAAAGAATAGTTCATCCTGATTTTCATGGTGGTTCATCCAAGGAGCTTGCCGGCGAGGCAGTGGTCGCCTCCTCAACCCTCAATGCCGCATTTCACACTCTGCGTAACCCACACAGCCGGGCACAGTATCTGCTAAGGATTCAGGGAGAGGATACGCAAGGTGAGGGCGGCGAAGAAAGTCGAGCAGTTTCGCCCTTGCTTCTCATGGAGGTTATGGAGGCACGGGAGTTGGTGGAGGACCCATCAACCCCACTCAGAAGTTTACAAAGGATGCGCGTGAGAGCGGAGGAGGCCGTGGGAAAGTGCGTAGGAGACCTCTCTGAAGCATTCAGAGAGGAGGGGGGCAGTGGGAGAGCGCGGGCACGGAACATAACTGTGGCCCTTTCGTATTACCACAAGCTAGTGGAGGAGGTTGACGCGGTACTCGAAGTGAGGGAGGCCAAAGAGGGGCCGAGGTAGGTCGTTACTTTGATTTGACGCGTTATTTTTGTCGAGAAACAAAGAAAGAGATCCAAGGTGTGTCATTAGCAGGCGCACCCTGATGCACCAGTCGCAGCAGGTGGGGCATCCAGCTTGACAGCGGCACCCGTGACTTTTGGGCGGGAGGACTGCTTATCCAGGTAGTGCTGCAAAGCTAATGTGGCCAGACCCTCGAACGCCTCTTTCACCCCCTGGTTTTTCTTGGAAGAGGTAAAATACACAGGAATGGGGCGCTCTGGGGTAGAAAACTTGGCGGCGAGGTCTTCCGCCTGAGCGCTTGTCACGGCGGCGTCGGGTTTGTCGGTTTTCGTCCCAACAAGAATTAACCGCACACCTTGATCCGCTGACTCCATCACCTGCTGCATCCACTTAGATATCGATTGAAAGGATGATACACTGGTGGTGTCAAAGCACAGGGCGATTCCCTGCGCTCCGCGAAAAAAAGAGGTGGTGATTGTGCGAAAGCGTTCCTGGCCCGCCGTGTCCCAGATTTGACACTTAACTCGCATGTCATCGAGCACTAGAGTCTTCGTCTTAAAATCGATACCAATCGTCGATATCCACTGCTCGCTAAATGTGTCGTCGGTATAACGCCCGAGCAAAGAGGTCTTTCCGACGCTCCCGTCCCCAATCAGAAGCAGCTTCAGTTGGACACTGGTCAAAGGGTGGGTAGGAATGAGAGGTTAAGGGAACAATGACGGACATAAATAAATAAAAAACCCAGCGCTTACTTACTCAAAATCACCTGCTTTCGCTTGCTTGGACATCTCAAATTTTTAGCTATCAGTGAGGGTTAGGTAACCCTAACCCTAAAAAAAAAGAAAAAAAGAAGACATCGAATCTTGAATACAAATCGACGGCAGAAATCTACCCAAACACAATACAGTATGTTCGCGGGCCTCGCCTCAGCCTTACAGGCTCGTCGTGTGAAAGTCGACGCTTCATCGAGTGTGACTGGTGTAGGCACAGGAACAGCTGATTTTGTTGGCGGTATATCTTTGTTCCGTAGCAAAGACTTTGGATTACATGCTGGACTCCTAAACCAGGGAGCTACTTGCTACCTGAACAGTCTTCTTCAGACTCTCTACTCCTTTTCAGAATTCCGCTCCCAAATTTTTGTATCCCGCCCATGTCAAAATGGTGGTGGTGATGTCACGCTGGCCTTGCGCATGCTTTTTAGTGAGCTCAGCTTGGGTAATCGCTCCGCGTACTCAACTTCTGCACTCACCCAATCCTTTGGTTGGACAGGCGCGGACGTATTTTCTCAGCATGATGCAAGCGAGGCATTGATAGTTCTTCTGGAAGCTTTACAGCGCGAGGCGGGCACAGAATCGAGGAGTAGGCATGCAGATGGGCGGGTCCGATTCCCTTGTCTTTCAGAGCACATTTCCAGTGTGCACGTAGGTATGCAGGTTCACTGTGTCAAGTGCTGCGAGTGCGGGACTGCGAAAACTCGCCCTGATCCTTATATTGCACTCATGCTGCCCGTAAAGGGGCACGATGATCTTTCATCCTGCCTTCGGGCTCTCGTAGCGGAGGAGGTAATGGAGAATGACAATGCATACTTTTGCGAACACTGTGGAGAGAAACGGAGGGCAGTGAGAAGTCTACGATTACAGGATGGATGTGGGCTTCCGGAAATTTTGATTATTAATCTTAACCGCTACGAGTACAACATCACCACCATGGGGCGGAAAAAGCTGGACAACGCAATCGACCTTCCCCTCTCCCTCAATCTTTCCCCCTTCCTAGTGGAGGGTGCCGCCTCCCCCAGCGGGACGACATATGAATTAACGGGGGTGTTGCTTCATGTGGGTGGCGCTGGTGGGGGGCACTACTTTTCTTACTTGAAAACGCCCCCCCTTCCTGGATCCCTGACCCCCCAATGGATGTCATTCAATGACTCTCGGGTGAGCGTCCTTTCTCAAGAGGAGATTGCCGAGACCTTTGGTGGTGCAAATAGCCCTACTTGTACCTCCACTGGTGCCATAAAGAGTCCTGCTGGCAGCACAGTGGTGAGGGCATCCACAGCTGCCTACATGCTCGTTTATCACAAGGTAGGGAGTGTCTCTTGGAACTTTTTGAATAGCCCGTGCGACACCTCTTCGAATCTCATTCCTGAGGAAACGAGGCAGTTAGTGGAGGAAGGGAATGCCCTAAACTTAGCAGCTCGGGATGCATGGGAAAAGAAGCAGCGCGCTCTTCACATAAGACTTTATTTCTCCGCCGCAGCCATGCACTCATCGGGGCTTCGTGACACCCTCCACGCTTACTTCTCGCCCTTTCTTGAACAAAGTCAAGCTGATAGCCCTCCTTGCACCTTTGGTTATCGTGCATATGTTAGCGTTGAGATAGAGGATGTGAAAGAAGCCTGTGGTGGCGCGGAGGTGGGTTCAGAGGCTTACTGGACCTCGTTAACGAGTGCCCTTCTGAAAGCTAGCTTTCCCAAGCTTCTGGGCCAATGCCTCGGGAGGGGGGGAAGCAATGAGTCAGAGCTTGGGAATTTTTCACTCACCCGACTCACTCCTGAAAACTTGACCTCTCTTCTATCTCATTTTAGGCTGAAGCACTACAACGCTTCTTCGGGATCTCCCACGTCCCCTTTAGGAACAACTAGAAAACCTTACAATCATCCCAACGCCGCCTCACCCGGAATCGACGGATCCACCACCTTTACAACCCAGCCCCTCACCTCTGGAGATGCCTTATTTTGCGAGTTTCGAAGGGATTGTGAGACCCCCTGGCATGGCGATTTTGATGAAGGGGGGGGACTTTCTGCAATTATTTTCTTTCACCCCTCTACCCCCCCTTCGCTCCATCATCATCACCATACTGCCCCTTCCCAGGAGGACTCCTCCCCCATTAGCGGCAGTATTATGTGGGATGCTCCCTCAGAAAGGCCCAATTTCCCCTTTCCCGCTCCTATACAGACAAATTTTTTTTCTTCTTCCACCCCTACCACCACCCCGCAATGGACCTTAGGAAATCTTCGCAGCAGAGTGTTGGAGCTCCTCAAGCAGCACCGTCCAATTGGTTGGAGTGATTTATCTAGCAATGGTTACCTCCTATCACTGTCCCTCATTCACAAGGTAGCCAGAGAGGATGGAAGTGTGATTACTACTCTAGAATACTCAGAGGATACTCTCATTGACTTGCTTACCACCAAGTCTGACAACTTTGACAACAGGGCAATTGATCCTTTCACCTCACCCTCTGATTTTTCCGTCTCGCATAAGTCGTCGTCAGAATTTCTTTCATCGGCGCTCAGCATAAGCCTACCACAGCATGTTGCGCTTCACGCGCAGTGGCTTTTCTCCCCGCCCCCGCCTCCATCGGTAACCGTTAGCCACCACCCCCCCCTATTTTTTGCCTGGGAGACGCACCTGAACACTGCACTTGTGAGTGTTCGTAGTGAATTTGGTGACTTTTTTGCGGATTATAATAGCCCTCTCACTGCAGAAGCTACAGCAGCGTTGAAAACAACAAGAATTGTGGCCGTTGACACACGGATGACTCTCGCGCGGTTTCGCACTAGCGTATCGCAAGAGCTTTCCATTCCCGAGGGTGACTTTCGAGTGGCTCTGAACACGCAGTGTGTCTCACCCATCGCCGTCGGTGCAACTCGCACCAATAAACGGGAACTGCTGTCTTTGAGTTCTAGTCTTGCTGCTCTTGGTGTGGTCCCTAATTCATGTATTTTCATCCTTCCGGGGCGACCCTGTGGTGCATCAGAATCTTTTTACCGTATTTTTATGACAGTGGCGGCGACGGCAGCTGGATGTAGCAGCAGCAATAACTCATCCTCACCACCCCTGGCAATTCAACTACGCGCACTGGGAACCATTCCCCTTTCGAATAGTCTTACCGTAAGAGAGGCGAAGAAAGAAATTTATTCCGCACTCCTCAAAAAGGGAGAACTCGATATACCACCCCCTAGTAATTTTAGACTCCGAGAATGCTCTCCCAACGCTAAAAAATTGACTCGGGTGCTCGCGGATGCATCTCACCTCTCTGGAGAAAAAGCTTTAAGTGGGGGCGCGGGGTCTTTTCCCAGGGCTCCCCTGCCTTTCATAGGATCTGAACCGATTCTTGTGATGGAAGAATCCCCACAGCATGATCAAGTTGAAGTGAAAGAGGGTGATATTATGATAACCATAGCCCACCTTTCTCTCCCCATTGACCTTAATGAAGGGGGCACTTTAAGTTGGGTGGCCGGTGGGAGAGAGCTGTTGGTCCGTAGTGATTTCAGCGGTTTGGACCTTCTTCTCCTGGATCCTCACTATGCCTCTACTCCACCCCCTCGCCCGCCTGTCCTCCTCTGTAAACCTGTGTCTTACCAGCTTTCAGATCCCTCAAAGTTGCGGGCGGGGGCTAGGTTCCACTCCGCTTGCCTAGTACACACGGTGGGTGGGGAACCCTTGAAGCTGGCAGGCGGTGAAACTCTTGTGTGGGTCTGGGAAAAAGACTTTGGGTGTATCTCACCCATCTCTTTCACCCCCCCCCTGTCTTCGGGAAATGGCACATCCCCAAAGGGGTTTGAGACTGCATTTAAAATCCTCTCAGCTGCCGAAAAGGCAGAGAGAAAAAAAGCTCTCGGTTCCTTCTAAAATCTCACCCAACCCCCATTCTCCACGTTTGGGGAGTACCGTACACTCAGAGAGAAAAAAATGTGTACAGATATATTATATATATATTAGCTCAACGTGGGGTGAGAAGATCGTAGTGTCCAGGTCTGAGCAGGAGGTGAATAGGGAGAGCTCGCAGAGCTTTCGCTGCGGCTTCATCATCACCCACCCTTCGCAACTCCTCAGAGGCATCAGGCAAGCTGTTGATGTGATAATTATGCGCGTCTATGGAAGCAATGCTTATTTTGATTCCAAGGAACCTAGCCACAGCCAAAATCTGTATGTTGTCCGCTTCCTCAAAAGAAGGCAGAACACAGGTATCCACCCAACTTCTTACGTCGAGACCAAATGCACCCTCCACAAAAATGCTATAGCCCATCTGTTCTGGGTCCTCAAGAAGCTCTAAAGCTGTGCAAAGGCGAAGACCGTAGAGGATGGAATCCCCTAAACCCCCCGACCGATCCAAAGGCTCTATGCAAGCTACCTCCTCCGAAATCACAGGGTCACTCAAACCCTTCAAGTAATCAAGTAGTGCATCTGTAAAGTCACTCAAGAGCTCTGAAAATCCGTATACCTGAAGACGGCTGCACAAGCTTGCCACCTTCTCTAATGTAAAATCGTAACCTTTCTGCAAATGCGTTCTAGGTTCGCCCCCTAACGCAACACCCCCTCGACGTAAAGCTAAGGCAAAACTCAAGCAAAGAGATCTATAAAAACAAATTCCATCGCCCCTCACCGTGCGGAAGTGAGAGTACGCGGGCAAGAGGTTGTTCTCAAGCTGCTTCAGAAAAGGTTCATTTCCCTCGTAGACAGATAAAAGTGATTCAGTTAACGCTTCTTCCCCGATAAGCCTCTGGGTTGCAGAAACATCTGCACGGATAGCTGCTAATGCATCTTGTTGCGCCTGCATTATTTGGGAACTTTCGTCCATGGGGAACACAAATATTCAAGTGCCGTTTTTGGGGGAAAACGGTGATACGTTTTTCCTCGCCGCGCCTACGCGCTTTTAACGATTTACGCGCTTTGCATAAATTTGCGTGGGACCGTGCTGGTATACCACCACCGGAAAAAAACGTGTTCATAAAATGAGTGCATTGAAAGACATTTCGAGTGTTGAAGGTTCTGCCGCCCTGCTTGGTGCTATCCGGAAGGAGCAGTTTTTTACAGGGATTTTCGCGAGGCGAGCACGTGAAAAGCGAGAGAAAACCGGGGAAACAGGGTTTACGCTCAATCCAAAGACATTAAAGCCAGTGGCAGCACCTGTGGGCACAATCGACAAAAGAAAGTACACGGCAGAGGACGAGTTAGCGAGGACACGAAATTTAGTGGCATTACAGGACACTTTGAAGGCTTCACAGAAAGAGCCACAGGAGAAGACCCACTTGCCCCGTTCTGCGGCCAGTGACGTAGGCTGGCATTGGAAGGATCCGGAGGCGGCCATTATAAGCCGTAAGCCTTTGCGGAAGAACGCCAACCCCCGATGCGAGGAGGTGAGACATGGGGAGAATTTTGCGGCCATCTTTTTAGCTGGGCCTTTTAATAAGACGCAGCCCATTTGCAGAACGTTTGACCCTTCCGGCCCCGCAAAGAAGGTCAAATCGTAAGCCAAAGACAGTGCTTATATATATATTAAAAAGATTATCGCCTACGTGTCCTCCAGTGTTTCCCCGTCCTCCCCCCACCCTGCCCTCAGATGCACGTCGCCAATCTGATTCCCCAGGGTGATTGGAAGCACGTGCATCTCCAGGGAAGGTATGTAGAAAGGCTTGGGGAGGAGAAGGTCAATGTGTGAGGAGGCAGGGTTGGCGCCGCCGCTGTTGCTGAGTGGTGATGAGGGCGACCCGCCGGGGGACGAGAGGCTGCCTCCACCACCTCCCTCCGTCTCCCCAGCAGCTGCTGCTGCTCCTCCAGGCAGGGGCAGTTGGTCCTTCACCCATCGCCCGCTCACCTGCTGCTCCCCTTCAGGGAAAGTAAATGTACCCTTGCCCTCCCTTAACCCTCCCCTAAAGCCACCCTCATACCGTCCCCCCGCGTCATCATAGATGAGCTCCCCCGTTCCCTCCATGACATCCCCCACCCACCCCCCCCTGTAGGACCCTCCTCTGGGTGTTTTAAGCTCCCCCCGCCCTTCCCTACCACCCCCTCTCCACCCCCCATGATAGGAGGACCCATCCACAAAGTTCACGGTGCCCGTTCCGTGGCGTAACCCATCCACCCAGTCCCCCTCATAGCTCGCATGCCCCCGGGGGGGGATCATATCTCCCCCGCCGGGGGGGCCATCCTCACCTAACCCCCCCCCCCCCCCCCCCCCCCCCCCACCAAAACCCCCCCCCCCCCC
>Ga0114972_10004054_pt1 | contig 10900 bp, 9 predicted proteins | sample M_140807_EF_Meta_FD_87354 | JGI IMG/M metagenome (GOLD analysis project Ga0114972, IMG submission 87354) | Freshwater microbial communities from Lake Montjoie, Canada to study carbon cycling - M_140807_EF_MetaG | ecosystem: Environmental > Aquatic > Freshwater > Lake | place: Lake Montjoie... | reverse complement strand
TATCTGGATGGTATTCACCAAATTTCTAACTTAACCCCTGAACATCACCATATTCTGTCTTTCCTCGGTTCCTCTTGCCAAAAATATTATTTACTTTGCTGACCAACCTGCGGAATGTGGGTTTGAAGACTTTGGGACTAAAAATATTTCGCTCTACTGTTGGTTTTTCGTCAAACAAGATGAAAACATTGGTCGTTACTAAAAAGACACTTGTTTCATTCAGCACAACAACAAGCTTTTTATTTAAATGCAAGCCACCGAATAAGACAATAATTCGCAAAACTCTTGTCCTGTAAGGATTTTAAAATTGTTTAAAAGTTATTTGGAACCTGCGGAATGCGAGTAGAAAAGGTTAGAATGGAAGTAAATAACCAAACGGTAATAAATTCAGCCAAAATCAACTAAATTCTTCTCAATTATTCTTGATCTAACAAAAAACTGTAGCATAATTTTTAAAAATGGAATTATCCATCGAATTCTTACCAAAAGCGGTCAAAAATCTGGAGAGTCACCCCCAAGCTTCTAGGATTAAAAAATTTGTTTATTGCCTAAGTAAGCGATATTGGGAAAACGATTTTAGAGTTATTAATCGTGATTCTTTGGATGACCTCATTTTTGAATTAATTAGAATACAACCGACAATTGATCGTCTTTCTTTAGCAATGTATGAACTTGTAAGAAGCCTTAATCATCAACAAGTATATGCGGCGATCGCGAATAGCATCTTAGAAGAACTCGCTGTCGTTTATAACGCCAATCACGATGAAATAGAACAATCCAAGGTTTATCGGTTGCTCAAAAAAGAAATTATTAAAAGTCATTCATCCCCAAATGCCCGTATTAATTTGATGGAATTGTTAGTCAAAGAAACTATTTTTAATGAATTAGAAAAATTATCTCCTAGTATTTATAAATCTCTCAATCCCGACGAAGTCACTGCCTATGCCTTAAATCGTTTACCACCTTTATATGTATGTAGTGAAGAAGAAAGAATTGAACAGATAAAAAAATCAAATCCATGAAAGAAAGAATTCATCTTGTCGTGGAAGAAAGTACAAAAGTTATTATTAATAGACCTGTCCATAATTTCACTCCCCTCAAGATTGATCTAATATTTTCTCGAAGAACGCCTACTTGAATTTCGGTGATTTCAGAAACTTATTAAACTCTCTATTACTGTTTTAATTACTGTTTATTGATGAGTCTAGTAACATTTTCTTGGAAAGAATCCCTAAAAACCCTATACTAAAGAATCCTATATTAATAATACTGTCTTAATTATTTTGCAAAAGAAATCCCACTATTGGCTGTTAGTTCCCTATATTCGACCCTATTCACGGACAATTTTTACTGCTTTTCTCTGTACCTTAGTTTTTACCGTCTTTTGGCCAATTCTTGCCTGGTTAGTCGGACAGATGGCTAAATATATCTCCGAAGGAGACGTTAGAGCGATCGCGGTTTTAGCAGGAGTTGCGGCGGGCATTTTTTTAGTCAGAGGCGCGGCCCAGTACGGACAGGATTCCCTAATGGCAAAGGCCGCCTTGAGCGTTGCCCTAGATTTACGAAAACAAGTTTATATCCATCTACAAAAACTTAGTTTAAGCTATTTTGAAGCCTCTAAAACAGGAGATTTATCCTATCGACTAACGGAAGATATTGACCGTATTGGAGAAGTCGTTAATAAATTTTTCCATGATTTTGTTCCTTCGGTATTGCAACTCCTGGTCGTCTTTGGTTTTATGTTTTATGTCAATTGGTACTTGACTTTAGCGGTTTCCATTGTCGCACCTTTAATGGGAGTTTTAATCGGCTTTTTTGGGGAACAATTACTAAAATTTAGTCGCCGTAGTCAAAACCGAATTTCTAATTTATCGTCTTTATTAACGGAAGGATTGGGAGCGATTCGTTTAGTCAAAGCCTTTGCCGCCGAGGATTATCAAGTTGAACTTTTTATGGAAGAAGCCCATCAACATCGGCGATCGCAATTTTTAGCAGAAAAGGTCAAAGCCTTACAATTTGTGGTCGTTGGTTTCCTAGAAGCAATGGGGGTTATCGTTCTTTTTCTATTAGCAGGATGGCAAATTTCCGAGAAAAATTTAACGGGTATTAGTTTTATTAGTTATCTGACTGCCGTTGCTATGTTGATTGATCCCATTACCCATATTACCAGTGATTATAATCTTTTTAAACAGGGAGAAGCTTCGATTGATCGCATTTTCGAGATTTTATCTGTCCAACCTTTAGTTGAAGACAAAGCTGACGCGATCGCCTTACCAAAAGTGAGGGGGGAAGTGGAATATCAAAATATTTTATTTGAATATTTACCCCAAAAACCTGTCTTAAAAGAGGTTAATTTTATTGCCAAACCAGGAGAAATGATTGCCCTAGTGGGAACATCGGGGGCAGGGAAAAGTACCCTCGTCAATTTATTAATGAGGCTCTACAATACCACCAAAGGAAAAATATTAATTGATGGCATTAATGTCGAAGATGTTACTCTAAGAAGCTTGAGAGAACAAATTGCTATTGTTCCCCAGGATAATATTCTTTTTTCGGGAACGATCGCGCAAAATATTGCCTTTGGAAAAACAAATTTAGATCTACCTGCCATTGAAGCCGCCGCCAAAATTGCCAATGCTCACCAATTTATTACGGAATTGTCCCAGGGTTATCATACCTATGTGGGAGAACGGGGCGTTAATTTATCGGGAGGTCAACGTCAACGCATCGCGATCGCACGGGCGATTTTAAGAGATCCAGGGATTTTGATTTTAGATGAAGCGACCTCTGCTTTAGATTCAGAATCAGAAGCTTTAGTTCAGGAAGCCTTAGACCGTATTACCCAAGAAAGAACCGTTTTTGTGATTGCCCATCGTCTGGCAACAGTACGACGCGCTAATCGTATTTTTGTAATGGAAAAAGGTCACATTATTGAATCAGGAACCCATGAAGAATTAATTGCTAAAAACGGTCGTTATGCTAAATTCCATGCTCAACAATTTTCTATGCAAGCTCAGAGTTAATGACAGTTGTTTTTTTGAATTTTGTTGGGAGCCATGTATTTAAAGGAATTACATTTAAAAAGTTTTCGTAATTATACGGATCAATTCGTTAAATTTGAGGCTCATAAAACCATTTTAGTGGGAGATAATGCCCAGGGAAAATCTAATCTATTAGAATCTGTTGAACTATTAGCGACGCTTAAAAGTCATCGTACCACTCGCGATCGCGATCTTATTTTAGAAGAACAGGAAATAGGACAGATTTTTGCCAATTTAGACCGCCATTATGGCAGTGCGGAATTGTCGATTTTACTGCGAAGAACAGGACGAAGAAGTTTAACCCTCAATCATGAATCGGTACGCCGTAATCTGGATTTTTTAGGAGTCATTAATGCGGTAGAATTTTCCTGTTTAGATCTCGATTTAGTGAGGGGAGGGCCAGATATTCGTCGGCACTGGTTAGATATTCTATTAACTCAACTAGAACCGATTTATGCCCATATTCTGGGACAATATCAACATATTCTCAAACAACGTAATGCCCTGTTAAAAAATATCCGCAAACAACAGGAAAATCATCCTTCTAGGATAGACAAACCCCATAACGTAGAACACTTAAAACTCTGGGATCAACAACTCGCGGAAGTCGGTTCCCGCGTGACTCGCCGCCGTGCTAGGGTTTTACAAAGATTAACTCCTTTAGCCCAGCTTTGGCACGAAAAAATTAGTGGAAAAACAGAAATTTTAGAAATTAATTATCTACCAAATGTTATGGGAGAATCCGATTCTCCTCAACAAGTACAACAGGCTTTTTTATATAAAATAGAGCAACGCCGTAACGCAGAAATGCAATTGGGAACAACAGTTGTCGGGCCGCACCGTGATGATCTTTCCTTCACCATTAATCAAACTCCTGCTAAATCCTACGGCTCCCAGGGGCAGCAACGTACCTTAGTTTTAGCCTTAAAGTTAGCTGAATTAAGCTTGATAGAAGACGTTATTGGGGAATCACCTTTATTATTATTAGATGATGTGTTAGCCGAGTTAGATCTCCATCGACAAAATCAATTATTAGAAGCGATTCAAGATCGTTTTCAAACCCTAATTACGACGACCCATCTCAATGCTTTTGATAGTCAATGGTTAAAATCTTCCCAGGTTTTGCAAGTGAAAGCAGGTAGAATTTTTTAAGAACGCGATCGCCTTCCTACCCTGGGTTGTACCAACCAATTTTGAATCAATCCTCATCCAGAATTCAGAGATCTGCGTAATAGTTATAAATAAACCTCATTCCCCAACTATTTTGATCAATAGCTGGTCAATTAGCAATGGCATGATTCATCATGAAAAGACGTTATCTATTAGAAGCGGGATCAGCCGCCCTCGGCGCTATCTGGTTAACCCGTTATCTCTCGACTACTAACACACCTAAAACTCCTACCATTCTCCAGACGACTGAGACTGAAACGCTTATGGCAACCACAAAAGGAACCTTTGAAATCACCAAAACCGAAGAGGAATGGCGTAAACTGCTAACTCCCGAACAATTCAATGTGCTACGGAAACACGGCACCGAGCGATCGCACACCAGCCCCTTAGACAAGGAATATGGTAAAGGCATTTACAATTGTTCAGGCTGTGACTTACCCCTATTTTCCTCGGATACCAAATTTAACAGTGGAACAGGTTGGCCCAGTTTCTACGCCCCCCTCAATAACGCGATCGCGACAACCGTTGACCGTAGTTTTTTTATGACGCGAACCGAAGTTCATTGCCGTCGGTGTGGTGGGCATCTCGGCCACGTCTTTGATGATGGCCCTGCTCCTACGGGAAAAAGGTATTGCATGAACGGCGTTTCTCTCAAATTCATTCCTGCTAAAGCATAGAAAATTAATTGAGCATTTTTTCTCAAAAGGCTATCTAAAACAAGTTTTTGGGATTAAATGTTCATATTTAACTTTTTATACGCCTAAAAACAAAATTATCTTCATATCCCTTTAAATTAAAACCTTATTCCCTTCGTCAGAAAAATAGGTCTGAAACCCCATCCTTGCTTCGACAGGCTCAATAACCTTCTAGGGCGGCTGTACGTTTTTATCTTAGAATAAATACAGGTTACTGTGAAAACCAGGCAGTACGCGCCCGCACCGTTCGGCTGATCTCATGCCCGAAGCCTTTAACACTGGATATAGAGGGTTCCGTACAGAAAAAGCTTGTACGGATAGAATAGCCAAGCAGTACAAAAAAGACATTTTGCTGACACCGTACCGATGGACTGTCGGGAGCGGGTTCCCTGCAATGGGAATAAAAGTCTGTGGACTCTGTATAAGACAGTACATGGTTTTTGACTATGGTATGCAACGGTGAATGAAACAGAAACCTAAATTGTGAGGTTTAGGAATCCTTTCGCTTCAGCGAGGGGAGGATGTCAAAGCTTTAAGACCCTATTTTTTGGTAAGGTTCAAAAATATCAGGATCAAAGCCTGTCTTTCAATTTCTTATTTCCTTCTTTCCGTATGCAAAAACAGCGTTGGTTAATTGCCCTCATTCTGGCTCTAGTAGTTGGTTCCTTTGTGGTTTTGTTTAAACTACCTCTACAACTCGGTTTAGACCTACGAGGAGGAGCGCAGTTAACAATGGAAGTCCAGCCCACTAAAGATGTTGCCCAGATTAAATCAGAAGATCTGGCCGCCGTTAAAACCGTGATTGAAAATCGGGTGAATGCCCTGGGGGTTTCGGAACCTTTAGTGCAAACGGTGGGCCAGGATAAGATTTTGGTGCAATTGCCTGGTGTCACTAATCCTGAACAAGCAGAGCGGATTTTAGGGGGAACGGCTCAACTGGAATTTCGTGAACAAAGACAGGGAACAGAGGGAGAATTTCAGGCAGAATATAGCATTAAACGTCAATTGGAAGCACAATCAGGGTTTTTGAGAAAACAAAACGTTGATCCGAGCAAGTTAACGGAATTAATTAAATCTCTAGATAATTCTAATCAAGCTCTTCTGAAACTGTTTGAACCCGTCGGTTTGACAGGGAAAAATCTTAAAGATGCTCGTCCTTCTCCCACTCAGGCGGGCAATGCCTGGGAAGTAGCGATTCGCTTTGATGAATTTGGCGGTCAGAAGTTTGCTGAATTGACGAAAAATTTAGCAGGAACGGGTCGGAGTATCGGGATTTTTCTGGATAATAGCCTGATTAGTGCGCCAGTGGTCGGGGTTGAGTTTGCTAGTACAGGAATTTCAGGTGGTAGTGCGGTTATTACGGGCAATTTTACGGTAGAAACGGCCAATGATTTAGCCGTGCAGTTGAGGGGAGGATCTTTGCCTTTTCCTGTGAAAGTTGTGGAAAATCGGACGGTTGGTGCAACCTTGGGTCAGGATAGTGTCCGCCGCAGTATTATTGCTGGGGTTGCAGGATTGTCTTTGGTTTTAATTTTTATGGTGGTTTATTATCGATTGCCTGGGGTGATTGCGGATGTATCGTTGTTAATTTACACCTTATTAAGTCTGGCGGCTTTTGCTTTGATCGGGGTGACGTTAACTCTTCCAGGGATTGCGGGTTTTATTTTGAGTATTGGGATGGCAGTTGATGCTAATGTGCTAATTTTTGAGCGGACTCGTGAGGAATTGCGGGCAGGAAATACGCTCTATCGGTCAGTTGAAGGCGGTTTTTATCGCGCTTTTTCTAGTATTTTGGATAGTAATGTAACAACCTTGATTGCCTGTGGCGCACTTTTTTGGTTGGGTTCAGGTTTGGTTAAGGGCTTTGCGTTGACCCTGGCGATCGGGGTGATAGTGAGTATGTTTACTGCCATTACCTGTAGCCGAACGTTGCTTTTGATGGTGGTTTTGGGCGTTCCTGGTATTCGTCAAAAACCTGAGTTGTTTTGTCCCAATCTAGATAATGTCACGATCGCGAAAGGTTCGGTTTAGGCGATCGCGATTAAATCAGAAATTAAATTATTAGGAGAAGTAAAAACATGAAAATTGATGTCATTAAACGGGAAAAATTTTGGTGGGCAACTTCCGTTTTTATTATTGCCTTCGGCTTGATCGCGATGGCCGTTTCCTGGTCAATTATTGGCACACCGTTAAAACCCAGTTTGGATTTTATTGGTGGAACTCGCCTACAGTTACAACTCGAATGTTCTATTAATAACAGTTGCCAAGAACCCATTGATGTCGCCAAAGTACGAGAAGTTCTGGATGAAGAAGGATTAGGAGGCAGTGGCATTCAAATTATTGAAAACTATACCTTGTCGATTCGTTCTAAAACCTTGGATGTGGGAGAAAGAACTAAGTTGCAACAGGTTTTAACGGAAAAAATTGGTAAATTTAATCCTGAAACTATTCAAATTGACACGGTTGGGCCGACAGTCGGAAAAGAATTATTTAGCTCTGGATTGTTAGCTTTAGTGCTTTCTTTTTTAGGAATTGCAGTTTATTTGAATTTTCGTTTTCAAGCAGATTATGCTTTTTTCGCGATCGTTGCTTTGTTCCACGATATTTTATTAACCGTCGGAATTTTTGCAATTTTAGGATTAACGATTGGTGTAGAGGTGGATAGTTTATTTTTAGTGGCATTGTTAACTATTATTGGTTTTTCTGTCAATGACACCGTTGTTATTTATGACCGTATTCGAGAAAATTTAGACAAATATCCCGATGAAACCATTAATGATGTTGTGGATGATTCGGTTAATCAAACTTTAACCCGTTCTATTAATACAACATTAACGGTGTTATTACCCTTAGTTGCCATTTTCTTCTTTGGTGGCGAGACTTTAAAATATTTTGCTTTAGCTTTAATTATTGGCTTTTCAACGGGAGCTTATTCCAGTATTTTTATTGCTAGTACCCTACTCGCTTGGTGGCGCAATCGTCCGAGTTTAAAGAAAGCAACGTCTTGATTCGGGTAGTGTCCTGAATCTGTGGATAAGATAGGTCACAGTCAATAGACTGACTGCCTTCCAGAAATATGATCCACAGGTCTAGAACATTACCGACTAAACCCTGTTTCGCTGAAAATTTTTCCTGAACCTTTATTCCCTCTTCCCTTGTCTAAAACCGTTAAGCTAACTTATAGCGAAGTATTTATTTATTTAAAGGCCAGTATCGTTATTGACAAGGTTAATTTGCATGGTTAGTGATTTTCAGAAAAAAAGTGAATCTTCCTCAAAAAAAGCCAATCCTTTGATTTCAAGGGCTAAATGGTTGGCTGGTTTAGTTTTTCTTATCCTTTTGGGATGGAGTGGGTTTGAATTTTATCGACAGACGGTGACTTTGCCCCAAATGAAGTCAAAGCTGGCTAAGGACTCGATCGCGGTAACGAGGGACGACTTAATACTCACGGTTACGGCCAATGGGACAGTGAAGCCAGAAATGTCGATTAATGTCAGTCCTAAAAATTCTGGTATTCTCAAAAGTTTATTTGTCAAAGAAGGCGATCGCGTCGAAAAGGGTCAACTCTTAGCGACAATGGATGATTCTAATTTACAGGGTCAACTGCTGCAAAATCAGGGTCAACTGGCTGAAGCCGAAGCCAATTTAGCCAAAGTCAAGGCGGGCAATCGTCCTCAGGATGTCGCCCAAGCTCAAGCTTCCCTATCCGAAACTCAGGCAAATCTGCAACGTCTCAAGACAGGAAACCGCATTCAGGACATTTCCCAAGCTAAAGCCCGATACGATAGTGCTATTAGCAGTAAAAAACAAGCAGAAATTGTTTTTCGACAAAACCAAGAACTTTATCAACAAGGGGCGATTTCCGAACGAGATTGGGCAAGCTCCCGTTCCCAACTGGATATTGCTAAAGCTCAAGTCCGAGAAGCTCAACAAGCCCTAAATTTGCAGAAAGTTGGCCCCCGTCCAGAGGATATTGCCCAGGCTCAGGCGATCGTGGAACAAAAACAAGCGGCTCTTTCCCTCATCAAAGCGGGTTCTCGGAATGAAGATATTGCCCAAGCCCAAGCCCAGGTGATGGCGGCTAGGGGGAGTTTAAAGACCATTCAAGCCCAGATAAAGGATATGGAAATTCGCGCTCCTTTTACGGGGATTGTGACTCGCAAATTCGCTGATCCAGGGGCTTTTGTCACCCCAACAACGGCAGGAAGTGCGGTTTCTTCGGCGACTTCTTCTTCGATTCTTTCCCTCGCTTCCCAAAATCAAATTGTTACCAATGTTTCGGAAAGTAATATTTCCCAGATGCGTTTAGGCCAAAAGGCGACGATTAAAGCTGATGCCTATCCTGGGAAAACCTTTGACGGTCGGGTGACGCAGATTTCACCTCAATCGATTGTAGAACAGAATGTGACGAGTTTTGAGGTAAAAGTGGCGATTCTGGATGATTCCCAAAACCAATTACGCTCTGGGATGAATGTTCAAGTGGAGTTTGAAGCAGGAAAGTTAAATGATGTTTTGGTGGTTCCGACGGTGGCAATTGTGCGAGAAAAGAAAGGTACTGGGGTTTATTTGTTGAAAAATGGTCAACCTGAGTTTGTGCCGATTACAACGGGAATGACGGTCAATGATAAGACGGAAGTGCGATCGGGTTTACAAGAAAAGGATCAAATTTTGATTACTTTTCCTGATGGTAAACGACCGATTTCCAGGGTGCCAGGGGCGACGGGAATGCCAGGAGGGGGCAGACCTTAATTAGATTGATCGCATTTTTTTCCGTTAATCCTTCCCATGCGATATTAGTTAGAAATAGGCAAAAAGAGTGTGTTTTCAATTTCAGCCCGAACTCCGCGATCGATGACGGCTTCCCGACCGAGACATTCCATTAATAACTCGTTGGCAATGCGATATTGCTTTAACAAATCTTTTTGCTGATCGGTAAATTGCCAATCATGGCCAATATTACGATGGGTAATCATAATCTGGCGTAATTTCTCCCTCCATGCTTCACTGTTTTCTTCGTACCATTGTTTAAATTGTTCTTCATTTTGGTGATCAGGGCGTTCAGCGAATAGGGCTTGTAGTTCTTCTTTTAATAAAATTTGGGGAGAGGGGAGTTGCTTGAGGAGACTGGCAAATTTTCGGTCGAAGTCGAGGTCGGGGTCGAGGTAGAGGTCGAGGTAGAGGGCGAGTTTGAAGTTGAAGTCGAGGTAGAGGTAGAGGTAGAGGTAGAGGTAGAGGTAGCGTATTTTAGACTTATCTGATTTAATATAAGCTAAATAGGAGAATCTTTTAGTTATTTTTTCAATATCTTGGGTTGTATATTCTCCTTCTAGAGAATCAGCTTTAGATTTTAACCATTGCAAAAATTCTTGGAGCCGTTCATCTTCTGCTAAGAGTTGATCCACTGCTTGCTTCATTAACTGCATTAATTCGGTTGCATCTTCTAACATTTCCACTGCTAATAAAATCACCTCTCGCCAGCGTTTTTCAGTGAGATGACTGACTAATTCCCTAAGAGTTTCCGTTGTTGGATTTAAGGTTAATTTTCTCGTTGCAAAATATTCCTGAAACGTTAAATGAGAAAAGGAATAAATACCCTTAGCCCTAGTCACTAATAGCCCATGATTCGCTTCAATGGATCGCAAAATATCTTCACTATCCAAACGCAAAGCTTCAGGATCACTTTTGGCATCAGGTAAATTTTCAATAAACTGAGCAATATAGGTTTCTGCTGTTTTTTGTTTAAAGAAATAATTTCCCTGCCGAAAGGTTTCTAGGGCAATTAAACTTAAGAGATCTTCCTTCCGTTTAGCCGACAAATTTTTATAAAGTTGATCCCGTTCAATCCCTCGCTTACCGTCCCATCTTTTTAATAATATGGTTCTACCAGACCTGTGAGGTAAAAATTTCGCAGAAGTCTTACTGTGAGAGGATTTCAGCTAAATTAATGATGATTTATAGTTACTGTTAGTTTTAAATCCTGAAAACCTTGCTTTA